>Ga0172381_10000219_pt1 | contig 70588 bp, 79 predicted proteins | sample Leawel6488metaG_FD_119754 | JGI IMG/M metagenome (GOLD analysis project Ga0172381, IMG submission 119754) | Leachate microbial communities from a municipal landfill in Southern Ontario, Canada - Leachate well 64-88 metaG | ecosystem: Engineered > Solid waste > Landfill > Unclassified | place... | reverse complement strand
CGGAGGTGGTGCGCCAGGTGTACCGGGAGAGGGCTCGCCGGTTGGAACAATGCAGCAGGAAGCGGTGATGGCATAACATGGCAAAATTAATTCAAGTAATCGAGTCGGTTGAAAATAAGGGTTTAGGAATTCCAGAAAATCCCATAAGAAACGTCACTAACTATTTTTCCTTGGATGGCGAACTGCTCGCGTCGGAAGATCCATTTATACCATTCAATGAAATGGTTGACGCTATATCGTTTATGAATGAAGTTCAGGGTATAATCATAGATAACTTTGAAGACAATGCGCAATCAGATCGTAAGTCAAGGGTGGGAGTAAGCGCAATTGTAAATAAATGGATAGAATACAAGAAAAGGCAGGAATTGAAATAACTCCGGGCAACCGGATTAAAATAATTGTGCTGTCATAGCTCAATTGGCAGAGCAGCTGACTTGTAATCAGCAGGTTGAAGGTTCGAGTCCTTCCGGCAGCTCTTAAACATAATCGGCAAACTCTCCAAGTGCGGGGGCACCCAATCTGACGAGGGCAAGAAAAGGCTCATGTGACGGGTCACAACGTTACATGGGCCTTTTTATTTTGCCAAGTTGAAAAGTAAACCATCCGCCCCCACAAGGAGCGGTTGAAATAATTCTCGAACCGAAAGGTTTAACATGGACCCCGTACAACAAGCCCAGCCGACGGGCGCAGACACCCAGAAGTGGAATGGTATAGACCTCCAGACCGTAACCGCGCAGGAGTTTGCGGACACAATTACGCATGCACCGGCAGCAGTTAAGGAAGAGTACGTCATGGGCGACCAATCCATTTTTGCAGACATGCACAAGCGATGGGAAACCGAAGCCAGTGCACCTGCAAACCAGCAGCAACCATCGTCAGCGTCAGGGACCGCACCGGCACAACCGGGAGCACCCGCACCGTCTTCCAGTGCAGCGGCACAACCGCAGCCCGGACAGGCATCGGCGGGAGCTGGACAACCAGCGGCAGCGGCGAATGCGAATGGTGAACCTCCTGAAGAACTGGTAAGTGTCACAATTCCGAAAAAATTGCTCGGAACGTATCTGACCGGTCGAACCGACAGCGAAGGTGTGATCGAGGCGCTCAAAGGGAAACAAGAGGCCGACAGAACCCTTCGACAGTGGGGCGAAGACCGCGCGAAACTTTCGAACGAAACGAAGACGCTAAGGGAACAACTTCTCGAAGCGACAATCAAGGTGAAGACGGCAGAGGCACAACCGAAAGCCGTTCCGTTCCAGATGCCGCAGCTTGAAATCGAGGATATTGATCTGGACACCCTTGATAAAATCGACTTCATGGATGTTGATCAGGTCGAGCTTAATTCTGACAAGATTAAAAAAATTGTCGGAGCTGCAAAAATTTTGAAGCAGCAGGCAGCGGCAGCGAAGGCGCAACCTTCACCAGCAGCACCGTACAAGCCCGACGAAGATCCCGAAATAGTCCAGCAGCGTTCAAGCATCCGCAATGCAGAGCAGTCACGCGATTTACTCGAACTTGAAACATCGGTGGCACAAACGCCGGCGCTTCAGATGTCGGTAAGTCCGCAGCTCGGCAGGAGGAAGACGTTTCAGGAAGTTGACGCCGAGGTATCGACGTTTTACGATACCGTCAAGCAGGCTCTCGGCACAACCGGGGACCGCATGCAGGCCGTCAATTTCTACTTCGGGAATTCACCCGACGCGAAAGTGTTTCGTGATTCTTGCGTTCAGCGCGGCATTGTACCTCCGACTGATTACGACCGTCATCAGGCAGCGTTCAGAGCGTACAAAAAATATACCGGCTCGAACAGGTCGATCCAGATTCAGGATGCAGTTGATCTTGAAGTCATCAGGAATCCGATTCTGTCGCAACCGGCTCCGGCATCAGCGCCCGCATCGGCTGTTCCTGCGGCTCCGGATTATTCGAAGGTAATCGAACAGCATCAGAGGCAGGCTCAGGCGAATTCGACGCCACCGGGATACATTCCTGACATCCCCCCGTCGATAGGATCGCAAAGCAATGGCACCTTGTCGCCTCAGCAGCAGGACGAACTTGCGGCGAGGACTGACCTGGCACTCAAAAACTTCAGCCCCGACATGAGTGAAATCACTCCCGACGAGGCGAAGTGGCTGGTTGCCAACGGTGTCAATCATTCAAAAATTCTCGCAAGGAGTAAACAATGAACCGTTTGTTCAAGTATCTGTATTCCATTCTCTCGGTGATGTTCATCAATCCGCGCGCATTTCCTAACGTTAATGTCGGAAATACCCCGGCGCAGATGGGCGTTACCGGCGCAGTAAGAAAGCTCGTGCAGGACAGCACGATGTACGATGTCGACATGACGTTGGACGACATCTGGGCGACCGATCTCACGAAGACGATCAAACCCGGAAAAGAGAACGTCATTACTCCCCCGCGGTCGGAAGTTTTCTTCCGGGTGCCGTCGAAAGAGTATGGCTTCACGCTTCAGGTCAAGTCGATGCGCGATCTTCAGGAAGCCCCGCAGATCGGCGATACCGAACTTCCCGGCACGGAAGAGCATCCGCGTATGCTGTTTGCGAACCTGTACTTCGGTATGGTTTCGAAGGCGGTTGCAATGCGCGGTTATGGCAACGAGTACAAGGAGCTTGAGGACATCGGCGCCTACAGCTTCCTCAGCGAAAAAATGAAGAAGTTCCGTACCGAGTATTGGGGTCTGCAGGTTCGCAAGGCCGCAGTTCTCACAGTCGAGGATCTTCTTGCAGATTCGGCCTTCGCCAATCAGACGCAGCGATTTTGCTCGAACGTCTACGTGTCCAACTACGGCGCGGTTGCGTTCGACGATACGGCCCCTACCGTTACGGCAGGTGCCGCCGATTCTCTTAGCTGGTATCCGTCGAAAACGTTCTCCGGTGCAAGTACCCACATCGAGAACATCGGCGCGGCTCTTGTCGCCGGTTCCGGTCTGATTGCGGCTCCCGTTGCGTATCCGACAATAAGAGATATCGAACTCATGGGTTTCTGGCTTGAGCAGACGGTCAAGATGCAGAAAATCAAGATCGGGAGCGAGTGGGGATACCGGATGGACCTTAACCCGTGGCAGTACGATTACCTTTCCAGGTATGACGGTGAATGGGCTCAGGATATGATTAACGCCCACGACTTCTGCGACGCTCAAGGTAGAATGAACTATCCAGGTCTTATTGGCCGAATCGGTTCTATTTTCCTGTTTAAAGACAGTCGCGGTCCGACCGTTACCCTTACCGGAACAGTGGGTTCGTATGCCTTGCAGCCCGGTTGGGTCAATCCCGGAAACAACGACGACCGCAATTTGACTGCATGGGCCGTCGCATCCGCAAGTCAGAACCTTGTTTATGATATCGCCCCGGTGTACGGTGCCGGTGGCCTTGTCGAGCGCGTCGTTACAACCGAAAAAGACCTGAACGAAATCCAGAGCTACGGGTATCGTAAGGGTAAAGGCATGTACGAACAGCGCGGCCTCCAGACTATCATGTGGACTAACGATGACGGTATCGGGACCACGTTGATTCAGCGTGGTGTGGCACTGTTTATGACGAGCAGGCCCCCGTCGAGCACCGCACGGGAGACAACCTAAGCGGTAGCCATAAGTAAGTAAAGTAAGTCCGGGGGACGGCGAAAGCGTACCCCCGGATATCCTTTCAATAAACCATAACAAAGTGGAGCTCAACATGAATACGAGAACGCCAGCGCAAGGCGGTAGCGGCAGCCAGAGCACGATCTTTACTCCGTATACCGGTGTACTTCCGGACAACGTGAGTATTGCCATGAACGCCGGATTCAGCTTTTTCAAGGTAATGTGCATCGGGGTTCCGACCGGCACGACCATTTTCGGCATGTACGACGTGAACGTGAAACAGGTGCTCGACCAGATCAATATCGCAAACGTTCCTCGGTTCGATACCGAATGGCTTCGCGGGAGGGGCTTCGAGCGTGGTGATATTCGTCTCGTTTGGGATCGAAAGACGAACCGGTCGTTTGCGTATGTCGTGGATGATCCGGCGTGGAAAAACCGTCTCAACTTCTACGGAATGCGCGAGTCGGGAAAGTACGTCATCGGCCAGTATCTCACCCCGAAGGGCTTGATCGACGGTGCGGTGATGACCGAGCAGATCAAGTTGATTGGCGACCGGCTGCATGATTACGTTGTAACCTTCGACGGGAAAGAGCATTTTCGCGGAAAAGACATCACGGAGGCAAGGGCATTCGAAGTTAAATTTCGTGCCGGAGATAAAAACAAGCGGTGTCAGGTCGTGACAATGCCGGCTACCGACGTTCAGGAGCTTATCGCCAAATACGGTCCGCTCTGGATGGAGAAGGATGAATTTGTTCTCGGAATCCGCGCCGAAATAGAGGCGGAGATTGCGGAGAAATTCACCATGACACCGCAAGCCGTACAGGAAGAAGTGCGCGACCCGAAGGCCATTGTCACCGAGGCGTTCTCCATGCTTACCCCGCAGGAACGGCTCGAAATTCTTCAGGGAATGGCGGGACAAAGCATTAATGCCGAACCCGAACGCCCCGAGATTATTCAGAAAAAACTCGAACCGACACCCATTCCTTCGGCAGCAGCCCTCGAAATACTGACCATGCCGCAGCTTAAGGAAATTGCTGAGGATAACGATATTTTCACGCAGGGAATGCAGCGCGAGGATATAGTCAAGGAGCTGAAGGCAAAGTCCAATCATCCGGTAGCAAAATCACAGCCGCAGGGTAAGCAGGCCCAGAAGCAGGCACCCGCGAAAGAAGAGGTAATCACGTAATATGTCCCTGAACAGTATACTCGATCGCCTGTTGCCGTGGTGCCCCGGATGGCAAAAACAATCCGGAAGTAAAAGCCTTCTCACTTTGGCGCAACAGGCGCTCGACGAGCTGTTTGAGTTCGACGATCACTGCATGATATTCAGGCCGGGGAACTCGGGCGGCAACGACGGGTTCCCGCCTTATCTCATTACCGTGGCCGACACTTTCAAGTACGCCGTGGACTCGACGACCATTTCGAGCGGCGCCATAATCCATACTTCACTCAGTACCACCATCAATCTTATTCCTCGCAAAATAAAGCAGGTGTACATCGATATCACCAATATGGGATACATAGACGACCAGTTTTACGGCGAGACAATCAATCCGCCATATTTCGATTCGATTCTCGGATACGGGCTACCGACAAACCGACGGCAATTCGTGAAGGTTCTTGGTGACGCATCTCCGGCAATGACGGCGGCGAACGGCGACTACATCAGGCCAACATTCAGTTTCCTGAAGGATCCGGGAACGACAACCGAAAAGTATTTCATTGAATTCTACATCGGAGCCCCGAGACTCACAACTGCAACCGCAGAAATACCGCTCCCACTGCGCTTCGAGACTGCGGTAGAGGATTACGGCCGGGGAAGAGTTCAAGAGCTGGAAAGCGGACAGCCTTCACCCATGCTGAAAAAGTTCTATGATTTCTGGATACCTGAATTCCACACGTTTATGATGACTCAGGCCCGTTCAAGAAGAACTTCAACGCCTCCGAATTACGTGTAAGGCATATCCTTCATGGCAACAAGAAACGCACAATCAAAATCGTCGTCGGAGATGCAGCGGAACATTGTTCGCGCTCAACCGTCATCCACCGACGACAGGGCACCGTTCTCAGGAGGCGCGTATTTCGATCTCGACGGGTCACTCGTTCCACTTAATGGTGTCCATGAGGTAGAAAACTATCGTGTGATGCCGTGGGGCCTCGTAGGGCGCGGTGGAAGCGAGAGGTTCGGCACAACGGTCGTCCCGTCCGGACTCGACGATTCAGGGCCGTTTGCGTGGGCCAAGGTGGGAGACGTTCTCGTCAGATCGTCGGGGCGCGCATTTCTTCCCGATGACGTAGGGAGATGGGCCGGACACGACGACGGACAATTCGAGCTTGTCATCGAGTACCTGAGTGGCAACCGGGTTCGGGTATACACTGACTTCCCGAGGGCAGCATCTACCTCCGGAAGTATCGCCGCAGAGGTGTTCAGCGAATGCCTTCACGAAAAAACCGGGATCCAGTTTATTCACGTCGGAACTAAAATTTACTACTCCTACGCCAATGCTTTCAGCTCGTGGGTTGAGGTTGCAAGATGCGGATACCGGGGAGCGATAGAGCGACCGTCGACAATGAGGGAACTCGGTGGCGACATAATCGTACTTCTAAACGGAGATCCGACGAACGGAGGAGGAATATTCAAGATCGACACGGCAAGGCGCGTGTACTGGAAATCAAACACTTCGGTCCCGACTACGATAATCACCTCGAATACTCCAAGCTCGACAAAGGTGTATTGCCGGAAACATATTGTGTCCATGGCGCGATTCAAGGGCCATTCCCAAGACAGCGAGCGGTGGGATTCCGGCGTCGAGGTTGTGCACGAGAGCGGAACGACTGCCCCCGATGCAATCGGTATGGATTACGGTAAGGTTTGGAGCGACCGACCTTTCGGTGACGGCAGCACTACCCGCGGCAGGCTTGTCGGCGGAGTTCTTCAGGCACCATACGCAACGCTCGAATCATTTATCGCAATCGGTGCCTTTTCATTCGGAATAACGTTCGTGATCGACGGTGAAACTCAGCTTCGCAACTGCATGGGTGACTTCACGAATTGCAAGTCGTGGGACCAGATAAACGAGCAGATCCAACTCGCACTGCGCGACCACTGGCCGACGGCGACATCGAAATTTGACACCAGCTACTTCATTATCGAATCCAATATCGAGGGCTCGACCATCGGATACACGGTTGCCGGAACCGGAGGTACCGACATTGGCGCCGCCATTCTTCGGTGCCATGACGGAGCCGGACTTGATAATACCGACCTTGAGTCCACACTCGATCCTCCACGATACACCAGACCGGTAACAATTGGCCTTCTCGAAGTTCCTACCGACCCCCTCACCGGCGACTATGACACCCACTGGAACCGGTACGTGCTGCATTCGAGTATGGACATCGGCGACGACGGGAAGAACCCTATCACCAGGGATCAGAACAAGTCAGAATTGTTTATCAGGAATGCTGACATTCCTGTAGCGAAGGCGTTTATGGCGTCGGTTGCCGGTACAACGATGACAATCGCGGCCGGAGATGCCAACGGAAATCTTGTAAAAGGCGACGAGGGGTGTGCAGTAAGATTTTCTAATGGCCAAGAGGTTTCAATAGTTAAGTATCTTACTTCAAAAACTGCAACCATCGATATCCCGTTGACGTATTCGTTGCGACCTGCCGCTATCGGTGGAGATGCAAGCGAGGGAAAGTCGTGCCGAGTGCTCGGAGTAACCATATCGGCACCTGCAGCAACATGGGTTTCCGGGGATTATTTTACTGCCGACGACGTTGGAAAAATAATGTATCTCTCTACTGGCGACGAGATTACGATATGGTCGGTTGATACTCCGCTGCCATTTCCCCTTGGGACGAATTACACGAGGGCACTCTTTCTGGAAACTGAAGTTATCGCAACGGGAACCGTCGGGGCGTGTCTCGATCCGAAGTGTCGGATGTGGACGGATACCATGCGCGATTATCCGTATGCGTCTCAACCGAGCCTAGAATCCAGGATAATGGATGACTCGTGCCAGAATCGTTTCTTCACTCCGCTACCAAACTGCGACCGCGGCGACGTAAGCGCATCGGCGTTGTGGGCGTCCTACGATGGAGCCGACACCTTCTGGTATTCAGAGGCAAAGTCTGGGGCAAGGCACCGCTGCGGATACCACTACGAGGACGAACAGCGAGAGGTTGTGGAGGATCAGATCAAGGAAATGTCGGTTCTCGGCGACGTACTCACGGTGAAATGCAGAAAAAAAACACTGGCGGTATCGCTTTCTTATCTCGAAAGCATTATACTACAAGATGAGGCCACGTCCATTGCAAAGTGCCAGACTCCTAAGCCGATCGACCGGGCAATCGGGGTGCGACACCATGGCGGGGTGTGCAGGATACCGGGAATGGACCGGCAGATTGTCATCACAGCGGAACCGGCCATCCGCATGCTGGCCGAGCAGGGTTATGGAGAAAATCTTTGCACCGACAGAATTCAGAAGGCTCTCGACAGAATGATACCAGAATACTCAACGAAGTACGACCCAGTAAACGGCTTCACGTTTTGGGGTTGGCTCATTAAACTGATTTGAGGTAGAATATGCCGTATGATCATCTTGGATACATCGGAAACAGCCCTTCAGATCCGGCTCCGTGGTCTATCGTTGAAAACGCCAGACTTGACGATATAGAGACTTCGCTGCATTATGATTGCACCCCGGCAACCAACGAAAACACCATCTACGGCCACCGACATTTCAGGATTTATGACGGAGCTGAAAACCTGGTATTTCGCGCCGACAACGAAGATCGTGATGTAGTCATAGGGCTTGCCGAAGACGATCCGAGCACCGTTGTTGATTCCACTGTTACGGTGTGTATAGGGGCATCGAGCCCAAGTCACTTCAAGGTTATTGATAATGCGGGACGGCAGATATGTTCTTTCAACGATTCGATATCGTCTATAGGCGGATCAGAATATGTGCTTTTTGGAGGCACTGAGTATACCAAGTTTATAGAAATGCGAGTTGTCGACGGTGGAGACACGGCTACAATACAGTTTTCTTCTGGAAGTAGTACGCTATTCAGGGCTGATTGTCGAACTGGATACGAAAACACGCTTATTAATTGTAAGGGTGTTACCAACGCACTTCAAATAGATTCCGACGGAAAGGTGTTCACCAGGGACGTTTTCGATGTAGAGCACCTGATATACGGATTGTCGGAAGTAACAACGGACGTGGTTGAGCTGGTGATGATTGGCGGGGCATCCTTTCTGCATATAAGTATCGACGGAACAAAAAGTGGTTCGGATATGTTTATCTCGCTTCCGTTTGGAAGTGGATTCACTCTCGCTGAAGGCGAGAAAATAGCGACTGGAACCGGGCATAACGCGGCGACAGAGGTCGTCGTAAGCGTGCAGTATTGGGAAAATTTAATAATTAACGGATGCGACTTGCATCTTGTTCCAATCGGCGGGACACCGGAATCGAGTGGATGGACGAACGAGGACAGGTGTGCCGTATCCATGATCATACCATTTCTTGTCGCAACACCTGAATTTGTAAATGAGATACCCGTATAAAATGATAACCTACTACCATATAATCGACAGTCGTAAAAAGGTTTCTCGCCTTCAGGATAAGTGTATGCGAAGCCTTACCGAAAGGCTTGGCGGAAACGCGCACAAAACCGTTGTTGTCGACTACAGCGAAGACGTATTTACGACTATTTCGAGAGTCGATACAGCAAAGCTGACCATTGCCGCCGAAGACGGTTCGGCATGCTTCGTGGACATCGATTGCTTCGTGTCGAAGCCGCTGCACGAATTGGACATTTCAAAGCCGGGGCCGTGGATGGCAAAGTACGAATATAATTTCGCCATGGAGTGCCCGGATATATGCTATTTCTACGTCAACAACTGCCGGGAATGGTTTGCAAAAAATCTACCCGTTTCGATAATTACTCCAAAGCAATACAGTGTAAAGCCTGATGTTCTTAAGAACCTTGACGGATTCAATACCATACCTGAAATGTCGTACTTTCACTTCTACAACAGCATGAGTTCGGTTGATGGCGCAGTGACGGCGCGCGCACTTCGCAAACACCTTTCCGTTTTAAAAAGCGGAATCGACAGCCTGCAAAAAACATTCGAAATGGTTGGGTGAAAAATGGCTGATTACGGAGCGAATTTTCCATACGGAGACTCGTACTACAAGGACGAAGGCCAGTCTACCAACATTGTAGCGGCGGCCCCTCCGTACCCTTCACTACTTGGGGGCGACCTTGTGTCGTTCTCCATTGCCATTCTTCCGACTCAGGGGGTCGGGCCTTCTGAGAATTCTGGCGAGGCCTTCGTTACTCCGTTTGAAGGCTGTCCTGGTTTTCACACGATTGACGACAACAGCAATGAGCGCCACCTTGTAATCGACTGCCGCGACCGGAAGCTCTACGACGTTGCGACGAAGACCGGTCCTGGAAATTCAGGACTCGTGAAGCGGTGGCGGGACAAGGTAGAATCCGACGGAACCAGCGGGACAGCCATAATTCCAAGGGTGAGATTCTTCGATGACCTTGGGACCTTCGAAAACTTCCTTCTCAGAAACGCCGTCAACCACATTTTTGGACGATGCACAGATCCGGCAGACCGCGGCTCCACCGGATTCGATGCCGAAGGATTTATTACCGGAACACAGTGGACGCTCAGGCTATTCGCCGACGGAGAGCGTCTTGTAGCCGAAAGAACGGCTTCGGCTATTCCCCTTGTAAGCGATGTCCATTTTGACGGTCACGAGGAGGCCCACCGGTTCGCCATTGAGCTAGAAGCCTCGCAGTCGGGGCATATTATTACCGGCCGCAAAATGGAATACATTGTAATTGACAAGGCGACCGGAAGTGGAGTATCGACGGAAAATGATCTTGTAGAAACGCTGTCGACGCCTTCGCGCTGGTATTCGCGTACACCGACAGGCTTCCTCGATAACGGTAACGGGACGTTCGTTGACAGGATTACCGGGGAAATACTCGACGAGGTTAATGCCGGTTCATCGATGCTCACCAATGGCCCGAACGATCTCGGATCGGCGCTATGGTGCAACGATCGCGTCGCCATACCTGGGCAGGCCGGATCGATGCTGTTTCTCGGGCAGTATGTCGCAGCGGTATTGGCCGACTCGACACCGCTCACGCTCACCGAAATTGCGACCATCGACGGATTCACCCTGTATTATGTTGCCGACATTCCGACGTGTACCACCATCTACATCGATCACGCTGGAACTCCGGGCGTGTGGACTGAAACGTTCGATATTCGTGTTTTTCCGGCAAACTTGTCGGCGGATGCTCGAGCTTTTTACCTAGACAACATACAAAACAACGACGGGGACGTGGTGTTGCCATGAACGGATACGTACCCAAATTAAAGGCCGGGGCGACGGTCGACGAGAAGCTGCTATTCCTCCAGTCTCAGATCGAGCATCTTTCGAAGCGCCTTGCCGACACCGAAAAGGAAAACGATCGCCTGAAGAAGCTGATCGACCCTGATATAAAGACGCGATCGCTCCTGAATCTGATCCGCGAAGTGAACGCGCACACGAGTTCGATGCCGGACATGAAGGGGTATAATTCAGACCACGACCGGAGATATCATCTTCGAGATACGAACATTCCGGTGCCTGGAATTTATTTCACCGACGGCGGCGGGCGGCGCCTCTGGTGGATCGGAATTGAGGACGGCGACCTCGTTACCCGCTTCGATCCGAACCTTGGAGTAGGTACGCCAGACTTCGCAAACGGGGAGTATTCGAGATACCATCCTAATTTTGACTGAAAATGAACTATATTACATATCGGAGGTGGCTTTATGAGTATACTGAGTCAGATTAACGGGTTCATTGGTGGCGCGAAAGAAGCGAGAAATCAGATTGGCGCCATTACGGGGCAGCAAGCCCATTACGTTGTCGATCTTACCAGCGCTGCAAATGTTGTAATAGCGGCAGGATGGCGCGGGTGCCGCGGCGTAATTGCCGATGTTGCCGGTATTATTCGAGTGACGTATACCGGGGATAACAGTGTCGCCCGAACCGAGACTCGGTACCTCAACGCCGGGCAGGTATGGCTCGTCAACGACGTGCAGACCGTTTACTACCAGTACGGAACCACTCCGGCCTCATGCGATGCTCAGGTGTATACCGATGTTGGCGATGTAGTTACCGGAATCAAGCTGATATATTAAAAGGGGAATACCGAATGCCTCCTCGAAGAGTTGATTGGTTGAAGGGAAATGTTCCTCAGCAGAGAACCGTTGTTCGACGCACTCCGGCGCCCACGGCGATGCCGAAGCAGTACGGGTATGGACAACAGCAGCCACAGATGCCGATGCCTGCCATGCCTCCCGCTGGAACGTTTACCGGGGCTGGCCCCGATGGTATTGTTCAGCCCGGAGCGGTCGCGGGTGATGTTCATGAGGGGGAAATGGTATTCGACGCGCGGACGGCACAAGCCATACCGCAAGATGTATTCGGAGCCCTTCAGCAGAATGCCGAGAGAGGTACACTTAACGTCGACGCGCTTCGGTCGGCGCTCGGAATTCAACAGCGCCCCGGGTACGCCGGTGGTACGCACTCTGCCGGTACGGAAAATCCCAACAATCAGGCAGGGGCAATTACCGGAACGCTGCCAAATACGGCATCATCTTCACCGGTCGATTTTTATAAACGGGCAAACGACAGGATAAAGAGCAGTGTCGGGCTTGACACTACTCCAGCGGAGACGCCTCAACCCCCGGTCGGTACCAATGGTCCAGAGAGTGCAGAGTCGGCATGGAGAAACCGGCCGATTACCGGAAATGCTCCGGTCGTTACCGTGCCAACAAGGCTTGCCCCGGTTGAAACATTTAGGCCGGCAGAAATAGCACCTATTCAGCAGCCACAGATGCAAACTCCGGCAATTCCTACAAGAACAGAGTTGGGCGGAACATCAATTCAACTTGGACCTGTTCAGGATAGAACCGGATACCATGCCGAACTTGACGCAAATGGATATCAAGCATGGGTTAAGGATTCGGCAGCAGCCACTACTCCTACTACGGCAACACCTACCACTCCCACCGGGACTCTCGCCACCGATAACGTTCGCCGTGGCATGCAGATCACCGCGCAGCAGATGGAGGGCATGAGCGACGCCGACAAGCGCATTATGAATAACGCACTGCTCAACATGGACGCTACGGCAGCGGCGCAGCTTCAGGCAAAAATAAGCCGAATTTCTTCCGATCCAGACTTGTCGGACGCCGGAAAAAGGACGGCCATTGCCAGAGAAATAACCGCGGCATCGGCAAGCAGAAATAACACCATCGGAACCCTTTCAGTTGCAGCGGCAGAACGCGCCGGCACCGCGGCACAGAACGCTATTTCGACCGGGCAGCAGGTAAGGACGTATGAGGACGTGACGCTCCCGCAGGCGAAGATAACATCCGATGCGTCAAAGATTGCCATGCAGAACGCCGCCGACAGCCAAATAAACAACAGGATATCGATGTTGGTTAGCGCCGGAAAAACACCTGAAGAAATTGCATCCGACGAAACGCTGAAGGGTATGATATCGTCCTACATGGGATCTTCAGCAACGCCAGAACAAATTGCCGGAGAGGTGGGATCGAGAACGGCATCACTTTATGAATCTGGTAAAGCTAATTACGCCACCAATATGGAAACAACCATTGGCGATTCAGTGGACAATGGGATGACCGACGAGGAAATAATTAACGATAGATCCATTCGCCAGAACGCCGCAGGATATCTTGGTGCCGGGGCCACAGAAGAACAGATAACCGCCGAGATTCAGCGACGGATGACAGAAATAAAGCTTCCAGAAGTTGACAGAATTATTAACAACATGGTAAAAAATGGGTGGATAGATTCTGATGCCGCAAAGGTTGACGGATTTAGAGGTGACATGGAAAAGGTTATTCGTGATTTGAAGGATGGGGGAGCATTCGACGAGCAGGGTAATTTCGTAGGCGGTGTAGTTGTTGATTGGCCGTGGGATGCCCCAAGTACATATTTTAAGTATACCGATTTTAATGGCGAAGAGGTAAAGGGTGGAACAATTTCTTCTCTTTCTCCAGTAACAAAGGACGGTGTAACTCCATATACCGATGCCAATGGGATGGCGATAACCAACGGAGCCGCCATGGAGAAATGGAATTCGCTAACTGATGGAGAGCGGGAGGCACTGTTCTCTAATGGAAAACCAAATATTGCAGCATTCATGAAAAAGGCTTTCCCGACAACATTGACACCTGAAGGAAAAGAGGTTCCACTCACAACGATAGACGGATACAGCGAAAAGTATTCTAGTGATACTGCCTTTGCTGAAGCCATCAATACTGTAGTTGACGGATATAGTGATGACTCTTTAATACCCAAAACGCTATCAGAGGCTGAGGGTGGAGATTATTCCGGATACACTGGAACGGTGAGTCAGAACTTTGCCGGAAATTTCCATTATTACGATGAATATGGAAATTATAAAACCGACACAATAAAATCTGCAAAATTCGGAAATATTGTAAATCAATTATCTGAAAAATATAACAAGGGGGTTCCGTTCAGGGATGCCGACGACTTTAATAATTACTGGCAAAACGGAGAGGGCTGGTATATCGATAAAAACGGCAACGCAACAAAAAGAGAAGAGTCAACGCCTGTCGATAAAATAGAAATTGCATCGTCGGCGATATCGTCATTTAAGCCTTCCACAATAAATAGTGATCACGATTCACAGGCGATATCAGGAAGTGCAAAAGAATCCTACGGGTCAGTAATTCCAGAAGAGGCGGCGAAAATCATATCTGGAAATTGGGACGACGTAGACGAAAGTGCAAAGGCAAAGTTTGTCGGGTTCGACTTATTCAAAGATCCGACAGTTTCGTATCGTAGTAGTGATGTCACATGGAATATGTCCAATGAGCTTGCACAGCAGATAATTGACAACAGGGGAAAACTGGTCAAGGCTCCAAATGGAAGAATTTACGAGATTGTCGGGTGGTATAATGCCAATTATTCGAATGGCAATACGGGGGCAGTAGTACTCCGCGATGTTGTTGAAAATAAACTTTACGATTATAATAATGTTGGCGGAAGTAAAAAAGCAAAAAGATACAAACTGAGGGAAGAGGGATATGTCTGAATCGTATAAGCCGGAAGGTACATTTTACGGAATTTCAACGAAGCCCTCCGACGGGACGTTGCAATCGGTAAGTTATCGCAGCGGGGCTTCGAACGTTCAGTCTGGATCCTTTCTTAAAAATCCCGACTATGTTGGCGACGGAAATTTCTCCACAAATATACCTGGATCGCAGCAGTCGAATCAGATTTCTCCTGAGTATTTTACTCAGATGGAAAAAATTCTTAACGATACCACGGGAAAATATATCGGATCTGTCCCGAAAATAGGTCAGACGTCAACCGGAAAAACTATGGCCTTGGGCGACATGAATCAGCCTGCAAAGGTCGAGACGCCATCTGCCGGTAAGCAGACATTACAGACTGCGCAGAATACGATCGGGGCATTAGCAGACACAAAGAAAAATCTTACTTATAACGAGCAGCAGGACGACCTCAGAGTATGGCAAGAAAAAGGTAAGTACTGGTTCGATCCGAATCTTGATTTAAAGCCAGATATTGATAAATATGTTGCGCAAATGCCGCGCGAACTCGATTCAATTGAGCAGGGGTCTCTCGTTGCTCCGCTTTCCGGAAAGCCAGGAACGGCGCAGAACGTATTTGTGTCCGGTCTCAATCCCGCTGCATTCAAGACCGATAACGAGGTAATAAGCAACGTTATAAATCCGCTTAACTTATTTGACTACCTTGCCGGTGATGGATTTGCCAATTATGTTGGAGCTAGAGCGGCAGAGGGTGGCCTGTCTGGCGGACCCGCAGGGGCTCTAATCGGAGTTGTCGAGGGACTTTTTTCATGGTTCTCCGCAAAGGACGCCGATGAAAAGCGTGAGAGGCAGACTCGGGCTGATGCTGAAGAGGCTTTGAAGCAGTGGTCAGTAAATAGAAACAAGAGGCTCGCCGCTCAAAGGAAAGAGCTTTACGACCAGCGTAAGGCAGAACGTGATACTCAGGATGCAAAGGAAGAAAAGAAGTCAAATAAATCAGAAGCTTCAGTGGCAAACAGAAGACTGTCGATGATTAATGCCTTTGAGTCGGCAGGTGGAATAAGTGCCGCCAATCGTACAGCAAGAGTCGCGAGGTGGAAATGAATAGTTTTGATACCGCCAGTTCGATTATAGATTCTGGTGCAAAAGAGTTTGCATTAGCAAAGAGAGGGGCTGCCGAAGAGCTTTCGGCCATGCCGACCGTAAGTGGCCCCACTGCAGAGTCGGTAAATTCTGGAGCTGCAAATTCTCCGCGAACGTTCGCTGAATTTACAGCTCGGGGCGGAATAAAAAATACGTTGCAGCAAATGCGAAACAGCATAAAGTCGATAAAAATTGAGCGCAATCTTCTTGATGCCAATTCGAGGATACTTGCCGCTGGAGAAAAGGGTGCCGATGCACTGTATGCCGACACGATAGCAACATACGGGCAAGGTATTTCAGAATTTATTCCAAAAAAATCGTTGTATTATGATTCTGATGGGATATTTATGCCGAAGCAGTATGTGAACGCTGTATACCTTGGAACTCAGAAGTTCAAAGAAGCACAAGCGCAAAAAGAGACGCGCATGCAAGCCGGCACCATCATTGGAAATTCGATGAGTCCACAGGCCGCAAATGCCGAAATGCTTCGTTCGAACATTGACCCGGTTCCGTATGAGAAGCCTATCGGGACCATCGAAACCGCCGAAGAACTTGCGAAAAAACAATCCGACATCGCCAGCACTCAGGCCGGGACGCTTTCGACCGAACAGGATATCGAGAAAAAGAAGCTGGAAAACGCCGATCTTCCAGCGATGAACCAAGCAAAGATGAACGAAATGAATGCATCGGCAGCGGGGAAGCGAGGCAGTGGCGGCAGTGCCGACAGGACTCAGCTTACCGGGCTGAATGCAAACCTGCTTGGATACATGAAGGCTCGCGATGCTCTTAAAGCCGAAAACGCTGGCCCGTCCGACCCTAATGATCCGAATCCTGCACTTAAAAGAAAGAAAACTCTAGGCCAGTACGAAAGCGTCATACAGAGCACCGTAGACAATATCAACGAATTAAGGCAGAAGCTTGGTTACGCACCAATGGTTTTCGACGGGGGTGCGTCCGAAGAAATAGTTATTGCCGCCAACGATATTCTTTCCGGCATGGAAAAACTTCCTCCGAAAAAGATGGAAGCGACCATTTCAAAGACCGGAAATAAGGCATACGCCAAAAAAGGTGGCGCACTTTGGTGGAACTGGACAGGTGAGCCCGACGAGGTTGCCTATGCCAACGAATTATCCGACCGCGTTCTCGGATACGTCGGATCGAAAGGTGTCAACGACCCGCGCATAAGTCAGCAGCTCATAACCGAGATGCTGAAAAAAGACAACCTTGAGGACGTGATTAGTGATATATTAACACTTATGAAAAATGCCGGTGGAGCGCAGCAGCCTGCACCTGAGGAACAACCTCCGGCTGCGGGAACTCTTCAGTCGGTAAGATATTAAAATCCAGCGAAAGGATAACGGCATGGGACACAGTGTAACGAAGAAGCAGTTTATTTTGAAATGGCTCAAGTCGAGGAACGACAGGAAAGGATTTGACGCAGATGTTGAGGCCGGCAAAGCGGCTACATGCTGGGAGGCTTGCCACAATCAGTTGCAGAAGATTCCGATCCCTAAAGCTGATGCGACTACTGCCCGTGAACACATCGACGATTTATGTCTTGAGTTGTCCCACTTCTTGAAGATTGTCAATCATGGTAATAATATATCCGTGTTGTTGCATCATGACAAGACTTCGAATTCTGTTTTTGCCCAAACGGTACACGGAGAAACAACGCACGCTGTGTATCCAATAGATGCCAGCATTGAAACTATCGGAAGGCACCCAGGCGGGGAACTATCTATTTGGACATCGTGTACCACTGGAGAGTACGCCGGGAAAACAGGGATAGATATTAAGTGTTTGCCAAAATGCATTGCAGACCAGTTGGCGCATTTAACGGTAGGTGAACCAGTAATATTAACCATAAAAATAAAGAAGCCGGTATGAGCTACAACAAAAAGTCGAGTTACGAAATGCCTATCGAGAACAAGGTTCGAGCACAGGCCAGAATTGACGAAATCACCAAAAGGCAGAAATCCGACTTCGACAAGGCGGTGGCGGCGGAGGTGGGAATAGCCCTGCGAACGCTATTGAACGACGCTACTTTGTCTTTGTATGATTACCAAAGGGAGGCGTTGGGCCACTTGATAGAAAAAAAGGAATCTGGAGCCACTCCGTTGATAAATTACAGAAAAGAGCCAGAGTTGGTTCAGCACATCGGCCAACCTTGCAGCCGGTTTACAATGCTATCGTCGGAGCTAATGGCAAAAATAACCGACCTCGGAATGGTTGTCGATAATCTTGTCGACCAGCTCAAGCCGTTCGTAGTTGCTTGCCCTCCTCCTGCCGGAGAACCGGCAAAAAGTATTCCGCTTCAGGTTCAATCAGAATTCGTAGAATTTGTTGAATGCGCCGGCCGCCGTGTCGACGCTCTGCGTGAAAAAATTGCCGATACCATGTCCAGATTAACCATTTAACGAAAGGGCAACCGTGCCAACCAAAAGAAAACTTCTATCGACGGTTGAATCAGCTCTTGAAAATCAGAGAGTGAAATTCGATATTGAACTGGCCTCCGCTCTCGAACGGCAGCGTCGTGAGTTCGATACGGAACTGGCATCAGCGCTTGAAAAGCAGAAGGCGGAGATAGTTGCTTCTTTCGAGGGGAGAATGGGTACGACGAATACGCCCGGAACTCCCGCCGGTGAGGAAGCGCAGGAGCCCGAACCGAAGCCCACTCCGAAACCCCGCTCCAAGGCAAAACAGTAAGGAAAAAGCATGGCGATATCGCGTGAGGGTCACGAACTACTATTAAAAGCACTTGGCGCGTCGGCACCTACCACTACGGCCACGGAGAATGAACCAGCGAATGCGGCTGGCGCGATATCGCCTCCTTCGGCACCATTGCCCCCTACTCAGCCTTCCGTTCAACCAGCGGCCCCCGTAGGCACTCTACAGCAACCGACACAATCTGCCCCAGGATGGGAGGGTGTCGACCGCTGGAATCCCATTATCGATCAGGTCGCACTCGAATATCCTTCAGTTCCGAAACAGCTCGTCCGTGCAATAATTAAAAAAGAGAGTAACGGCAATCCAAGCGCAACCGGGCCTCAGACTCAGTACGGTACAGCGAAGGGTGTCGGCCAGTTCATCGACCAGACGGGGCGGCAGTTCATCCCGGGATGGACCGGCCCGCAGGACTCCTACGACCCCGAGAAGAACATTCGTGGCATCTTCGCGTATGCCGAACACAATTTGAACCGGTTTGGCGGAGATGTTGCTAAGGCGGCAGGTGCGCACTTCGGGAGCGGCTTGGATCCGGTGCTCAATAAAACAGCCGACCAGTATTCGAACGAGCTGATGGAACTCTACGGACAGGCCGGCGGAACATATCAGTCGTCTTCGACCGGATTGCGCACTTCTCCCGAATCTCAGGATATTCTTCGCCGGGCACTCGCCGGGGAGAAGATGGATTTTCCGCAGGTTGCGCCGAAGGCCCGTGACGACGGAATTCCGATGCGACTCGGAAAAGCATGGGGAAGGTCGGTTGGCGGATTAACCGGTGGGATGGGGGGAGCACTAAAACTCACGCACATTCCCGGCCTGACAAATATCGGGGATGCCATTACCGGGTACTCCAAGGAGATGGCAGATTTTTACAAAGTAGAAGATCCGAAGCTCGTTGATAAAGTTGCCGAAGGAATTTCTTCAGGAATTCAGTTCATCGTCCCGTCTCTGGCAATCGCAAAAGGCGCGGCAGCGATGTCCATTATAGGAAATTCTGCCAATGCCGCAAAGATTTCAGAATGGCTTGGGATAGGAACGAATGCAGTTATGGAGGCCGCTGTCGAGGCCGGTGGATCGTATAACGCTCTACGAGAAAAAGGTGTTGATGATACCGAGGCGACACTTCGTTCGATAGGTTCATTTGGTGCCAACCTTGCCGTTCTCACGGCGACGAATATGGTTGGTGGAATGTTTGCAAAAGACATTTCAAAATCAAAAGAAAATATTCCGGAACTGATAAAGAGTATTGCCAAAGGCGCACCGAAGGCGATGGCATCCGAAGGTGTTCAGGAAGGCATTCAAACCGGCATCGGGCAAGTTACCGAAAAAGAAAAAATTGATGTGGGAAAAATGGGCGAAGGTGCCGCCATTGGTGCACTCACCGCCGGGTTGATGTCTTCGGTTGGCAAGATTTCTGAAAATCAGTTGAGAGAACCAGCCGCTGCAATATCTGGCACTCCCGACCAGAAGCCAAATGTAACGCTCTCCCCCTCCGATGCCGCCCGATCCGACGAGGCGATCCGCGGCAGCATGACCGGCAAGACCCTCTCCGACATCGGGATGACCGACGACCAGTTCCTCGAAATGGCGACGGCCGACCGTCAGAAAGCCATTGAAGTTTTCCGGCAGCTCTCCGGCGTCGAGGCAAAACGCATTGAGGACTTGGCGGCGTCGAAAAAAGAAGGTGTCGGTGCGCCAACTGTTAAGGAAAACTTGCCGGTTGAACCGAAAGTAAATCAACCTGCACCACCCGCCGAAGTCGCGCAGCAGCCCGTCGACGAACTCGCGCAGCTCGAACAAGGCGCTGTCGCCGCGGCATCAAAGCAGGCGCCAGGTATTCAACCTCCACCGATAAAGCCCCCGCCGAAACCGGTGGATACCGAATCGTTCGAAAAGGTTAAATCCGGCGTGGTGTCAGGTATTGAGAGTGAGCAGCAGAAATTAAAAGAGCTGAACAAGGAACTCTACCCGAACCGGGAAGCCCGCCGCGCAGCCGTCGAATCTGGAATGGTTGTCGAGCCCGAAGAAACCATTGTTGACAAGATCAAAAAAGAATTCGGGGAAACTCGGCCGACTAAGGCACATGTTGTCGAAAAGTTTGGAGTCAGCAGGGAAGAGGCCGGGAAGTACATCGACGCAGCTTACCGAAAAGTAGAAGAACCTGTCCGTCCACCTGAAGAAGTAGAGGAGATTGCCAGTGTCAACACCGAACCAACCGACGCCCAAAAAGAAGCCGGAAACTACCGAAAGGCCCATGTTAATAAATATGGATTCGACATATCCATTGAAAACCCGGCGGGTAGTGTACGCTCGGGGAAGGACCGGGACGGCAAGGAGTGGTCGCAGCAGATAAACCATGATTACGGATATATCAAGGGCACGAAGGGTGCCGATGCATTCCGAACGAAGGATGGAACCGACCAGCTTGACGTATTCATCAAGCCCGGCGTCGCGGCGGAAGGCCCGGTATACGTAGTCAATCAGGTGAATCCGAAAAACGGGAAGTTCGACGAGCACAAGGTGATGGTCGGATTCGATTCGAAGGATGCCGCCGAAGCCGCGTACCTGTCGAATTACGAGAAGGGATGGAAGGGGCTCGGATCGATTTATGAAATGCCTATGGAGAAATTTAAAACATGGGCGTACTCCGAAGACACAAAGTATCCGTTCCGCCCTGACCTTGAAGAGCAGGTTTCGTCAGAGGATCTTCCCGGATCAGACATTGATACGAAGCGTGGAAAGCATTTTGCAAGCCTGATACCGGGAGTCACTTTCTGGAAATCCAGCGGCGGATCGACGCGCGGCGGGAAAATTGAAACCGGTCCACTTCTTTATTTCAACGACTCGAAAAACGACGGCAGTACTATCACGATCAAGCCGACCGAAGGACTGAAGACTTTAAAGAGAAAAATACTTGAATCGAGAATTAAGGCAAAAGCCAGCAAACCTCAAACCAAAGGAGTCGACAATGGCCTGCAAGGGAAAACCGAAACCACCGGTGAAAAAGCCGGTAAAGAAGTAGCACCCGCCGTTCCGCCAGAACCCAAGGCGAAAACGGTTACGGCGACGCAGCCGGAAATGGTTGCGCCGCCAGCTTCACCACAACCAGATCTGGTAACGAAATCTGCTTCGTTACCAAACAAGAAAGAGGCTGAAAATGTTAAACGAGACGAAGGTACCGATGCCGACCAGAAGAAACAACGCCGACTTGACCGACTGGCATCACGGAAGGGTAGTGGAGGCAGACTCGGGGGAACGCCCAGAAAGGTCGCTCCTGTCAAACGTGCTGCACCTGACGAAGCCTACAAGGACGAATATTGGCGAGAGCATGAACGCCATAAGCTGAACGTTGAATTCTACAATGCCATGAAGTACGGCTGGAAATCGAATTCGGGAGAATCGGCCGACGGTTCGAAAAAGGGATACATCGACGACTACAACATCATTTCCGACCAGAGCATCTTCGGCGGGAGCAAGAGTCCTGTCACTTCCAAAAACGCGACGAAATACCTTCAGGACGTTGCCGACCGAATTGCCGAAAGCCCGGAGTATAAAACGTATCTTGACAAGATCGGTCTTCCAGTTCCCGAAAGCGCAGACGATGTTGCCGAGTTGATAAAGTCGTCGATGAACGCCAAGCAGTTCGAGAATTTCCATTACGGGTACGAGGAAGGGCTGCGGAAGGAAGGCGACCAGAAAGACAAGTACGAGGAAGTTATCCGCCGATTCAACGAAGACCCGTTCAGCGTTTCGGACAAAGAATGGGTGGAGCTTGAAGATTATTTTGGTGCTTCACGCGATGAAATTATTGCCAATTACGGACTCGAAGAAGAGGCGTACCCGAAGCAGGAAAAGACTCCCCGCCAGCTCTCCCCCGACGAGATGAAGCAGCAGGATTTATTCGGGGAAGAGCGGTCGGTTGCCGAACTTGAGCAGGACGAGGAATCGAAGCTCACGAATAAAGAAATTCAGATCCGCATCGATAAGCGCAAGGGTGGCGAGGCTGACCTGTCGCACCTTCCCATGTTCGAGGATCAGGACTTCGAGGGGTCGCAGGGGACGTTGAAGTTTGAGAAGGCCGGACAGGCGATCGATATCGAGCGTACCATTCCCGAATCGGTGTACAAAAAAGCGGTAGCGATGAACCTCGAAAAAGTTCTCGCCATTCTTCCAAAGGGAACCAAGTCAAAAATAAAGTTGAGTATTGTCAATGAAATCGACTGGAATGGCAGCAAGGTAAGATTCGGGATAGACGCCGACGGTTCGAGCAGAAACGCCGCCATGTTTTGGGATAGAAAAAACGATACCATCAACGTGTGGCTTTCGAAGGATCTCACTTCCAGCGAAATAGCGAAGTCGATGATGCACGAACTTCCGGGGCATTACGGGAGCAAGTTGGTGTACGCGGCCAACGAAGATATTTACCGGAAAATGCGTACAATTTTTCAGGATGATATTGCCAGCGGTAACGTGAAGGGGCTTGAAAAAGTATACGCCAAAGAGCTGGAATCTTCTAAATCAAGAATGGCGAAAGAGGAAATTCTTTTCGATGAGTGGACGGCCTCGAAAGTTACCGATTACCTGAACGGTAAAAAAGATGGAATCGTCTCTAAAGTTTTCGGATACATAAGGTATGCACTTGTAAAAATGGGTGTGCTGCGCGAAAATGTTGACGATGTGCTGCGCGAGATGGTTAAGTTGATGAAGCGTGGCGGGAAGTCGGGAGAAGGCAATTCAGATATGCGCTTCGCCAAGGGATCCCAGATGACCGAACCGGCGCCAGAGAACGAACCGAACAATCCGAAAGATATGGAAGCCCGCCGTAAAAAAGAGGACTCCCTTAACGAACAAACTATCGAACCTGATCAGGTGCTCGAACGGCAGCTTTTGGAACCCGCCCCCGAAGTGGACAATCCGCAGGGTGTGAAGCCCAAGAAGCCCGACGTAAAAAAGTTCAGCGTGATAAATTTCGAGAAGCAGATTTCAATTGCGGTTGCAAAGAAGCTGGCGGACGCCGGGAGAAAGTTCAAGTGGTCGGATGTAGGAGGGGAAACAACTGAGAACCGTACTGACCGGGAAATCGGCGTAGGTGTTTACCAGTACATCAAAGAATTTGCAGAAAATCCAGAATACGACGGAGCTCGACCGACCGGCCGCGAACTGCTCAAGAAGCTCCAGTCTTTTTTTGAGGACAAGGCCGCCGTTGATGCGTTTCTTAAATTTGCCGGAATTGACAACATACAAAAGCCGACCTTGCGCGGCGGAGAGCAGCAGGTGAACGACGATGGGAGCTTCGAAAACCTTGCCGAGATGGTTGATGACCGCGCAATTGGCAAGGAAAAGAAAAGCGAGGAATTGTCTTTAGTTCAAGAGCTGCGCAAAGAACGCGAAATGCGCGAAATGGCGCACCGCATCCGCACTCTCGGCGACACGAAGGTAAAACGTGAGTTCCGGGAGTACCGCGACACGATCGCTTCCGACCTCTTCGTCCCGATCTCGACGGCAATGGATAAGCTGCATCCGAAGTTTAAGGCGAAACTGAGGAAATTCCAGACGGAAATCGACCTCATTACGAATCAGAATTCGGAGGCCGTGAAGCCACTCCTGAAGAAAATGAAGGACTTGCGGAAGAGCGATTCAAAAGAATACCGGATATTTGATCTGTCGCTTAAGAATGCGACGCCGACGATGGCTGCCGAGATCATGAAAAAGCACGGCATGGAGAGCGAGTACAAAGCCGTCCGCAAGGTTCTCGACGACATTCACCGCCGTGCAGCCGCCGTCGGATTCGACATCAACTACATTCCGAACTACTGGCCGCGCAAAGTGATTAATCCGCAGGGGCTTCTCGCCGCGGTGAGTAAGGATAGCGTTCTTCAGGGCGCCGTCGATAAAGTAATTGCCGGAGAGGAAGAGCGCCTGAAACGCAAGCTCGACGACTACGAGAAGGCGAAACTCGTGGACGCCATGTTGCAGCGACCCGACCTGTCGTTTGACGCCCCGGGATCCGTGAAGGAGCGCAGTATCCAGCTCATTAACGAACAGCTCGATTCATTTTACGACGACGGAATGTCATCCCTCGTTCAGTACATCCACGAAATGAACGAATCGATCGGCGTGAAAAAGATTCTCGGAAAAGGCGGGGAAGGCCCGGAGAAGCTGACCAACATCGACAAAGGTGTCGGCAGGCTCATTCTGGACGCCAAGAAGGAGGGATGGCTCAAGCCGGAGGATCAGGATCAGCTCATAGGACTCTGGAAGGCGCGATTTAATTACAAGCCCTCTGGCGGCACCATGCAGAAGATTAAGGAACTCGGATACTTCGCCACCATGGGAAGCGGGTTCAGCTCCTTCGTTTCGCAGATTACCGATCAGGCATGGAATTTCTACGTGAACGGGCCGATCCATGGAACCGTCGGACTTGCGAAGGCGATTGGCGATGTGAACCGGTTGAAGCGCGAGGATATCGGGGTCGGCAGGCTCATCGAAGAATTCAGGACGACGCGAGGCTTCGGGCAGTGGCTTAATCGCGTTTTCAAATTGACTCTTCTCGATAAATTCGACAGCATCGGGAAAGAGGCATTCATCAACGGTCTGCGCTCGAAGTGGCAGCAGCAGGCGAAGAAGGGCGATGCCGAACTCCGGGAACGTGTGAAGCTCATGTTCGAGGGTGAAACCGACCAGGTACTTGCCGACCTGAAAAACGGTAAGGCCAGCGACAACGTGAAAATGCTTTTGGCCTCCCGGCTTCTCGACTTTCAGCCGGCAGCCCTGTCGGAAATGCCGCGCAAGTATCTCGAAATGCCGAACGGTCGCATTTTCTACATGCTAAAAACCTTCACGATAAAGCAACTCGACGCCTTCAGGAATGAGGGGCTGCACTTTATCCGCAAGGGAATTGCCGAAAAAGACGGCGCCATGGTACGCAAGGGTATGGCCAACCTCGTGTCGCTGGCATCGCTGTTCTTCGTTCTCGGGATCGGAACCGACATCATTAAAGACTGGATATTCTTCCGCAAGACGCCGATGGACGACCGGATGTTTGAAAACCTCATGAAGCTATTCGGGATCTCACGCTTTACCCTGTACGACCTGAAGGACAATGGTGGAAACGCGCTCATCAACACGGTGGCGCCGCCGATCAACCTGGTTGTCGACCCGGGCCGCGATCTGTTCGGATTCTTTCATTCAAGAATAGGCGACGAATTCGACGAAAGAAAAGACCTGCAGGCCAAGGATTTTGCAACATGGAAGAGCCTGCCATTCGTCGGAAAGCACTATTATTGGATGCTCGGCGGAGGCAAGGCAAAGCAGGAGCGAAAGCAAATCAAGAACCGAAATGAGGAGTTCAAGGACTACGCGAAGAAGTTTTATGCCCCCCGGCTGCATTCTTCCGACCGTGATGATTATAAAAAGTGGTATATTAATCTTGATGATACCAGAAAGGGTGAATTCTACGCTTATGCAAAACGATGGTACTCCCAGAACAAAGACAACCCGGCAGTTATCAAGAGGGTGACTGGTAAATGAGCAGATCGATACTCATTGTCGCCCTTTTGAGCTGCGTCGCATTTTCGCAACCGGGAGAATTCAGGGGAAACATTCACGTTTTCAAGAGTGCCGATATTGATTCGGCGCTGCTTGTAGGCAAACGCCCCATCTCCGCCAACCTTCACACGATCGCCGGGTGGGACAGCGCGAACGATACCGTCAAGCAGATGTCCCTCGACTCCCTCACCTCTGGACCAGTAGCCCACGGAGTAACCCCCGGCACCATGCCGAAAGCCGCAACCGATTCAACATGGGAAAATAGCCCGATATATAAAAGTGACACCACCCTAAACGTGTTTAAATACGACTCAATTGTTCCGACCGACACCCTTTACGACGGTTTCAATCGTACCGTCAACCCCCTTGATAGTGGGTGGACTAACTGCGCCGGGTTTGCAGGAACCTTTTATACAAGTTCCGGCTCTGCCAATGTTACCGGGCAGGCGGTGTCGATACATTCCGGCGTATTTGGAAACGACCAGTATTCATGGGTAAATGGTGGCGCTTCCGGGGGGCAGGGATTCGGGGTAGGAGTCAGAGCGTCAACGGCCAATTGCGGTGACTCTGGGTACTACTTTATTGTTACCGTAGGAAGTATAGGGAGGCTATACAAAAGATACGGTGGGTCATTTCATGCGATTGATTCAACTTCTGGAACAACAGCTTCCCCCGTGTACGTGTGGATGACCGTTGTCGGAGATACAATAAAATGTTACTGTTACGGAATTGACATATCTAATCCAGTTATAACGAGATACGATACGTCATTCAGGTCCGGCGCTCCTGCGATATATGGAACCGGGGCAACGGCCATAAACGCATGGAAAGGCGTAGGGATTGGCGGGGTCCAATACGTTTACACGGACAGCATCTTTAAGGTGAACGGAAAAGTATTAATAGAAAACACCCCGACCACAACTACCGGCACCCGCGTTATGATAAAAAACGATGAACCAGATAATGAGATTAGGCAGACGCTTGCGTCTACGCTGGATGTTGATTCTGCCCGCGCCTCTGGCTCCGTAGACGGCTATAGCGCTTCCAATTCCACTGTTACCTCAACGTCGTATTTCACCGCACCCGACAACGACACGCTTAAACGAATATCGGTTTCGAACACCCTTTCCTCGCTCGGGCTTTCTGATTCGCTGATAACCAAAAAGGTTCGGGTTGGATCGGCAACGAACAACACCGCGATTGACTCAACGGGAATACTCCTCACCGGCTCGGCAACTGAATGGGACGATGAGAAAATAGTTGCAACGGCATTCGATTATATTGGGACTGGAGACCCGGAAATAATATCTTGGGAACTCGGGACATTCGACAACATCGTTAGGATTTATCAGTCTGGAGATCGGGCATATTTTACTTGTCAGTTTTCACATGGACGAAAAAACGACTCAGATATATACGCCCACATTCATTGGACGCCTCACGTTCGTGGAAACGAAGAGAATGGGGCCACCGTAAATTGGATACTTGGAAAAACGTGGTCGAGCATAGGTGAGGCTTTCCCCGCCATGGATACAATATGGCTAAATGATACTTGTACCGGGGTAGACGACGCCCATTTAATGTCAAGAGATGTACTTATTAGTGGGTTTGGAAAAAAAACTTCGTCCGTACTTACCGGGTACGTCGAGAGGGCCGATGGAGATACGTGGATTGGAACAACGGCGGCGCAGTCCCCCGGATTTCTTGAAATCGATTTTCATTACGAAGTTGATAAACTTGGGAGTGACGACCGCTGATATGATTTACATAGTATCATGGCTCCTATTACTCGACTCCGGCGACTACGGTCGAATCGACAGCCATTTCCAGAAGCGCTTTGCCGACCGTGGCGCGGCGGTGGAGTTCGTAGACCGACAGCCACCCGAAGCGCTCCTGATGACACTGGACTCGATACCGGCAAATGTTGACATTGATACAACTACTGAGCGGGTGCGTAAACCCTATCAGTTTTGACCGACCCGGACAAGTGGCGCGGCTGACCGGGCAGTCCGCAACCGCAGGCGGATACCCTGCAAAACGATACGCGAGGATGATCTATGAACGCACCGGCAACAGGGCATTGTGATGACCACAGCGGGACGTGTACAAGGATGGATCGGGCAGAGCGGGACATACAACAGCTATTCGGATTCCGTGAAGCTGATCAAGCCGCAAAGGGTAATAAAAACATGAGCGCGTGGCTATTCGTCGGGGCCTCACTTTTTAACGTCGCCACCATGATAATAATGTGGGTGAAGGGGTAGCCATGGAAAAGATGATTAACGGATGCATGTTCGGATTTTCAAAGGCGGTTTTTATTGCAGCTCTTATAATGTTCGTCGCGCACTTGGTGGCAATGTAATGGACTGGAACGCCGGACCGTTTCTGGCCGGGCTGACCGTCGGAATGATATTCGTGTCGGCAGCGGCTATAATGGGGTATATTTAAGATATGAAAAAGTCGGAAAAATATATCTGCGACGCGCTCAAGAAAGATATTGAGGAGTCGCTACAAATAATGGTCTGCAAACACAAGTGGGTAAAAGACTCGCTTGGTTACCTTTGCAGTAAATGCACGCATTATACCGGAACGAACGAAGAGCTTAATCGTATCATAAGAAATGAACTTTCGAGAAGGCGGAAGGTATGAATCCTTTAAAATTACATAAGAATTTGATAATGTAACGATGAGGGCATGAAGTTTACATAAAGGCGGAAGGTATGAATCCTTTAAAATTACACGACGTTGCATACACGTTCCCGTTCGTTGCGCTTGCAGCTCATTACGACGAAGACTCCGGTGATGCGGATAAAAACCTATTCGACTTCATCGAGGATACGGTTTCGAAATGGTGCCCAGGTTCAATCGTCCACCGCTTCTTTGACCCAGCAAAGAAAGACTTTTCTTATGCAGTTGAACATGATGGCGGACTCGGAATTTATCATCTCGGAACCGAGGGGCCGATTACCGGCCCGGGATGGAAATCCGATTTTTCGGCGCAGATCGAAACCACATCGTCGAAAGAACTCGGCGGGCACGTCGATTTTATCAACGCCGGAGAAAAAGTCGGCCGACATTTTATTAGGCTTGTTTCCGACTACATCGACAATTTTATTACGGCGTCGCACTCGCGCGGGGTTGCCCGTGACATTGCGGCGAACCGGTACTGGAATAATCAGATAGGTTCGTTTCCGCTTCGTTGCATAGGCTTCTGTGGACCGGCAGTGTTTAACCATACCGCCGCCGATGCCTACGACAAAAGCGGCCTTGGTGCGGTTACTGTGCGTCCAGTGATGTATCACGACCCGGTTGACCTTATGGGACTTCCGATACTGAAGCACGTCGGGAAAGAACTGAAACTGCCGCACGTCCATTCTGATTTTATTAAGAGTGGCATAGGTGGGTTTATCGCCGGGGGCCATGCGTATTCGAGCGTTTTCGTAGCGCTACTTGAATATTTCAAGGATTACCCGGCGGAAACGAAATGGCTCAATGAAACAAAATGGGTTGCCGAAGTATAAATCAAAGGAGTGATGGTATGGAACTGATCAATTTTCTTATCGAAAACAAACTTGAAATTGTAGCCGTGTTTGTCGGAACAACCTGGCTCTCTGTGGGCGGAGTATTGCTTGCCCTATGGAAAATTGCAACGAAACACCTGCTCAAGCTCACGGATAAAATTGTTCGGGCAACGTGGCCACTTACAAAGAAGTGGCTCATGAAAGACGGCGAAGATGTAATAAATACCGTATGCGCAATATTTTATCAGGTGAATAAAACTACGGACGAACTGATTGCAAGAGAGAAAGAATCAAAATGAAACGAATCGCCGTACTGATTGCAGTTGCCGCCATGCTATGAGGTGGTCTAAAACTGATGGAACTGACATTATGGTCCGGATTCCCGGCCTATTCGGAGGGGGTGAAATGAAGGTTATTAAAATATTATTGGCAGTGATAATCATCGCATGTGCATCAATGTGCGATGAGCACATAACGTTTGATCAACCGATGGTTAAATATCATCATGTTAAAAAAACTAATGAGTACATGAATTTTGAGTATATTAAATTTGTCGAGGATAGTATTAACGGCTCAAATCAAGCAGGAAGAGTTTACGAGAAAATGGAGCACGTACTTCTTTCGAGTAATTAAAATGTAAATTAAATTTTCGGGCGATAACCGTAGGCATACGGGAGTCGTAAGATTTAAAAAGGGCAGTACGGTGTCCGTAACACACTGTATTGCCCTTTTTTTATTGCCCGAACAGGAGATAAAATGAAACCAATCCAAGCCCTTTTCCTGTTGCTGTTCTGGCTGGTGGATGCCGCCCAGTACTATCATTCCGACACATCAACGGTACGTCTTTCTGCCGATGTTACCGCCCTTCCGGAAGGAGATACCCTCAACGTGGTGTACACCGCTGGTGGACGCAACAAAGACACTCTTGCCGATGGCGAGGAATGTAAATTTAACAACGGAAAATCAGGAGTTGTTAGATGTGTTGGCGGGATGGACTCTCTCATGAAACCAGCCACAGATGGCGGGGCACATTTCATGATAGTGGGTGGGCATACTCAACACGTTGAGATATCGGGATTCTACGTAAAGTTCAGCAATGCCGCTCCGAATAACTATAATTACTGTGTGCTGCTTTACAATTGGGGTGATGTTGATCTACCGAGAGTTTACATACATGATAATATTTTTGCTAATCCATATCGCCTTAGCACTCAATACTTACGTTGCTTCCAGATGGCGGGCAACGAGAGCGGGACCGATACTCCGTATGTCATTTTTCGCCGAAATATTGTTGACTCGATTGGAACGTCGTCCTTTTCTGGATTCGGATGTGATATTGACAGTAATTTTTTCTGGTGTTCTACGATTTATTCCACACGTAGCAATAGCATTCACGACAATATATTCCGTGGAACTTCCGGAATAGAAATAAACGATAGTGCCACCACGGTGGCGTGGAATTTTTTCGACGGTAAAGGAATAAATACGCTGACGGAGTATATCTCTTCCGCCGGATTAGCTTATCATGCGAAAAAAGTCACCATAGTGCATAATACCTTGATCGACCAACAGCACGTCGGCATTATGGGGGACGGGTACGATTCGGCATACATTGCCTATAACTACATTTTTAACGGGGCTAATGCGGTTGCTAACTATTACAACCATAATACGTACACAGAAAACGGTGTAAGATACGTACTTTACGAGCACAACACTTTCCGCGCTTATGGCAATAGTAATATTTGGTTTCGGGCTGGAACGCTGCAAAACCACGTTGGTAAATTCCGAAAAGAAATGCACATCGGTCTTGGTATTTACGATATCAACCCTGCAACAGCTGTTGACACGATGGATAGCTGTGTCTTTAATAATGCGATAGCACTTACTCACTTTTTGATATTGAGGGACACCGTGCAGGCACCGGCGTTGTCGATGATGATCGATTCCCTAAAATGGAACTACTTAATTCAAAAAGCCGGCAACCGTGCGATGTGGTCCAACGGATCTTATGCCGGGTCCCGGAAGTATCTGACAAACCACATAAAAGATTCGGCAGGGGTGGCGGGAACTTACGTACACATCGATTCCGTTGCAAATGATTTCCGATGGGCGTCTGATGATACGCTTATCGGAAGCAACGCTTACTGGTCGGGTCTGCCCGACAGTATCATTTTACAGGACTCTACGGCGGGGGGGTCATGGGTCTCCGTCGATACCGGTAGGGCAACCACCGGTAAAATTGACACCATAATCGCTACTGGAATGGCGGGGGGAACGCACTACACTCGATCAATAGGATACAATTCTTCTGAAGGTGTTCGGGACACGACGTTCATCGACTCGGTTGTCGTTACTGCGGCGATGCCGACAATTACCGAGGTTACCGGAACCGTTTCGAACGGTAGTACGTTGACAATTGCAGGATCTGGGTTCGGGGCAAAAGCTCAGGCGGCTCCGTTGATGTGGGACGTTACCGCGCAGCAGTACGCAAACGGAACCAATTTAAACACGTACTCTGGTGCAGAAGATGGAACAGCTCTCACGTCGTCGTCGTCCCGAGGTTTTGCGATACACGATCAAGGCGATGCGACGCTCCGGTACTCCACGTCACGCACCCAGCGCAACGCCAACGTATTGGCGCATTACGCCGTGTATGACGAGGCGAGTGCGTATGTTAAGCTAAGCATGGGCGTATCGTGTCCATATTCGTCAAACGCAGATGAATCCCTTTACCCATCTGTAGCTCAGAAAAAATTCTACCTTTCCTACTGGCGCAAAACTTCTATTCCTTACGGTTCAACCGGCGGCGGTGATGGGTCAACTAAATTACTCCGCATAGCTTCGTCGGCAACCGGTGTAGGCGGCGGTGCCGACGTTGTTACAAATGACGCTTACGGAACAAACGATGTGGCCGCATGGGTAGGTATCGGGACAGAAACATCGTGGGTGCGATGGGAGTTTTATGTTGATTTAAATAAACACTGGTTTGACGTTTACAAAAATGGACATTACCATCAGGGGCAGAGCGACGAAGAGAACATTGAGATACGCCCGTCGGTAGATTGGCGATACAATACCCCGGCCTCCGGGTTTGAGTTCGATGACGCTACACTGCCGAGTAACGAGGCTATAGTGCCAATGCTGTTCGGGTACGACGACGGGCACACTGTTTCACAAGGTCAGGATATAGACATGGGGGAGATTTATTATGATAGTACCATGGCCAGAGTCGAGATATCGACATCTGCGACGTGGAACGATTCCCCGGCATCGACCATGTATAGGGAGGTACAGGGTAGACTAACATCGTGGTCGCCGACGGAGATACAGTTTGTCTTAAATCAAGGGTCTTTCGAGTACTCTTCCACGGCTTATGTTTACGTAATTGATACGGACGGAAAAGTAAACGCATCAGGGTATCCGATAGAGTTTGGGGAAGCTCCGGCTCCCGACAGCTTTACCATCGCAGTAACCGAAAATCCAGCCGCCGCTTTTACATACTCCGTAGTTCCAGTCCGGCAGGAATCCGGGCAACCGTGCAGCCTGATCATCACTGTTGCTTCTGGATATGTCGGGGACAACCTGTCCGTCGATACGTCGTGCTCAATACAGCCTACCGGGTCGGATACGATTATTTGGCCTCATCTTACCGGAGATAAATCGGTAACTATTAACGGGCATGAGTGGCCTACGTACACCCGCGACACAATCATCCCGAACGGCCATGCAACGGTCGAAGTTTCTCCCGGAGACCTATCTCCAGTTGATTCCGCGACGGCCTGCACGACCTCCGTGACTACTATAGATGAGGGATGGAGAGTTGATTCGATCGTGCATTACTCTGGCGGCGTGAGGACATCGGCTGTTGTATATCCGGCGTCGCGGATTACGTACCTGATAACCGGCAATACAGTTGATTCGATTTTTACGAGTGAGATACCGGCCACTCCGACAATCTCCGGTGCTGCCAGCTATTCCATTTATCAATTAGTTCCTGAACGATATTATTCTGGGATAGGACAGGGATTGATACATTACGAATCCGTTGTCGATAGCGATGCAACTCTGCAAAACGAAGTAACTCGTGTTGACACGACTGTGGGGTCGTATTTACATTATGAAAACACGTTAAATCAATGCGCTATAGTGACCGATAGGTGCCAGTTTTTAGAAGGCGCAACCGCTACGACCGTGATGTTCAAATTACGAATTCCCGACAAAACCCAAAATATGGCTATATTTGAAAAGGGGACAGTTGGTAGTGCGTTTTCGGCATATTTTTCTACAGGTGTAATTAAGGTTGTTTTTTCCGCTTATGGATCGAACTACTGCGACATACCTACGACTGGGATCAATGTAGGAGTGTGGACGTGGGTGACAATCACTTATGATGGTACACAAGCTACAAACGCGACAAGATGCAAAGCGTATATCAACGGCATCCAACAGGAGTTGACCTTTTATGGGACTATTCCAGCGGCGATTACCGCATCTGCCGAACCACTGTGGGTAGGTGCCTTGCATTGGATATCATCATTTGCATACGTTGGGGATATGTGGCATTTCGCCGTGTATGATCGAGCACTAACACGATACAGTATAAATGAGGTAATTAATGCAGACGGCTATATCGTCGCTACCGATCCCAAATATTTCGCCTTTGGAAACTCTATTACTTATGGTGTTGGCGCCACCGAATACGACTCTTGCTTTGTCGGGCGGCTCCAATTGTACTTCGACGACACCATCTACAATCAAGGATACAGCGGGCACGAAATGGCTGATTTTCCCGACAAAACCTATACTACGTTTCTAAATTTAATGGACACAACATACTGCTTATATGGATATAATGATATGCGGCACAGAGGAGCCGCTGCAATCGGCTTGAGTACGTTCGAAGGTGGAATCGTATCAAACCTTTTGCGGACATCAACAATATCATCTCAACGTGTTGAATCTAACTCAGCGATGATAAAAAAATCTGATGGTGTGCAGTCCATTGAGACATATGCGGGCTACAGTATACTACGCTCAAACACTGACGGCGATTCAGTATCGTTCAAAATTGGTGGTTCAACAATTTACGTAATATGCACAAAAAACGCTACCGGATATTTTGGATCGTGGAAGGTGTGTGTAGACGGCGACTCAGTGACTACTTACGATTGCGGGCCTGTGCAAGCGACTGGATACGGTAAGACAACCTCTCCAGGATATTTCCGCTTGAGTGGGCTTGACGACATATTGCACACGATTACACTCAAGGCAACTTCTCCCGGTACTGATGATTGGGTGTTTTTTGAGTACGCGGTTGGGCTCGGCGCGCAAGTACCAAATTTGCCCTATACCGTTGTTGGTGGTTGCTTACGCATGACATCTGCAGGATATGCCCTTGGATCTCCGACATGGTCAAACGGTAGTGACTCAGCTGTTGTCAAGTATAATTCAATAATCGATACAGCAGTAAATAGATTGTTGACTGATGGATTAAATTTGTCATATGCTAATGTTACAAACTATACCCCCGAAACCGATGTTTCCGTAGACAACATACATCCATCTAATGCCGGGCACCGGAAGATTTACGAAATACTGGCGAATTTTATTGCTGAGCAGATCCCATTTGATACGATTGTCAGCGGCTCCGGGACCATCCAAGTAAGTCCAGCTCCGATTGATGGAGCGGTTCCTTACGGTACGGTCGTGCATGTTACAGCAGTACCCGCTGTCGGGTACGTTTTTTCCAATTGGACAGGAGGTTTCCTGTCGGGCAATCCGGATTCGGTGACTGTGGTGCAGGCGACGATGATCGGGGCGGTGTTCGCCGCCACTCCTCTTATTGACTCCATTCGGCCAAACCCGCAATGGCGGTCCGATTCAGCCTCTATTTACGGAGTGCGCTTCCTTTCCTCCGGGGTACTCCGCAACATCACCACCGTCCCCTCGGAGGATGTGATTCAAAAGGATTGGTCCCCGACAAAGATCGACTACTACATTCCCCCAACATGGCCGCGCGGTTGGAACCGACTGGTTGTCACGAACAGCGACAGCCTGCGGGATACCCTGAGCCAGTACATTGCTATTATCAGGAAGGCAAATTAGTATGGCACGAAGAGAAGACGCTTTGTGGTTTGACACCGCCGTACAAATAGATGACTCCCTGAGCGATAATCTATACGGGTACTATTCGGTGGATGGTGGGCCAAATATTCAGCTATTGCCGAAAATAGCTCTGGAGCTGTACGGCAGTGAGGCATCCCCCGAGGGAGATACAGTTAACCTGTATCGGGGGTCATTCAACCCGGTGATACCAGAAGGGCTCGGCGGGCACTCCGTGGTGCTCAAAGTGTACGACCCTGATAAGATGATCGACTACCTCGAATACGACTCGATCGACGTATGTACCGACGAGGCGACCACCGCGGTCGTCTCCCCCTCCTCAGCATCCGTTTCTGTGGGCCGTACCAGGCAGTTTACGACGTCATTTTACGCGGCGGACAGCCTGCCCACTGAGAACCACGTAGAGCCTCTGTGGGGCGTCGCTCCGGGGGGTGGGACGATGAATCCGGCAACCGGTGTATTCACCGCCGAGACCGTGGGCGGACCGTTCCCGGTGAGCATGACTGCCGGCGGGGTTTCGGATCTGGCGACGGTAACGGTTGTAGCGGCATCGTCGGTATCAGGCGCCGGAATGTCCCTCGACATGGGTATGCACATGTGACAGTTGCTCCCAATGTAACGGTTGATCAGGGCGGGAAACCGCCTTTTTTATTTTTATGTTGCATTTTAAAAAATAGTAGTTATATTTATCATCATGATAACGAAAACAAATGAGTACAAGTGCCGATGCTGTAAATGCCAAAGAGGGTGGGTCACTCGTGGCGGAAAATTACCGAAGGTGTGCCCGGGGTGCCATTCCCCAAAGTGGAACGACGACCATACGGGTATCGGTGGAAGCGTCAAAAAAGTGGCGGCAATGGTGCAAGGTAAAGAAAATGACAAGTGAGGAGCTTATGGACAAATTGATCGAGAAGGTCGGACTTAGGCATCAACAGTCATTCTATAATTCGCTACCTGATCCGAGAAAAATAAAAATCGATAAACATTTGTCATATGTGCGTTTGCAAAAATTGTATACTAAAATAAGTGGCACATAACCAGTAGTTGTATAACATTTGAAAAGTTTTTGGAGATTATAAATGCGCCCTAAGAAAATTCTCGTAGCGTGTGAGTTCAGCGGAACGGTACGCGATTCCTTTCTTGAATACGGGCACCAAGCCGTATCATGCGATTTACTTCCGTCAAGTTCGGAGCGGGGTTCGCATATCCAGGGGGATGTCTCCGAGTTATTATGTGAGGAATGGGATTTAGTCATTGCACACCCGCCGTGTACGTACCTTTGCAACTCTGGTGTGCGTTGGCTTCATACTCAACCAGGTAGGTTTGCCCTTATGGTACAGGCTGCTAATTTTTTTGTCCAGTGCCTTAACGCCAACGCAAAAGCAATCTGTGTCGAGAATCCCATTCCTCACGGAAAGGCAATTGAGATCATTGGTAAACGGTATGGCCAAATAGTACAGCCGTGGCAATTCGGGCACGGTGAAACTAAAGCTACCTGTTTGTGGTTAAGCGGGCTTCCACCTCTTCGAGCGACGAATGTTGTCTCCGGAAGAGTTGGTCGTATTCACAAGTTACCACCGAGTCCTAACCGGCCTCTCATTCGTTCCATCACGTACAGCGGAATCGCGCGTGCCATGGCGGAACAGTGGGGCGCATTATGACTGGTGGAAACTTTTCAAACGTCATACAACACACAATAAATGCTGCGGGCTTGAAGGCCCTTGGGCTAAAGCCACATGCCACAAAAAGACGCGGCACGTCATTTATTGCCGTCCGTTGCACGCAATTTTGCGGCGACCATTTTGGAGAAGCAGCATGAAGTACAGTTGTGAATCTTGCGTAATACCGGATAAGGTTTGCGACCGTCATCACGATTGCATAGCAGATGTGTGGTATGCTGCTCTGAAATCCGCTGAGCGCCGCAAAACAGTCCGGTCGAAGCGCCCCGCGCAACAACGCAAGGAAAAAAGTTTACTTTGCGCTGTACCGGGGCTTAAATGTTCTTTCGATATTTTAGGTAAATGCAGCAACGGCAGTGCTTGCCCATGGCAGCGTAAACCTTCTGCCGTTGCGTAACCGTTAGCGGCAATAGCTCGGCGGCCATATTAAAGGCCGGGCGGAAAGGGCAGTGTTTTTACAATGAACGACAACTATTTTTCGATGCTTATAAGCGATGCCGTTACTGAAATTGTAGAATCGGTAGGGTTGGATTCTTCGAGATGGCGTCAACGGTTATACAGTATGCTCAAGCCAAAGTTTGATGCCGCCCGGCAGAACAAGGGGGGCGCCGAGCAACAGACCGATAACACAGGCAGCCCAAAATGCGCTTGCCCCTGGATTAAGCCTTGCGATTTTAACGGGGAGGGCGCCTGTACGTACAGTCAACCTAATAACAGCGGCGCACTTCGGGCGGGTGCCTGAGCACGTTAGCAAAAATACCGCCCTCTTGAGATTAGAGGAGCGGCTAAGAGTGGAGTAGACATGATAGAGTATTCAATAAAGCAACATTTGGGAGTAAAAACAGCGTCGTCGCTTGTAACGTGCGATGGGTGCGGAAGCGGATACCGGTGGGGGCCAGCACCATTTAACCATGTTTTAAAGGGTGATATATTACGAGGCAAGTTAAAGCGCGAAGGTTGGTCCATCAAAAAGAAACACCTTTGCCAATCGTGCGCCGCGCAGAACAAATCGGGATCGGGCGGTACTTCTGCTAACAGCGGTAGCCCAAAACGCGGAGGAACCGCGCATCGGGCGTACCGCAACCCGTTGTAAGCAATGCCTGCCGATTTTTAAATAAATAGGCGGGCGGAACGGAGATTCGATTATGTACGAACTTGTTCAGGTTCACGAGCATGGCGATTACGCAGAGGTTGTTATTCGAACCAAGCAAGGTGAGCGTCGAGTATTGGCCGGAAATATATACTATGTCCACAATCCAAGGGCGTACTATCCGCCCGCTGAACAACATGGTAATCAGCAGTCACAGCCTATAACAAACGCAGCCCAAAATGCCCAAAGCGACACTTCGGGCGACCCGGCTGCTGCCGGTGCGTGAACGTTGCACGCAATGCGGCTCTTAAATTTATTATAGAAGGTGCTTTATGGATTACGTAATTGAAATTCTTCGACGTGAACAGTTAAACACACGACACGATATCCGCAGGCTGAGGCAGCTTTCAGATGAGTTGCAGTGTGACGTTGTAAAGGATCTTCCTAAGCGCGAGGCCGAGTTGCAGCAAGCAATAACGCACCTTCAAAGCTGTGGTACTCATGCCGCAGCCAATAACAGCGATTATACGGCGGCGCTTCGTGCTGAGTTGTTGCATTATCAAGTTTCAAGGTGCTGCTCTATCGGCCAGATTTGTGCCCACGAACTGGCAACGCGCCTCAATTCTGTTGTCAAAGCCCAACAGAACTGCGCATAATCGCGGCCCGTTGCACGCAAGTTGTTTCGGCTTTTAAATTGGAGTGCTCATGAAAATCGAAGATGCTGTTTACTATATCGATATTATTTATGAAGCATACGAGGCTACCAAAGAAGAGCTGGAGGCGTGGGCGACAATTCGCAATTACATTAAGGAAGCCGAAAAACCAGCGCATAACAGCTCAACTACGCCAGCCTCAAAGCAGGCCCGCGCAGATTGAGAGGAACGTTATGCGACATTAATCAAGAAGCCTTCTCCACTCTTTCTCAAGCTTTTTCAACCACTCAATTTTATCGGCAGCAAAATTCAACTGAGCCATAAAGCACTCATCTTTTAAAAGGGCTGCGATGTGCATCTTCTGCCACACGCTTTGGAATACCTTCACCTTACGGTCAATCGATATCCTCCAGTCGCCAATGTGAACCCCGTGCTGCCACTGCAATCGAAGAGGATTGGAAGGGAGTTTTAATCCGCTGTTTTTAACGATACGACCGAGCATGTATTCGTCGTAGCAGTATTCGGTAGCACCCGCTACAGCCAACTTGTCGTACTCAATTGCTCGCTGCTCTTTGGTTGCCTCCCACCAGTCTTTAGTGACGAAATGGACTCCCGGCAACCGCACGTCGGAACCGCGCCTCTCGCTCACCAGGTTCTCGTAGCATCCGAGTCCTTCATTTTTGAGGCAGCGCATGTGCTGATCGATAATTGAAACATGTTCGGGCATGAGCATTATGTCGATATCGGTGATGAGGCAGAAGTCGAATTCTTTTAAGACCTTGCCTTCGCTATAAAGGAATCTCAGTGCCGCAGTGGCCCATCCTCCACTGGGAAGCACTACATCCAACTCTTCGGTAATGCATGCGTTTTTGAATGTAAGCATTGCCCTTTTTACAGATATGTTCAGCCCTCCTCTTATTGCAACCAATGAACGCTGCCCAGGATAAGCAATCTCCAGAGATCTTGCGAACATCGGTATGTACCACTGGTACGCCTCGTCGACAACAGTGAAGATAATAAAAGATCCTTCATGGTGTTCGAACGCTGGCTTCTTACATTTTGGCGTAACCGTCTCGATCTTTCTATTTGCTTGAGGAGCCTTATTCTCAACTTCATTGCATTTGATATAGGCTTCCAAGCTCGACACCAGATCAGATATTTCCGTGTTAACCGATCCGCACTGGCGATGCAGGGCCATGAATTTTGCATCGTGAATCAGATTGGAAATGTTTTTCCTGCACTCGTCGGAAATGAGATGCGGAGCAATATCCTTCGATTTCCATAGCCTCCAGTCGCCAAAGTGATTTCCGTGGTGCCGGTGCTTTCTGAAGGCTCTCGGAGGAAGAGTGAGTCCGGATTGAGTTATTATCCTGAAAAGCATTTCCTCGTCGATTGTGGCATCGGTGCTCGTTGAGTTCGAAAGCCATTTGCTGGCATCACCGCGCGCCTGCTTCGTTTTTCCCCACCATTCTTTAACAAGAAAAATTACCGCGCACACCCTTTGCTCTTGTGATAGCGGCATGAAGCTCTCGTAATATTCGGTACCGTCTTCTTTCATCTGATCACGATGTTTTTTTATCAGGTCGCCGTCGGGGAACAGCATCATATCTATGTCGGTCCATAGCACGTTATCATAATACGATAGCTCGTCCTCGAATTCGACGAAGCGCATTGCCGCTGAAACGGCTGGAGTACTGGAATATCTCGCTGCTACATTCTCGGATTTAACTATGCACGAATCGTACACCCCGTATCCGACACTGCGATCGACCAGCTTTTTAACTTCTTCATGATCGTGGTAGGTGGTGAAAATTTTGATATCATACTCAGGGTATGACTTAGTTGCGCAGTAGAGAAACAGCGGGACGTACATTCGGTACCGCTCGTCGGCAATGGCCGCAATGCACATGGTGTTTTCCAGCGGCACCCTTGGGGTAAGGCATTCGGTATTGAGGTGGCGGTAGTAATAGAAATCGTCTCTCGGTATGGTGTCGTCCTTAATTGCCGACACGCACCCTTTCATTCCGCTCGCCCTGTAGAACGCGCTATTCGGACCTCCGCATATGTACTTAATGCTGCACGTCTGGCACGGTTGGCCCTTCCACTCGTTTCCGTTGGACATGTTCACTGCGGATGCGTAGTAATTCTGGAAAGTTTTTGGGGAATTACCGTAATCCCACTCGTATGGATCGAAGAGAACGTGATAATCGTTGCACACGTGCATACGGAAGGCTTCAGGGAGCCTGCACATCGGGTAGTACCGGACGTTTACCCCTATGCCGGCGTCGAGCAGGATGGGTATCGCCTGACTTAACTGGGCCTCAAGGACATCGAGGCCGGCAATTACCCTCTTGGTGCCTTCGATGTCTTCCTGCCAACCATGATGGGGGTTAAAATTGATCCAGTTGAATATCCTTGGCTTCCACTGTGCTGCCCATTTTGCCGTTGCAATGAGATCGTCCTGATTTTCCCGAAGCATGCAGCAATTAAAGCGGAAGGTGGATCCTGATTCCTGAAGCTGTTTCAAGAATCGCTCCTGCTTATCACGGGCACCGGGAAGCTGCATTATTTTATCGCACGTTTCGCTGGTACCGTGAACAGAAACGAGCCAGTCGTCGACACCGGCATTCAGGATGGATTCGGTTGCCTTGGCTCCTGCCAGACCGTTCGTAATGACGCAGCATTTCATATCGATCGATTCGCAGTATTTAATCAGCTCCGCGATGTCTGGATAAATGGTCGGCTCTCCGCCGCTGAAGTCGATATAATTATTTCCGCGACTTTTCGCCTGATCGATTTCTGCCTTCAGTTCTTGAACTGGTTTGAACTTGGCATCTTTTTCGTGAGCGTGATAACAGTGGGTGCATGATATATTGCACCGATGGCCGACGTCAATCATTGCCCGAAGGGTTGGTCGAGGTTTCATTTCAAAAATCTCCCTCAAAAGGTTGCATGCAAATAAGCCCGAGTTCACGCCATTTTTTTACCATCGAATTGCGATCTTCGATTACGAAGGCGATGTCATCAAAATTAATTCCCGCCTCGCTCAGCAGTTCGGGCTTGACTTCGGTGTCGTGGCGGTGGTCGCCGTCGTGGCGCATGAGCAAAAGAAGTCGAGATGCCATGAACGCAACATTATCCTCTATTAGCTTGGATGTCTTTTGCCTTTGAGCGTCACTTCTTCCGGTGCAAAAAATAACCCTTCGGCACGGAATAAGGTTTCTAACCAAAGCGCACATTTCTTCGATCGGATAATCTTCTACGTTTTTGTAATACTCCTCCCAATCTGACGGATCGGGGGGAATATTTTTTGAGTACTCGTCAATCTTTATGAGTACTCCGTCAATGTCGACGATAACGATATTTTTCACAGTACCTCCTCAATATCTTTTCCGGGCTGATTCTCGTCCCCGAAATGGCACAACTGCGCCATCCTTATGGCATCCGTTTCCGCCCCCATCCTCCCGACGACGAAGCCCTCCTTGCCGCATATCCCGCAGGTATCGGCACACCGGTTCACCATCTTGCCGGCCTGCAGGCCATATTTATCCATACAGTCGGCGCAGTACAGAACGAGCGCGTTGTCGAAATTCTTATTCCACACCTCCGGCGGGCAGTCGCTTTCCTTTTTTGCAAAGGGATCGAAAACTATCCTGCCGGTTGGCGGGGGAACTCTTCTTAGTTGATTAGGACCACCCATTACTTTCCTCCGATTCTATTGTACTCAATGGGAGCTCTTTCCATTTTCATCATTTCTTTTACCACCTCTTCGGGCCAATGCGCGGAACGCATATCGACGGGAGGTATTTTTGTAACCGTGAATTGAATTTTGAATTTCCATTTTGTTTTAAGCCAATACGATAACCGTTCAAAAAATGACTTTTTTTTGACTTCAGTAATTCCATACAGGGATCGATTTTCGGTCAACCTTTCAATGGTTTCTTTCCGCTCTTCCGAAATGGTCGGATTGTACTGGCCGGGAGTCGGCGCACATAACAATTCTTCCATTGGTGGAACTTTAAGTCCTATTGCGTTTGCATGTTCGATAGATATATCTCCTGCAAAGGCGCAATATTCTCCGCAAAGCATGCATAATCCAGCCACGTACTCACCCTCTCCGCCTATCTGCAGGTTGTGCTCGGTAGCGCAAATGCTGCAATAATATACATTGTCCATGACTTCACCTTCCTTCTATAAAATCAATTATCGCCCATTTTATTTTCATGAGTATGAACGGGAGATCGCGGATGAGCCCCTCGATCTTGCGCCACATCTCACGCCCCCACGATAGCATAAAGCGTTTTACCGTTTTTCACCTGCCGGAATATCTTGCACAGCTCTCCAAGTCGAACCCTTCTCAGCAGCTCCTTGTGCAGCCACAGCAGACCATGTTCAGGCGTCCACTTCGAAAGAACCTTTCGGTATTTTGAGGATGACCCGAAGGTGTCGTAAAGGTCTTTATTTGTCGGTTTCATTTCACCCACCCGTACCTTTCGTCAAGAAGTTCGTGCGCTCGATCAAATTCGTCCTGTTTGATTTTGCCGTCTTTCAACTGAGCGTGGAGTGCCTTGCTCTGAATTGAATAATCGGAGTAGGCTCGGCGCTTGTCGAAGCGGCGGTATTGGCGCTGCATGTTATTTCTTCCTGAAAACCGCCGTTGAACCCTTACCCACCATTTCAAACGGAACCCGTTCGACACGGTGGTCAAACATCACCACGTCCTGAACGTACCGGAAGACCGGATACGACGGAACGACATCGTGAAAAATGAAGTGGCCGCCGACTTTAACCTTGTCGAACCATGCGTCGTAATCGCGCTTTACACCGGCGTAGGAGTGGTCGGCGTCGATGAAGAGCGAATCAACTGAACAGGAGTTGAATTTGTCGGCAAATTCGTGGCTCATTCCTTGGTGTACTTCGACTCCGAACGGACGAAGTTTTTCCTTGATTCGACCGTATGTATGTCGGTTAAGATAGAAAGCTGACTCATATGCCTGACGCTGCGCATCGTCCTCAATCATTTCGATACACTCGAACACATCGACAGTACAGACTCGCTTCGCAATCATCGAAAGAACCATCGACGTGGATCCGGTATTCGTCCCGAGTTCAACCACCAGCTCCTTATCCCGGCAGAAGTGAACCAGCGTTTCGAGATCGCCAACTCCGATACTCAGCGCCGACATTTTTTGTACCATGAATTCAAGATCGTCAAGAGGCATAGCTTTACCTCGCATCCCGTAAAAGTGTATTTATCAGCCCGTCGCCTTTCCACGGCTCTTTATTGGTAATAATTTCGCTCTGGAAAAACTTGAAAAACCAGCTATGATTCAATCCCACCGCAACGGTATCGTCGGTAATGAAGCTACTGTAATGAACCGGCTCGAAGAATACGTGCGGTATCAGCGCAATGTTTATCGGTATGAAAGTTCTCCTGTCGATCTCTTTACAGGACTTCGAGTACTTTCCCGATCTCATTATCGGCCCGAGTATTTTTTCCCCGAGGGAAGTCCACTCGCCGGGCTTTCCAGTTTTCAGGAATGCGTTTATTCCAGCCAGCCATTCCCCGGCTACAGGGTTCCCCTTCGACCCGTAGAAGTAACCGTTCAGGTACTCCCCGCTCTTCCACCGGGAATACACGAAGTCGAACCCTTCAACTTCTGATTTGAATTGGTCTATCGGGCGAATGAACACCGTGTCGCAGTCAACCCACAGCCCTCCGAATTTATTTATAATCGCAACCCGAGCACAATCCGCCCGGTGCGCAATTTCCTTCCTCATTCTCCACACCGGATTGATGTCTGATTCAGAAAGATATTCCCTCACATTGTCCGGGGTTATCAGTGTGAAACTCGGGCAGTACCGGGCCATTGACTCGATGCAAATTTTTATGTACTCGGGACGCGGCCCCTCCCAATAGCTCCATACCTTCATACCTTTACCGCCCAACTGAAATACTCGAACGTTCGGTCGGGCACGCCGAAGATGCTGTTTACTGCCCTCATGACTCCCGGATGGATTGCGTTGTAATCGTGGCCGCTGATATAATTGCCGGGGATGATCTTCGGCCGCCAGATTGCTATGTCCTCTCTGGCATGGGCCTCATCGTGGTTGCCGTCGATGTAAACCAGATGAACCGAGCTATCCTGAATCATCGGGGCGTACTCGGCGCTCGTGCATTTACATTTTACAATGTTGCCGTGTTTCAGAAGAAGCTCGTCGAACTTCTTCTCAGCGGCTTCAATGTCTTCCTCTTCGCACTTTTCCCACGGGTCGACGCATATCACCGTTCCGGCAATCCCGGCGAATATTTCCGACGACTCGCCGGCATAGCAACCAATCTCGACAACGGTTGATTTTTTATCGATTCCGCAGAACTTGCACAAGGTGGCGAGTTCTCTCTTTGCACCTTCGACTGGACGCATTATTATCATTTTAAGTTCTCCGATTCACACTAGTAAAATAAGCAGGCTCTTGGATTAATGCAAGGATACCCCTTGATTCCCCGGTTTGTTACATGCTCGATCATCTTCCGGCGCCGGTCGCTCGTCCATATTTCGGCAATGGGCGTTTCGAGTACGTTCCCGACAATCATCGCGTCCTGTCCGTCGTCGTAACCGCAGATTCCGACATCGCCGTCCGTCCACACGTAGCACACGTTCTCGAAGCAGTGGGTGCGCTGGCAGGGCATGTCCGGCTCCGGCTTGATGGCGGGGTTGTTGCGTTCTGCCCACAGAGATCGTCTGATCTCGTTGATACGAGGAATATAGTTGCCATGCGTGAACCTGTCGCATACGGCCGTCCATTCATCATCCGGCGCCCATCCGAGACATTCATCCCACTGGTACGGATCTTTCCCGAGAACACTCAAACAGTTCTCCCGATACTTCTTGATATTCGAGTAATTAATCTGGAATGAAATGGCTTTGTTTTTTGACAAGAAGTAATCGATGTTCGAGAACACGGCATCCATGTCGAGTCCGGTGGATATTGTGAACGCCTGCCCGATCACGCTATCGACTCTCGTGAACAGGTCGGTAATCAGGTTCTCCCCGATCAGAACGTCGGCAATCTCCGGGGTGAGCAGCGCGAAATTGCTGTAGAGAACAACCCTCTTTCCGGGAAACTCCCGCCGCAGCGTCCGCAGTGCATCCAGATAGATCGGGTTCAGGAAGGAGTCGCCGTCGCCGCCGGTTTGAACGGTGTCGAAGTCGATGTCGTGCATCTGGCGCACCGCGGCGTCGAACACGGCCTGCGACATGAAGGGCTCATTCGTTCCTCCGTGCGTTTTGCTGCAGACGAAGCAGTCGGCGGTGCAGGCGTTCGAGAAGGCGAGTTCAATTTCAGGTATTCTCGTCATTGTTTTCTCACAAATCTATATGCCCATGATGAATCCATGAACACGATGTCGGGTTCTCCGAATATTTCGTCTATGGCAACCTTTACGTCGGGAGTCGCCGTATTCCCGTAGTCGTGGCCTGTTATGATGGCCGAGTCCTTCAGCTTGGGAATGTACAACTCGATGTCCCTCTTGCAGTATTCGTAGGTATGGTTCCCGTCGATGTAAATTCCGTCGAGCGACCGGTCGGGAATCTGATTGTAAACCAATTCGCTGGCACCCTTGATCTTGACCAGCCGGTCGGAATACGGTTGCAACCGGTTGTCGAACCGTTGCTCCACTTCGGCCGGCGGAACAGGATGGAATTCGAGCGTCCAGTCCCAAGTGTCGATGCAATACAGCTTCGAGCATTTCAGCATCCACAGCTCCGCGCTTGCCCCGTCGTAGCATCCGATCTCGGCCCATGTGAGATTTGCGGGGAGGTACAACATGAGATCGATCAGACCGCGAAGCTGGATGTAGCTGTCCCGGTGATCCGTCTTGACTGGTTCTTTAAAAATTGTCATAGTGTAAACCTCGCGTTTGGAAACCTTCTTTCAAATATAGCCTTATTGTATTCAAAGTGCTTGCTTTGATTTTTCATTTCGTGCTTGTGAATAAGGCGGCACTCGTTGCTAACCAGAATCTTTCCATTCGGGTACTTGTCCTTGAGCTGGAATATGAAATCACTGTCTTCGTAGCCTGACCCCTTGTACCCTTCGTAGAACCTCGTCCCGTCATTCCTGAACGCGATGCATGCCGACGGCACCAGCGGTACTTCGACCAGCGGTTGAGTGTAGTTCTTCATATCGCCCATCATCGGCCCGATAGATCCGTCTTCGTTCAGCAGGCGCGCAGAAACCTGAATCACGTCCTTGTCGGCAATCAGTGGTGCAACGAGGAGGTTGTACCATCCCGGGAAGAAGCCTGCCATATCGTCGTCGATCATGACAACTATTTCTGAGTGTGCCAGGTTCAGGCAGTAATTGCGATTCACCGACGCGCTGGCCTTCTGGCATGAGTAGATTATCCGGTCGCCGTCGAGATCTCGATCGGATTGCAACAATTCTCCGATCTGCTCGCAAAGCTCCCAGTCGTCTTTGCAGGTTGGGATTAAGATGTCGACTTGGTTCATACTTTTACTTTTGCGTATATGTGGGGGACCGAAAAGTCTATGGGGCTACTCTTCATTCCTGAAGATGAGTACGAGTGATAAACGCCGACTTCATGAACTACATTTGTAACCACGTAGCTGCTTGCCATATACCTAACCTCTTCTTCTACTCTTGGAATGGGTTTAATGTTATCCCTGCAAAGTATTTGAGGAGTTGAAAAATTGTCAAAATGTATAAATACCTTTTTTTCGACGTCGGCAATGTCGTTTTCGTATCCAAACATTATACCACCACCTTCACCCTTTCCACCTCTTTCCCCCCGACGATAACGACGATCTCCCGCCGGTCGCCATTCTGCTCGATCTTGTGCCGGACGCCACCCATCATCATCCAGCGCCCGAGGGATTCACGCCAGCCGGTGACGACGAACAGGTATCCGGTGAAGATGTACGACAGGAGCATTGCCAGCAGATGCACCGGGAACGACGCGACGGTATCCCACAGCTTCGACGGCCGGATTGCCCGACCGATCGGACGCAACCATTTCCGACGGCCGTACTTCTGGAACATCTCCTCCTGCTTCTCGCGCATCACCTTGATGTTCTCGATGTAGCGCATGTTCGCCTTGGTTTCGAGGGTACGACGATTGTAGTCGTCGATGTTGAAATGCTTTCCGTTTGACTTTGACATACGATCCTTTCGTTAAACCTGCCACCTATCTTCAGGGTTTACTCTGTCGCGCGAAGACTGCCCCCGTCCGCGACCGTTATTTGTTATCGCTCTAATGCGCTGGTCGATGTCGGCCTCGTTGCCGTGCTTGTCCAGCTCTTCCAGAATTTTGCCGCGGGTGTCCGAGTACGGCTTCAATTCCTTTGGCTTCTTCTCGGCTTCGAGTCGGGCACTCTCGTAGAGAATGCTCACAACGTTGCATAACGCACGGGCGCACCCGTAGCCGGGCGCCGGAACATCCCCCTCGTATTGCCATGCCGATACCTGGCGCGATGTCTCTGCGGCCCTCTCGTCGATTAATACCGCCCCGCCGACCACCATGCGCTGAAGAAGGAGCGTCGCCCCGCCCTCATTGTAGGAGATATTGTCCATCAGGCTTATCCCGAAACGGAAGTATACCTCGGAAACGCTGTCGACTTGAACGAGTGACCGGAGCGCGGCGCTGGAGCGGGACCGGGCGAACATAGACGAATCGCCGTACCACTGAAAGCGCGATAGGTTCGTGATCACGCCGCCGGTGACGCGCAGGATCTTGGTTTGTATTGCAGGCTTAATGAATTCCGGTTGAGTTTCTGTCATTGTCAGTTCATCAAAAACTACCAACCTTCCAGTGCGCGTGCTCCACAGCGCCATAATGATCGAAGAGTCGAGATGTGGGCCAACGTATTGTGAAATATAGAGCTGTGTATCCTTGTCGAGATTGCGCCAGTCTATTTTGTATGATTGTAGCTTCATTCTAAATCCAGGAATAACCGGATTAGACTGCCTCATTTTATAGATGGCCTGACAGCCAGAGCACACCCTGTCGTCGTGCTCGCCCTTGTTGTAGGCTGCCCACTCCTCCATAAAATCATTAACCCATGGATAGATGTGAGGGTGTGGAAGTATGAAGTTCCCACTTCTGTGCAGGGGGGAAACCGCCATAGCCCTTGTATACGGACTCTCGCCTTTGGTTGCCCCGACGCGCTCAATCCCCTCAGTCCACTTCTCGACCTCGCTCATTATGGCATCGCCGTTAGCCTTGGCTTCGACATATATGGTGGTTGCCGACGGCCACTTTTTTTTCATTTCTGTGAGCGCAACTTTACTTCCGTGAAAATCTATTTTCTTCCTGAATTCGTCCAAGAAATAATAGTTGCAACTTTTTTGCGCCACAACGTGACCGGAAACGTAATCACTCGTCTTCTTGTCATTAAAAGTAAAATCCCACGAACACGCCATACTGTCAAACGATAGTGGAAGCTCGACGTTTTCACAGTAGAAAGACTCGGAGCCTATATCAATCCTTACTGGCGGCAATACAAAACCTGCCGGAACCCAAAAGCGCCAGTTTTGCCGTTTGAATATAAGCCCCTCCTCCGGGGACGGGCGTTGTAGAAATTGAGAGGCATACCCAACCGAATCGAGAATATGTTTGAACCGATCGAGTTCTTCCCACGGAAATTTTGACGGGAAGAGTATTGCCGGCCTGTCGGGATCCGTTTTGACATAGAACGCTCTCGCTTCGGGTGGGCTTATCCATTGCCTATCCTCGGCCGGCAGGCATATATGCTTATAATGCTTCGCCTCTCGCTCAAGTATCCTCCCGGTGGTATCGAGCGGAGAAAGGCGCTGCTGAATAACCCAAAACACTCCTATCTTGGAATTGATAAATCTTGACTGCGCCGTCCTGCGCCAGAACAGGTCTGCCGCGGCAAGATCGGCTTCGGATACAGCCTTCTTGGGGTCGAGGAGGTCGTCGCAAATAAAAATATGGCAATGTCGGCCAAGGGTAGTTGATGTGACCGACGTTACCTGTCGCTGACCTCTGAAATTTGTACGGTAGAATGATTTTGCGTTTTGCTCTTTAAGAATTCTGAAATTGGCCTTCCAGTGCCCTTGATACCATGCACTTTCGATGATCATCTTCGTATCCATCGCGTGTTCTTCAGCAAGGGACTGGGTGTGTGACGCCGTTATAAAGCGCATCCACGGCCAATGAATCCAAGCCCAGGCATTCGCCATGCGGGTGAACAACATCGTCTTTAGGCTCGACGGGGGAACATTTACACACAGATGGTTAATGCGCTTTTGGTTGTTGCCAACGCGCGTCAGACTGTCTTGTATTTCGTCGCAAAGGTACGACAGATGGGGATTCCACAGTAATTCGGTGGCAGGCTCAAGAATGTGCCACGCCGACCGAACAAACTGTTCAAACGACTCTTCGCAAGCCTCTTTCTCGTCCTTGCGGAGAAGATCGAGCTTTTCTAGATCGGTCGGCACTTTATTGTGCTTTTGTTCCGGTGAATTCGACATTACTGAATAATTTACCATAAACGTGATGAGTAAGCAACCTCGTCGCCGTGATATCGCTCATGGAGTCATGTGCCTGCAGCTCGATGCCGAAGTATTTACACATCGTTTCGAGCTTCGTGTCCACGGTGTCGATGACACCCCAATGCCGCATTGCCCGGAGTGTCGGGAGTGCGTCGATCGGGGAGAACTGAAGGTAATCCCAAAAGGCGTACGGTCCGCCGGAAATATCCTGAAACCATTGCGACAGAAATCGCAGATCAAAATCGGTGTTATAGCCCCCGACAACAAAGCGGTTGGTTTTCGACTTCGGTTCGCGCTGGAGGAACTTGTAGAACCGGTCGTAACACACCTTCGGATCCTCGAAGGATTGGATGTCGGTCAACGTTCACCCTTGCACCTTCAGCGCCTCTTCGGAAACCTTCTTTCCCGGCAGCGGCCTCATCTTCAGGTCGATGCTGTCAACCACTTCCCCACCCATTTCGATAATTGCCGACAACTGGACAAGCGCATCCGTCTTGTCGTTGGTGCCGCCGGTTTCGCAGTCGATCCATATCGTTTTCTGGTCGAGAGAAAATGCCTTTCTCGGGGCGTGATAATAAGATTCTTCGAATTCGACTTCGTGGGTATGCCAATACGAACGACTATCCTCACCTTCCCCCATCCTTTTATCGGCAACCATAGCGTTTGCCGCTTCGGTATCGACGAACGCTTTTTCAAGTCCGTCGTTATTGCAAACTACCGTTATTTTATTCAAAACATTTCCTTTCAAAAATTCCCCCGCCCGGGTCGCCACATCCGGTAAAACATTCAGTCGCTCCAGATGGCGGTAATTTGCGAGGGAACTCGCATAGTTAAAGGTTAGGGTTGCAACGGCCGGATTCGAACCGACACGCCCTGTGCTTCACGTTATGACACCTGACTGTTCATGACCACTACCGGATGTGGAATCGTTGCAACCTATAAAAATTTGGGTGAGGAAGGAATCGAACCTTCGGTGTTTCTGATGTAGCGGATTTACAGTCCGCCGCCACTCAACCAGCAGTAGCCTCTCACCCGTTTATTATTCCGTCTTCTCTTCGCTTCCTTCGATCACGACTTCCAGCTCCCCCGCCGCCCACGTTGTTTTGTGAAGCACGAGTTCGATGTCGTTCTTGTCCGCCGCTTCGAGCACCGCTTTGTAATTCGCTTCGTCAAGACTCTCGGCATTGGCGATGAGCATGCACCGCAGCCCCTTGTCGGGAGCGGGAAGGAACGGCGCAAGAATTTCAACGGCGGCTCGACACTGTTGCCCGGACGACAGGCGGGAGAACGGCATTGCCTCTCCGGTAACGGGATCGGGATAGAGCAGGTCATCGGTTCCGACCGCCAGACCGGCAACCGGCATGTGTGCATCGCGGTACACGGCAACCTTTTTATCGTCGATCTTCTTCATGTTTTCGAGGCCGGTCGAGTATTCGAGTACCTTGGCTTCGAGCTGCTTCTGAAGATCGATGCGCTTCAGGTTTTTTCGGATTGCGTCGTTCGTTGCGTTTAGGCCGGCAATGCGGGACTCGATTTCCTTTTCGTCTTTCGGCTGGAAAGTGGCTTTCTTGGCTTCGGTGTCGGCAAGGGTGGCTTTGTACGCTTCCACCTGTTTGACGAGGGATTCCGCCCGTTCCCGCGCCTTAACCAGCTCCCCTTCAAGGTTGTCGATAGTGAGAATAGTTTCAGCGTGCATCTCTTCGGTTACAGAGATATCGATACCCTTTCCCTTGATCTCGTTATCGAATCCCACGAGCTGCAGGTTGTGCTCCCGCGCGGCATTCAGTTCGTCCAGAAGGTCGGCGGCATCGATTTCTTTTTCCGCCACACCTTCGGTAAGCGGAGTCTTTTCGAGTTCAACTTCGATCCTGCGCTTATCCTGGTTGATCTGCGACCGCTTGAACTGCTCTGCCTCGTAATCCTTCGTGAGCTGGTCGATTGCGCCCTTCAGTCCCGGAAGGAGCTTGTAGAGCATGGCGATACGACCGGCGCCATCCTTGTTTACGAACAGCAGCGGATCGATAAATTCCTTCGGCGCCAGACGTTCGAGCACGCTCACTGGGGAATCGATCACGACTCGACCGTCGGGGTTTTTCTTGGATACGAGAAGGGGGTTGAAGGTGGCGACCTCAAGGGCGAGCTGATTGCCCGGGCTCTTGATGGTGCCGGTAATTTCGAACATGGTCGGCGTGTCCTTGCCTTCCGACACTTCCCACTTGAAACTTGCGACTTCCTTACCGTGCTGCACGGCATCCGGCATGAGGTACTTCTTTCCCCCGAGTGCCGTGGCGAGAGTTTCAAACACGGTGGTTTTACCAGCCCCGTTCGAGCCCTTGATGGTGATGTGCTTTCCTGACGCCTCGATTATCAGGTGTTTAATCTTGCGAAAATTCTCGATAACAGCGCGTTTTAAGAACATTTTAAATTCCTTCCTGACTAAGTGAGAATATGTTGGTTGACACTGTGATTATTACCATTGGAAATTCTACTCCTGACGCAATCAGCTTTTGCGCGTGGACGCTGCATATCAGACTGTCGTCACGCCAGAGCACCCCGTTCAGCGCGTCGTATACCGACTTTTGGATATTATCAATATCCGGCTTCGATGTTTTCCACTCGCGCGGCATCGGCTTCGTTTTGAATATCATCCCCTTCGGACGCGGGAAAACGGCGGTGATGCAGACTTCGAGCGGGCAGTCGAGTACCGGACCTTGGTACGCTTGGCGGCAGGAGTATCCGACCGCGGCCTTGAACGAATTTACCGGATCGCTTTTGGCGGTATAATTCTGAACAAATGTTTTGCCTTTTGCATTTTCTGCTATTCGATGTCGCTGCCTTGGTTGCGCCACCGGCACTGCATTGACAACAAACTTAATTTCCATCAGCCCCATTCCTTTCCTTCCCGGCAGTGCCGGGCCTTTCAACTAAAATGTATTGACAGTAAATTGACGCCGGGACTTCCACGTCTTGCAACGGGATCACGTCCACGGCGTCTTTTTTACTCTTGTGATGGCGATATCACCGGCTCTTCAGGAGCTTCGGCATCATCTTCCTTTTCGGATTCGGCTTCTTCGCGCAACTTTAATTCTTCCTGAAGTTCGTGTTCGCTTATCGGAACCTCCCGGACGATCTCTCCGGTATCGTTTCGATAGTAAACTTTTTTCTTTTTGTCGTCGAAGTCGTAAGCGATGGAGCACTCCACCTGCCGGTACTCGCGGCGAGTCTGAATCTGATCACGCATTTCGAGAACCTTCTTTTCTGCGTCTTCGATCTGCGATTTGTAATGTTTCTTAATTCCGTCGAATTCCTTTTCGAGCTGTTCGGCTTTTGTGTGCATATCGCACAACTCGACACCTTTCTGAATCAACTCTTCCACTGTAAGTTTACACGGAAGAGGCTCAACTGATCTCGTTTGTCTCTGCACAATTATCCTTTCGTTTAGGCTTTGAGTTTCTTCAGGGTTGGTTCCCCGGGTATTTCCACGTACAGCAATTTCACGGCCGCCTGAGCAGCCGCCGACTTTCCGATAATTTTTTCCACGTCGCTTTTCGACTTCGGTTCGGCGGGCACCGGAGGCTTGAGCAGGTCGGCAACGTCAACACCTTTCGCCGCGGCAAAAGGGCGCAAGGTTTCGATGAAGCGGGGGATGTCGCCGCACACGTAGGTTGACCGGCCCGGCCCGACGCCGTACCCGCCGCCGAAAACAACATCGTGTTCGAGGGCGAGAGTTTTACATGTTGCTTCGAATGTGGCGATGACATGCTTCGCCGCCAGTACCAGCCCGTAGAACTCTCCGCGGGCCTCCGGTGACGGAAGGTTGATGACGTATGTTGCCGCATCCACACCGTCGGGTATTTCGAGGGGTGAGTTTTTCCACTTCGGGCACACCGATCCGCGCATGCCGCAAAACTTCCGCTGGCAGTGCTCCCCGCGCACCAGGGGCGCATCTTCCTTGCGGGTGGCAGCAACCACAGCCTTTATGCGCTCTGCATGCTGCGCCAGTTCTTCTACTGTAAACACGCATGTCATGTAGTCCCGACCTTCTGGTGACTGCGGCTGCAAAAGAATAGCCTCTACATTTCCCCCGAACTGATTCGACGCCCCCCACGAATACGCCTGAAACTGGAAGTTGAATTCCGGGGGAGCAACCCATACGCGGCCGAATTTCCAGTCTATTACGACCAGCCCGACACCTGGAACCACAATCAGTACGTCAATGCGGCTACCATGAGTTCCACCCGATATTCCGAGTGGGGAAAGATCGACCTGCACTTCGTACTGGACAATACCGGTCGGGAAGCGCGCGATTATTTCCCGGGTGCGTTCGACAGCCCACTTGAGCTGTTCGAGGTCTTCCACGGTGAGCACCTTCGACAGTTCTTCGAAGGTTACTTTACCGGTGAGCACCTGAACCGCGTATTCGTGAAGGTCGGTACCGCGCTGTGCCGCCTCACTGCTTCCGAGTGACATTCGATCCGTTGCCCGGGCAAGGCGAGGATACCCGGGGCACAGGCCGCATAGTTCGAGCTTCGACGGCGAACAATAATCATGGCCCGAAGCGTCAACCCATGAGGCTGGATCGAATGTTGAAGTAATGGCGTCCATTATTTCCCGAGATCCCTTTCCATGTTCGAAATGAGGAACTGCAGGTCGGCGTCGTTCCACGTCTTTTCATCTCGCTTCGATTCCTCACCGTGGCCCTTCAGGAGGCCGTCAAGCTCCTTCTTCTTCCCGGCGGCGGACATCTGCAGCTTCAAGGTTTCGTATTGCTGGCGGAGGGTTTGCGCCGTCTTGGGTGCTTCGGGGGAAAGTTTTTTCTTTCCCTGTGCATCCATGGCTTCCGCCCACGAAGTTTCCCCGTCCTTGATCGCGGTGAAGAGCGCCCGGAGGGTGGTGAGTTCTTTCGGGGTAAGGTTCGACCCGTCGCTCCCGAGGTATTCTTTAAGGTTGTCAACCGACACGCCGATCTCTGCGAAGGAGTCGAATACCTTTCGCTTCGCCGCGTCGGGATCTGTTTTTACATCAGCCTCCCTTATTTCGACAATCTTGTCCATACACTCATCCACGATGTCGCCGGGAACCACGCGTAGACCGAGCGTCCGTACCGCCTTACTGATGAGCGCGTTCTGCTTGTTTAAGATGTCATCGTCGGTAGCCTCAATGATGTACACTTTTTTTCCATAAGAATTAAGTCTTTCTCCAACAACAACACTGTCGTTATTTTTTGAATTTCGCTCCACCGTCTTGGTAACGGTTACATCCTGCGAGTATTCCACGTTTGCTTCAACGTCGTTCACGCACACCTTGACAATGCGCTTTTGCCGGTCGTCGAGAACGGTGAGGGTCATGATATTGACGTTACGCATACACCGGAGCGCCATTTCTGCAAAACGGATTGAAGGGCCGTCGATGCCCTTACCGATCGGTTTGTGATACATGGCGACCTCTGCGAAGCGCGGGCGGGTGCATTCCTTGAGCATACTCTGCCGTACCTGGTCGAGATCGCGCGGGTTCTTCATTGCCAGAACATACCGGGCTTCGACCATCGCCCGGGCCTGAGTTGCAACCGCGGTTGCTGCCGTCTCGTTCGTTTCGAGGGAAATACCCCCGTTCACAACCTGCACCTGATTTCTGTTTTCGTTTTCCATTCTTCCTCCTCGGTTAAATTAATTTCATTTCAGGAATATTTTTTCTGACATTTTTACCCTGCTTGAACATATCAGAATAAAAAACTTCAGCCTTTTTCAAGCTCTCAAGAAGATGCTCGCGCTTCACCGATAAATCAAGATACTCTCCGAATTTTTGGCACAACTCCGCAGAATTTTCGAATCTGCACAAAAGTCCAATACATTTCATGGTCAACATAAATTCTTCAGGAGTGGCCTTTTCTTCGTCAGAAACCTTCCACTCGTCGCGCGAAAGAACGGATTTTCTTTTCCGTTCCGACTCTTCCTCCAAAAGCGCCATAACGTGCCCGTAGGCGTTGCGTGGAAGATTGCCCGTCCGAGTCACACCAACAGTTACCCGGTATGATTCTTGCCACCCCGTCGTAATCATGACATCAATCAGGGATAGTGATTGAGCTTCGCTAAAATTTTTATCGTAGGCGATTGCAATCTGATTCAACAATCCTCGGTAGTCATCGCGTGCAACTTTCATTGTGGGCTCCTCGGTATTTTTCCTTCAGCCTGAAGACGATCAAGCATTTCATCCATCGTTTCTTTTTTGGCTACAATTTTTCCATCTGCGTTTTCTTCCCTGAACCAAACGTGCTGCAACTTCTGTTTCCAGTTTTTTATTTTCTTTCCCCGGGAATCGTGCCAGTCGGCAACCTCGTAGCCCTTGAATGCCGTCGCAGCGATACCCTTGTGATTATTTTCAGCGCAGTAGGATTCGAATTCTTCGAAGGTTGGAGGGATGAAGACTTTCTTCTTCGGTTGCTCGGGAATCTCCCCTTGCATCCCCTCTTTTAATTCAGTTTTATTTATAATTGTATTTTCATTTTCAATTTCATTTTCCATATGTCGATCATGTGAATCACATATGTTATTCATATGATTATCATATGATTTTACTCTATTTTTACGCCTTGAATCGTTGTAAGCCTTTCTTTTTTCTACACTTTCGGCAACCCATTGAATACAAAAACCACCCTCAACTACGGTCATAACACTCATCAGCTCTGATTTTTGATCGTCGGAAAGTCGCTTCGTGAAGAAATTCATGCGCGATTCTGAAATACATATGTTCCTCATATGTTCGCACATTATTCGGTCGTATGCAACCTGTGATTGTTCGGAAAGGCATTGTGTGTCTCGAAGATAATCACCTGGATAAAATAGAAATGCTGGATCTTTTGCCATAGTAAGTTAAAAAGCTCCGCCCCGATGACGAATCCGCGAAGAAATCACCGGGTACGGCAGGGCGCCTACGGAGCGTTTAGTTTACGTTGTTGTTTTCTGAAATTCGCGGTTTCATGGTGAGTAATATAGTCCATTCCTACTTCGCGCGCAACTTTTTATTTTTACTCCTCTACTATCTTAATTGTCGATGGTGAATAGCGACAACATCGGGAAACTGCGTCGATGTCGTGCGAGGAGAAAACTTACTCTTTCCGTCCTGCAGACACGTCTTACAATACGGCGTATCGAGGCAGCCTTCCCGACAAGACACGCAGACCGGACACAACTTCGGCCCGGTGTACTTAATTTTTACCTTTGGCATGCCTTTTAAGTATCTCCTTTCTGGCGACGCGGAAAATTTTCGTCTGCGTGACGTGGAAAATAACGGCAAACAAAATATACGCCACCACAAGGACGGCGACGGCATCTAAGAGTCCCATTCTGGCTGTACCGTCCTTTCCTGTTTTTTTGCCATGACCGGCCACACCGCGAGCGTTGCATGACGGATTTGGTTGGCAAGGCGCAATCCATCCTCCCGCGAGGCGATGATGATGTGTGACGTCGGCGACGCAGGATCAGGAATAACTATCGGGCTGAAGAACAAATCAACCCGCCCTTTTTCAACATTCGTAAAAACCGCATTCTGGTTCATTCTTTTTTAAACCTCCGCATATCGTTGTGAACTACAGCCATTATCACCCGGCGCATGTAGTCCGACGGGTACTCGCCTATCAGGGCACAGAGATCGTACAGCTCCTTTTTTTCTTGCGCCCAAACCTTGGGACCGGACAACCTGGTGTCGCCTACCTGCTTGCGGCCAACCGGATTCCCGCCGCGGTGCGCGTCGAAGTGAAAGCCGGCGCGATATCCCTCTCCCTTCCGTGCGATGTTCGGGTTTTTACTGTCGGCCATGGCATACCGCACCTTATGAATGGCCTCGGTTTCAAACTTGTTGCCATGATACAGGCGCCGAAGTCCGCGCATGTACGATCGCCAATACTCCTTCATCTCGTCGGAAGAATCGGCGACCATTGACTGCGCGTGATTCATTTCCCGTTGAAAGTCCTGCTCAGAAATTCCCATCAATAATCTTCCTCCTCTGGTTCGGGTTCGTCCGGAAAGCCTTCTTCCGGCTCATCGACATCACATTGCGGATCTCCGTTGTTTACCGGGTAGTCTCCACCAAGTCCGCGTTGACGGAGGTGCCAGGATTTTGTTCTATAGATCATATTTTATTATCGTACAACGTGCTCGCAAATGTAATAAGTTATGTGACCGGCGCATACCACGAACCTATATTCGCTGGATCGCTTTTGTTGCATGTACTGCAAGCATGTAACTTTCTATTGCTGCACTCCAGGTCACATAATTTTTTACTTTGCGTGTTATGCGACAGTTGAGCGAGTTCCGCTTTTAAGGCGGCATTCTCTTTCAACAATGAATCAATAGTTTCGATAAGCACATCAAAAGCCCTAGATACCGCATCTACTGTTTCTTGCATGGTGCCGCCTTTACAATAAATTTATGAGCGAAATTTTGCATAACTAGTGAAAGGGTGCCATTAATCGATTAACGGACCCTGTAATACCACCCGCTCAACCACCGGCAGGAATCGGCGACGACAATACAATCACCCTTGAACTCCACCCCCTGAATGTCGAACTCCCGGACCTCTAACCAGTACGCGCGGGCAATGTCCACCGAAAACCATATTGAATCCGCTGCGATGGGTATCACCCACGACCGCGTATCAGCCCGATAGAGAGAATCGGACACGCGGGGGTAGCTCAGTACCGGACCTCCCATTCCCGACAGGCTGGCAGGTACCTCCCGCTCTCCTGATTCTGAAGTCTGGTCGCGGTCGTCCATTACTCCGCAGGGTGACGAGCAGCCGGGAACAACCAGAAGAACGACAAGCACCAAGGCGGCGCATCCGAGCAGAATTGGCGCAATTTTCGTTTTCTCACCCATCATCTTTTTCCTCCCAAGTTAAAGTTGTTTCGTTGTACACCTGTCCGCACTGCTGGCACCGGCATTCCCCGCGCAGTATCAGCGTGTGCGAGTGCCGGCATTCGTTGTCTTCATACGGTTTGTCGGGCATCGCGCTTCCTTTCTATGGCCCTACTCCTGCCCCAATGCTTCAGAAGAAAAGGGGTGGTCGTCGCAGGGGTCGTAGTGTTCGTTGTTTGGGTTGAGGTGGGCAAATTTTCCGCGCGGATTATTCCAATTGTGGAATGTATCCTTATGTTTTTGATTTAAAAATCTTGCGTTGGGGTGTTTGTGGGAAATGCTCTTTCCGCATCCGCAGCCACACACTCGCTTGAACGTATTTTTAGGTGTCACCCCTCTTTCTATGTGTCTGAGAAACATTTCGGAAATGGTTTTCAACTGGTTGTCGGTGCGTATCCGGGCAACCTCCCGGCCGTCTCGGTAATAAACAACGTGTTTCAGGCCGTCAATAACTGCGGGTTTTATTAAAATCGTCATCGATAGCCCCCTTTCCGGTTTCAGGAATGAGGAGAATGGCGAGGATTATTATTGCAAGTGCGATAAACATGGTGACTTCTTTCTGTTTAAAAGTCTGGCCGCCACAACGACGGCCAACTTTATTTTTAATCAAGCCTGTCGATCGTATATGCCGAAGTACCAAGGCTGGTTTTAACCAGCAGTTGAATATTCCAATTGTCGCCATTGCCGACAAGCCCGCACGCCGAAGCCTCTTCGTAGCCGAATATTTCAGCCTTCGAAGAATAGGCCTCAATTACCGATCGTACTGCGTGAAATTCAGATTTAAGAATTTCAGGGAAGAGTGCATTGCTGGAAGACTTGTATCCCGAATCCTTCGCCCCCGCAACGACAAAACACACACCCTGCGATCGGTGGTCGATGCACCCCTTCCAATTTGACGGGGAACGGCATATTGCCGACACGTCAACCCATCCCGTAGTTACACCCCATCGACTGGCGAAAGATCCGTTGTTGTAGACATACTGTGAGAACGGATTGCGCTTCTCTGAGGTATCCCATTGGATGATCGGCGGCGCATCGTCGTGAACGGCGGTAAGTATGGCAAAGTAATTTCCGTGATGCGGAGCCAATATTTTCATCGACAAAACATCGGGAAGTATAGTTGCCAAGAATTTGGAAAATGTCATTTTTACGGGGTTCGGCACAATGTCTTTCACTTCGTCCATTCCACCCTTCGGTTTAATATGGGAGAACAGGCCCGCATCCCCCCTTTCTCCACTTGCCGCTGTCGGCTTCCATATCGTCTCAACTTCATCAAGCCTTGCAAACCGGCGTTCGAGTGATTTGGAGCAACCCATTTTCTCGAATACCGCTTCGGCGTTCTTGATTGCCCCTACAGTAGGGGCCGCATGCGGTCGCTGATATTGAAGCGGGTGCATCTTTTCCCTGAATTTGCGTGAAATTGCGTCGAAGTCGAGCCCGGCAACAATGTCGTCAAGCAGAGTTCCGATCATCGACGCCCTAACGTGAGCGAATCCGACCGGTGCCGTTGCAACTGCAAGCCACACCATATTTTCTCGCGCGGCCCTGTTCTTGGTTGCCGCACGATCATCGTGAAGTTTTTTCAGCCACTCCGCCACCCCGAGACAATTTTCCGATCTGAAGAGCGATTCAGAGCGAAGCAGTTTGAGCGCCTGGTTGACCGCCCCGACAGGGTATTCAATAAGTCCGCGAATGAGCATGCCGAATTCTTCCGCTCTCTCTGCCATCTTTTGGCTGTCGGAAAGAAGCGGGTGCTTCCATACGATCGACTTATCAGCCCTGATTGCCATGTGATACCAGTCGGGTCGATCTTTGTGGTCGGCCGTACACTCTGTACCGTAAACACCTTTCGAGGAAACGAAAACACCGTTGACCTTTGCCGTAGCAACTTTTTTTCGAAGGGCGGTAACTGCGAGTTGAAAGAATTCGGGAATACCCGACAATCCCCATACCGCCGAATGCTTCGAGCCATCCGCGTAGATACGGACAAGCCCGCCGAATCGCTCAACGAAGTGCTGGCACGTCCGACAGTTGTAATGCTGGCGGGCGTGCTCGGGGAGATTGGAATAGAACGCTTCCCACAAGCCGGTTGCGTTTGTCGTAAACAGCGGCCCCTTGACCGCGCTGAACGTAGACTGAATGGATGCCGAAAATTCCGGATACCCGTCGTTGTCTCGGTGGTCGCGGACAGGATTTGAAGAGACTTTTTTCTTTTGCATGGGACACCCTTTCTTGGGTTTGAGATTGATTTTTAATACCCCAACTTAGTTTACGCATAGAATAAGGCCGGGGAACCACCCCCGGCCCCGCACAACCTTCAACCTGCCGTCGCATTCGGCGGGCATCAGGATGATTTAATTGTCAATAACACCGTGTCGATTGCCGTTCCCTCACTGCGAAACGTTCCCGCTGGTAGAGCCTCCCAAGTGCTGCACAGTGGCCGCAACTGCTCTTCCCGCTGCGGTCCGGCCATGCAGATGGCAACTAGAGTACCGCCCGGCGCCAACATTCCCGCCGCGTGTTTAATGTGTCGGATGTCTGCCCGCATGTGGAAAGGTGGGTTCATGATGATAAAGTCGTACTGTCCGCCCTCAACCGTGAGAAAGTCACGCTGCATGAACTCAACCGGTAGCCGCCATAACTCCGCCGCGCACTGTGGGGCGTTCTCAACCAGCGTATAGGCGGCACCCGGCCACCGGGACAACGCCGCCCGATAAAGCCGCCCCAGACCCGCCGACGGATCAAGAATGCGCCGCGGCTGTACCCCCGCCGGTATCATGGCGACCATTCGCGCCGCCAGATGCACCAGGGTCTGGAAGAGATTAAACGCGGAAACCGCCCGGGGCTTCGTGCCCCGGATACGATCAAACCGCGCCGCCTCGATCAGCATTTCCGCCCCGGCGGAATCGTTGGCCGCTTGGATGGAGATGAGCCGGGTGATGCTCATGCTGTCACCCCCTGAGCAACCGGCACCAGCTCCGGGAGGCCTTTCTGCGGTTTATCCGTCAACACGATCACGCTCGCCCCGCCGTCGTTGCCCCGCACCCGCAATCTAACCTTGAACGCCGGGACCGCCCCGCGAGTATGCGCGCACCGCCGCCCCTCCGCGTCGAACTCCGTAGCTTCACACATGGCATATGACCCGCCGCTGTTTGCTGAATACCGCGCCTGGGTTATTTCGGTAATGTCGGAAGCGTCACTGTTTGACGACCAGCGGGAATACTCCGCATTTAATACTGCTTGCAGCTTGCGCGCGCTCTCCAGTGTCGGATTGATAAGCGGTATAGTGACTTTTCCGGCCTTTTTCTTTGCCGCCAGTTCCGCCCGGATGCTTTCGACAAGCGCCAGGTCACCCGCTTCCGGTGCGGTGTACCCGCCGCCGGTGCTGCGCTCTATGTCAACAGTGTGGAAATAGTACCCTTGAACCGCCAGCGTATCTCTCCATGAATACCGCTTCTCTGTACTCAATACCTCAATCGTGGTGATACGGCCCGATACGCTGCTTTTATTGACCTTATACACCACCTGCCCGTTGAACCGCCCGCCGACCTCAACCGTCTCTTCCCCCGCCATGCCGCCGACGGCCTCGATCATCTGCCGTTCATAGGCAAGGCGCAATTGTAAATGCTGGTATCCGCGTCCCTGAGTGAAATCCCGCTCCGGATGCGCCGCCAGGTACATTTCGCGCGCTTCGGTCGGGATGATCGGATCGGCCGCATGGTCCATCCAATGCGACAACGACCATTCCGGCCCTTGCGGTTCTCGGGGGTGCTTGTAATCGCAATAGTCGCGGATGCGGTCAAGTACGTATCGGATCTTCTCCCCGGTGTCGCATTTCAGCACCAGCGTGCGCCGGGCGGAATAATCCGTGCTCTCTTTCTCTATTCTCCGCATGTCCGTTTCAATCTCTTTTATCCGCCCCATGCGTACCGATGGTTTGCATAAATACAATGCGTGAGAAATTACACCCGCCGTCCTGGATTGCCAATACTCCGCTTTTTCCCACATATTGCAAGCCCGCGCGCCGGTTGCCGCGTGTCGTGCTGCCGCCCGCTCCGCCTTGGTTTCCGACTGGTTGCCATGCACCAAGTCTTGACCTTCGAACCGGTCCGCCTGGTATCCGGCATCCGCGCGCCGCTTATCCCGGTAATCCGCGAAGCGCTCCGCCCGGTCGGCTGCCCGGTCCGTCGGGCTTTGATCTTCATCCCCGATAATCCCGGCATAGGAAAGGGCGGTATTTTCCCGCTCGATCGTCCATACTGCGACAAAATCGCAATCCTGTTTCGGCGTGCTTGTCCACCCTTCCGCCCGCAATGCTTCGTATTCCGGCCGCGGGACGCGCCCGACATAGAGGCGCAATTTGTTGTCTTCCGGGCAATAGGTCGCTTGGTTGCTGTCGCTGAAAAGCTCCGGTTTGTTCATGATGCAAAGACCTCCATGCTGATGAGATAGTGTTTTTTGCCTATTTTAAGCAATTTCGGCATGCAATCATCATTCCGCGACAACCATGAATCTATTATCGACTGATAATTGTCGTTTTTCGCTATGGTCATCGTGTCGGATTTTTTAACATTGATTTCTATCGCCTTAACGTGAGCGCTGATATCCGGTGAAGCGGGCGAACCGACGCCTATTTGAAAGCTGCCGCCGTAGTATCCGCGCTCCTGTAATTCGAGCGCTACCAATTTTCCATTGATGGAAATAACGATGTCTGATTTATTCATGATGCAATTCCCCTTTAGTCCGGTTGTATGTTTATGGCCTTATTTCAGCAATCTTAAACTCCGTCTTATACCCCGAAAAGATCGCACTGCAGAACCTCATCGAAAGCGTTTATCTGTGCGCTGCTGGTGTTTGTCACCCGCTGCACGAATGCCGACGGGCTTTCTTCCTCTTGGCCACCCCATCGGATAATATACGCTTCCCCGGTAGTTTCGTTGCGAATCTCGCTGCCGTTCGGAAGCGGGCGACCAATTGAGTTTTCGAGGTCGTTTTGAGCCGCCGCAAAGTTGGAGGCTTCGGCGTGGTATTCGCTGCCCTTGTAGGTTACTGAAAATTGCATCGTGTGGCCTCCTGTTAAAATCCGCAGTATGCGAAAAGTCCGTGGTGAAGGTGCTCGTGGTACATCATGAAAATATCGACATTTGCCGCAACGTGTAGCGGAGGGTACCCTTCAAACAGCGCGAAAACCATATTGTGCCTCCGTTTCCCGTTCAAGAATCGCGTGTAATTCCTCCGGCGACATTACGACCGTGTCACCGTCCAGCATGGCGTTAAAGCGTTCGCCTGGCAGTCTGGTTGAATTTCCGTTCATACCCTTACCTCTTTCGGTTTCATTTCCACCCGCAACCGGAAGAAGCTGCGGACGTGTATTTGACGATGAATATTGACGATTGCCGCCCGTCTCGACGGTTGCCGGGTGGTTACCGCCCCGGCGCGGACAATCTCCGGCTCCCGGTTCTCCGGGCAGTGAAGGATTTCGAATTGCCATTGGTAGATGGTCATAGTACCGGTATACCCTCCGTTTCGGATCGGCCAAACAACGAAACCGAAACCACTAATTGCAATTTTTCTGATTCTGAAATGCGCCGCCCTTCAGAAACTGCGTCACCCAATTTCCAGAATTTGGTTTCCGTGAATAGTTCAACAGGGGAGTATTTATATCGGCGCACCGCCCCGTATTTTGTCGCCGTTCCCCCGCAATGGTCAACGGTAAATTTTTGGATACATACATTATCGGCACCCATAGCATCAGCCTCCGTTTTTGGTTTGTGCATCCCCTCGCCAGTCGTTCGACCCAGAAAAATACCCGGCATTCCGGCCGGGTGCGGTTATTGGTTCAGTCGTCCATACCCGCCGACGACAGAATGTAATCCGCTTCGAGGTCAAACCCCTCGACCGTTTTAGAGAGCCGCAACAATACACATGAGTCAACAGTCTCCTTGTCAGACGTGTATGACCACTGTTTAAAATACACCGCTTTTGCGTTCGGCACTTTTGCGATAATTTCGGCAGCAGCGGCAAACTCCTCATCAGTGAGCGTTTTTTTATCGCTTTCGTCGTAATCGTCAACGATGTCGGTTCCCCATTCATCCGTCCGTTCCGTTTCAACGTGCCAGGTATTTTTGAGCGGACCGGCCCCTGTTGCCGAATAGTCTGGGAACGTCTCATTAAATAACAGGTCAAGCGCTTCACTATGCGCCATAACCCCCGCTCCCCATTTTTGCCGCTGTAAATCAGTCCCGAGACGAGCAACGACGGAGGTGAGAGCATCGCGATTGCGCTGTTTTTGCGCCGCTTCCTGCTCGGCTTTGATGCGCTGTCGTTCTGCCGCTTCCTCGTCGGATTGACGCTTCGCGTCGGCGTCGGAAGTGTCGCGGTCATCACATATTTTGCACAGGCGGGCTTTTTTATCAGCGCATTCGGCCGCAAATATGTAGTCAAAGTTTTTTATCCGCCATCCGTCCGCCGGGCGGTATTTTTCAACACACTCATCGTCTGGAAGGGCGAGCCATGTCGCTATTTCGTCCGCTCGTTTTTTCGCTGCCGCTTCTTTCTTCGTTTTTTTATCCGCCTCGATTTTGCGACGCGATTCGATCAGATCGTTGAGTATTGAGGATACGGTTTCGGGAGTTGCCTCAGCGACTGGGGTAAATTTTGGGGAATCCGAATAGCTGCCCTGGCGTAAATGCACGCAGCCACCTTTTTCGGACAACTCCCGACTATCGATACCTAACGCTAATTCCGCCTCGCTCTGGACAGATATATGGAGCGCCATCTCATCCCGTTGCCCCTGGGTGAGCGCTGCCGGGTCGATGTCGATCACTACATTACCGCTCCTGTTTTTTCCGGCCCTGATTGCCATTGCCTGGTCAACTGATACTATGATACGCATAATGCGTCCTGTCTATGCCGGGGGTTCCGGCTGTTTATCTCTCATCGGTTTACCGGTATTTCCGGAGTCATCCAATCCCGCCATCGTGGAGGCTGAGAGGGTGGGACCATACCGGCTTTCCGGCCGGTGCGGGTAGTTGTTTGATCAGGTATTCATTTTCGGCCTCGTTTCTATCGGTTGCCCCGGCTATCGGGTGGTAGTTATATTGTTGCCAAAACCGCAACCTCTCCCGGCGTAAGTTTTCTCTTTTTTATAATCTCCCGCGATTTATCAATAATTTCTTTCGTGCAGTAAAAAGCGCAAAGACTTCTTTCAAGGTCGGTTGTGCATTTCTTCAAATCCTTTTGCATTTCAGAGTATAGTTCGGTGAGTGTCCATTCTGATTTCATAGATTCCCCCTTATTGGTTTTGCCTGTCTCGTCAGCCCCGCAGCGGCAAACCTGCGAGAGATTCCCGGAATTAAGAATTTTCCGGGAATTTCGACATTGATTACTTAATAATTAAATTGATTTTGCCGTTTATAACGGGCTTATTTTTAAAAGTTCCAAAATGCCGCTTGCATATTTCCCCTGTGCCCCAGTTAATAGCCGGCGCGGGACTCGACACAACCCAGAAACCCAATTCGGTGCATTGCCTAGTATGGGTTAATATTCGCTTCGTCCAAGGATCACTGTTGCATTTTTTTTACGTGGTGTACTCGTAAAAGGCCGTGATTTTACAACCGAGGAGGCACGCATTTTGCTGCAATCGGCGGCAAGTTTTTAGTTTCATTCCAGATTTTCAATGACCCGCTTTTTCTTTTTCAATCCAGTTTTGCAGTATCCTATCACGAATTATCTGCAACATAGACGACTGGATTTAAAAGAGCTTTTTTCAACCTGATGCTATTAATATACTCAATTGTTGTTACAACAATGCGGTATTTGATGTTACAACATTAAAAAGTGTATTCTCACTTAGAATACACCGTAAGTCGTTGAAAAATAAGGGAATGGGTTTTCGTGGTGTAAAGGAAAGTATTGATATATAATAATCTGTTGTTTACAAACAAACATTGTAGGAAATGTAAAGGGATAGGAAAAGTTGTGTCCCAACAGGTTTTTGTGATATATTAATCCTGTAGAATAGTTTTTGGGGTTTGCTGCGGGTCATGCTTTAAATTGATCATCCGGGCGGGTCGAATCCCGCGATTAGTTCGACGGATCAGCAAACGGAAATCGTTACCTGCTTGTACGATGGTATCGATTCGCTCTTGCCAGTAAAAACAATTAACCGGACGGTAGCCGGGAATTGTGCGGACAACCCGCCAGCGGTGAGCGTAAAAATCCGGGATCAGAAAGCCCCCTCAAACCTCCCAGGTGCGCGCAAGGGGGGCTTTGGGGGGATCATTGCACCCGAATTTGTTTCATCCAGAATCAGAAAAAATCGTTCTTAAAATGTTTTAATCAGCAGAAAGCTTTATCAATTCATTTAAACCCAGAAGAAAGGGTAATTATCTATGGAAAGCATCAACCAAGTAATATTGCAGGGCCATTTACCCAGAGATGCCCGAATCACTCCCGGCAAACGCGGCGGACAATACGCTATGTTCTCCCTGGCTACAACTGAAAAGTGGATTGATAAGACCACCAAAGAACAGAAATCGAAAACACAATACCATAGCTGCACCGCCTGGAGCGTCACGCCGTCGGAAGCCGATTTTCTGAGGAAGGCCGCGAGCGTTCGCGTCGAAGGCAAAATAGAATACAGCGTAAAAACCGACAAAGACGGGAACACAAAAAACTATACCAACATCATTATTGATTATATCGAGTTCATACCGTCGGATGGTTCGCGCCGGTCCGCACCGAGGCAGCAGCAGCAGGAAGAGCAACCCCCGCAGGATCAACAATCCTCACCTCCACCCGTAACCGATTCGGATGATCTTCCATTTTAGGCACCCATGGCAACGAGTGCGTATATTAATAATAAGCCGGTCGGTAGTTCAAACGGATAGAATATCAGGCTGTGAACCTGAAGACGTGGGTTCGATCCCCACCGCCGGAACTTTTTAAAAGGAATAGCCATGCACGATACAACCGAACAAATCGAAATGTGGGCAGTCCTGGGCAACCTCTGGGCATCCGGTCAGTACTCCACCCTCGCGGCCCTTCATCGGCAGGCCGTCAAATTGTACGGCAGCAGCGCCCCGACAATAATTCAGATCCGCCGCCGTGCCGATCGTGAAATGTGGACGAATGAGGGCGAGATTTCCGAATCCATGCAGCGCGAAAGCCAGCGCACGGCAGCCGAAATTCTCAATGAACTCGGTCTGAGTCTGGTTCGTCGCGTCGAGCTCATCGCCGAAATGGTGGAGAGTCCGCACCGTGATTACGACCGATTGCGCGATATAATCGATGCCGTGATTGTCCAGATTAAGGAAGCTGGGGGAGTTCCCGACGCAAAGACCATGCAGGGAGTTTACCGGGACCTGGGCAACCTCTATCAAAAGGGCTGTCGGTTGTCCCTTGATGCCCTCAAGCTGGCCGGGGAATACGCGGGCGATATCGGCAGGTCATCCGCCGACGCCGACGGGAAGCCGCTCGATGACAAGACGCCCGAAGAAATCAAGATCGAGACGGAAAGAATTCTCGGGTCCATGATGCATAATTTTATTGAGAGAGAGCAGGCAAAGAAAAACAGTGCATCGCCAGAAACTTGATATTATATTCTTTTCGTAGCCTTTTTTTGTGTGTGATGAATGGGGAAGGCTCCGGAGTAATGACCCGGGGCCATTTAAAACAGAAAATACTTTTCGTTCCTTCATACCTCCGTTCCTTGGTGCAGCGCGACGCCCTCCGGAAATCAGCCTCCCGGGGGGCTCTTTTTATGTCCACGCAACAGTTTCGATACACTTCATACACAACTGTCTACAAATCACATTTCAATACAGTTTTGCGCTTGTGTATATAAATACATTGCATTTCGTTACACGTTGAATATATTATTACCGTGGAGGTCGTCCGCATGCGCATGCAATTCAAAGAGCTTCGATGTTTGATACCTCGATATCACAAGGGCAACGGCATCATCGGCCCATGTAATCGCTATCTCGTAGACATAGAAGCCAACGCCCCGATAACTGTTCGATGCCGCTGCAAGAACGATCACGCGCACGGCCATTCCTGCCAATCAGAGTTCACCCAGGACGAAAACGGAGTCATCACGTATCGAGAAATCAAGCAGCCGATCGGATCGAAGACGTACAACGATAACGGCGTGCGGTTGCCGATGACTCGGGAAGAGGCTGCGGAATGATCACCACCACCGAATCAAAGCGCGTTCTCTCCCTCAAGCGCCCCCGCTACATGAGCGAGGCCGAATTCGCACAGAAGATTTACGAGGAGTTCACCCGCGCTCGCCTGTTCGACCAGAAGAACGCCGAACGCTGTTTTCAGAACAACCGCCTGTATTGGTCGGTCGATACCGATCGCGGCCTTGGACAGATCGCTCCGGCAGTAGTGGCCGAAATGGTTCGAATCGGCAAGATGCCCGGTGCATACAATATCTGCAAGCCGGTTGTCGATAATGTCGTTGGGGGATTCCTTCAGGCACCGCTTACGTGGGATCTTCGCCCGCTTGTCGGCAAGGTCAACAGCCTCACGTATGCGTGTAAGGAAATGATGTTCGCAGAGGCCGAAGAGATGGACTGGTCGGTTGCAGAGGGTGAGGCGCTTATAAACGGCTGCATCTATCGCGCCGATATGCAGATGTATCTCGACCGATCGGATTCAAAGCGTACACTTATAGGCTGGCGCGTGCTGCCCGAAGGCGAAGTTCTGTACCCTCCGAAGTTGTCATCCCGTCACAAAGAGCGCCGGAAGCTATGGCGTAAGCGCATGATGACCGCCGCCGACATGCTTGAATTCTTCTCGTTCAATCGCAATAAGATTATCCAAGCCGCGATGTATAAAGAGTTTGGTGAAGACGCTCTCAAGGAATGGGCGAAGCTCCACGAACAATACGG
>Ga0172381_10000218_pt1 | contig 70609 bp, 62 predicted proteins | sample Leawel6488metaG_FD_119754 | JGI IMG/M metagenome (GOLD analysis project Ga0172381, IMG submission 119754) | Leachate microbial communities from a municipal landfill in Southern Ontario, Canada - Leachate well 64-88 metaG | ecosystem: Engineered > Solid waste > Landfill > Unclassified | place... | reverse complement strand
TTGAACCAGTATTATTTAAATAATTACTCATTGAATTATAAAATCATTGTTTAGCAATTAAACAATTCGAAGGAAACATATGGCTTATCAAAAAAGAGACAATAGTCAACCGATAGTACCGAAAAAGTGCAATTTTTGTAAAAATAAAATTGTTGATATTGATTACAAAGATGTCAGTACTCTTTCCCGGTATCTAAACCGTTGGAACAAAATTGATTCCGCAAATAGAAACGGCAATTGCGCCAAGCATCAAAGAGGCTGTGCAAGAGCTATCAAAAGAGCAAGACACCTTGCTTTATTGCCATTCACTATCCGATAATGGCAATAAACAAATCCCAAGATACAAGAAACAATAACCAAATAATATTCAGTAATCAATAATCAGAAATTTGGTCATTTGAGATTTGGTAATTGGGATTTTACTGGTGATTGCCCCGAAGGGGTCCCTTTGGGATATCTTGTTTCTTGGTTATTACAAAACGGAGTTTTGTCTATGTTATCCATCACAAGTCTTAAAACCGGAACAAAAATCTCATTGGAAAACGATCCCTACATCGTTTTGTCTTATTATCACTCCAAGCAAGGCCGTGGTGGAGCTGTCGTCAAAACCAAGCTCAAAAACCTACGCACCGGCGGGGTCATTGATAAAACTTTCCAAGGAGCAGACAGAGTCGAGGAAGCCGATCTCTCCAAACAAAACGCTACATATTTGTACTCCGACGAAAAGAGTGCTTATTTTATGGATTCCGCTACTTTTGATCAGTTTGAAATTACTCTCGAAAAAGTTGGCGATCATAAAAAATATCTGGTAGAAAATTCCAGCGTCGATATTCTCTGTTACAAAAATGAGCCTCTGGCTCTTGAATTGCCGATTAAGATGTCTTTTCTCGTTACCTCTTCTCCTCCCGGGGTTAAAGGCAATTCTGCAGGCTCCGTCAATAAAAAAGTTACCATTGAAACAGGCGCCAGTCTAGACGCCCCTCTCTTTGTGAAAGAAGGCGATAAAATAGTGGTAGATACTCGCGACGGCTCATACGTTGAACGCGCATAATTGGAATTATGAATTACGAATTATGAATCATGTATAGGATCGGGATATTGTTCTCACTCCCCATAATTCATGATTCTAAATACATTATTCTAACATGATGACTTTATACTCAAAAATCATCAACTCCCCTGTTGTTGAGTTGCGTACTCAGACTCAGGTTGGTGTTGTTGACGATTTAGTTATTCATAAAACAAATTTAGAAGTCTATGGGATTATTTTAAAGAAAAGCTCATTTTTAGATTTCCACGAAGCACAAGTTGTAATAAATACGGACATTCTGGAGATGAATTCCGAAACAGTTATTGTGAATGATGCTGAATCGATTCTACCCCTAAGCGAGACAATACGTTTAAGCGAAGCAATAGCACAAAAATACTGCGGAATTTACCAAAGAATTATTACAAAAAAAGGAAAGAATATTGGGCTTGTGTACGACTACCTAGTTGATTCGACAACGCAAAAAATTACAAAGTTTTACTGCCGAACTCTTACGTCTGAAAAAATAATCTCTGCCGATCGTGTTATAAAAATGGAAGGCAAAAAAATTTACATCAAAGACGAATATGAATCAAAAAGAACTACTGAGCCTGTGATTGAAACAATGCCAGTTTAGCAGAGATAACAGATTTAATCAGACCTGCCTACCGGCAGGCAGGTAACGGATTGATATATAAAAAAATCCCCCGATTTTGCTCGAGGGATTTTTTTAGTGCTAGACAATATTCGTTAATATCAATTCGTTATTAGATAGATTCGTTATCCTATTGATTTGGTACTACATTCCCATTCCGGCGTAAGGATTTCCGCCCATCGGTGGCATAGCATGGTCAGAATGATCGGCCGGTTTCTCTGCAACGACTGCTTCTGTGGTCAAAAGAAGGGCCGAGATTGAAGCCGCATTCTGAACCGCACTTCTAGTTACTTTGGCCGGATCAATAATTCCAAGCTCAATCATATTTCCATATTTGTCATTCATTGCGTCATAACCTTCGCCTGGGTTCATTTTTTTGACATTTTCAATCACAATTGAACCTTCAACTCCGGCATTTTCGGCAATTTGTCGCATTGGGAATTCGAGAGCCTTTTTCACGATCTCGATACCAATAGCCTCGTCTCCTTCTGCTTTGAGATCAGAAAGTCCTGGTATTGCATCAACCAAAGCTACGCCACCGCCAGAAACAATGCCTTCTTCTATGGCTGCCTTCGTGGCCTCAACCGCATCCTCGACTTTGTATTTTAGCTCTTTTAGCTCTGTTTCTGTCACCGCTCCGACTTTGATAACCCCGACGCCACCGGAGAGTTTAGCCAGTCTCTCGTTTAATTTTTCTTTATCAAAATCTGAGGTTGACTTTTCTATTTGCTTCTTTATTTGCTCAATTCTCTTTTTAATATCCTCTTTTACGCCCTTGCCTTCAACAATAACTGTATTGTCCTTGTCTGATTCAACTTTGCGGGCTTCACCGAGCATTTCCAATTTGGTCTCTTCAAGTTTAAGACCCAAGTCTGAAGAAATTACCGTACCTCCTGTTAAGGAGGCAATGTCAGCCAACATTTCTTTTCTTCTTTCTCCATATCCGGGAGCTTTAACTGCCAGAACATTGATTGTGCCGCGAAGTTTATTCAAAACTAATGTGGTAAGAGCCTCGCCGTCGACGTCTTCGGCAATAATGACAATCTCTTTCTTGCCGGATTGAGCTATCGCTTCCAATATTGGCAAAATTTCTGAAATTGAAGAAATCTTTTTGTCGGTTAGGAGAATGTAAGGGTTTTCGAGTACCGCTTTCATTGAAGCAGTGTCTGTAATCATATATTGAGAGATAAACCCATTGTCAAATTGCATCCCCTCAACCACCTCTTTGTCCAGCCCTATGGTGTTTGATTCCTCAACTGTAATAACTCCGTCTTTGCCGATCAAATCCATGACCTCAGAAATCAATTTTCCAACTTCCTCACTCCCGGCCGAAACAGTCGCAACTTGGGCAATCTCCTCTTTGCCGGAAATTTCCTTGGCATTTTTCTTAATATTTTCGACGACTACCTTGGTTGCTCTCTCAATTCCGTGTCTAACTGCCATTGGATTTGCTCCAGCAGCAACATTTTTTAATCCTTCGTTGATCATGGCTTGGGCAAGAATAGTTGCGGTGGTAGTGCCATCACCGGCGACATCGTTTGTTTTGGAAGCGACTTCTTTAATAAGCTGTGCGCCCATATCTTCAAATTTATCTTCCAATTCAATTTCTTTGGCAATTGTGACGCCATCATTGGTAATAGTCGGCGAACCAAAGCCCTTATCAAGGACTACGTTTCTGCCCTTTGGCCCCAGAGTTATTTTGACTGTATCAGCCAACTTATTTACTCCTCTTTGTAGACCTGCTCTTCCCTCATCTGAAAATTTAATTTGCTTGCTCATAAACACTCCTTCGGAGAATTTTCAATTTTCAATTTTCAATTTAAAATGAATGTTACAATGATTTAATATTCTGGTTTTAAACATTTTAAATTTAGATTTTTTTAAATTGAATTTAAATTTTAAATTTTAAATTAATAATTATTTAAAGGATTCCCAAAATTTCTTCTTCTCTCATTACTTTGTACTCAATTCCGTCAATTTTAATCTCGTCACCGGCATATTTTGAATACAAAACCTTGTCCCCAACCTTAACTGAAAAATCGTGGGTTTTACCGTTTTTCAATTTACCGTTGCCAAGTTTTACAATTTCGCCTTCGGCGGGGGCTTCTTTGGCCGTGTCAGGGATCACAATACCGGATTTGGTTACTTCTTCTGCTTTTCCAAGTTTGATTAGGACTCTATCGCCCAATGGTTGCAACATAATGTCTCCTATAACTTATTAATGAAATTCCAACACGGATCTTTTACACCTGCCTACCGGCAGGCAGGCGGATCGACACGGATTGTTGATAATTTAAAATTAATTTCTAATTAACTAAACAAAAAAAGAGGGATTGCCCTCCAGCATCTATTCTAAGTTGTCAGCCTTGCCTGCCGGCAGGCAGGTTGTCAGTAAATCAGTTGTCAGCAATAAATGCAACTTGTAACCATGAGTGAGACTGCAGTGAGAGTAATAAATTGGCGGTAGTGCAAGGGGGTGTCACTACCACCAGATTCATTTTAATATGATTTGTGCTCAAAAGTCAAGAAGTAGCAGACAGCCGGTTGACTATCTGCTACAGGTAAACCAAAGCGATATTCTGCTTTAGAAAAGAGAATATTGTCCCGAGAAATCGAGTCGCAGTTGTGGCGATGCCCGAGTAGGACTGTCTGGAACTTTGCGGGATTGAAAGTCGGCTGTTATTAGCTCCTTAATTGCACGATAATAATCAACTGCGCTGGCACAAACATATATCTCGTAGCTCCTGGAAAGTATTTCTAGAGAACTAACTAACGCCACCCAATACGTTTCCTCGACAACCAAGACCGCTGGAGGCTTGATCTGATAAAGCCACCCACCCCCTTCTTCTCGCCTATCTACCTTCCCGTACCAATTAACATTGTAAGATGGGTTGGTTAGATCGGAACTATCTTTGTACCTAGGAACAATGCATTCCATGCCGTGACCAGCATTGCGAACGGTAACACTTTCATGAAAAGGGTCGACAATTTTTATGCCCAAAACTCTGCACACATTATCATCGCCGCCCAGCCGATACCCGGCCAGCGCTTCTGACAGCTGGCTTACAAGATTATCTTTAGACAAAACAGTCACCATCCTTTCCATGTTTTGGCAAGACTATCTTTTCTATTAATAAAGGAATACTCATTTTAAGTCAATATTAGCTAGAATTACGAATCATGAATAATGAATAATGGTTTTTTACAAAGTTCTCGCCTGTGGCTATTTTTACTCCATAATTCATAATTCCAGATACATAATTCTAGCCTTTGGGCGGATGAAATCGTAATTCTCTGTCATTGTAAACAATCATATCGGGGTATTCTTTTGTACGTGGGTCCGATTCAATTTTTTTAATTTGATATTCTTTGGCCCATTTTTCGAACCAATCGCTAACCTTTGTCATTCCGACTCCTCGATGTGACTTGTAGAGGGCGGACCTGCCTGCCGGCAGGCAGGGGAATCTTGTTGATAGATCCCTCGATTCTTCGTCCTTAGACGATATCACTCGGGATGACAATCCAACGTTATATCTTGATTTATCATTTTGATATTTGATATTTGATATTTGATATTTAAAGTTATATTTCTCAAATAACCCTTCATTTTCCTTCATAAATTTCTTGAATAATTCAACATCTCCAGCAACAAATTGGCTCTTGGAATAATTGCCGGCACAATACTGCTCCCGTTCTTTAGGATAATTAATATGCAGATAATGCTCGGTTAGGAAATAATTAAAGCAAAATTTACCGGCATGGCCGCTTTTATCGTCTTTTGATCTTTTAATGCCAACTAGTGTGGCAAATATATTAACAAAAAATCTGGCCGTAAAAATTCTTCCGTCCTTTGCAATGATCAATATATCGATATCAGAGGATGGTTTGTGATTTCCCGAAACAAGAGAACCGTTTAATATAACGGCACGGACAAAAGGCAATCGGGCGAGCATTCGACCGACAAGATGGGTTTTAGATAAACGTTTTTGAACTAAGCCATCAACAGTAATCATAAATTTCAAAGTATAAATTATAAATCAATTACTCAATTTTTAATGACTTAATGTTTAAAAATTAGAAATTAGAATTTAATTATAAATTAGTAATTAAAAATTATAAATTTAAAAGTTTTCCCCAGTTTTTTTGATTGTAACATAAAAAGGTCTTGTGTTATTATTCTATTGTAAAAATAAAAATAGATATCTCAAAAAAAAACTCCACAAAAAGAATAGGTCCTAGGAGTTTTTTAGTTATTATTGGTGATTGTTCCTTGATTATTATTTTTCAGTTTTTGGAGGCTTAAATGAGAAAAAAGTACATTTTTATCGTCGGTGGTGTTATGTCAGGGGTTGGCAAAGGTATTGCAGCCGCTTCAATCGGAACAATTTTAAAATCCAGAGGTTATGCCGTCACGGCGCTAAAGTGCGATCCTTATGTCAACGTTGACGCCGGTACTATGAATCCAACCGAACATGGCGAAGTTTTTGTAACAAAAGACGGAGACGAAACAGACCAGGATATGGGCAACTACGAGAGGTTTTTGGATGAAGACCTGACCAAGACCAACTATATGACCACCGGTAGAATTTACCAATCCGTAATAACCAAAGAAAGAAACTTGGGTTACTGCGGAAAATGCGTCCAGGTTATTCCTCATGTCTCGGAAGAGATTATTCGCCGGATCAATAATGCCGCCAACAAGTGCAAAGCAGAGATTATAATAACTGAAATTGGCGGTACGGTTGGAGAATACGAAAATTTGCTCTTTTTGGAAGCAGCCAGGATGGTCAAACACAAGCATCCAAAAGACGTCGCTGTTGTTTTGGTCTCTTATCTTCCGATTCCATCCACAATTGGAGAAATGAAAACAAAACCGACTCAACATGCCAACAGGCAACTTAACGGATGCGGACTCCAAGCTGATTTTATTCTCTGTCGCTCATCAAAGCCTATTGATGCTAAAAGAAGAGAAAAGCTCGCACTTTTTTGCAATCTTGTTCCCGGAAATGCAATTTCGGCACCAGATGTCGAATCAATTTATGACATCCCGGTCAATTTTGAAAAGGAGAATATCGGAGAAAAACTTCTCAAATGTTTAGGAGCCAAGCCACGAAAAAAAGATTTGGTCGGCTGGAGAAAGATGGTATCAGAAGCCAAGGCCGCCACAAAAGAGGTAAAAATTGGAATTGTAGGAAAGTATTTTGATACCGGGGATTTTATTTTATCCGATTCTTATATCTCAGTCATTGAGGCGGTAAAACATGCCTGTTGGGTACAAAAGCTAAAGCCCAAATTGGTTTGGCTCTCCTCGGAACAATACGAAACAAACAGCAAAAAGCTGGAAGAGCTCAAAGAGTATGATGGCATCATAATACCGGGAGGCTTTGGCTCAAGGGGCATTGAAGGGAAGATTGCCGTTGCCGGATATTGCCGAAAGAACAAAATTCCCTACTTTGGACTATGTTACGGCATGCAAATTGCAACCATCGAATTTGCCAGAAATGTCTGTGGAATGAAAGATGCAAATTCCGAAGAAATTAATCCGAAAACTTCATACCCTGTCATACATATTATGCCTGATCAACTAAAAAAACTAAAAGAAAAAGATTATGGCGGTTCAATGCGACTTGGCTCTTATGCATGTAAGCTGCAAAAGGGAACTAAATCTTTTGATGCTTACAAGGAAGCAAAGAATCCAATCTCCGGAAAACCACCTGTTATCTCTGAACGCCACAGGCATCGATATGAGTTCAATAATGATTACAAAGCACAATTGGTAGAAAAAGGACTAATAGTTGCTGGTACTAACACAGAGAGGGATTTAGTTGAGATAATAGAGCTTCCAAACCATCCATTCTTTGTTGGAGTACAATTCCATCCTGAGTTTCAATCCCGGCCAGGGCGTCCTCATCCACTTTTTGTTGCTTTTATCAAAGCCGCCAAAAAGAAATAACAAACATCAAGCATCAAATCTCAAATAAATTGTAAATAACAACCTTCCAACAGATCTTGTGTTTTGTATCTTGATTTTTGAGATTTATTTGTAATTTGTTATTTGAATTTTGGAATTTAAAAAGCCCTTATTGGGCTTTTTTCTTGTCCATGTGCCAACGGATAAGTTCTGCAAATAGGAATGAGGCCAAAACCGCAATCAACAAAACTACGATTTCCTGGCTTGATAATGCGCTTACACCAAATATTTTGTCAATTGGTTTAATGAAAGTTAGTCCCTGTAAAAGTAGCGAGATAATTATGGCTACTATCAAATACTTATTCGCAAAAAAGCTTCTAACACTTTGCCAAATACGGTGAGGAGAGCGGATAGAAGAAACAAGAGCCAACTGTGAGAAGACCAGAAAAGCGAAAACGAGCGTTCTAGCATTTTCTATTGAAGCGCCTAATCCCCACAAATAAAGCAGAAGCGAAATGATAAATCCGATTAGAGATAAATAAATTGCATAAATTATAGGCGTTTTCATCCCCCGAGCTTGTGCTGATCGGGGTTTTTCTCTTATCGTTTTACCTGAAGGTTCCTCAAAAGCAAGGGCTAGGGCAGGCAAAGATTCAGTAATCATATTTATCCACAAAATTTGCAACGTAAGCAGCGGCAGGGGAAGATTAAAAATAAAGGCAAAGGCGACTAAATAAACCTCAGCAAAGCTTCCAGACAAAAGAAAAATGATTGCATTTTTAATATTGTCATAAACTGTGCGACCATATTCGATGGCTGAAATAATAGTTACGTACTTGTCATCAGACAATATAACATCAGCTGATTCTCTTGCTACATCAGTTCCCTTTATTCCCATTGCTACGCCTATGCTTGCCCTCTTGATGGCTGGCGCATCGTTGACCCCATCGCCAATAACAGTGACACAAAATCCCACTTTCTCAAGTCTTTCAATAATAAAAATCTTATTTTCCGGAGTAACACGAGCAAATATTTTTACCTTTCCCAAAACATTTTTTAGCTCTTTTGGGTTTAATCTATCAAAATCTGTCCCGATTATTATCTCATCGTCTTTTACATTAAGCCCAATTTTGCGTGCAACAAAACGTGCAGTTTCTGGGTGATCACCAGTTATTATAATCGGCCGGATTCCTGCTTCTATAGTTTTCTCTATCGCCTCTTTGACTCCAATACTCGGTTCATCTACCAGACCAAAAAGACCCACAAACTTCAAGGCGCGTAAAGTTGAAAATGATTTTTCATCAATTTTTTTTATAGCTAAAGCAATTACCTTGAGGCCTCTCTCGCTCATGCTTTCAGTGAGTTTCTTAATTTCTGCTTTTTGGGCTCTGTCTAAGCTGCAGTAAGAAGCTACTTTTTCAGGGGCTCCCTTAATAATTATTTCTCTTTTGTGGTCCGGTCCCTCCACTAATGTCGCCATGTATTTATTCTCTGAATCAAAAGGAACTTCCATCAGTCTTTTGTATGGCTTGGTCTTTAAAATAATTCCTTCGCGGAATGATTTTGCCTTTGCAACAATCGCAACATCAATCGGATCTCCAATCAACTCATCTGCTTCTTTTGCCGAGACATTTGAGCAAAGCACTCCTTTTTCAAAAAGTTTTAAAATATTACTATCTGCCGGCCCATTAGTTTCTACATCGATTGTTTCGATTTTGCCGTTCACCATGATCGAAACTCTTGCTACGGTTAGCTCATTGTTAGTTAAAGTTCCCGTTTTGTCGGTTGCAATAATATTGGTTGTTCCAAATGTCTCAATTACCGCCATTCTTCTCACTATCGCCTTCTTTTTGGCCATTTTTGATACACCAATCGCCAAGGCAAGAGTAATTATTGTTGGCAAACTCTCGGGCACGGCTCCAACTAACATTGCTATAGTAAAAGTAGCGAGAGGAAGTACTTCATATCCGCGTGCGTAGCCCAATATAAATAAAATAACAACAAGTCCAACCGAAATTACGGTCAAGACTTTACCTATAAAAAGTATTTGTCTCTCCAAGGGAGTCTTGTTCTCGGGTTCAACTAATAATTTCGCAATCTTGCCAAATTCGGAACCGTTGCCAATGGCCACTACTATGCCCGCGCCATGACCAGCCACAACAGTTGTCGAACCATATAACATATTTCTACGATCAGCTAGCGGAGTATCAATTTTCTCTATTTGATCATATTTTCCGACCGGAAGAGACTCTCCTGTTAAAGCTGATTCATCTGCCCGTAAAGAGCTACTTTCAATAACTCTGAGATCGGCTGGAACAGAATCTCCCGCTTCCAAAAGAACAATGTCACCCAAGGTCACAGCATCGCTATTTATAACATTGGTCTTGCCACCTCGTAATACTTTTACTCTTGATTTGATGGAGTTTTTTAAAGAAAGGAGTGCTTTCTCGGCTTTATATTCCTGGAAAAAACCCATCGAAATATTGAGTAAAATAACAATAACCAAAACAGACGACTGTAGAGCGCCGTCAACAAAATATGAAATGACTGCTGCAACAAATAGAAGCGCTATAAAAAAATTAGAAAATTGATTTAATAATATTTTTAAAGGCCCTGTTTCTTCAAAATTCTGAAGAGAGTTGGGACCATATTTCTTTACACGAAAACTAGCTCTCTCTTTTGACAACCCTGTTTTTGCGTTAACCTCAAAATGTCGCTCTACATCAGCTATAGACCACTGATGAAAAGCATATGCCCGCTCCTTCATGTTTTAATTATATCAAAAAAGATAACAGAATACAGTCGTACAGATAACAGCATTTTTTCACTCTAATACTGTTATCTGCTTAATCCTGTCTCTTGTGCTATTGAACTGGCGCTGGTGTCGGGTCAGCCGCCGGAGCAGCCGGAGTTGCGTCTGGAGTTGGCGATGTTACAACTGCTGTTCCAACCAGCCACTTTTCCGGGAGAGCGATATATTTTGAAATAAAATCCTTTTCCTGCAACACTTCTCCATTGCGTTCAACGCGATAGTGAAATTTTGCAGAGGCGCCTTGATGCGCTTTTTGGACCTGTTCCGTTTGACCCTCAGGAAGTGTTGCTGAAGGTATGTTTTCGGTCGCAGGGGGGGAAACATAATCATAAGCCTCAGGAGTAGAGATTGAGACGGTACGAGTATCCTTGGTACCGTAAATATCAAAAGTAATTTTAGTCCCTGTAATGTGCCCTTGTATCAACAAGTAACTATTATAATTATTCACAAATTTAAAGTCCGGTGCCGGGTCATAGATTGTGGCGTCCATTCCTATTGGAGGCTCGTAATATGAAACACGATAAGAATGGTTTGATCTTTCGGTAATTTTTGCACCAGCGTTTAGCGCTGCCCGAAATAGTGTAGTCGATACCTGACAAAGTCCACCACCATAATCCGGTACAGTTGTATTATTTTTTATCACCAATTCAGGAAGATAACCTGAGGAAGCATCAATTGTGCCAAGTTTTTTTAAGGTAGAAAATTCTTCTCCAGGCTTCAGGAGACTGCCATTTATTGCTGTCATGCCAATGTTAATGTTGTGGACTCTATTTGAAGGCGAACTTTTAAAATCTGTTGTTCCGGTGGCGACCAGTTCCACTATTCCCAGATCGTTAATTGTATCGTCACTAATCTCCGGTTTTTTTATATCTACTTTTAAATTTATCGCGGTTGGGCTAGCGGAAGTTGTTTTGTCTGGAAGTCTGGCTGACAGGGCATTCTCGATATCCACTACCGTCTGTACCGGATCCAAGGTCTTTCCTGTTCTTGCAGTAGCAAATACAGTCGCCTTACCGTCAACAACTGTCAAAGTGGCGTTTTGGGGGAAAACATTTATAACCGCGGCCAAACTTTGCACAAAAGTTTTTATCTTGTCTTCATTGAAAATTATTTCTAGATCGTCACCTTTTGGACGAGAAGCTAAAAAGCTGGCGATTGTGGCTACGTCAGCAGGATAATTTTGATTCTCAAATTGAAGAGTCAATGTCCCGGCTTTTAAAATACCATTGGCTTCGCCTAATCGCTTCTTCGCCTTTGCTTCATCAATTTGAGGTTTATAAACTTTGGTATTAAAATTAATCTCGTCATTTCTGATATCTGTTATCTGATATCTGATATCTGCCTTAATCTCTTCCTGGTCAATTCTTTTGCCTTCCTGTTTTTCAGTTGTCAGAACAAATTCACCACTCTGATAGAGAAGCGAGAAGTCTTTTTCCGGGTTATCTAGTTCAGCTGCAATCTGGGCAATTTTTTGATTAATACTGTCCTCATTTATGGCATAATCGGCCTTACTCTGATTTTTGTGGAAAATTGATTTAAGCTGTTGCCAAAAACTAACGAAAATATTATCATTCCGTCCATAATGCCAAAGATCTTCAATTGTAGCGTCGACGTTGTATTGCAACCCTAAATCTGACGGTTTTATACTGTATGTTTTACTTTCCGAGGTATCATTTTGATATTTTAAAACAATTTCCTTATCCGTGAAATCTTTTGTGCTTGCCTGTAATATTTCCCGGGCCTGACTTTTATTTTTACCGCTAAAGCTAACGTCCCCTATGTATTGATTGGAATAAATTTTCTGGGCAAAAATGATCGAATACCCGCCAAAAAATAACAGAAACAATCCCAGTGCAGTAGCAGCTGAGATAATGCTTATTTTAGCTAGCAATTTCCGTTTCTTCATCCTGCCTTCACTATATACCGAACACCGAGAACTGACAAGATATTACTGTATAACTGCTCACTGTCACGTCATTGCGAGCGTGGCAGGCGAAGCAATCTATTAGAGATTGCCACGTCGCAAGCTTCACTCCTCGCAATGACTATGAGGCGAGCCAAACGGCCTTATTTAACAATAGAAGAAGCAATAAGAAGTGCAATTATGGCCGATATTCTAATGATATTTGTATAAGACTCCGAAAAAAATACCGAAGCAAACAGCCCAATCAAAATAACTCCAATTACATATCCGCCCAAAGCGGAAGCGCCCAAGGTCAAACCGATTATTACCGGCAGCAAAATCAGAATAACGCAGAGCAGAATAGCTTTGTTTATATTTTCATTATTGTATTTAATTTTTTGAAAGTAAAATAGCGAGGCCGCAACAAGACCGATCAATAATCCACTCAAAACTAAATAATTTCCCAAATTTAATGAAATTGACCCCAACACATTTTTGGTATATCCGTAAAATAATAATACTGAAATTAAAGCAGTAGCCCAAATATAATAGAACTTCGAAATATTTGAAAACAGATTTTCAAAGACAGTCATTTTTGCAAGATGATTTTTGACATCAATTGGCGTCTCACTTTTTTCAGCAATTTTATTGGCATTTCCTGCTACTTGTCCGTAAATATTGAATAAAATTGTCAGTCCTCCCAAGAACAAAATAATAAGAGAAATGATTGCTAAGCCGTAGACATTGACCATTGCGCTGACCCCCGTGCTTTTCATCATCAAATGATAAGAAAAATATACTGCAGTTCCAAATAAAACAACTTCAATCCCGAGAGCAGAATATAAAATGGTGCTAAATTTTTTCGTATTTTTAAAAAACCGGATCAAGATGCTGGCCACCGCAAAAGCAATAACAGATGCAGAAGTTAGGACCAACGGAAATAGAACTGAATTGTCTGAGCCATCAAATACCTTTTGGCCCAAAAACATTGTAATAATAGTTGATACGATGGAAAGTTCAAATAAGCCATTGAGCCGGTTTGTGTCAGCCATGAATTCTTTGGATAACTTGCCCGTTAGCTTGCCAAAAAGGGCAACCAACGAGACACCGAGCCCTAATCCGATCAAATTTTCTGTGTCTTTAAAAATTGCGTAGTATGCAGCCACTATTAAAAGGCCTAGCCCGCAAGAGATCAAAGCTCCGGCTGCGCCGGATTTAAAAGCCATATTGGCGCTAGTTTGGAGTCCTTTTCTAGCTGACTCCAAAACACGGCCGCTATTTTTGGCAATCATGTTAGCCAAAATAATATTTATTAAAATAGTTGATAGAACGCCAACAGCAAATCCAATCGCGGTCTCCCAATTTAATAAGTAAAGAATAATGACAAAGGTTGCTGCGGTAATGGCAAAGAGTGCAGAATTTTGCTTGCCAAGTGCCGCTTTAACCTCGGAGTACAACACATTGACAGCGTCTATTATTTTTTTGCTTCCCTCGGGTTGTTTTATAACATTGCGATACAAGAGAAGACCATACAAAATCGATAAAACTGCTGTTCCTAGTGCGATTATGGTTGAAGTTGTAAACATGACAATTCCTTTCAGAATTTAATTTTCAATTTTTCGATTAATCCGATTGTAACTGCTGTCATTCCGAGCGAAACGAAGTGAAGTCGAGGAATCTTTAAATAGCATGTACCAATTATTGGGGATAGCTCTATCTGAAGATCCCTCCACTCCCTTTGGTCGGTCGGGATGACGATGGGGTGGGGGTAAAAAATAATTTGAGCTTTCGGTTTATCCGGTTGATTAGGCCTGCCTGCCGGCAGGCAGGTATTAGGTTACTCCCCTTCAAGTAATTCTTTATAAACTTTATATGTCTTTTCTGCCGTTTCTTCCCAATTATACTTTTTGACCTGCTCCAGGCCTTTTTTAATTAACTCTTTTCGCAGTGTATTATCTGTTGTAATGGTTTTCATCTTTTTGGCAATGTCCTCTACATTGTAGGCATCAAAATAAAGAGGCGCTTTGCCCAATATTTCCGGGATGCAGGATTCGCGAGAAGAAATAACCGGCGTTCCACAAGCCATTGCCTCTAATGGCGGCCAACCGAATCCCTCAGAGAGAGAAGGAATGCAATAAACAAACGCTCCGGCATAGGCAATCGGTAGTTCTTCCTCGTCAATAAAACCGGTGGTAACGATCGGTTGACATGATAGATCCTTCGACTCCCCTTGGTCGCTCTCTTCGAGTCTGAGCGATGAGGCCTTTGACCTCAAACTTCGACCTTGCTCAGCTTGACCTGAGCGCAGTCGAACGGTCAGAGTCGATGACAGGATGACAGCTTGAGACGAATTTATTCTATTTATAAGCGCTGTCACCTCGGGTTCTTTTTTATCAACCTTGCCGACAAGTACTAGCTGTATTCTGTTATCTGTATTCTGTATCCTAAACTGCTCAAAAGCTTTCAACATCCGTAAAATATTTTTGTGCCTCTTCCACATTCCGGTGTAGAGAATATATTCTTCAGAAATATTATATTTTTCCTTAAATTTTTTGATCTCATTTGTTCGGCTGGAAACGTTCATGTTGAAGTTTTGGTGATCGACTCCATGATAAATAATGTCAAACTTTTCTTTTGGCACATTATAATAGCTAATTACATCTTCCATCGTAGTTCTAGAGATGGCAATAATTTTGGTCGAATCTTTTGCAGCCGATTTCATAACCGCATTAAAAGCAACCCTTTTTATCACATTTTGGCGATGTAAATGCCCAACAAGTGTCAGATCTTGAATTGTAATCACATATTTGCCAGAATAACGAACCGGATGATTGAACTGCGTAAAATGAACCAGGTCAAACTTCTTTTCATTCAGATATTTAAGCAACTTTGTCTGCTCAGAAAGGGTGTAATGAGGGATATTTAAGATTTGCAGATGCAAATTTGGCCGTTTCGTTTTGAGCGATTTGTATTTAGCGTTGGACTCAGAATTTTCTTCCCAATTGGCGAATGGAATTTCTAACTTTAAGAATTTCTCCGCGTCTTTTATCCCGTCCGGACGTAAAAGAAGAGTGTATGAATTTGTATGATCTAACGCTAAAATTCCTTTGACCAATTCCAAAACGTACCTGGTCTGCGAATCCCCGACTCCTACAAATCTTCCGTCAATTAAGATTCTTTTTGCCATGTTGTTCCCAAGGTTGCCCCAAGTAAAATAAATAGTGAATAGCTTATTGCTGGATTATCTGCCCAAGTATGGAGAAAGATTGCCGCAATCGAAACGGATAACAGACTCAAAAACAAACCCCGCTCCTTATCTCCCCATAGCTTCTTTAATATTGATACCATAAACCAAAGCCACACAGCAAGACCGAAAAGGCCAATTTCAAGGGCAAGCTGAAGATACCACGACTCAGAGATAAACCCATTTCCATATTTTATGACCAAGGGGCCGGCCGTACCAAGTCCTGAACCAAGAAATAATTCCGCCGGTTTCTGTAAAGTACGATTCTTTAATTCTATCATCGTTTCGACAAGCGCGGTCTGATGACCAGTCTGGCCGCCATGAGTTACTGTATTGGCAAAACCATTCTGAGGGGAAAGAATCCAGATTAAGGCAATCGATAACACAGAAAGAGTTATGACAGAATAAATTAAAAACTTTTCACGGCTAAAATAAATAAACCAGACAAGAAGCCCAACAATCATGCCAATGATGGCAGAGCGCGAATAAGTCAAAACGATCGATAAAAAGAGAATGCTGAAGAGCACCAGATATAAGTTTCTAGCTAAGGCTTTTCCGTTTAACGATTTTTGAAGCTTATAAAGCACTATAAATAATGCCGGCAATAAATAAGATGCAAGTTGATTCGGTCCACCCAAAAAGGAAGCGCTTTGCACAAAACCACCGGCGCCATGCCAGCCCCAACCAAAAATTACACCTGGATTTATTAATCCAGCGGTATTCCAATATTTTTCTGGGAGGAATCGCTCTATAATCGCCCAAAAAGCCACAATAGAAGATACAATCAGATATATTTTGATAAGCTTATGTCTCTCCTGGTTTGTAAAACTAAAAAGCATTGCAATTACGAAAAATAAGACCGGAAGAATCGTAAACCGGAATCCTTCAAAACCGCGTCTGATCGATGGCGAGATAAATACTGCCGAAATAATCCCAAATATAATCAGCACCAAAGATAGTAATTGCAATAAATGAGTATCAGTTATTTTTTTTCTGAAACAACTAAACACTAAAAACAAAAAACTAACGACTAGAATCGGTTCATACCAATGCGTGACCCAAAAAACTTGAGAACCAGAAATCGTCGTTTTGTATTCTAAAACATTGCCCAAGAGTGCAGAAAAGGGAAGAAAAACTATCAAAATACAAAAATACAAAAAATTAATTTTCTTCACTTTTACCTGCGCCCTCCTTGATTAGTAACGAAATTGCAAAAATCAGCCAAAAAATAGCAGAGAGATCATTTTTAAAATAAGTTGTATCAAAGAGACCATGAATCAAAATTGCCATCATGCTCGCAATCAAAGTAGCTCTCAGTATTGAGTCCGAAGAAAAAACGTTTTTAAAGAAGATAACGATCAGAGTTATAAAAAGGACCAAACCAACCAAACCAAGATTGAGCCAAATTGCGAAAAACAAATTATGCGGGTGAAGGGCATAAGTCATTGCGTTTGGGTCTAAAGTCATGCCCTTAAAGACAACATCAGCAATTTTTGTCTGAAAATTGCCGAGCCCTATGCCAAAAAAATAATTGTCTTTTAGAAGAAGAAGAGAACGTTGATAAATTTCTACCCTAAGCTGGTCCCCTCCAGTCGTTGCCTTAAAAAGGACTGTCGCACCATAAATATAGCCAGCATTAACAGCTGCTAAAAATGCCACAAATAACCAAGAAAAAAATGGTTTGCGATTGCTTGCTTTCTGTGAGTTTATAAAACGATAGTTAAAATAGATCAAAGCAGATAAAACAAAAGTTATCATCCCGGCCCTTGATTGTGATAATACTAGGGCCAATAGTGGAAATACAAAGCTAATCACTAAAATTAATTTTGCTCCTTTAGCTCTAACAATTTCCAAAACCGGCAGGGATAAAAAGAACATCGGCACCAAATACATTGCCAGGTAGTTTGGAGATTCAAAAGGACCAAAAGCTCGACCCTCTGACAAATATTGATTGAAACTAATGTCCCCAGCCTGATAAAAAAGCTGTCCAATTATTCCCGTTTGTTGCAATATGGCCCAAAATGAGACAGTAATTAAGGACGCATAAAGTATATAAAATATTCTTGAAACGTTCTTTCTATTAAAATTATTAATCAGAAGCACATAGAATATTACCGGGAACAGAAACCAGCCTTTAAAAATTCCTAATGCATGAATTTTATCCCCTCCCACAAATGAGGCAATCAAAACAGCCATCAGAAATAAATAAATCCAAACCGATCCCATTTTAAACTTTTTTATGGTTAGACAATTTATCTGCTCTATGCTAGAGGAAATAAAAGCCAACATCACAAACACTTCTAAGATGTTTGTTCGAAGCCCAAGGATGGAAAAACGGAAAAAATAAAATGGGATCAGAAAAATCGTGGTATACAGCAAGATGGTTGTTAAATTTTGTTTTGTCCTCAGCATGATTATTATTATAATTAACTTAACCTGCCTGCCGGCAGGCAGGTTGACCTAATTATTCTAAACAAACCCTAATGGCTGTCATTTCGTGGTTCGTTTTGTTCGTGGTCCATTTTTATTGGGTTTTTAGGAATTTGATACTTACTTCTTTATCTTTTGTTAAATCCAGTTTCAGATTGATTTTTCTATTGTTTGAATCAAAGTTTTTTACATTAGTCGGGCTGAATCCTTCCGGATACGAAAGCAAAAGATCAACATGGTCGGTCGGGGCACCCGGTTGATGTTGAATTAAAATATTGTAGACAAAGTTACCAGAAACATCCAACTTGTAGTTTGAAGTATATTCTATTTCTGCGATTCCCTTTTCTCCAGGAACTAAGGACATCCAAAAACCAACTGAGTTTTTGCCCGCTTCTCCTCTAACATAATACTTGTCGTCTTTATAATAACCCATTTCGTGCCAAATTTGAAAGTTTCCCTGTACCGGGTTGAAGCTGTTTATTATACTATCTTGGGGAACGAGGACTCTCATAAAATCTTGAGCTCGTCCATCCGGAAAAACGCCGTCTCCAGTATGAGTTCTTTCGATTTGAAGTTGATTGCTTATCTTGCCATCGCTGCCGATATTTATTGATAAATTTAGATTAGAGAGCATGAGCTGGTTTGTCTTTGCCCCTCCTACATTTGAAGTATTAACATAAAGATAATCTCCATCAATCGACTTAACAGCGCCGGTATAATTAAGATTGTTTAAACGTGATTGAAATTCGGCATTATTGACATCAATTAACAAATTTTTATTCTCAAGGGACTTTGCCAAGGCAGCAAAAATTTGAACTGATTTATCTTTGTCTCCGAGGGCCTTGAATAACCTATCTGTAAATTTGGGGATCATGTCTCCAAGCATTTTTTTAGGTTCGTTCTCGACGACTCCACCAGAGCGGTCAAAATAATCTACTTGAACTTCTTGCTGCGTTTCTTTGACAAAATTATTCGCATCCAATATCTTTCCATATTCAGGCATATCTATAGGACCAACCACTTTGAGGAGGGAAACAAAGGCGGTTGTATCAATTGTTATCACGCCGTCCACGCCATTGCCTGTTTCTTTATTATAAAACCACATAATCTTATCCAGCGCCTCTTTTCCATCGACGGCAAAGCCGGACTGTTTCATTGACCAGCGCCCATTATTGAACGGCAGCAGCTCGTCTGGCGGAACGACGGTTTCTTTACTCACAAATTCTTTATCTAGCTTGTAAATATTGGTTCCAAAATCGATTTTCTCTAAATTTCCGTCTTTAAACTTGAGAACCCCAAAGGAGCCAAGCGAGCCTCCCGATCCTCCTCGTAATTCTCCATTGTTCTGGAAAATCAGTAAAATATTTTTCTCTTTTCCGTTTTCTCCGGACAACCAAGGCAAATCCTGTTTTAAAAAAGTATCGAGATCTCTCGTCTTCGCCGAGAGTTGATCAAGATTAGATGTAATTTTTGAAGCTTCGGCGGAATCTATTCCGGAAAAAAGATGGCGGCGGTTAGCGACTCTCTTGTCTACCTTTTTGATAATTGCTCCTATTCTTTTGCCAATCAATGCGAGATTGATACTATAGTTTTTAGTACCAGAAAGAGAGACACTATTTTCTTGAAGAGAACTCGCATCTGTTTGCAATTCGTGGGATAAATTAATGACGTCATAACCGGTAGAGAGAATAATTTCTTTCTGAGTCAAGGCCGATTTGTGACCAGGAAAATATTGAAAAAGTCCTACATCTTGCCCCCACGCCTGCGCAATGAGTTTAGATTTAACTACGCTTGCCTGAAGTTTATCTATTTGAGAGAGCGACCCCTCTACATTACCATTGCCGGCATAAACTTCTGCTAAATCCAAATCTCTCTCCATACTATCCTGAAGAGAGAGGAGACTTTTTTGAGTTCTTATGGCCTGCTTCCCGAGGAAAATTATGGCGGCAACAATTAGAATCCAAACTATAAGTTTGGCAATATTTTTAAGATTAATAAAATGATTATTGCCAATATTTAAATGTGATTTTTTGACTTTTTTTTGCTTTTTTATTTCCTGAATTGGCGTTGAAATTGGTTCCGGCTCGATAAATTTAGGCAAAATTAAAGAAGACCCCTCATCTTTCTTTTTTGGTGTCTCTTTTTTCTTTTTTAAATTGACTCCATCAAATTTTTTCATGGTTAGTAATCAATAGGATAACAGATTTATCTAATAAGGATATAAAATCCTTTTAACGCACTGAATGATCAACTATAATATCTTGTTATAACGAATTGATATAGTTATCACGTTCTTGTCATTGCGAGTGTTCCTGCGAAGCAATCTTTATGTCTTTCATGATAGATTGCTACGCCTTGGAAACTCCCAATGGCTCGCAATGACAGCAAGTTATTGTTTATCATTTTAGCATTTAAATTTTTATAATTGACAGTGCCCCCTGTCATCCCCGCGAAGGCGGGGATCCAAGATAGTAAAATTTTAAATTACTTGCGGCTATCGGAATGGGCCGCTATGAGTCCCAAAAATACCCAAATATAAACTAGATAGAGGGTTGAAAAGGATAAATATTGTATGAATATCGCAAGCATTGCCGCACTAAAAATAATCGATCCAACAACCCCGTCTTGTGTCATTTCGACTCCCCGAGGTGATTTGTCGGGAGCGGAGAAATCTTTTTGAGGGTCCTTCGGCTCGATCCGAAGAGCGCTCGGGGTTTGCGATGAGAGAATAGGAGCCAGCAGACTCCATAGAAGAAGTGTAAGGAATGCCAAAAATGCCAATAGACTTTGAATTCCGCCCTCGACCAAAATTTCCGGATATAGACTATTGACTGTTTGTCTTTCATTCCCCAAAGCTCTCGTTTCTTGAAGTTCGGGCAATGAGCCAAAGGTGCCAGTGCCAATGCCAAAAATATTTTTTTGCCAGTTTTGTAAAGCAATTTTTATTGTAGCGTTACGGGTAAAATTCTGAACGCTTTCCTGACTGGATCCGGCAATTAAATCTTGAGTATTTCTAGATTGGCCGAAAAAAGTATAAAGGCCTTGCGGTCCCGCTACCAGCCAGACAGAAAATAGGGCTAGGGTGATTGACGCCACAATTAATTCCATTGAGCGATAAATGAGAATCATTTTATCTTTTCTTTTCACAAAAATTAGTACTACGGCCACAACGTAAGCAATTAAGAAAGAGTAGAATCCTCCCCGGGAGAGCGTCAGAATAAAGGCCACACAGAGTACAATAAAACTCAGGTAGTAATAAAAATTGCGAGAATTTAGCCGCAATAAATTCATAAATAGAGCTATTAATAGAAAGGAGGCAAAAAAGCCTGGTTCGAAAAAAGTTGATTGTACACGGGGAAATCCAAACACGCTCTTAGTGTAAAGATTAGAAAGCCCAGTTAATTGCTGTGACAATCCATAACTATCGCCAAAAAACTGAAATAGGGCAAAAAACGAACAAACTACGCCCAACCAGACAAAGATATTTAAATAGAAATTGATACCCGATTTATTATCTTGATATAATCTCTTGTCATCCGCTGCCTCTCCTTTGTCATCCTCGGGCCTGCCTGCCGGCAGGCAGGCTTGTACCCGAGGATCCAAGATAGTATTATTGTTTCTGGATTCCGGATCCCTTCGGCCTCGCTCAGGGCAGGCAAGTCCGGAATGACAGCCGATGAAACTTCTCACCGAGAGAAATATTAAGTAAACAAACAAAAACATTGAGCTTATAACTAATGTTTTTATCCGGTCAATCGACCAGAAAAAAGTTGCATAAGACAAAATTATAAAAAGAGCAGCCGCGTAGTCATAATTCTTAAAGGAAATTTTGATTCTGCGGGTAACCAAAGAATATAAGAAATAACATATAAGAAAAATTCCGGCGATGTAGGGCGGCTTGACAGTGAAACCTACCATTTCAAAAGTTAAGACCTTTTCAAAAGGAAGAGTCAAAAAAAGCAGAACCAACAAAAAAGAGGATATTTTATTATTTATGATTTTTTGAGATGTGGTATTCATAAAAAAAATGTTAAATTTAGGACTTACGCGTTTCACTTTATTGTTCGAAACGTTGAAGTGAGAACTGCTAAACATTGATAGTTCTCAGCAAGGCTCCTTCGAACAATAAATTATTTATACATGTCAATCGCGTAAGTCATAAAATTATCATATTGTTATTGGACCCAATTGTGATTCAGCAATTTAGCAATTGTTATTGACTCAATTTTACCAAAAGGCGCCCATGATAGCCAATTTTGATTTGCCATCCGCTTGCCTTTTTATGATATAATGTAATCGAAATGGAAAAGAAAAACAGCAAAACTTATTGGCTGGTTTTTGTCGGTGTTGCGTTAATAATTGCAATCATCATTTTTTGCGTTTGGCTGCCCTACAAAAACAAAACAAAAGCGCCTGAGAGCAATCTAAACGGTAACACAAATTCTACAAATCAGAATGATAATATTAACGATAAAACTAATTCTAAACCCAGTACCGTTTCCCCAGAACAAAGTACTTTTAACCAGGCCACCGAAGCATATAAGTCCAAAGATTTTTTAAAAGCGGAGTCAGATTTAGTCGCCATATTGTCTAGCGACAAGAATAATTTAGAGGCGATGATGCTACTAGCAAACACGTATAGGGACACTAATCGGCTTGCAAAAGCAAAAGAGATTTATTCAAACGTTATTGGTCTCGATCCAAAAAAAGTACAGGCATATTTAAATCTGTCCCAAGTGCTGCTTCAAGAAAACAATGTATCTGGCGCAAGAGAAATTTTAGATAAGGGCCTGGTAAATAATCCTAATAATCCAGACATAACAGATTCAATCGCTCTTTTAAGCGTGACTCCTTCAAATGATGATATTTAATCCTAAAATAAATTTATTAAGATTGTTTTATTGCTTTATGTTAGTAGCTTTTTTCGTGGGTCTTTTTCCCCTAAAATTAATGGCTTCTTCTTTCGATCAGAATCTCATAATCTCCGACTATAGCTTTACTAACTCAAGTTCAATGACTCAAGCCCAAATTGAAAGTTTTCTTGTTGAAAAAAATAGTTTTTGGGTAGGCACAAACTATGTAATTCCGGCAACAGTCGAAAATGTTCGGTTTCCGTACAAAGACGATCTCGGTAATAATGCATGGGGAACTGTAAATGTGCCACAAGATGTTTATTTGCCTCCAGGCCTGGGTAGCGGATTTATCGAAAACCTAGGAGGAAAGACTGTTTCAGAGGTAATCTTTAAATACAGTACGGAGCTTTCTAATTATTATGGAATAAGTATTAACCCTCAGGTTATTTTATCACTAATGCAAAGAGAATCGAGTTCAATTCTTAATAGTGCGAATGATGGTTCCAAGTTTAAAGAATCTGAATTAAACAAATATTGGCCACTATATTACTGCTACAATGAAACTATGGCCTCTTTTGGCTACAATTACACTGATGCAAGACAAAGGACATTGGATTTCGGTGGAGTTGGGCTGCAGGTTGTTTATGCAATGCGAAACTTTAAAAATAAATTTCAAAATAGCAATTTGAATACAATTATAGTAGGCACATCGTCATCCCCTCTGGACAATGCGCAAATTACTATTTCACCACAGTCAAAAGCAACTAGGCTACTTTATGTCTATACTCCATGGATAAGACCTGGTCAGGAAAATTTTTACAACAATTTTAACTCATGGTTTGGCGATCCGACTTATACACCTTCTACGCCTGATCCTGGGCCTCAGCCTCCGGACAAAGCAGGCGATTGTGCTAGGGATGGAGTCGTAGATAGCACAGATCTTTCAATTTTGGCTGACAGTTGGGGTAAAACAGTTTCTGTATATACCCAAGGAGATTTAAGCGGCGACGGTTTAGTTGACAGTACTGATCTCTCCATCCTTGCTGATGGTTGGGGTAAATGAGCCAGAGGCTCACAATTTAAAATTTAAAATTTTCAATTTAAAAAAATTATTGAAGGAGAGAATATGAAGAAAATTTTCGCAACCATTGCCCTGCTATCGCTTTCTTTGATAATGTTGCCTACAAAATCTCTAGCAGCAGGAGGAATCTATGCCTCAGGCGGAGGCAATATCACAGTTGGCCAAACCATTACCATCAATGTGACCGCAAGTGGTGCTACATTTGATACTATTTCCGGATCAATTTCTGTTTCCGGACCAGTATCTGTGACCTCTTTTTCTGTTGGTGATGCGACGTGGCTGAATAAGCCGACAAATGGCGGATCGTTTAATGGCGCATTTCTAGGAGAGAAAAAAACCTCTTTTACAATTGCAACAATAAAATTAAAAGGCACTGGAGTTGGAAGCGGAGCTGTATCTGTTTCGAGTGCTTCGCTAAAGAATGCCGGGACTGTCGTAGGATCAGGATCGAGTAACGCCAGTATAACCGTTGAAAAAGCTCCCGATCTTCCCGGAAAAGTTGCGGTTTCCTCTTCTTCTCATCCCGACTCAACGGCCGCATATGAAGCGACAACTATTGTTTTGTCTTGGGAAAAAGCCTCCGGCGTTGACGGTTTTTCATATCTTCTTGATCAAGCAGAAAGTACTACCCCTACATCAAAAATTACGGATGCCAATACCACAATCACTTACGCCGACAAAGCAATCGGAACCTATTATTTCCACATCAAGGCCCATAAAACAGATGGCTGGGGCGCAACCACTCACCTTACAATAAATATTAAAGAGCCAGACGCAAAAATTGACGAAACACTCGCCGGGCCTAGTCAGATAAAAATTGAAAAAACAAATGATACTGTGAATAATATTAAGGACGGTACTCTTACCGGGATAGTGATTTCAGGAGTGACAGAGCCAGGTTTTGCTGCAAATTTGACTATTATGCCTGCTTTGACTATCCCTGATGGTAAGACTTTAACCGCCGTAGCTAACGAAACAGGGGTATGGTCAGTCCTCCTTGACTATCCGGTTGCCTCAGGCTTCCACGTCTTGACAGTACAGGCACAAAAAGATAAAGTCCTAACCCCTGTGTCCGGACCAGTCACATTTGAGATTTCCCAAAGAGAAGGTGGTACAATAAATATTCTTACTGCCCTGGATGAGAAGGCACCAGTTAAAGCTGCTGCTGCACCAGAAAAAACAGACAAAATAAGTAAGACTGTAATTTTCTATAGCATCGCCGGACTGGCTTTAATTGCAATGTTAGTCCTGCTGGTAATTTTGATCAAGAAAAGAATGAAGACTAAGGGGATAGCAAGGTCAATAAGGAATTGACTATAGATAACAGAATACAGATGTCAGATAACAGTAGACGAATATCAGAAAACAGAGGACTACAATGGAAAAGATTACAACATTTAAAGATTTATTAGTTTGGCAAAAGTCACATCAATTAACTTTAGAGATTTACAAAATTGTTGCTGCTTTTCCTCGATATGAAGAATTTGGGTTATCTAGCCAACTGAGAAGATGTTCGTCATCGGCACCATCAAATATTGCAGAGGGATTTAAGAAACAATCAGCAAAGGAGAGCCTTCACTTTTATAATATTGCCGAATGTACAATCGAGGAGTTAAAATATCAGATTATCCTGGCGAAAGATTTGGGTTATATCTCAGAAAATAAATATAATGAATTAAATAATCTTGCAGAAGAAGTTAGTAAGTTACTTTATGGCTGGATCAAGTGTCATAAGAAATAAGTGTTATCTGTCTAACTGTTATCTGTATACTCACCTATATGCTTCCAAAACGCGCCATTTTTGTTAACACCGCTTCTCAAGTAATTGTCAGGTTTATTACCCTGGCCTTTACTTTAATTTCAATCAAATTGCTGGCCAATTATCTCGGCCCGTCTGGAGTCGGTAATTATAATACGATTACAACATATATTAATTTTTTTATTGTTATTGCCGACATTGGGCTTTTTGCAGTTGCTGTGAGGGAAATATCTAAAACTCCAGAGAACGAGAAAAAAATCCTCTCCAATGTTTTCTTTCTGCGGTTGGTGACAGCCTTAATTGCTTCATTTATCGCAGTTGTAATTGTCTACTTCACAAATTATGGCCAAGACATCAAGATCGGAACTCTGATTGCCACTGCCTTCCTCTTTTTCAATCTGGCTGCTAGTGCTTACGATATGGCCCTTCAATGCCGGCTCAAAATGCAATATTCGGCCTTTGCTGAATTTTTAAGCAAATTAATTACAATATTGGCGCTCTATATAATAATCAGAATGCAAGGATCATTCCTTTGGATTATTTCAACTGTTGCCCTGTCCGGTGTATTAATATTCGTTTTAAAATGGATTTTCTCTTCCCGTTTTATCAAAATTAGTCCATCATATGACAAAAAGATATCGTTTTGGATTCTAAATATTGCTTGGCCGCTGGGGGTCGTTTTTATCGCCAACAATCTCTTTTTTAAACTAGACACATTAATGCTTTACGTTATAAAAGGGGCAACAGCCGTCGGTATTTATTCTGTCGCTTATAAAATCTTGGAAGTGACAGTTTTCATAGCCGGATATTTTTCCAGTTCTTTAAAGCCTACGTTCTCACAAGAAATTCACAATAACAAAGTGGCCTTGGCCAAGGTAATAGAGAAATCATCATTGGTTATGCTGCTCTCTGCCATCCCGATTTCCGTCGTTTGTATTACTTTTTCACGAGAAATTATTATTTTTTTGAGTAACTCTGAGTTCGTTTCCGGAGCTCCGGCTCTAATTCTCTTGGCCCTTTCCCTTCCGCTGATTTATCTTGTCACGCTTCTGTCGGAAGTTTTAATTGCAAACGATTCAAGAAAAATACTTCTTAACGTTGCTATATTTATTTTAATCTTCAATTTCCTAGTTAATTTAATTGCTATTCCGCTTTATTCTTTCATGGGGGCAGCAGTTACAACATTAATTTCCGAAATAGTATTGCTCGTAATCATTATTTACTATACAAAAAAAATTGTCCCATTTTCCGTTGGAACCAGTCCCGTTTTTAAATCTTTTATACTTTTTATTCTGACGCTTTTTTCAGCCTTTTTGCTAAAAGGACTTATTAGCATCCACTTTATAATATTGATTGCGATTGTTCTGTTTATTTATGTTGTCTGGGGTCAGATTCTTGGAATTGTAAATACAAAAAGTTTACTAAAGTTAATAAAAGGAAAAGAATAGCTTAATTCTCTTTGCCTTGCTGTCATTGCGAGTGTGACATGCGAAGCAATCTATCAAAGATTGCCACGTCGAAAGCACACTCCTCGCAATGACAAATAAATAATCAGCTTAAAGAAAAAGAATAGTATGAAAATAGTAATGGACGGACAACCAACCGTGATTCAGAAAAGCGGTCTTGGGCATTATATTGTAAATTTAGCTGCTTCTTTAAAAAAAATTAACTCAACTCTTTCGATTGATCTAATCTGTCCCAAATCAAAAGAAGACCTTTCCACTCCCAAAAGAATAATTTGGGATCAATGGACGTTCCCAAAAAAGGCGAAGAAGAGGAAGCCTGACATTATTCATAAACCATGTTTTTCCGCCCCTATTTTTAAAAAAGGACCGACAGTTGTAACGGTTCACGATCTAATTCCGATCATATTTCCCAAAAATGTCTCCTTTTTTTCCCGGTTTTTTTACAATAGAATAATGCCTTTTTCATTTCGTTTTGTAGATGCCATTATAACCATCTCGACTAGTTCTAAAAATGACTTGATCAAATATTTACGCATAAGTCCAAAAAAAATCACGGTCATTCCCCTAGCTGCGGCCGAAAATTATAAACCAATAACCGATCAAGACAAAATTGAAAAAATCAAGAAAAAGTATGGAATCCAAAAAAATTATATCCTCTCTGTTTCAACAATTGAACCAAGAAAAAATATTCCATTTTTAATAGAAGCGTTTGGAAAAGTTTTGAAAAATAATCCTAGGCTCGACTACCAGCTCGTTCTAACCGGTAAAAAAGGCTGGGGACTTGAAACTATAGAAAAAACAATCGCAAAAAATAAACTTGAGGACAAAGTGGTTTTTACCGGTTATGTCGATGATGAGGATATGGCAACTATTTATAGCGGTGCAACACTTTTTGCTTTTCCGTCGACGTACGAAGGTTTTGGACTAACCCCGCTTGAAGCAATGGCCTGCGGCATACCGGTAATTTGTTCCAATGCCTCATCGTTGCCCGAAGTCTGTGGCGACGCCGCCATTATGCTTGACCCGAATGATTCTGTGGCTTGGAGCAAAAATATCGCGGAATTATTGTCGGATAAGAATGTCCTTCAAAAGATGTCAACAAAATCTCTGACTCAATCAAAAAAATTCTCTTGGGCCAAAACGGCAGAAGAGACACTATCCGTTTATAAATCTATATTATAGAATTTGATCTATTGCGCCTTGAACTGTATCAACCCCTATATCGTTGATCTCCGTAGTAAAAAATCTTTTTCCAAGCAATTTCGCGTACGTTTTTGTGTTGTAACCAATTTTCGGTGGAAATATTGCCGTGATGTTTTGATCAATCTCTGGCGGGTATGGGCCAAAACGGCCGAACTCCCCGTTTCCCTTGAGCAGAAAAATTGTCTTTGTATTAAGAGCCGCGGCAATGTGAGCAGCCCCGGTGTCGTTACAAATAAGTAAACTAGCCTCACTAAGCGCCTGAATCAATTCAACTAGATTGGTTTGACCCGTTTGATTTACGACATTTTGAGATTTAATGTTTGACATAATTTGTTTAGAAGCCGCAACATCGCCTTTACCCCCCATAATTATAAAAGAATACCGGCCAGGATATTTACTCTCAATATAGTCAATAATTTTAGCAAAGTTTAACGGTGGCCACTGTTTGTCGACGGTGCCCGCGCCAGGGAAAATGACAATGTATTTCATTTTGTCATCCCAGCCTGCGGTTCGAGAGCCGGGATCCAAGATAGTTTTTCCCATTCTAATTATTGGACGGTCTAAGACTATCTGCTGCCCCAACACCTCCTCAAAAAAAGTTTTATTACGGTAAAACTCAAAAACATTATTCTTCTCAACTTTAATCATTTTAGTATAAAAACGCTCCGAGCCTCGACTCAAAAAACCAGGAGTATTGGTACTGTCGCCAATAAAGCCAACTTTTGAGAAAGCATTGATGTTTTTCACGATCAGTTTGTCGACCAAATACTGCCGGGTAAAAGTAGGATTGAGTATATACTCGTATTCATTCTGATTTAATCCCAATATTAAGCTTAAATTTTCTCTGTTTACAATCCAGAATCTGTTTAGCAGTTTTGATGGGTCAATCCAAATAAATTCATCCACAAAATTTTTGTCCAGTTGAAGGGCAAGATCTTTGTATCGAATATTACCAAGCAGATGAATTTTGTAATTTTTGAATTTTACACTCTTTTTTACTTGTTCTAGAAAATTTCTAAATAAAACATAGTCGCCAATCGCGTCCAGCTTAATTATTAAAATATTTTTTTGATCACTCTTTGTTTTAATATGTTTGTCTGATCTTTCTACTAAAAAATCAAAATATATAGCCTGTATCCCCCAAAAAGGGATAAAGACAAAAAACTTTATTTTTCGAGATATTTTTAAAAAGAGTTGGGATATCTTCATCTTAGACTCACTATACCAGCATTAAACGACCTTAAAAAGTCTTGCTTGATCTGATATAGTAAAGTGGATGAATTCAAAAAACAAACAAAATTTACGCTGGTATTGGGCAGTTTTCTCAATTCTATTGGTCGCGCTAACAGTGATTCAATACTACGGCATTGTAAAATATCATTATGTTGCTCCGGCTGGCGATGACCCAGTTAATCACTACACATACGCAAAACCTTTTTATGACGGTACCCAAGGATTTTTAGAAACGTGGAAATCTGGCTCTTATCCACCACTTTATCACTATACTGTTGCTCACATAGCCAGAACATTTAATATTGACCTATTGGCCACAATAAATTGGACATATCCTTCGATTATTATTTTTGCTGCGCTTTCGATTTTTATCGCTGTATATTTTATTCTCGGACCAATCGAGGCCTTGATCGGTTTTTTTCTGTATGGGCTCACAGCCAAATCTTCAATTCAATTGCTCATGGACGGAGGCTACCCTAATTTAATTGCAGCTCATATACTTCTCCCCTTGTTTGTTCTTTTTTATGCAAAAATATTTCTATCGAAGAAATTAAAACAACAAATCATTTTTTTATTTCTATCCATTTTTTTTGCTCTTTTAATCGTATTAACTCACCACATTAGCACCTTTTATCTTTTCGGAATCATAGGTTTATCCCTGCCCTTTATTGTGGTTTGGAGCTGGATTTACAAAGGTTGGCGTCCAGTTAAAGGAATCTTCTTTTCGGCTCTTGCTATTATATTTTTTGCAACCGGGATCTATACTTTCTTTAAGACCGATTTATTGGCACCGGTTTTGGCTCTTTACCGCTATGGATCGGCCCATTTTGACCCTAGCGGCATCTGGTCAATTAAAAGTTATCCTGTCTCCATTGGGGCCACAATAGCGCTTCTGGGCTTAATAGGAACGATAATTTTGGTATACAAATTAGTAACTTCATTCAAAAGCGATCTCGCATTCAAGGCAATTGTAATATTATCATGGCTTCTTCTCCTTTTTGTCGGCTCTCGGATAAAGATGGCTAATCCGGAAAGAATGGCGAGAGACTTAGTTGTGCCTCTCACTATTTTGGCCGGTTTCGGCGTTGTTTACTTAGCGAGGTGGATTAAAATAAGGTGGATTAAAATAATTCTGCTGCTATTTCTTTTAACGATAGTTTCAATACAACTTAAAAGCAGAATCGTGAAAGCTACTAGATACGAACCAATGATCAGGCACACTTCGGCAAATGAAGAGATAATGGCTTTTTTATCAAATAAACCTGGTGCCATACTAACAAATCAACTTGATCACTATGCTCCATTACTGTATTCCAATAGGGTTTTTGAATATAGTTTCATCGATACAGTTAGCCCTACTTATGTTAAGAAATTTAGATACATTATTATCACAACCAGACAGGACGGTTGGCTTCCGGGTAATTTTCATTTGGGAGTTTATGATAATATGTCTGCCTTAAATTTCAAAAAAGTTGGGGAATTCGACTCTCCAATCAACGATCTCGAACTTTTTGAACGCATAACCCCATAATTATGCTCCTGATTTTTATTTTTATTTACAAATTATAAATTTATTTTAAATTGAAAATTTTAAATTTTAAATTATTTCAGTCTTGCCATAAAAGATATTAATTGGTAGATTAACTTTATGAAGTTAGCAATCGTCATCCCCGCGTACAACGAGGAAAAAGCCATTGAGGAAGTTCTTTTGTCGTTGCCAAAAAAATTAAAAAACATCGACAAAATTATTTCTGTTGTTGTCGACGATGGCTCTTTTGATAAAACTCATGACATCGCAAACAATCATGCAACTTATGCTATAAGACATGTAATTAACCTGGGGGTTGGAGCAGCTACGACCACAGGTCTAGGGGCAGCCAAAAAATTGAGATCTGATATAGTAGTAACAATAGATGCGGACGGTCAACACAATCCAAAAGACATTGAAAAGATTATACAGCCAATTCTCGATGGAAAAGCTGACGTAGTCATCGGAACGAGGATGCTAAATGCAAAGGGAATGCCTCCCTTGAAAATATTCGGTAATAATTTTATGAATTTTTTAACTTTTTTAGTCTTCCATAAGTGGAGCTCAGATTCACAGTCAGGAATGAAAGCATTCAACGCAAAAGCTCTGAAGAAGATTAAACTCCGCTCCATCGGCTACGAAATCTGCTCTGAGATGATTGGTGAAATACAAAGAAACAAATTGAAGCTCAAAGAAATTCCAATCGAAGTCATTTATACAGATTATTCCAAAGTTAAAGGTCAAAACTGGATCAATGGTATAAATGTATTAACTAAAATGCTAGTAATTAAAATAATAGGAAAATAATGATTGCATTTGTCAAAATAATTTCTCTTGTTTTAGGACTCATGGTTATCTCCAAAACCTATCTTGATTACAAAAAAAAGAACGAGAGCTTTTTTATGTTTATTTTTTGGACTGTAGCCTGGATCGGCATTATTATTGTTTCTCTCTTTCCAGAGCTCATAAATGAAGCTCTTGAAATTTCAAGCGCACAGAAGATAGGCACCGGCACTTTCCTGGGAATAGCCCTCGTATTCCTCTTTTTCATAATCTATCGAGTTTACATAAAGGCTAACAGACTCGAGAAAAAAATTCATGATATGGTTATGAAATTAGGTCTTAAAGATATTGATGATGAAAATTAGCATAATAACTCCCTCTTATAACCAAGGCCAGTTTATTGGACAAACTATCGAGAGTGTCTTGTCTCAAAAGGGCGATTTTGAAGTTGAATATTTTGTTATGGACGGCGGATCAACTGACAATACAGTTGAAATTATTAAAAAATATGAAGCAAAAATAAAGAATAATGAGTTTAAAGGCTTGAATAATGGAATCAGTTTCTATTGGCAAAGCAAAAAAGACAAAGGTCAGTCAGAGGCCATAAACAAAGGGTTAAAAATGTCATCCGGCGAAATTGTAGCCTATTTAAATTCTGATGATATTTATTTAGAAAACTGTCTATACAATGTCTATTCGGCTTTCAAAAATAACACAAAAGCAAAATGGCTGACCGGCTATTGCAAAATAATAAACGAACACAATACACCAATACAAAAAAATATAATGAGATATAAAAACTTCTGGCTCAATCACAGCAGCTATAAAAAACTCCTTGTACTGAACTATTTTGCTCAGCCAGCAACTTTTTGGAGAAGAGAATTACTCGATACAATTGGTTTTTTTGACGAAAGAATTCACTATACCATGGATTATGATTATTGGCTCCGCATTGGGAAAAAATTCAATCCTATAATTTTAAAAAAATATCTTTCTGGATTTAGAATACACAGCACTTCGAAAGGCGGTGCTCAATATATCAAACAGTTCAATCAAGATTTAGAAACATGCACAAAATATTCAAGTTCCCCTTTAATTACAAAACTACACAAAATGCACAATTTTATTATTAAGTTCACTTATAAGATTATCAAATGAAAATATTAATGGTTATCCCATATTTTACGCCTGCTACTAGCTATGGCGGTCCAATTCCAGTTTGTCACTTGATGGGAAAAGCATTGGTTGAGATGGGTCATAGTGTCACCGTAGTTACAACAGACGCACTGGATAGTAAAAGCAGAATTAAGGTTCTTCATGAAACAATTGATGGCATGAGGGTAATAAGATTCCGCAACATAAGCAATTGGGCAGCAAAATATTTAAATTTGTACCTGCCGTTGGGTTTTCAGAGATGGATAAATAAAAATATACATTCCTTTGACGTTGTCCATTGTCATGATTTTTTCACTTTATTAAACGTAATCGCCGTGAGCGCCGGTAAAAAAGCAAGTGTCCCCTGTATTATTCAACCTCATGGTACATTAAATTCAATCGGAAGGAGATCAAAGTTCTCTTTTGCTAAAACATTTTTTTTGAATTTTTTCCCTTTTGTACTTAATGATTCAACGACAATAATTGCTTTAACAAAAAAAGAACAAACTGAAATTGAAGCTCTTGACTTGAGATTAAAGCCCAAGATTAGAATTATTCATAACTCCATAGATCCCATAGAGTTTAAAAATGTCTCAAAGCTTAATCTGTGTCAAAAATACCAGATTCCCAAAGATGCCAAGACTATCTCCTTCTTGGGCAGACTCCATTACATCAAAGGAGTCGACATTGCCATCGAGGTAATTTCTAAAATAAAAACAAAGGATGATTTTTATTTTCTGATTATTGGACCCGATGAAGGAGAACAGGAAAAATTAAAAAACTTATCCAAGCAACTGGGTGTTGAAAAAAATGTGATATTTACCGGCATACTTTCAGGAATAGAAAAATTAAGAACCTTGAAAGCTACCGACATTTTTCTATCTTTATCGCGATCAGAAGGTTTTCCTATGGTTTTGCTTGAGGCTGCTGCTTTAAATTTACCGATCGTTTGCTCTAAAGAGTGTAACTTGCCGGAAGTTCAAACTCTTGGAGCAGGTTTTGTTGTAAATAGTAAAAAAGAAGCAATTGAAAAAGTTGCAGAATTATTGAATAATGATAAACTTAGAGAATCGTACTCACAAAAAACTAGTCAATTGAGTGAGTTTTTTTCTTTGAAAAAAAGCATGGATAAGCTTACTAAAATTTATTCTTCGATATCAAAATGAATTTATTATATCTAATTTATGACGCTGGGATTATTTTGTTTTCCTTGCTGATACTTTCTTTTGCTTGGCACTTTCCGCTTTTGTCCATCACAAAGGACAGAAATTCAGTTCTAAAATTTACCATTCCTATTTCTATTTCAGTTCAGATAATTTTAGGATATATTTTCTACGATTTTGACATCGTTCGTTTCTTCCCATATTTTTATCTTACTATTACAGTAGCTTGCAACGTTCTTTCAATATATGCTCTCTATAAAAAACATTATTTTGCCGATCATAAAATTGCCGTTAATCCCAAAAATGTCTTCCTTCCTCTTATTTTAATTTGTTCAATTTTTTATTCCCGATATTATGATTCTTTCAAATTTATTGCTCCAGGCAGCAAAGACACCTTTAACCACTGGCTTTTTCTTAATGATCTAAGTCAGATCGGCCACCTTAGTAGTGGCTTTTACGCGCCAGGATTTCATCTTTTTCTCTACCCCGTACTAGAATTTACAAAAAATATAAATATTTATCGATTTGCCGGACCGGCAATTGGTGTTATTACGGTTCTGACGATTTATCTTCTGCTTAAGGATCGATTCAAAAACAAATTAAGTGCTTTCTTTTTGATTGCCCTTTTAGCCCTACCCGTTTATAATCAACTAACTCTTCAGACTATAAGTTTTTTTTCTTCCTCTCTTTCATTTATTCTTTTAATTTCTTTAATGTCCCTCGTTACCGATGATAACCAGTATAGCAATCGAATAAGATTTATAATATTTACCTTACTCGTAGCTGCAATCGCTTTTACGTTACCATATTGGTTCATTCAGCTAATTCCGGTGATCTTTTTATTGTATATTGCCTTCTATTTTACGAGGAAAACTTTCGGGGACTCTTATAAACAAGTCTTTAAGCTTTTACTGATATTGGTTTTAGGATTTATTATTTCTTTTGCCCATGTTTTTATACAAACGAGTATCCTCAAACGAGATAACGGCTTTCCAAGTATATCAATAGAAACAGAATCAGAAGATTCAGTTGCGATAACAAATAACTACGAAATACCTGCCTCGTCCAGTTTTTTACAGTTTTTGTCAAAAAATGAATTTGCGCGAAATCAACTGATTCCTCTTATAAATACTGGCACTGACGTCTTAAAAGTAAAAAACATAAGGACTCCCGATAGTGCAATTGCAATGGGGTCATACCTCTGGATTTTAATTTCTGTTTTGCTCCTAATTTACAGTATAAAAGTCAAGAGAAAAGATATTTTTATCGTTGCCATCTTTAGTATAGTTTTCGGTGTAATGACAGAGACCGGAGTATTTGAGTTAACTTATTATCGTGGCCGGAGCGGTTGGTATCTGTTGCTTCTTTCGGTAATCGGTTTATCTTACATTTTTGACATCTTGTACAAAAAGAAATTTCATAATCTTACTTTATTCGTGATACCTATTATGTCCATCTCCTGTTTCCTACTTCCACCCACTTTTTATCGAACTTTCTACCCAGAGATGTTTCCTGTTATTGCAAATATAATTAAGCCAAATCCTGGTAAAAAACTAAACATAGTAACAAACTATGGCAAAGTAGGCATACTTTCTACAAATATTTCTATTATTTCTTTAAAAACCACGGGAATAAAATGCAATTATGGAGAAAGAACCACTTTCTTGATCGTCGATAAAAAGACACAAGAGTTCGACCCCGTTTTGTCTCAGAACGCTCTTTCTACTGACAAAAATTATACAGAATATTATAAAGAGCTAGAACAAAGAAAAGTAAGCGATGAAAAAGACAGAGAAGCAATATTTAACGATAAGTGCTTCGGTCATTTCGAAAAATTTTGGGAGAATGAGAATATTATCATTTTACAATTTAAGGGACAATAAACTTGACGGATATCCAAAAACCAAACGAAGCAGTATATGCTAAAAATTATTTTCAACAAGCAATTCGTTTTTTAGTAGTTGGAGGAGTGGCATTTATCATCGACGGAGGTGGCTATTATGTCCTGACACGGTTTTGCCGCATTTATTATATTGATGCTCGAATAATTTCCTTGTCCGTATCTTTAATCTGGAACTTTATACTGAATCGTTATTGGACATTTAATGCTAAATCGGGAGTTGTTTCTAAGCAATTGATACGATTCTCTATTGTCATAATTCTCACGTCTGCATTGAATGTTTTGTTGATGAAGATTTCTGTGGGGACGCTTCATTTACCAGATATGCCGGTATTAATTGCGGTTTCGGCCATGATCGCTGTTATCAATTTTGTTCTTCATCGTTATTGGAGTTATAAAGTTTAAATAATTAAGGAGAATTATGCAGTACAAAACGTTATCTATTATTATGCCCGTGTTTAACGAAATAGGCACAATTGATGCGATCATCAAAAGAGTGAAGAAGGCAGATAGTCTCGGTCTCAAGAAAGAGATTGTTATAATTGATGACGGCTCAACTGACGGCACCACAAAATTTTTACGCAAAATTAAAGATGACGATATCAAAACAGTTTTTCATGAAAAAAATAAAGGAAAAGGTGCTGCCGTAAGAACAGGAATTAGGGTTGCCGCTGGAGATATTTTACTCATTCAAGACGCCGATATGGAATATCATCCAGAAGAGTACCCCATTCTATTGAAACCATTTTTGCAGGATGAAGCAATGGTAGTTTATGGCTCCAGAGAGCTATCCGGCAAAAATAAACATGCCTCTCCTCTATTTTACGCCGGAGGGAAAACAGTTACGTTTGTAACCAATTTACTGTTTGGAAGCAAATTAACAGATGTCCCAACTTGCTACAAAGTATTCAGACAGGATGTTCTATCTGATATACCTCTTAGGTGTAAAAGATTCGAATTTTGTCCAGAAGTAACTGCTCATCTTTTAAAAAGAAAAATCAACATTGTCGAAGTGCCAATCAAATATACTTCAAGGAAGAATAATGAAGGTAAAAAGATTAAGGCCAGAGATGGTATAGAGGCAATTTTGACATTGGTACGTTGTAGAATTACAAATCGTTAAATATTAATCTTTCCAGTAGAATCCGTCTTTGAGCGTGTCTCCCCTCCATTTTAATTTTGTACTAGGATAAGGTGTGCAAGGCAAATCTGCATACCAGCACTGATCTCCATAGCTAGGAGATAGGATTTTTTTGTCGTTTATGATATTGGCGTTTACCACTGTTTTTTGATAATCAGGAGGCAATTTTAGGTGGTTACTTATATCAGAAAATTGTAATAATCCATAACGAATGAAAAGAGAATACATCAAGAAGAAAAGTCCGGCAGAGAAAAAGATGAATTGAGTTTTTGGAAAATGATCTATAAGATATTTTACTATTGGAATTAATAAAAGAGCTATCATCGGAATTATAAAAACATAGCCGTATCGAAAGTCGGGAGCGGAAACAAACCAAAAAGCAAAACCAATCCCCGCAATAAGGGTCAGCACAACAAATGGCTCAATTCTAAATGTTTTCTGGGTATTTTTTTTAATCGCAAATGGCATCCAAAAAGACAAACTGAATAGGCTCAAAAAGAGAGTTAAGTCTAAAAGTATTTTATTGAAAAGACTTTTAGCCTGATACCAGGCTGGGATCCAAGCACCAAATCCTTGGTGCAATAACGGGTCTTCGCTCGAACCAACTTTAGCCCAGTTGGTTGTTGTCCTTTGCACGTCGACAACCAAGTATCCCGGTATCTTCCAATCGAAATTGAAGATATTTATGTAAACAAAAGGATAAATCAAATATCCTGATTGTATTATATTTCGGACGATAAAAGGCGTGTCGATTAAAATCACCGTCAAAAATGCAAAAAATAATTGTTGTATCGTAAGTGTTTTTCTTTCCTTAATCAGTAGGTAAATGGGTACTAACACAATTGGAGCGCTTGAAAGTTTAATAGTAAATGCAAAAAAGGCCAATATAGTGATTGCCATCGTTTCATAATCAAAAGCAAATTTTCTTCTGTCAACTTTATTCAGAAACAATATTATCACTGCCCATACCATCACAGAATTAGGTAGATCAGGAGAAGGTGAGGAAATCCCATCAATATAAATATAAATCAGCAAAGGAAAAAACAATATTTTGGCAATATCGCTTAATTTACACTCCCGAGTCCAAAAAACACTAAAACCCGATAGGAGAAAAAATGCGAATATTGCGAACAACCATCCATTCACCAAATGAAGAGAATGACCGAGAAAAGACAAGCTGAACGACGCTGTAGTAACAAACCAAGAGGAATTGAATGTCAGTCTTTCATGAAAATTACCCAATCCTTTTACGACGCCAAATTCTTCTAACCAGCGAATTGATTGGGCATGATATAATCCTGTGTCATAATTATCTGCCGGTCTAATAGTAAACCAAATAGCAAAAACTAATAACAGTAAAGCCAACGACAGAAACCAGGAAGGAAGATGTGATTTTTTAACGGCTGACAGTAAAGTCTCTTTTATTTTTTTAAATTGAAAGACAAACAAAAGGAGACCTATTAAGGAGATGATTACCAAAGCGGCTAGACCAAGTTTGATAAAAATTGAAAGAAATGATGCAATAGCCGTAATTATGAAAATACCAACGATGCAGGTGATAAAAAAATTAGGGCCAACTTCATTTTCTTTCTTTTTTCTGAAAATTAAATTAAAAACAGAAAAGCCAAAGGGATATGATAATGCCGTGTATAAAATCCAAGAAAAAATTAGTGCTATCATTTTATTTTTTTTCCTTTTCTTTGCAATACATTATGACCCGATTAATTTCAGCGGTAAATTTGCCTGCTTTACCTTCCGCATCCTCCTCTGATAAAAAAGTACTAGCATTCAGAGAAAGGCTACTACTGATTGAAAATAATTTTTTAACGTAATCGTATGTATCTTCTTTTTTCACTTCTCGATTGACAAGACTGACCAACTGCTCAGCCAACTTGTAAAGATCAGAACAAAAGTCAGCCGAAGGATGGTACCCATAATATACATTGGGAGCAAAGGACAAAACTGGTTTCCCATACATTAGAGCCTCAATCCCGGTTGTAGCGTTATAAGTCAGCACTCCCAAAGATTTTTTTAGAATTTCAGAGATCGGTATTTCAGCAGAGAGTAACCTCACATTGGGCATTGCTTTAATACGCTTAAGATAGCCGTAAGGAAAGTCCCTTCTGGCATGAGGATGCTCACGGACATAAAGAAATGTGCCATAGGGCAAAACTCGACTAATGCTTTCTATTAAAGATATTTGATTCATGAAAGGTAGCGCTCTCAAACCAACGGTTGATTCTGTCGGAAGATGAAATCCGAAGAAAAGAAAAGGGACCTCAGGATTAAATTTATCTTCGATCAGTTTTTTTAATATCTTTTCCTCAAAATACAAATAAGGCTTCATTAATGCCATCTTAATATAATTCGGATATCTATAAAAATGCATCATTTTTTTGCCGATATATGTTTTATCTTCCGAATACATCTCTCTTCTTTGGTAAGGCAATCGTTCATGCTGGACAAAATCATTTACAAAATAACGTGCTTTTTCAAGAGTCATTTTTTTATCCAACACCGCCTCTGCAATTCGTTCCTTTCCAAAGCCAAATTGTTGATAATAAAGGCAGTGGCCAAGAAAACTTTCGTCGTATCTCAAAAAGATTTTACTTAGTTTTAAACAGATTGAACGGGCGAATTCCATTTCAGCCTCAGGGCTTTGGTCACAAAAAACAATATCGATTTTTGCCTGTTTTATAATTTCCTCCAGATATGTGAATCTGGGCACTAAATAGTCCAGTCTAGAAAATTCCCTTTCTGGCAATGATATTTTACGCATATCTTGAGATTTTGACACCTGAATTAGATCAGGAAAACAGGCCTGCTTAAAGGTAAAACCGTAATCGCGCTCAATTCTTTTTGCTTCTTTTGAAAGATTTTTTAAAGATATTTTTTGGTCCGGATAAAAAAAATTATTTTTAGACTTAACTTTATCTCTCATCGCATTGCTAAAAAAAATAAAATTCATTTTGCTTCCCGATGTCTCCATTTTCTCTTCAACATTTTTGAGAAAATCAGGATAAAAATGACTTCTACTTTCACCGTCCACATATTTGTTTGTTATCCAAAGAATATTAGTCATCAATCTCCTTTTTGCTTAATTTTATATATTTAGCAAAATCATAAATATGTAAGGGAAACAGCAAAGAAATAGTTTGCATCTTAAATGCTACTCTGATTTCTTTGAAGAAGAAGTTCAAAGCATATACGACAATGAATGTCGAAGTTAGACTAGCCACAGCTGCTCCTGCAACACCGTATCGTGGGATAAGTAGTAAATTTAATATAACACTGAACACGGCCCCGATCATCGTTTTATAAAGGATGTATTTTTGTAAGTTCTCGACGTAAAACCACTTTGAAGTTGCACCATCAAGAAACAAAAAGACGCTGCTCCATACATATATCGATAGTACTATCGGCGCTTGGGCATACTGGCTGCCATAAAGCAGATTAATAATCTGTTTGGAAAAAATCGATATCGGCAAAGCAATAACAATTGATAACAAAATCATAAAATTATATAATTTTTGAAGACGATTTAGATAAAATTTTTCCCCGACATTTTTCGAATAGATTATAGCCGGATAAACAGAAGTCGTAATGGCAGTGGCTATAAAGCCCCAAGAATCAGTAAGAGTTGTTCCAACAGCATAGTTGCCAAGAGCAGCGCTATCAATTAATTTGTTCACTAATATTCGATCAAATTTTAGGTATATAGCACTGAAGACGCCGGCAATTATTATCGGGGCACAATCCTTTAGCGCCTTTTTTATCACCAACCATTTTGGTTTCCACTGCGATACTGATTCGCCATCAATTCGATAGGCCATAATGTAACCAATTGCCGCCAACAGTAATTCCACCGTCGAAATTATCACAAAATAAATCAAAGGCGCGTGCGAGACTATTAAAAATATCTTGATGCCAGTTGTAATTAAAAAAGCACAGGTTCTCGCAATTACCATATATTTTATTTCAACTCTAAAGATAAACCATGAATAGATAGTATCGAATGATTGAAATACGTAGCTAAGAGCAATAATAAAAACAAGTAAAGTAATAAAATGAGAATTTGATAGAAAAGCTGATGCTAAAACAGCCAAAATTAATGCAACAACAGAACCGACTGCTTTCAAAACAAACGAGCTACCCAATACTTCTTCTTTGTTATTCTGTCTTCCGGCGAGATCTCGCACAATAATATTGTCTAATCCAAGGGTAGTGAGGATCGCAAACATACCAACTAAGGCAATGGCATAATTCCACTGCCCATACAAGTCCGGACCCAAATATCTGGCCAGCCAAATACCAATGAAAAAATTGGGAATTATTCTTATCAAATCATCAACTAAAAGCCATCCAGAATTAAAAGCAATCCGCCGGATGCCGGATTCATTTTTCAATCTGGATAAAAGGCTTTTAATCATGAGCTATTTTACCTTTTGATCTAATAAATTTAAGCAGAAAATCAGTCACATGATGGAGATTCTCCTCTTCGGAAAGTGATGTTATTTGTTTATAAGCCGTATCAATATAGCCATTGATCGAGACCTGACTCAAAGCCATTAAAAAGACTTTGAGTTTAAAGTTTGTCGGCAGTTCTTTTTTTTGTACAATGTTCTCTATTGCTTTCTTGCAATCTTCTTCTGTGCGGATAGAAAATACTCCAGGCGCATACTGATAAAAATCATGTCCGAACATCACAACCTGTTTGCCCTTAAAAAGCGCCTCCCAGCCCGCTGTTCCTATACATGTGGCAACTGCAGCAGAATGAGTTATAAGTGTCTTAGAATCGGTTTTGCGGGAAATCAACCTGATTTTTTTCGTACTTAGCAATGCCTTATAAAAACGATAACTCCGACCCAAAATTTTCTGCTTCGGATGTTCCTTGACATATAAAAAGTAGCCTTCCGGCAAACAGCTAGCCAGCAATTCTGCCATCACTAATTGATCAACAAAGGCTCCAGCGCAAGGACAGGTAGTTAATTCTGGCTGGTAATGTAAGGGCAAGTAGATGTATTTATTATTTTTATCGAATGGCTGACAATTTTTTTCATAAAAAGAAAATAACTTTTTTTCCGGAACGATCAAGACAAGACTTCGAAAAACATTTCTTATCACTTGTACGTTGTTGAGGAAATCATCGTTTATCCGGTTAGAGAAAGATTGGAACAATGCAGACAGACTGTCCCCTGCGCTTTTCTTTTTCATGTAGAAAGGAGTAACATCTTCCTTTTCTGATGTATGTTTTTTGAAATAATTCTCAAAATTTGTCGGAAGTTCGATTTCTTTTGAACCGGATTTATTCATTGACTTAAGCAGTTGAGGATAACTATCGCCTAAAGTTTCTGAAGATTTTTCCCAATCATTCATAACAATAACTGTGTCAGGAATATGAGATTGATACATAAAGATGCTCTGTATACCCTTCTGCTTACAAAGACTGTAAATTACGTAATCGAAAACTTCATGCGGTATATTGGAAGCAAGAAAAAGATTAATCTTCTTTTTTACGATCAGATCGTTCCAGAAACGGAGATGCTTTAAGTATAAATCTTTTCTTTCCTGATAGGTGTAAGCTTTCCTGGTTTCAAAACGGTCCATCATTTTTAGAACCATGGTTTCGCACTCGGCCATTTTTGAAATTAATTCTTCATCCAAAGGAAGCAGATTGTCCCAATCAACCGGGTAGTTGGCTGACCAAACAATATTTTCCCAATCAAAATAATCTGATTTAATATCCAAGTTGTGCTGAGTATTTTGGTATATTACCGCGGCATACGAAAAAGGGACTGACTTAGCTAGATTGGTCACTATTCTGAATATTTCTTGATCATGAAATCCGCTTACTATAACATTCATGTTATTGAATTCCTTATGCTTCTTATTAAAAGTCTTTTAGCCGCTTTTTTTGTATAAATTTTTTGCCCTTCAAAGGGCATGAGATAATCATTTGAGAACTGAGCCTTATATTGCCCAACTGAATGTTCTTTACTATCTGCTCCTTTAAAGGAGCTAAAAAGACCAATCTCAAACCATTTATATTCTTTAGACTTTGCCCATTTTACCGCTGACCACAAGAGAAAATTATTTGCTTTTAATTTTAGGGCTTCCGGTAAAGAACACCCGCCCCAATAGAAAACTCCATCCTTGTAAACATGCAATAAAACCGCCGACACGGCTTTTCCATTTTTTTCAGCAAAAAAAAGTTTGATTGTTTTATTGCCTTCTAAATATTTCCACATTTCGTCATAATGTTCAAACGCCTGGGGGTGCATTCCGGTTCTTTGCCAGCTTGGTATGTGAATATCGTGAAAGAGTTTTAGGTCTTTTTTATTTAAGCCTTCGCGAATTTTTATGCCGTTTCTTTCGGCTTGTTTTATCTCTGCTCTACAATCTTTGTCCATTTCCGATAATAACTCAGTCTCATTCTTTTGAAGATTTAGCATCACGCAGAGCAAAGGGGGGAAAGATAGATGTTCGGCAACCCCCATTTCCCAAAGAGGATTTCTATCTTTTCTAATTGGGGGTAAATTTGAAGGCGAGAGATCAGTCATCCTGACTTCAAGAGCCTCTGCTTTGTTTTTTTCGGCGATTTTATCGATATGGTTAAAAATAAATTTAAGAGTTTTCTTCCTTCCTTTATCTCCCAGCTCTGGACTGACGACTGGTCCGGAAAATCCTGTGTGTAAAATATTGCACGTCCAAAAGTTTAAAAAACTAAGAATTGGTTGGAAAAATTTCTTGCATCCCGTCTGAAAATACATCAGTAAGGTATTCTTTGAATAGGTAAATTGGTCCCCAAAATAAAGTGGACACAAACCTACCAGCTCGTCATTATCGGAAAAAACTGCGAAGCTGAATGATTCATTTCCTCCCCTGCAGACATAATCGATATAGTGGCTTGTATGGTACAACCAACCATCCGGCGATTTCTCGACCAGTTCGTCCCACTTTTTCTTCTCCATGTCTATATAATTGACAATCTTCATTATGCTAGTCCTTGCGAGCAACTATAAACCCGCTGAATGCTTTTACTGGATTTGGATTGGGAATAGTATTTTCTATTTTAAAACCATATTTCCTTAGTATTTGTCCGTAGGGATGAAGAAAGCTATTGGAATTATAGTCATAACTAGCTTTCTTGCCATGCATATTGTCTATTTCGTCTCCAATCACCACGACTTTACTTATTTTGCAGATTTTCTCCAACGTCTTTTCTACCCGCTTTGGAGCCATCGAATAAAATACTGCATGAATAAAACTAATATCAATACTCTGTCCAGGAAAACTTGTATTTTGAATAAATGCCTTATCCTCCCCGACTAAAATTCTAACAAAAGGAAGTTTCTTTTTCAGAAATGTTGCGGCGTCTTCATTGGGCTCTACGGCAAAAAATGTCGTACTTTTTTTTGCGAAAGCGTCCTTTAAAAGTTTTATGTTAGTACCAACACAAGAGCCAAACTCTAGTATCGATATTTCTTTTTGTTTTTCGCCTAAAGTTGCTACTAACTTGATTAAATTTTTTCTATTCTCTGATCTGTCGTTCCAATACGTGGAAATAAAATCATCCGATTGGTTCTTTCTCTTTAGCCAGAAATGCCTTTCATTGAACAGAGAATAAAGAACTTGCAACTTTTTGCTTTTCTTTAATATGTTTGCAAAAAAAATATAAATTTTTTTATGAGTTTTTTGATATTTTACTGTTTTCATGAATGATTACTTCGTAAATTCATAACCGCAATTTTTGATAGCTCCCGCCTTTTTGACGTAGTTATGTTCTTCAAGCGAAATAGGATAATAGACGTTGCACCACTCTCTGCGTTTATGAATTTTACATAGTTTTCGTCCATCTTGTGCCGTCTCAAGATTCTGGCAGCCGACACAACAACCTCCGCACATTGCACATTCTCCCTTTCTGTTTTTCAATGTTCTTCCTGTAAAAACATCTATGACATATGAGTAGGGAAAATTATAAATCGCCCTTCGCCGAAAAGTGTGGTATATGCGATGGGGAATGACATAGATTTCAAATAAGCGATCATTTTTATCAATTAATTTAAACAATCCGCTTCTTTTTATCAGAAATGTATATCCCGACAAAAATAGAAAGGCAATTCTTAATGTCGGATTTTTAAATTTTGACATCAGGCCTCCTCTGTTTTAAATATCAGGATATTGAAGCTAATAACCTGCATGAATTATTGAGTATATATGTCTTTCCTAGTCACAAGCATAGCATTTTGAGCCCTCATCTGCAAACCTATTATAGCTAATCGGCCTGAATATTGACTTACTCCATGTTTTATAGTATAATGCACGAGACTGAATGACACAGGAGGTAATGTTAGTGGAAGGGCTTAGTGAATGGCTGGCTAACCAGAACGGAATTTACGAGAGATTCCGTCAATCACTTGACGCAGTCAGGACAGAAGGAATATTGCCTGATCCAAGCGTTTTTAAAACTTGTGGAGGATTGCTCGTCACGATAGAGCATTCCGGTCCGATTGTCGATAGAGTAACATCTCTATCGGAATCACTCGGTCAGTTCGTACCAGCGATTATGTACCAAAATAATTGTATACATACCACGCTCATTGGGTACGACTTGCGCCCAGAAAGAGAGTATTCTGCCGGAGAAGACGACACCACCATAGAACTGTTGGCGAATGCTATAAAGGAAGAGCTTGTGGCTCTATGTGATAGCCCGGCCATTCGTTTCAGCGGAGAAATTCTCTGCAACAAAACAACTATTATTCTGCCAGGTGTTCCGAATGAAGCCTTTCTGAATCTGGCAAGTGCTGCAATTGAACGCTCCGGTCTAGCCAATACAAGGGGACCGGTTATGGCTCATATAACTGTATTGAGATTCAAAGAACAGTTATCGGCAGACCAACTTTCTCCGAAGTTCTTTCAGCTGGTTGAGAACGGTATACCAGAATTCGAGTCCATACCGGTAGGAATCAGCGTTGGATACTTTCACCTGGATTCGTCAGGTGTCAGCTATTCGATCCACAGACGGCTTCTCATTTAGTAAAATAAACACAGCGGATGATACTTAAAAGCATCATCCGCTTTTTTTGTTTTATAGCCACCTTTCAACGTTGTAACTCTTGGTGCAGATGGCATCAAAAGTAATATCGTTGTCTTCAAGATATTTTTTATAATTTTCAACATCCTCGGTTCGTCCTTGCAATTCAGGCGAAACAAGGCATAATTTCATTCCAGCATTCTTAAAAATTTGAAACAACTCTTGATCAATCGGAAGTGTCGTAAAACAATCAATCCAAATCCACTTCACTCGCTTTTCTACCGCTAATATGCTTTCCTTACTTTCAAACTCTGAAAAACGGACTGCAATATTCCTTTCCCCCTGTTGACTCAAAGTATAAATCATAGGAAAAGATGAATCGAGAAAAAAATATTTGTCGATATTGTATTTCTTAAGCAATTCAATAACCCTCGGTTCAATTCTTTCACTCTTTATATTCAAAATCATAGTACCATGATGATAATGTTTCAGATAACTCTCAAAATCTTCTCCAGAGATAAATGGCTCATGCTGCAAAATAAGCTTTCCGTCGTCTCTATCACGTAAATCAAGTTCTACGCCATAATGGTCTGGGATTTTTTTTAATTCTGCAATTGTGTTTACTCTATGAGCAATAAATTCTGGAATCAATGACTTGCCGTTTGCCATTTCTTTGCGCAACTTCCAGCTATAACCGAGGGTTCGTTTGATCAGTTTTAGTTTTACTCTGAGCCCAGAATTCCAGCTTGATACTCCATAAATACGTTTCGGAAAACGGACAGGAAAACGAATAATTTTCAATTCAAAGCGTTTTGCTAAGACATATGCATAAAGATCAATAGAGAAGTCATGAGGAGGATTTTTCCATCTCCTAAAAAAATCACGAGGGAAAAGTGTCGGTTGGGCATTTATTTCCCAAAGACCCGTCCCAAAAAACAATGATTCAAGACCTGCCATGCCTGCTGTAAATAAAGAATCAAAAAATGGGCGACCCAGTCTCTTGCCTTTAATAAAGATAGATCCTGAATTTGATTTTTCTATAATCTCCATCGCCCTGATTACATCTTTGGGGTCAGTTTGCATATCAGCATGTGTCCAGCCGATATAATCTCCCTTGGCTGCTCTCAAACCTGATAATATTCCAAATCCGTAACCTTGGTTAATTTTTACTTTTACTAATTTAGCAAAAGAATACTTGGGCAATAGTTTAGATAAAACTTGGGCGCTGTCATCAGTTGAGCCGTTGTCCACCAAAATCACTTCTATCTTTTTGCTGCCAATAATTTTGTCAAAGCGAGCCAAAACTAAAGGAATATTTTTTTCCTCATTAAAACAGGGAATGACAATTGAAATAAAAACTTTTTTCTTATCATTATTTATCATTGGAGTTTTCCTTTTGAACAAATGCGTTATTTATAAAATTTGAATGTTTGTCAGAGTAATAATAATTCCCCCCTAAAATGGCTGAATAAGCATCATCTGTGGTACTATCATCTGATCTAAAAGTGAGAAAATTGTTTTCATCCACATAGTTTGAGCGCTTAAAATCGGTGGTAACTAGTTGAGTAATATCAATTCTAGAGGAATGACTGTCTATCGAAGGCAATCGTAGCATATAAAGAAGAGTAAAATGAAGAGACAGAACAAAAATAAAGGCAACAATTGACGATAAAATAACAATTCTCTTCTTATAAGAAAATGTGAAAAGAAAGATTCCGACAATTCCCCAAAGCGCTATGTCATAGGTGATATAAGAAACAGGAGCTTTGACTGAAAAAGGGAGACCGAAATGTTCAAACAAAAATGTTCCAATAATCATAAAAACAACAAAGGATCTCGTGATCTTATCGTCATCATATTTTTTGTTGCTTATTAGATACAATAAAAGTAAAGAAGACAAAAGATATGACAGCGTCAGAATTAAAAGATTTATTAAATCTAATGGCAGGAAACTAAACTCCAGACAAAATATTATCCCGACCAATATATACCATTTTAAACTAATACGTTTTTGAAGTGCTATTTTTATAAAAGACCAAAGTGCACAAAATATTAATATTCCCAAGATTATAATAAAACATTTTATTACTAGTGGAGAAGAAAAAGCTTTATCAAAATATCCTGTTGAGTCAAAGGCATTAAAATATGTTGTTTTATGAAGCACCCGCCAAAAAGACAAGCCTAATATTTTATAGAATGACAATGCCAGAGACCAACCGTGATCAAACAGTTTTTTAGTTATTAGAGAACTACTTTCTTCCAGAGGCGAGTTTTTAGCAGTTAAAATTGTCAACGCGTTATAGAAAATAAATAAAAACAATGCAACAAAATCTAATGCTTTTAAGTTAATCTTACTCTTTATGAAATGATATAAATCATTTAGAGTAATTTTCATATTTGTATGCAGATTTTTTTTGACTAAAAGATAAATCAAATAAGCAAGCAACAATAATGCAATCGGCAAAAGTCGAAATGCGCTTGCGCCTAGAATTAATATAAAAATCACAGCTTCCCGCCAATGTTTAAAATGAATCGCAATCAACAAATTTATCATTGCAAAAACAGAAAAGAGACCTGTTGTTATAAAATTCCAAGTAATAGAATCTGAAAAAAAAGTGAAACCGATTAGAGTCCAAGCAATAAGAATTACTATGTTCCTAGTTCTTAAACCAAAATTTATTAAGAACGTCTCAGCGAAGGAGAGAAGAATCATAACCGAGATTATTGTTTGAGCAATCCAGTAGGAAAAAAGCCCGGGTTCCTTTATTAGACCCATACTAGCAGCGCGGGCTCCGGAATTAAAAAAGTGATAGCGAGTCCATTCGCATGGATAGAGATTGGATACTTTTAGTCTATCGAAATAATCAGCCCGTAGCATCTCTGTCGATTGAGAAGAAAAATATGAATAGTGACGATTAAAGAGAAGATAGGTGCTATCTCCAATCTTTTGAAGAAAAACATGACTTGGGTTATTTGCTAACAATAAAATTAAACCAGCCAATACTAGCACAGAATAAAGCGCTATGGAGCCCTTTGATAAAATAACTTTTTTTGATACCAGGTCTTTTATGGTTAAAATTACGCATAAGGCGATTATCACCAACAAAAAAGGCCTGATCAAACCAGCACAAAAATTTGCCAGCGATGCTACAAGCAAACCGACCAAGCACAAGCCGACAAGAGACGACGTAAAAAACGGTTTTACTCCTAAACGTCTTCCCAACGAAGAGAAAGTAGCAACTGAAAAGAAGACTAAAAGATATTCGACTATATTAAATTGAGGCATATCAATCCAAAATTATTGGGTTATCAAGTTATTTTTTTTAATATTGGATTTTTGTTTTTATTTATCCTACTAAAATAGGCCTTAACTGTAAAGTAATTTGTGAAAGCAGCAATAATCGCGGCCAACCAGAAAGATAATTTCACCTCCCCGGTCAATTTAATAAAGAGAGAGTTAAAAACGGCATTAAGAGCAATCAGGAAGGCGTAAATAATTAAATATTGAGAATAAAACTTAATATTAATTTTCTTTTGATTATCAAAATTAAGCTTCGAATTCAAAAAATAGTTGACACTAACGCTTGCAATCGAAGAAAGTATTTTCGGGATGAGGATCAAGTCGGTTACATTAAACAAAAAGATATATATTGAGTAATCTATCAAGACGCACAAGACACCTATAACGGAAAAAATGATAAAAGACTTAAATCTCTTCATTTATATTTCTGTTTAAATTTCCGATATTCCCGATCCAGTTTTTTGATTTTTGTTTTTTTTATAGAAGGATCTTTATAGAGAGTATAGTCATGCCAATCACATTTATGAAAAAAACTCTGCCAGTACTTATAAGTCTTTAATTCGTCAGGCGTACCCCAAGAAGAAAAATGTTCAACTTCGAAAACCTTCACTTTTAACCCGGCTTTGACCAGTTCGTTAATGGTGCTATCAAGATAAAACTCTCCCTTAAATCTAATATCTTTTTTATAAAGTTGTTTTAAGGCATCTGAAAAATACTTAGCTTTCCGAAAGTACATCTCGCCAGTAAAAGCGTGATCATTGTATGGATCCTTGGAGATAGGTACCTTTAATGACATTTTGGTAACAAAATTATCCTTGTTAATCTTTAGCCAGCCGTACATCTCAGGATGAGTCTTGGCATTGGGGTGATGACGAAATGTCCAAACAATAGCGTCAACACTGGCGTCGTTTAGTAACTTCTGATATTTTTTTTGATCCCACAATGCGCCTGAGTCGCAAGCTCCAACCATTACCGGTGAGTCCGGATCAACATCTTGTAGTCCGAATTCGATTGTACAAGCCTGCCCCTCAGTTACATGACCCAACCGTATAATCTCTGCAGCAGGGTAGACTTCCTCTATCTTCTTTTCCAGAGGATAATTGTCAAGATGCTCAGCAAGACAAACAAAAATCCGTCGTTCGGCTGGGGGAAGGTTTTCTGAGGCTTGAATAATCATCGGTTCGCCATTGACTTCAATTAAGGGTTTAGGAACAGTGTAACCTTCTTGAGTAAAACGGTTACCGCGACCAGCTAATGGTATAATATTGACTGAGTTTTTCTCTTTCTTTATCTGTTGTCTCGGCTGAACAATCAATCGAAAGTAGTTAGACCAGCGATGATACTCGTCAAGATCTTGTGGTACTTGCATTGACAGCATGTGTTGAACTTCATAGACAGAGGTTTTTAGGCCGTCCTGTTGCATCAAATTATAAAGCATGCTGACATAATACTCGCCATTAACCCGGATATCTTGGCCTATTAAGTGCCGAGAATATTTTTTAAGAATACTGCCGCTCCTAAAATAGTAACAGCCGTCAGATGAGTATTCACTATTAATATCATCGAGAGGTTTTTTCTCGGTTAATTCCTCAAACCATTGTTTGTCGGCTTTGGTTAAAGCATAGCAAAGCCCGGTAGTCATGTGAGGATGAAAACCTACAGTACAGGTAATTGCGCCATCGGCGCTTCGATTTCTGGTGTGCTTTAGAAAATCGACATAATCCCAATACTTTGCAACATCGCAATAGTGGATGATTACCTCATCTTCATCATCAATCTGATCGAATATCTGGGCAATGGAGTAAACGGGGCCTTTTTTATGAGGTTTTATCCCAATGACTTTGCCTGTTGGTGCAATCTTTTTTAATATTTTCCCCATTTTGGACTGGTTCAAATGATCGGTGTTACAGATAAAAGTAAAGTTTGTCTCCCCGGGGAAAAGATTGACAACTCGTTCAATCATTGGTCTGTCATCAAAAGCAATTAGCGGTTTAGGCAGTGTGTGACCGACATCTTTGAATCTCTGGCCGGATCCTGCCATTGGGATTATTATTTGCATATTAAGTCCACAAGATATTACTTACCAATAACATTTAAAAATTAGCACCAAAAACCTATTATAAACCAGAATCTTCTAGTTTGCCAATTCTGAAGATAATAACTTTTCTAACCACTTCAACTTCAGAATGAAAATAGCTCCAAAACCAGTCTTTTTTTCTACTCATTTCCACAATTAGCTTGTTTCAATTGCCGACCAACTTAGAGGCATGCCTTTTTTTAAGACCACTTTTGATCTCTTGCCTAGAATATCACCTAAATGCTTTGGAGGCAATCCAAATCCCGGTCTAATGGAGCGGATATTATTCTCAGTAAACATTTCACCTTTTTTAATGTCGGAAACTACAAATAATGACCGGCAAAATTCACGGCTAATTTTTGATTTTTCCGTTAATGTATATGTAACTTTGCCCAGTGCTTTTTCTGTGTTTCTGACGGCCGCTACCATTGTTCTGAACTCCTCTGCTTCAAGTGAAAATGAGGCGTCTGCGCCTCCGATTTTTTTGTCTAAGATGAAATGTTTTTCGATTATTTTAGCTCCGAGGGAAACGGCGGCAACTGGCATTTCAATACCTTTGGAATGATCTGACAATCCAACTATTACTTCAAATTTCTCCGCCATGTCTGGAATAGTTCTCAAGTTCATCTCTTCAAAAGGAGCAGGATAGGCTGAGGTGCATTTTAAAAGCGCAATTTGAGTGTTGCCCATCCTTTTGCATGCCTCAATCGCTTCTTTTATATCTTCCAGTTCAGCTATACCAGTCGAAATAATGATTGGTTTGTTTTTGGAGGCCATGTACTCAATTAATGGGATATCGGTTATTTCGAATGAAGCCACCTTGTAGGCAGGCACGTCCATTTTTTCTAGAAAATCAACGGCGGTTTTGTCAAAGGGTGACGAGAAGCAAACCATTCCTAGATCTTCGGCAATTTTTTTGAGCTTCGGCTGCCACTCCCATGGCGTATATGCCTCTTTATACAACTTGTATAAAGTCGTCCCGTCCCAAATAGTTCCTTGCTTGATTTTGAATTCTTCTCTATCGGAATCAATTGTAATAGTATCAGCGGTGTAGGTCTGCAGCTTGACAGCATCGGCGCCTGATTTCTTCATTGCTCGAATGGTTTTTGCCGCAATATCAAAATCGTGTCCGTGATTTGCCGATAGCTCGGCGATTATAAAGACGGGATTATTTCCACCAACTTTTCTATTGCCAATTTTAAATTCCATTTTACTCCTTCTTAAGATCATAGAGATATTGTTTAACTGTCACCCCTTTGGCCTCGACTGTCTTATCAAATTTAAAACCAACGAATTCGGTGTTTTTAATAGCGGCGATGTTGCTGGGTTTGATCTGACCAACCGCAAATTTAATCTTAGGATGTTTCTTTTTCAAATAGGCTAAGCTATCTTTGAGTAGGACTTTGCCAAGCCCATATCCGCGAAACCGCTTATGGATGCTAATGCTGGTAAGTGCTCGGTCGGCGTCAATATCAAATCTAACTTGTCCCACAAAACTATCTTCGATAGTCGCTACCAACAAGATTGTATCGGGATCCTCCAACCTAGAAGTAAACCACGCTTTGTGATTTTTATATTCTACCTTATCGAGAGACAGAGAGTTGTTTCTGACCGTACTGTCATTAAATAGAAAAAATAATCTTTTACAGTCTTCTTTTTTGGCAGGACGAAGTTTAACTTGCTTTTTTAATTTATTTTTTGTGTCCATTAGCCTCCTTCTTATTAGTGATAATGCAATCATTTTTAAGTGATTTTGCCAGACCTTCATTTCGATTTATATGGGCATTAATGTTTTCTAATTCAGGATGATCGTTTAAATATTGCAATACTTGATCCATACCAAAAAGCTTATCTTTGCTATAAAGCTGATCATAAATAGCTTTTATGAAGAGATAATCTTCCTGATTGTCCAATGTCCATCTCTTTTTAGATAAATCTCTCTGATATCGAACACTTTCAAGTTTAAAACGTTCCGGATGATTCCTAATGTAGAGAGTGACATGTTCGCGATCGGAAGCGAGATTAGCTTCACTATGGGCTATTTTCAAAGCCTCACTACGAATTACCTCTACATCTTCTCCATCTGGAAAAGTTTCTTCTATTCCGTTTGAGGTATAGTCTGCATTAGCGACAAAATGACGCTCAATCATCATGTCAACAACTTTAGGGTCAATAATCGGGCAATCGCCAGTGATCCTCACAACGTGTTGTGGATTAAAAGTAGTAATCACCTGAAAGAAACGATCGAGTACATCATCACAGGAACCACAAACAACAGACACCTTAAGACGGTTGCATAAGTCGACAATAGCTTGATCTTCCGTATTCGTCGTAGTTGCCACCACCACTTGATCAACCAAATGACTGCTCGCTACTCGAAAAATTATGTGTTCCAAAACTGTTTTATCTGCCAAGTCAAATAGAACCTTGCCAGGCAGTCTGGTAGAGCCCATCCGGGCTTGAATAATAGCTAGGGTTTTCATAAAGATTCCTTACATGTAAAGTCCACCATTGATATTGAATACTTGACCGGTAATATAACTGGCTTTATCTGAAGCTAAAAAGGCAGCTAATTTGGCGATCTCTTCCGGTTCTCCAAGCCTGCCCATAGGGATCTCGCTAATCACTTTTTTAATTATGCTTTTGGGTATCGCTTCAACCATCTTAGTTTTAATAAATCCCGGAGCAATAGCATTGACCATAATGTTCTCGCCGGCATTTTCTTTGGCAACTGTCTTAGTCAAAGCAATCATGCCTCCCTTGGAAGCAGAATAGTTTGACTGGCCAAAGTTGCCCGTTTCTCCGACAATTGAAGAAATATTGATAATTTTTCCCGCACCCTGGGCTTGCATATGAGGCAGAGCCGATTTTATACAATTAAATGTCCCTGTCAAATTAATCGCAATAACTGTATTCCAGTCTTCTTGCGACATGTTTTCGAGTTTCTTGTCGCGGGTAATGCCGGAATTGTTTACCAAAATATCAATTCTGCCCAATTTTTTAATAATTGTCTGTATCATCTCTTCAACCGATGCAGGATCAGAAACGTCAGATTTAATATAAATTGATTTTCTGCCCAATTTTTTAATCTCTTTTGTTACCGATTCACCCTCCAAGACACTCCTTGAACTATTTACTACAACATCAAATCCCTCCCTGGCTAGTTCTAGAGCAATTGCTTTCCCTATGCCTCCTGAACTTCCGGTTACTAGAGCTACTTTTGTTTTGATTTCATCTTTAAAATTGCTTGGTACAAAAGAATTAATTGTGCCTTGGATAGATTCTAAATTTTTTACACTGCCGCTAAGGCCAATTCTTAAACTACCAAAAAACTTTCTGTCTATTTGAACCATGAGACGTTCTTTTTGAGAGTTTTCAACAATTCCAATGGCATAACCGCTCTTCCTCGGAGGAAGAGGCATACTAAGTTCTGAAAAACTAATAAGTTTCCACATAATATTTACCTCGATAAAATACTAACGACCGCAGTTGCGCCTGATCCGCCAATGTTACAACACAGACCTATGTCCGCTTTTTTTGCTTGTCTCTCGTCACATTCGCCCTTGAGCTGTTTTACTATCTCTACAATTTGGCTCACTCCCGTCGCTCCAATCGGGTGGCCTTTGGCTTTTAAGCCTCCGCTCGGATTAACCGGCAATTTCCCCGAAAGAGCAGTTTCCCCTTTTTCAATCATTTTGCCGGCCTCTCCTTTGTCACAAAAGCCAAGATCTTCCATTTCTATTAGCTCTGCAATCGTAAAGCAGTCATGAAGCTCGGCAACATTTATATCTTTAGGCCTGAATCCACTCATAGCGTAAGCTTTTTTAGCAGCAGCACTAACCGAGGGAATGCATGTTAAATCTTTTCGGTCATAAATTCCAATGGAGTCAGTATTGTGACCAATGCCGATAAGATAAACCGGAGACTTGGTAAATTCCGCTGTATTTTTTTCATTGCATAAAAGAACAGCCGCCGCCCCGTCAGAGACTGCCGAGCAATCAAGAAGTTTTAACGGCGAGGCAATCGGCCTGGAATTTAATACGTCGGAAATAGTGACTTCCTTATGAAAGTGAGCCAAGGAGTTGAGAAATGCATTGTGGTGATTTTTGACTGCAATTCGAGCCAAATCCGTTTCGCTGCTTTTATACTTATAAAAATGTCTCTCTGCCATCAAAGCAAAAAGAGAGGGAAATGTTGCACCATGCTGAATCTCGGTTTGGCTGGCAGCAGATGCCAGAATCGAAGTTACCTCGTCAATTGGCGTTTCTGACATTTTTTCGACCCCGACAACCAGCGCCGTCTTGTATTGTCCGGACATAATAGCAAGAACTGCTTCCTTGACTGCTAATCCACCGGATGCACAAGCCGACTCAACACGAACAATTTCCTTATTGATGCCCAAATTTGCTGCCAAAACTGCCGGCAAATGGCATTGATGAGAAAATGAGCTTGAAAGATTAGCAATATAAATTATATCAACCTGATCAATGCTGGCCTTAGCACTTTTTAGAGCAGCGTTAACCGCTTCAAGCATTAGCTGCTCAATATTCTGCTCTAGCTTGCCAAATTTTGTGTGTCCGGTTCCGACTATACCAATTTTCATTATATGCTCCAAACTAGATTTTATCAGATTTATTAATCAGTAACATTTACGTGTCTTAATCTCTTTTTCTCAAATTCAAGCTCTCGGTGCAAGCAGATAGGAATAAGACGACTCTGCAGTTGCTAGGCCCTTGCTCACATAACCGACAATTCCTTTCATTTCCGATTGAGCAAATTCTCTTTCATTTTCAGGGTCACCAAAAACCAGGGGATACAATTGAACTTCGACGCCTTCCGGTATCGGTTTGTATTTATTTACCATTCTCATAACCCTTGCTAAATGCGGAGCATGGGACACTATTCCAATCTCATCGTTTTTTTCAAAATTAATATCTGGAAATTTAAGCATTTTAACCTGATCAATTGTTTTTGTGATTTTACTCTCAGGAATAAACAATTTTTCCTCTGGCATCAACAAGCTATCATCCTTAATTGCTGCAATCAGATCTGCGTTTTGAACAGCAGTTCCGTTATAAATCAAGTAAGGGCCATATTCTTTAACTAATGCAAGAACTTCCACATCGGATATTTTATAGGAATTAACTTCTTTTGGGAGACAATTACCTGAAGCGATCAGGCTAATTTTCTTAATAAGATCTGCCGCATGCCCTATTCTTTTCCTGTCAGACCCATGAATCCAATATTTCCCGATATTAGCAAGATCGCCTGGATCATCTGTGATCGTTTTTTTATAAGTTCCCGCCCCGGACAATACCCAGATCGCTTTTATTTTCTTTGCTTCTTCTGCATTCCCTGGCAGCCATTCTCTTTGCGCTGATTTTTCAATTTCTCTTATTTCCAAAGAAGCCTTATCAATCAGCGATTTTAATTCAGATTCTTTGCCTCTCCAGTACTCTGGATTACTCACAATTGCATAATCGCGAAGCGACAAGTCTTCATTTTTTGGGGAAGTTGATTCCCTGTTCATTTATGTTAATCTCCTAAATCCGGAATGGCAAACCGGACCCTTTAGGAATTTTTCTGGATTGCCTTTTTTGACAATGGCTGCGATCTCTTTAAAGACCTCGTCGATGGCTTGGATATATTTTTCGATATCACTATCTTTATGCGCAAAAGAGGCATAAAAGGCAGTTGAGGCCAAAAATCCCTTTTCGAGCATTATCTGAGTATATAGAGTTTTTAAGACCAAGGAATCGCCGTCTTCAAAAGAGAAATGGCCTAGCGGGTAAATACCCTCTACATGAATATTTAAGCCATACTTCTCTGCATATTTTTTCCAGGCATCTTGGACTTTCTTACCAGCCCGAATAAGATGCTTTTGTACGTTGTTCTTGCGGTATTTTTCCAGAGTGGCCAAAGCTGCAACTGGACCGACTCTCTCTGTCCAATATGTACTTGAAATGAAAGAGTCTTGTGCCACCGTCATAACCTCTTTCGTCCCAATAATAGCCGCCATAGGAAAGCCGTTACTCATTCCTTTGCCAAAAACAGCTATATCCGGCTTGATCCCATATAGAAGATGAGCTCCGCCATAATTCAAACGGAATCCAGCTGTAATCTCGTCGACTATCAGGACGATTCCCTCCTTCTTGGTCTCTTTTCTAATTGTTTCAATAAATTTCTTTTCTGGCTCAATATTGCGTATAGACTCCATTACTACAACGCCAATTTCTCCCTTATGTTTTCTCATAAGGTTCAAAAATCCCTTGGTATCATTGTAGACAAAAGGAAAAGAGGTGTTTTTTAGCGCCCTTGGGACACCAAGGGGATTTAAACCGGGCATAAGATGCCCATCCAATGCTCCATCGTCTGCCAGATTAGCTGCCAGATACCAATCGTGCCAACCATGATAACCACAGAATAGTACTTTATCTTTTTTTGTCTTAGCTCGGCCAATACGGACCGCAATCGCCATGGCTTCACCTCCGGAACGTGCAAATCGCGCCATGGATGCCCAGGGATGAATCTTAACCAGAACCTCGGCAAGCTTTTCTTCTTCCGGCGAATTAAGAGTAGCCATCGAGCCGTTATCAATTGCCTTTTTGACTGCTTTATTCACATCAGGATCAGCGTAGCCCAAAATTGCAGCCCCTATCCCCATGTAGCTCATATCCGTGTATTTTTTACCATCCAAGTCCCAAATTTGGCAGCCCTTGGCTTTATCGTAATAAGCAGGCCACAGATCTGGCAAAAACATTTCCGGTCTTTTTGACAAAAGTTGAGTTCCACCAGGTATTATTTTTTTTGCTTTCCCATATAAGATTTGTCCTTTGCCCATTTAGTCCTCTCTTTCAATTTATTCCTTTTTCCAAAGACTTGGAAAAATAATACTTTTTTCAATATTAAAAAAATTATTTCTCAACTCGCGAAGACACTCAGAAAAATCTTTTTGATTCATGTTTGCGATATCAAAGTCCTGTTTCAATTGGTCCGCAGTATCTACGCCAAAGACGACACAGTCAATGCCTTTGTGGCAGAGTGAAAACAAAAATGCTGCTTCTAGGCGTGAATAATTATGTTTTTTAATTATTGAATCAAATTGATCTAAATATTTCTTTGCCACCGATAAGTGATCAGGAATTTCACTGCTTTCCATCAGAATCAGCCCCTGCAAAAAAGCACTTCGGGCAAATACTTTGACATTATTTTTCGCGGCGTATGTGAAAAAATCCGTTTTATCTAATCTTTGGTCAAAAATGCTGTATGGAATCTGAATATAGTCAACAGAAACGTGCTGGGCCGCATATAGAGCATCTTTTTCTTCGTAAATTGAAACACCAAAATTTTTGATAAGCCCCTCTTCTTTACATCTCTTTAAGGCCTCTACAAGTTCATCATCATAAATATATGCTGGAGTATGAAACAGGTAACCTTCCAACACATCTAAATTCAATTTTTTCAAAGATTTTTCGATTTCCCACTTTACAATGTTATATTTGCTGTCCCTTGTTTCTTCATCTAAAATATTTGGCCTCAGTTTCGAGATAACCCTTGCCTTTTTTTTAAGTCCGTTTTTTTCGATAAAACGGCCCAGAATTTCTTCCCCATCTCCATAAGCAAAAGCGGTATCAAAAGTTGAAATTCCAAGTTGATATGCCAATTCAAGCATTTCCAGAGACCTCTCCAAGCTTGGTTTGCCCGATTTATTATTTATGCCATATTTCAAGCCAAATTGTACTGTGCCCAGGGTCAGATGGTCCATTTTGGTTCCTTGCAAAGCTAGCTTAAAGATTCTTTGATATTTTTTATCACAAAAGCGGTATCTTCGTCTGACATTTTGGGGTACAAAGGAATGCTTAAACATTTATCATAATATTTTTCAGCTTTTGGAAAATCACCTTCTTTGTAACCATATTCCTTTTTGTAATACGGCTGAAAGTGAACAGGTATATAGTGAGCTTGAGTTCCAATGTTTTTCGATTTTAGTTCATCCATCACTTCTTTTCTGCTCTTCCCAATTTTTTCAAAATCAAACTCCAACACATAAAGATGAAAAGCGGAGCTGACTCCCTCTTTTTCAAACGGAGTAGTAATATTTACAACCCCTTTGAAAGCCTCATTGTACGCGGACACTATTTCTCTTCTTCTTTTCTTGAAATTATCCAGTTTGCTCATTTGGCTTACACCCAAAGCTGCTTGCATATCGCACATTCGATAATTAAATCCCAGCTCCTGCATCTCATAGTACCAAGGACCAGGATTTTTAGATAATTCATCCGGATTTTTTGTAATGCCATGTGAACGCAGAAGTAACAACCTTTTGTACAATTTTTCATCGTTAGTTGTAATTGCGCCGCCTTCACCGGTAGTAATTGTTTTGACAGGATGAAAAGAAAAGGTTGTGAGGTCTGAGTATTTACAGCTTCCAACCTTACTGCCATCAGAATAAGTCGAGCCGATGGCGTGGGCAGCATCTTCTACCACATAGATAGAATTTTCTTTCGCAATTTCTGATATCTGTTCCAAGTCTGCTGGCTGTCCGGCAAAATCAACTGCAACGATAACTTTAGTCTTGTCGGTTATTTTCTTTTTGATTTCTTCAGGATCAATATTATAGGTTTTCTCACTGATATCCGCAAAGACTGGCCTTATTTCGCTATAGATCAGGCAATTTGCAGAAGCTACAAAAGTGATTGGAGTAGTAATTCCCTCTGCGTCTTTTTCTATATTCAGAGAAGCCACAGCTACATGTAATGCTGCTGTTCCATTCGCAACAGCTACGCAATATTTTGCTCCAGTATATTCGCAAATTGCCTTTTCAAACTCCAAAACTTTTGGCCCTTGAGTTAAAAAGTCACTTTTCAGCACCTCTATCACAGAATCTATGTCTTGTTGGTCAATCCATTGTTTGCCATAGGATAAAAAATCACCCATTTGACCTCCTTACTTTATATCTGCCAGCTTCTAAATCATCGATGCCTTTTTGCTCCAATTCCACGCGTTTCTTATAACCATCACTCTGCTCTACTTTTTCTATAAGATGCTCGTAGTGATGACTTGTATTGACCAAAATATCTTCCGCTGAAACAAAAGCAACCTTTGCTTCGCCCGTCTTAAATGCTTGAATCATGGCAATTTCATCCTCGTCACATAATCCTTCAATCGATTCTAATTTTTCATACATTACTTTGACTCGAGGGACGTGATAACCATTGGTCAAGACTGTAATGTTGCTCCAACCATTTTCTTCCGACATTCTAATCATTTCTAGCAATTCGGTTAAGGTGCTGGTGGATTTCTCCTCAAGCACTGGCGTAACTCCCATCTGGTTCAGCTCTTTGGCCATAACCTGGGCTTCACCTTCCCCCTCCTGATCCCCTTGACTGGTGGCAACAATAGCAATTGAAGGAAAAGCCTTTGCAATTTCTGCGGCTGCGATAACACGGGCTCTGCTCCCGGTAATTCCGGCGAAATCTCCTCCAGAATATGAGGGAGATCTAAAACCCTTTGTCTCGTGATACTCGATCCCTCCTTGCAAAACAAAAATCGCATCCGGAAGGGAACCACCTTCAAATTCTTTAACCAATATGCTTTTATACATCTCCTCTTTTGGCACAGGAGAGAGATTTTCGCTCAAAATGTCCTCCTAATATACAATTTCAATTTCTTTCAGGCCCTTTTGGATTTTTTTAACATCAAGCCATTGCTTATTATTGTCAGAAGCGTACCTGAAGCCCTCTTCGACTTTATTGCCGCCTTTTTTGAAATGTTTTTCAAAATTCCACCAATCAAAATTGGGATAAATGATGTAATGATCACCAAAGTCATAAGTAAATCTGGAATCTTCTTCTGTAATCATTACTTCATGAAGCTTCTCTCCCGGTCGAATACCGACTTCTTTTATCTCCCCGCCCGGCAACATTGCTTTGGCCAAATCGACAATCTTGTAAGACGGGATTTTTGAGACATAGATCTCTCCTCCCTTGGCCTCTTTTAGCGCTTTAAACACAAGATCAACTCCCTGGTCAAGCGTAATCCAAAAACGGGTCATCCGAAGGTCTGTGACAGGCAAACATTTATCTCCTTTGTCAATCAACGTTTGAAAAAAAGGTATAACAGAGCCTCGACTTCCAGATACATTACCATATCGCACAACGCTAAAAGTCGTGTTGTGGTTCCCGGCATATGCATTAGCTGAAACAAAAAGTTTGTCTGAGACCAACTTGGTCGCACCGTAAAGATTTATCGGATTGACCGCTTTGTCTGTCGAAAGAGCAACAATCTTTTCAACTCCCTGGTCAATGGCAGTGTCGATAACATTTCTGGCACCATCTATATTGGTTTTTATCGCCTCTAGCGGATTATATTCGGCGATATCGACATGTTTTACTGCAGCGGCATGAATAACAACGTCAACACCGTCCATTGCTCTAAACATTCTTTCCTTGTCACGGACGTCGCCAATGAAGAAACGGAGTTTGTCGTCCCATTTAAAATACTTTTTTCGCATCATGTATTGTTTGTATTCGTCACGGGAATAAATGATAATTTTTTTGGGATTAAATTCCTTTAGGATCCTCTCTGTAAACTTTTTCCCAAAAGAACCGGTGCCTCCAGTGATCAAAATTGTTTTGTTATTTAGCATTTTTTCCTTATAGTTAAGTCTCAAACGTTTCTCACATATTTTTGCATATAATAATTCGCTATATAGCTGACACCGGGCAATCCCAGCCGGCTTCCTCCTTATTAAACTGTTCAAACTTGTCTCTGTCAATTATTTCGGCCAAGCCATCTTTATTCAATCCAAAAATTTCCGGCTCGTTGGTGGCACAAACGCCGCAACCGATACAACCCGAGACACGGTTATCTGTTTTCTCTTTATCCATACAAAACCTTTCAAATATTATAATTTGTTTGCGATTGAAGTTGTCGAAATGCCGCCCTTAAAATTGTTGGGAGGCAACCGTTTGCACGCTACCAGCTTCACGCCCAAAGCCTCTGCCAATTCTTTTTTCTCCGCAATTGCAGAATCTGTGGCATTTACCACGAAAATATCAGGCTTCAAAAGTTTCATTGACTCCTCATGATCCATCTTGCCATATTCCTCTGAAATTACTACATAGTCAACAATTTCCAAAGCCGCAAGAAGCCGTGACCTGAACTGTTCATTATTAATCGGCCGTCCATTGCCTTTTAGCTCGCGGATAGTCTTATCGTTACCGGCCGTCACCACCAAAATATCAGCAAGAGATTTGCAGTAGTTAAAATGAATCACGTGACCCAAATGAAGAATATCATAGCAGCCAGAAGTAAAGACTGTCGTTTTTTTCTCTTTTGTTGCTTTCTGACGCAATCTGGTCAAATCTTTGTATTTTATAATTTTTTTATCAGTTTTCATTGAAAATTTTAAGGTCTCTCTGTTGCTGCTATGCTCGTCAGTTTTATCACTTAACAGCTCTGATGTTATCACAATCGTCCTCATGTTTTCAATTATCAATACCTGCTGCTATCGGTTTGTTGTATTCTCCTCGCAAAAATGCTTTTATTTGCCCTATTCTTGAGATCAAATAGAAGCCAAAAAGAAGAATAACCAGTAATCCGGTTGTTGCGATTAGTATTTCAACAACAGAATTCAATGAGCCATGATTAAAACCGATCAAGATTAGCTGAAGCCCCAGAGTAAATGTGAAAAAATAAAGAAAAATATAGCTTTTAACTGCCAAGTAATAGTTGGCCATAAGATTGACCAAGGAATAAAGTAGTATAAAGAAGCCGACTTTTGGAAGAAAAGAATATAAGGAGATAAACTCTGTTCCGTATAGAACCCTCAAAATAGTGCTGGGGGCAAAAGTATAGACGCCTAAGATTATCAATGCCCCGGCAATTGTAGCAAAAGTTGAGGCAAAAAAAAGCTTATAATATTTATTTCCCATTGTTCTCTTGGCTGAAATCATAGGGAACATTACGCTAACTATGGGGCTAGTCGCAAATAGGATTATTTTTGCGGTAGTCGAAATAGCGGCATATAAGCCAGCCGTCTCTGCATCGAAATAATGTTTAACTACCACAATGTCCAAGTAGAGCTCAATCATTAAGAGAGCAGAACAAATTAAAACAGGGACAGAAAAAGCCACAATTTCTTTTTTGTTGAAAAGAAACGGTTCGGACTTATTGTCATCGTTTGTCTCAAGAAGCTTCTTTAGCGGGAACAAACTTAAAAAATAAACAATGCCGGTTGCTATAATCATGCCAAGCATCGCTCCGGACAATCCCAATCCAATTTTTATGAGAGCTATCCCAATTAGCAATTTTAAAAACATCTCGAGTGTTATATTGGCAGTAGAATCAAAGAATTTCTGCCCTCCCTGCAATATCCCTCTATTTACTACAAGCAAAAAAACAAAGAAAAAGTATAAAAGAGTAATGCAGATTGGGACAATGTCACTGATCGAGAAAAAGGCTCCGATCGGTTTTACAAAGGCAAGAGTAATTGCAATCAAAGAGATCGCAAATATTGCAGTATACCGAGAAAAAATATCATACAATTTGTGAAGCGCTTTGAAATACTTTTTTGCCACAAGTTCACTTGAGTATTTCATGGTCACAGTCATTATGGCAACGCTCGCAACCGATAAAATCATCATCATGGAAAGCAACGCGGTAAATTCACCATACTTTTCCGGACCAAGAAGTCTTCCTGCCAACATATTGAAAAGATAAGAAAAAAAGCTGCCAATAATTGTACCGGTGAAAATAATTCCACTGCTTCTAACTAACTTTTTTGTCTCAGTCATGACTTCACTATAGCAACAAGGAGCACATTGATAAAGAAACAATTTTACAATTTACTATTAACAATTTACAATTGACCTATAGAATCTATGTTTATAAAAGAATAAGCGAAAGGAAATATGAACAAAAATAATTATTACGCAGTCATTATGGCCGGGGGGCTTGGAGCACGTCTTTGGCCGTTATCGAGAAGAAAAAAACCTAAGCAGCTTCACTCTCTAATGACAGAAGAACCGATGATAAAGGACACGTATCTGCGGCTTTTACCACTTTTTACACCAGACAAAATAATTATCTCAACTATTCCCAATTTCGTGGCTGATATAAAAAAAATATTGCCAGACATTCCTGAGAAAAATTATATCGTTGAACCAGCTCTCATGGGTAATGCCGCCGCTTGTGGACTAGTCTCGGAACTATTATACGATAGAGACAAAGATTCCACTGCTTTCTTTATGCCAGCAGACGCCTTTATCAAAAATAAGGAAGAGTTTGAAAAAGTGATCCGTTTTGCAGAGGATTTAGTAGAGAAATATCCAAACAAAATTTTGACAGTTGGAATTAGACCGGGTAGAGCGGAAACGGGTTACGGATATATTAAAATGGGCGAAGAGATTGAGTCGAACAAAAATCTCTCCGCAAACAAAGTAGCCGGTTTTGTTGAAAAGCCCGATTTGAAGACAGCGGAAAAGTATTTTAAAGCGGGAAATTATCTTTGGAACGCTGGTATTTTTGGCTGGCGGACTGATCACATTATTGATCTTTTTAAAAAAAATATGCCGGGGACACACAAACATTTGGAAAATATTCGCGCCGGCATTGGTAAGAATAATTTTAAAACTATTTTGGAAACAGAGTATTCTAAGGTCGAAAATACATCCATCGATTATGGCGTTATAGAAAAAACAAAAGACATATTGGTAATCCCTGCCGACTTTGGTTGGTCTGACGTCGGCTCTTGGGGTTCGCTTTTGGAAGTTTTAACTAACCTCGAAAAAACTGAGTCTATCCATCGTGGCCATCATGTTGGAGTCGACAATGTAAATTGCATGGTCTTGGGAGGTAAAAAATTGATTGCGACCATTGGCCTCGAAAATATTGTCGTTGTCGATACCGAAGATGCCCTTCTCATTTGCCACAAAGACCAATCCCACAAAGTGAAAGATTTAATTATGAAATTAAAAGAAGAAGGAAAGCACGAGTACCTTTAAGTTAGAAAGTAGAAAGTTATAAAGTAGAAAAGTGACACAGGGGTGTCATCCTGAACTGACGCCCTTGCATCGTCCCGAACTTGTTTCGGGATCTGCATCCGTTTCGGGATCCTGAAATGAATTCAGGATGATAATTTTTTTTGGCGTTTTTTATTTTTTTAAGTTATAATAAAAATATGAAATCAGAAGGATTAATACAGTTTATAAAATTTGGGGTCGTTGGTGTTGCTAACACTGCAGTTGATTGGATTGTCTTTTTTCTCATCACTCACTTTATTATTACTACAAAATCTTTTGAGCCTACTGCTAAAGCAATCGCTTTTTTGCTAGCTGTGATAAATTCTTATCTCTGGAACACCATCTGGACATTCAAAAAAGAGTATAAACAGTCAGTTGGCAAAGACGTAGGTCAGAAAAAAATTATCTTTATTAAGTTTTTCTTTGTCAGTTTGATTGGTTGGGTAATTAACTATTTTGCATTTAAATATACCCGATTCAGTCTAAATCAAGGGCAGATTATTGCCCTTGTAGCCGCCTCTGGCGCTGCAATACTTTGGAATTTTTTTGCCAACAAACTTTGGACATACCGCAAGGCACATTAAAAGGAAATAACGGCCACTGATTTGCACCACTGATAAGCACTGATCAGTGACGATCAGCCTGCCTGCCGGCAGGCAGGTGAAACGATCAGTGGCATAAATTACATTATTAATTTTTTCTGGAGGAAAAAATGTTGGAAGTACAAATTGAAAATATTATACCTGTCACAGAAGCAAGAGATAGGTTTAATCAAATTGTTGATGCCGTAGAAGGCACAGAGGAACTTTACGTCTTGACCAAAAATGGCAAGCCGGCTGCAATAGTGGTTGGTATCCACCACTTGGAAAAACTGACTGGCGAAGCTCATACTGCTGTTTTTGGAGCCGAGACAAATTCTGTTCCCCAAGCTATCACGCCAACCCCAACCGAAGCACCTATCACTCCATTTCCCGAACCAGCACAAGCAACACTGTCTCCCGCTCAGGTTCCCGCTGCTCCGGTGACTGATTTCTCATCAGCTCCGGCCACTCCTGAACAACAACCATCGGCTGCCCCGGCCACATCAAAACTATCTAGTGCAATCACTTTTGATGGAATAGGTATGTCGCAACAAACTCCGGTTGCTCCTATGCCAGTCTCAATCCCGGCAGACAATGTCTCAACAAACACTCCTATAGACAGTCCCCTCATTGATCCGTCCGTTGGTGCGTCTGCCGGACAGGCAATTGCTCCGGATGCCGTTACACCAGATCAAGTCGGTCCTTCGGCAGATCCTTTTGCCATCCCAAGCGAGCCCCTTGATCTTCCTGAAGACAACCAGGTGCAGGCAACGCCACCGGCTGGGCAGGCTCAATAAGCTAGTTGTTAGTAGGTTTCAGCCAAAGGCTGATCGTCCTTTGGACGAAGTTTATAGTTTTTAGTTGTTAATTTTAAAAAATCCTCAGGAAATTGAGGATTTTTTAATATATTTTTAAACCGATTGTCATTGCGAGGAGTGTGTTTGCGACGCGGCAATCTTTTAATGGATTGCTTCGCACATCACACTCGAACCGAAGGCTCCCCTTTGGGGCAATGACCGTTAAACTTATTTGCTATTATTGGTTCTTTTTGAATTTTTCAAATGTCTTAAGACGTATAAAACTATGCACAATATGACCAAAATCAAGATTGCCATGTCAAAACTATGAAGTTTAGTTCGAATTGCCTCCCAGTTGGCCCCCATTTTGACTCCAAGCCAGCCAAAAAGAAACGTCCAGGGCAAAGCACCCAAAGTAGTGTAGAGAGAAAACCTCTTAATATCCATTTTGGCAATGCCTGCCGGGAATGAAATATAGGTTCGCACAACAGGCAGGAGACGGCCAAAAAAGACCGTGGAGGAGCCATAGTTTTTAAACCACCGATCTGCCAGATCAAGATCGTGTTTCGAGATTAAAATATATTTTCCATATTTTTCTATAAGTGGACGGCCGCCTCTGTATGCAATCCAGTAAGCCAAGAGAGACCCGGCCAAGTTGCCTATCGTGCCGGCAACCGTTATCGCCCATAAGGTCATTCTACCGTCAGCAACCAAAAAACCGGAAAAAGGCATAATCACCTCGGAAGGCATTGGAATTCCACAAGATTCAGCCAGCATCAAAAGAAAAATGCCCGGATATCCAAGAATGCCAATAGTGTGGACAACGAACTGCGCTAAAATGTCGATAATATTTGTAATCATGATCTCAGTATACAGTATACAGAATACAGATAACAGCCTTTTTTAGTCTTGAATCAGATTGATAGTCAAGCGGATCATAGCATCTTTTTCCTTTGGGCGGGAAGACGCTACCAAGAGAGCGAGCGCTACAATAGTTTTGTCATTAATTTTGACCTGGCCGTCATTGTGAAACAAAAAAGAATTTTTCTCGAGAAATGACAGAAACAAAAGCGAGCCAATCCGTTTATTGCCATCAAAAAATGGATGGTCTTTGATCACAAAATAAAGCAGATGGGCTGCCTTTTCTTCGAGTGAACTATACAGATCTTCTCCATCAAAAGTTTGATATAAGTTTCCCAAAATCGCCTCGAAAGCCTCTTCTCTTTCTTGGCCAAAAAGTTCACCTACAATTTTCTTACGTACAAGGTCGTCTTTGAGCTTATCAATCATATCTCTGCAAACATAATAGTTGAGCTTAAATTTACCCTTCCGTCCTTTTTTTATTTTAATATTGCCTTCATCATATTGGCCCAGTATGCTCCATGTTTTTGAATACTTTTCAATAACATCAAGGATCTCTTTTTCGTGCCCGCTCAGAGTATCGGTTTTGGATTTTTCGGTTATAAAACGGACAATCTCTTTAACCTCAAGGAATTTTTTATCATTAATGGCATAGCCTTTGACTAAATAATTGCGCAAAGTTTTGGTCGCCCAAATGCGAAAGTCCGTTGCTTTACTCGAATTAACTCTATAGCCAACGGAAATAATTGTATCAAGATTGTAATAGTTCACTGGTTTATCAGAATTTGCATTATGCATTTTCTGCATATTGCTTTTTTCGTTCAGCTCACCGCTATCATAAATATTTTTGATATGCCTAGAAATTACAGATTGGTCCGTCGCAAAAAGATCAACAATTTGTTTTTGAGTAAGCCAAATTGATTCGTCTTTTAGGCGAGTTTCAATATTCACCTCACCTTTTTTTGACTCATAAATTATGAGTTCGCCCTTGTTATACTCTCTATCCATAGCACCCCCTTATTTAATTACTCTTTATAAATATTATACCACAAAATACCGAACATTAACCAAACACTGCAATGGAAACATGAGCCAAAAAACAATGTGCAAAAAATGCACATTGTTTTTTTCTGCATAATTCATGATTCTTAATTCATAATTCCAAGTTAGAATCGACTTTGACCTTGTCCCAAGAGGATATATTGTTTTTTTGAATATGAAAGAAGGCCGCCAGTCCTATCATGGCGGCGTTGTCACCACACAAGTTTATTGGGGGAATTAACAAATTTAGCCGGCTATTATTAGAAACGTCAAATAGATGATTATTATATTCATCCACTTTTGTCAGAAGAATAGTTCTGAGTTGTTTGTTTGCCGCTACCCCGCCGGCCAATATGAGCGATTTTGGGTTATATTCAAGAACTGCTCTCATCGTTTTTGTTGTCAGGACATCAACGACAGCATCTTCAAAAGCAGCACAAATTTCCTGCTTCTGTTCTAGTGATAAGGAGCCGTCTTGATTGTTTTTTTTGTCATTCTGAGCAAAGCGAAGAATCTCTAGATCCTTCGGCTGTGCCTCAGGATGACAGGCTAGAAAGTTCTCTCTCTTTAATTCGATTACATGTTGCAAAACAGCTGTCTTTAGACCGGAAAAAGAAAAATTGAAAGTCCCGTCATTCAGAATAGGACGAGGAAATCTTAGTTGATAGTTGTCTCCCAAAGGGAGATCCCCCTTTGGGGGATTAGATTGTTGAATTGTTAAATTGTTATTTTTCTGTTTTGAATTTCGAGTTTCAAGTTTAGAATTTGTTTCGAGCTTCGGATTTAGAATTTCTGATTTATTTCTAAACTGGCTAGCCAGTTTAGAAACTATCGGTCCCCCGGGATAACCTAGGTCAAGCAACTTTGCCACTTTATCGAAAGCTTCTCCGGCCGCGTCGTCTAAAGTTTGACCCAAGTTTTTATAGCTACCATGATCGTGCATCAAGGTCAAAGACGTGTGACCACCAGAGACCGTTAATGCCAGAATGGGAAATTGACACGAAGTGTCATCCTGAGCGACCAAAGGGAGCCGAAGGATCTCTTCTTTTTTTGAATTCGAGTTTTGAGATTGATTTGGAACCTGCCTGCCGGTAGGCAAGGTTTGATATTCGCCCGCCTGCATCGCATGTTGCGAAGCAACTTCGGGCAGGGATTTTGGATTTTCTATTCCGCTAAAAGCGGAGTAAATGTGTCCTTCAATGTGATTGACAGGAATTATCGGTTTGTCTAGTGCGTAAGCAAGAGACTTAGCAGCGTTAAACCCAACCAGCAGAGAACCAACGAGACCTGGACCGGCAGTCACTGCAACGAAGTCAATTTCTTTTTGAAGCAGCTCAATCGCTTCAGAATATTGACCATTTTCCATTTTCCATTTTCCATTTATTTGGTCATTTTTTAATTTATCATTTGGGATTTTATTAGAAACCTGCCCGTCCGGCAGGCGGGTTAGAAATTCTGAATTAGAAATTTTTGCCTGAATAATTGCTTCAGCTACTACAGGCAAAATAGCCTCCATATGAGCACGTGATGCCACTTCGGGCACTACTCCGCCTGTCTTGGCATGTAAATCAATTTGAGAACTGACGATATTTGAAAGAATGACCGGGAAACCAAGATTGTCATTCTGAGTCGCAGACGAAGAATCT
>Ga0172381_10000217_pt1 | contig 70668 bp, 91 predicted proteins | sample Leawel6488metaG_FD_119754 | JGI IMG/M metagenome (GOLD analysis project Ga0172381, IMG submission 119754) | Leachate microbial communities from a municipal landfill in Southern Ontario, Canada - Leachate well 64-88 metaG | ecosystem: Engineered > Solid waste > Landfill > Unclassified | place... | reverse complement strand
TCCCCGATTGCTACCCAATAGAACCAACCATATTGTATTCCTACTTCACCGTCCGTATAACAGTAACCTTGAAATGACAGCGCCGATAATGTTGCCGGAATTGCGTATGAAGCCACACCCGTTGTTGCTTCCGCCCCAAGCGGCCCAACGGTACGTTTTGGAATGTATAAAGGCATAACCAACACTGTAGGCGTAGAGGCAAAGCGCCGAGGTTCACCGGCATAAGATTCCACAATCCCCCCCGGTGCCGCCGGCGCAAGAAATGGACCGCCCGGCCCGTCCGAATATGTCCCTGTATCGAAATTGAATTGTCTTCCGTGATAACTGATCCCGCGCATGTTATAAATATCCCGCTTTACTTCCGTGGACGTTGCGCCCTTTGTTGTATCAACGGTTGTCTCTAGCTTTGTATAATCAACAAGATTTATTACAATCGATTCAGAGAATGAGCCTGTAGGGTCATAAGCGCCGTTACCGGCATCAGCTTCCCGGAGCTTCAAAACCATTTGGACGTTTTCAGAAGTGTACGTTTCATCGATGTCGTTAATTACAAATTCGCGCTCTACTCCGGTATAATTGTCGATATTCTTAACACGATCCCCAACCTGTAAAAAAGGCCGTGGATGCTTCATTGTAACTTGTGGAATATCCCGAGGCGCCGAGTAATTATCTATGATGAATTTTGCAAGTTTTTCCTGATCCGTAGGTTTCGAAATGAAGTTATTATCGATCGTTAATAACTGTTCGCCGCCGAAAGCCTCTATAACTAAATCGGTTGCCTTGACATCTACTACCATGTTCGACTGTTCCACTATCCGGCGTCCGAAAATTTCAAAGGAATTAACATATCGCGGCAAAGTATCCTTGTTTACAATCAGAATCGGAACTTTTGCAAAAGCGTCACCGGATTGAGAATTCGCATAGAAGATATTTTGCGTTTCGTAATTCGTAGCCCCTGATATTGAAGGATCAAGCGCCATAACTACACGGCCATCGGTTGCCGGAACAGTAACAGTATTATTTGTTGAGTTGGCCGTTCTTTCGAGCTTCCAATCATTTGCCGGTACCGCTGAATCTCTGATTGAAGATACAATCGCAAACGTCATATAGTCATTCGGTGGAGTTATGGCCCCGCCGCGGTTCGGCATTACGCGGAAACTACTTCCAAAATCAGCATAGAATTTAATCCCAAGCTGTAATTCTGCCTGATCCCCAACTGTTATATTAGCCGCCGATTCCAGAATTATCCATGCGCCGGACAAAGCGACAAAGACGGCTCCAATATCATATCCTGTTGTTGCATCAGCCGGAACTAATATATTTGCAAACGTAGTCCCCTCATAAACGAATGTCGCGCGTATAAACCCCGGCGGTGCAGCCGGAGGAACTTGCGTAATTGTCATCATTACAGATTTATTCACAAGCGTAGTATCGAAAAGATTGCTTCTCGAAATTAGCTTGACCGGCCCTTTGCCCGTAGTGCCTGTGCAAACAAGATTCTGCGCCCACACATCCCCAAAGTAATGATTCGGTTGTAGCCATCCCGTATTTTTTGCCAGAGTATCATCGTAGAATGCCTTGAACTTCCATACCTTTTCCGATGTTTGAGAAATCTTATACGGTTTCGAAGTAATTGTTACGCGGTTTATTATTTGCTGATTATAAAGAATTGAGCTGCCCTGAATATCGACAACATTATCAACCGTGTTATCCGCGAGTGTCCGACAATCATCTTGCATCAATCCGGTATTCCATAGGTATGTAGCGTCACCATCGGCCAAACGGGAAGAACAAACTATTTTGCCGTCTTCCGTTAAGTCTATATTTCCGCCTACAGCTTCCGCGAGTTTAATTAAAGCATCGAATACCGTTTCTCCATAGTCCGGCATGTAAACGAAAGGCGCTGAAATATTTGTTGTCGGAACTACAATATTTGCACTTGTAAAACCAAGTCTTCTTTCAGCCTGATCCGCAAATATATATTCGAATGTCTTATTGATATAAACATCCGTTTCTGTTTTTATTTTCCGGTAATAAGCCGTTTCATCATCAAGAGTAATTTGAACAGTATTATCAACACGCGAATATTGAGGATCACCGAGTCGCCCCCTAAATTTATCTCTCCATATCCAAGACGCGCTTGCATCGTCATAGATACCGTCCTGAACTACAGCAAAGCGTCCGGCCCTGATATTCCCGAGCTTCTTACCGGCGCCGGTTGCCCCGCCCGTCTGTGTGTATATTTCAGTATCGTAAGGCCCGTTAAGCGCCGGCGGAACAAGGAGAGGATTATAAGCAGCCTGAAAAACTTTGTAGTCGAAAATATTGTCTGTATTATCAAGCGTCATATTTACTTTGCGCTGAATGCTTTTACTCGCTATGGCTTCATTCTCTGTCCCTGTAATTCTGAATGACCCCTTGAAGTAAGGAGAAATATCAAAGTAATCTATCGGGTTCGGAGATTGATCGTCAACGGTCCACCTTACAACGGTAGTTTCGAAAAGAACATCGGCGCCGGGATCGGCAGGCACGTTTATCGAAATAGTCCCGTTTGTAGCCGTACCGCCAATATATTCCTGTAATTCGAATTGCGTGTAAGGAGTTCCGTAATCCAAAAGATCAGAAGTTCCATAACAAAAGTTGCCCATATCATCGTAAAATTCAACAGTATATTTATGCGTAGGATCAAACGGATACCGAACTATTTTAGCATGATAATGCGTATAGCCAGAATACGGGATATTTACAAACGTGCAGTATGCCGGACCACCTAAATAATCGATTGCCCATTTATCGTGCGTACCACTGAAATTTATGAATGCGCGAACACACATTTTCCGAAGTTTGCCAGAGCGGTTTTTACGGCATCTGAATGTTGTGCTTGTTACGAATGGTTCAGCCGGTATAGTAATAGAGTCTATAAACCCATAGCCACTTCCCCATCCCCCCGCAGGCTCCATTGGAATATTGACACATGGAATGCCGTAAGGTATCCATGAAGTTCCGGGATAATTAGACCTAAGTAAAACATCCCCCCCCGGCAATCCTATTGTCTGAACAGTGACAACGCCCCCCCATCCGGGAGCGCACTGAATACTGCCGTGAAAAATAGTGCCGTCGGGAATAAGATTACCGGCCATATCTCGCACATTGTCCAAATAAATATCAGGGAATGTAACTACTCCGTCGCCGCCCGGAGCATTTGCAAAATCATAAACCGTAAAATCTACTTCCGGCCTCATGCAGCCGCGAATGAATTTATAATTGTCAACAATGTTGCCGCGCATTTAGACCTCCGTAAATATTGCCGTTCCGCTCCATCTTAACACACCCGCAATCATATTGCTTCTATCTATTCCAAAAACAGGTTTGTCCGGTTGATGCGCTGTGCCGTCCAAAGACCGGTCACATTCACCCCAATAAACATCGTAATTCACGCCTAAATTATCCTGTAGTTTCAATGAAGTATATCGTGAGAATTCGGCGTATAAGGCGTCCCGTTTATCCTGATCCATGTGGGTAAAAGTAACTTTGAATTTCCTCTTATCCACATTTGAGCGCCCGTATTTTCTAATCTCGATCTCGACGCCGGGATTCACAGGAATGAAAATAACTTGTGCGCCGGTTAAACCAATTTTCCAATCATAGATAGTAGGCATTTATTTCTCCGTGAGAATACATGTCCCGGCCCATCTTAAAGCGCCGTCCTTTATATTATTCAGAATAACGCCAAATTCGCGCTCTACAGGCGGGAAAGCGTCACCCCTGATGTTCCGTTCACATTCACCCCAATATACTAAATAGGCCGTATTCTTATTGTCGTACAGCGTAAACCCGGCAGGCCGGTCAAAGAAATATTTTAATGCCGTCATTCGCGCCTGAACCATCGGGGCAAAAGTTATTCTGAATGTATGTTTTTCCAACCTTTGGCAGCCCACTAATTCAGTGGTTGTAAGTATCCCATTCTGCGCCGGTCTGAAATATTCACTCAATACGCCGTACTTAAACCGCCATCGGTATGTAGCGTCCTCTACCGTCAACGTCCTTGTTTCGCTATACCGGAAATTAAATATTGCCGTGTCGTATATCCATGCTCTCCAATAATAAACGCCATCCGGGAGCGCCAGAGTATCGGAAAGCGTAAATGAAATACTCTTATTTTGTCCAGTGTCGATCCCCGCCCATGCTGTCGGGTCAGTTCCGGGAGAAGTAAATCTTATCACGGTTGTAAATAACGGGTCAGTCGCAATTTCGATCCCCACCATGCTTACAGTGAGTAAAGAATAATTAAATCCAAATGTCGGATTCATTGCGTTTGTGATTGCTCGATTACTTGGCTGTTCAAGATTGACGTATGCCATGTTTCACCTTAAATGTTTATAACCGCCGGATTAACCCAATTCTGTTTCTTCATCATCAAAAGCATTTCCCGCGCTATATTCTGCATTTCCGACTGTGTTGCAAAGAAGTTTTCTGCGCTCACGGCGAAAGTTATGTCGTTCTGTACGACCTGTGCCGATCCGCTTATCGCTTCCCCGAGGTTCGCCGCCGATCCTACCGCCGCTTCCCCTAATTGGCTTGTTGAAATCGTGTCTATCAAACTTATCATTTCCGTGATTAGTTCCCATTGCTGATTCACCTGTTCCGCGGCAGTCCCGGTCAATTCCCCGTTCTGCGCCATTATTTCAGCCTGCACTATCGCCTGTGCAAGAGTTTGTAGCTGCGCCTTATCAATTATCGTTCCTTCTGCTAGTCCGAAAGCCGCCCGTATCGCTTTAGCCGTGGCGTCCGCTGTTGTCTGATCCGTTGTCAATCCGAAAGGCTTTAACAATTCGCTTTCAGAAATCCCCCGCCGTATATCGTTCCAATATTTCGTCTGTGTTAATTCAAGCAAGTTTTGAGCAGCTTCTTTGAAAGCGTCAGATTCTTCGGCGCCGGCAATAGCCATTTGATTCAACTGATATTTCAGTAAATCGATTTGGCTTGTCAGAGAATTAAAGGATGCGTTTGTATCCGCTATGTTCTGCCCAAGTGTCCCGCCCGGGCCAAATATTGATTCAGCCGTTCCGATTGTCCATTCACGGTAAGAACCGCCGGCCCTCATTGCATCGGTTTTGGTTTGCCACCCGCCTATTGTCTGTCCTATTGCTTGTCCCGCAATATTAAACCGTGTCGCGCCCATAGCCAGAGCATTATTCATGTCCTTTACTGCTGTTTCATATATCTTTATCGATTCTTCAATTTGTGCTATTTTGCGGTTTGCTAAATCAAGAGCCTGTGCGACTCCATTATCCTCATACCATCGGGACGTACCAGAGAGGCCGCCCTTTGACCGTTCAGAGCGCTCGATATATTCCGGTATTCCTAATTGAGTATCAGATACGGCCATGCCGAGAGATTCGTAGCGGGATTTAATGTCGGCAGTCGTGGCCGCGCGCTGTTCCTGCTGTCCCTGCATTACGTCCCGCCGCTGTTGGCCGCGCCCGACTCCGAGAGCGTTTGATCCCGCCGTACCAAGTAATGTACCTATCAATGTCCCTACTGGACCGCCAAGTGTCCCGAGGCCGCCGAATATCGAACCGAAAACGCCGCCCGTTGCTTCGCCGGCCGCCTGCCCGAGCATTCCCCCGAGACTCGACGCCCAACCGCCCGAACTGTCTCCGGACGCAATTAATTGAGAAATGATCCCAAGTGCAGCCGCCGTTTTACCGCCGTGTACTCCACCGCCGCCGGCAGCCCCTGATATTTTCCCCGACTTACCGCCTGAAATCCCTAATAGCCCCGCCAATATTCCGCCTGATGATCCGCCGGCGCCAGAAGTGCCGAGAGCTGATGAAATGGTAGAATTAATAAGCGACGACATTATCCCGCCGCCGGCAGTATCTTTCGAGGCAAAGGTTACGCGTAAAGCCCCGGCGCTCTTATCGTAAACCGAGTTCCATATCTTTTCGGCTTTCTCCTGTTCTTCCGGCGCCTTCAATCCGAGAAGATTAAATATCCCGGCAGTAATCGCGCCTTGTGAATCCGCGAATCCTCCGATTGCTCCTTTATACTTCATCGTGAATGCTTCCGTCAGAGCGTTTATGATTGTCGTTTTCATTATCTCGCCCTGTCGCTGAAACATCCCGGTAATCGTTTCGCCTAAATTCTTTGTCGAATCAAACAGGTCCGTAAATGTCGATTTTATATTCTCCTTCATCGAATTAAATGCCGTGTTCGAAGCCTCTTGAATTTCTTTTAATATGGGAACTTGTGAAGCCAATTCGATATTCAAAGCCTCTATTTCGTCAGTAAGCGATTCGTATGCTTGCCATTCTTCATCTACTATTCTCTGGTTATCCGTCAGGCTGAAATTCAATTTGCTATAAAGTTCGGCCTGTTTATTCAAGAGAATTTCTTTCTTCATCATATTATTAATTAGCGCAAGATCGTCTTTCTGATCGTCACGCGCCATTGTCGTTTTCCATGAATATTGTTCTTCAAGAGATTTTAACTGTCTGTCATAGTGATGGTTAAGAACGGCAGCCGCTTCCGCCTTTTTAGCATCGTAAATTGATTGCTTAATTCCGAATGCCTCCATAAGCAGAGCATGAGCTTCTTCTTTGTTATTGAGGCTTATCGCCAATATCATTCTCTTGCCCAATAGCGCGAGAGATTCTTTAGCCTGTTTTTCCTGTTCTGCAATGGTCAGGCTTTCACGCCCTGAAAGATTTATCTGCGCCTTTTGTAATTCGTGCTTTCGTTTCAGGGTTTCATATTGCCGCGGGTAAACATCATTGGCTAAAGATTTTTCGAGAGATATTTGCTTTAATGTTACATTCTCCATAAACATTTCAGCCGCTAACTTTTTGGTTACTGCGTCTTCAAGCGCTTTTGCATTTTCGGCTTTTGTAACATCGGCTTTTTGCAGTTCTTTTATCAAGGCATCTTGAGCAGTAATGTACGCGCGCGGATTCGCGGCATATCCTTCTTTCATTATCTGCTGTAGCGGCTCGAAATCGGCTACAAGCGCCTGCGTTGCTTTGTGCCAATTCTGTTGCCACTGATGCGGCGTTATTTTGCCATCGTCCAGAAGTTTATCGTTTGCCTCTGTTAAACTTTTATATGTATCCCCAAGCCCTTTAACCGTAGCTTCCGCAGATTCCTTTATCATGTCCTTTGCGGTTTCTTGCATTTTATAAATTTCGTCTCGGGCCTTATCCTGTTTCTCCAACACATCATCGATTGCTTTCTGATAATCACGGCTCGACTGTTCAAGTTTACCGCGCAATTCCTTGTCCGGACTTGTAGTTGCGAGCTTTTTATCAACTTCATCCTTATTCTTTTGAAGCGTCTTTAATGCTTCTGAATAATCATCTATCAAAATGCGTTCTGTTCTTACTGAATTTTGCAATCTTATATAGACGCTATTCAGCGTATCGTGATAGGCTTTTACGTCTTCGCTATTTACCATTTCTCCGAAAAAGCCAACCAGTGATTTTCGCGCTTCTTCGGTGTTTCTTTCGAATAGTTGCATTGTTTTCGAATTGGCTTTTTCGAGCTTATCTAAATAATCCTGTATTAATTGCAACTTGTCTTTATATTGTTCTTCGAATGTATAAACATTCCCCTTTTTGCCTTTTTTATCCTTGCCCGTTGGTCCATATCCCGGATCGTCTGCATTGGGATTTTTTATGTCTGTAGTTCCGATGCTTGCGAGTTTTTTAGCATCGGCCAACATTGCATCCATATCCATGCGCCAACCCTTCGGACTGAATAATGACTCTTGAACGCCTTTACCTATATCTTTGAGGATTTTTACAGGATTAGTTTCTGTCATTTTTTGTGCTTCTGTATAAGCAGCCCTTAAATGACCCCGTTTGTCTTTTTCTTCTTTAAGCAGTTTTTTAAGCCCCGCGTCTGAATATCCGAAAGAAGCTTGATCCTTTAGCGCTTTGGCCTGTATCGCTCTTTCCTTTTCTGACTTTGTTTCGTCTTTTATAATATCCCTTCTCTGTTTTCGTAAATTAATTTCAGCCTGTATATTCTCTACACTTTCATTTTTGGTAGTCCACTTGTCTTTTATTTCGGCCTTGATCTTATTCCCGCCCATGAGATTCATGGCGCCCTTCATTGCGACCATTTGAGCCATAAGAGTAACAGCCGATCCAAGAACCACGAGGTTTGCTGACATTGCCGCCGAAAGCCCCGCCACGGCTCCGCTTAAAGCCTTTACGCCACCCGCCGCCGTTGTTGCGGCCGCGCCCATTCCGAGGAAGCCGCGCACACTGCCTAATGTTGCCGTCAATGCAGCCGATATTAACATTGCTCCGTTTGCTAATCTGATACATGTATTTACATATAAATAAGCCGCGCCTACAGCGGTAAGATATTTTGCCCACTTTATTATTGAGTCCCAATGTTTTTCCATGAAGTCGATGGAATTAATTATTAGGTTGAAAAGTTTTGCCGCCACTACCCTTGCGCTCTCACTGCCCATGATGTGAAAAACAAACGCTGCCCACACTTGAGATAATGACTTCATTCTGCGCGCCACTGATTCTATTTGCGTAGCTACTGCCGGAGAAACCATTTTTTGTAGTTCTTCCGGAGACGCTTTTGAAATTGTTTCATATAATTCTTTCCAATCTTTTCTTAATAAATTTACAAGCCTATTCCCCTGTCTTACTCCGGCCACCATAGTTGTAAATTCATTGCGCTGCCGGTCACTTAACTTCGAATACATTACAAGCATTTCCTGTAAAACAACATTGAAATCCCGCGCCTGCCCCGCCGTTTCAAACAGCTCTATTTTCTTTTCTTTTAGGAATGCTCCGACTCTACCAGAGGACATTCTTTGAGCAAGTGTTTTCCACGTATTGCCCATCGTTTCAGCCGATTCGCCAGACCGATCCAGAGATACCGCTATGATTGAAATAGCTAAATCTAAGTCACCCCCAACTTGCCTGATAACGCTTGCACTTCTCTTTAAGCCCTCTATGATGTCACCGGCTGTTGCAGATACGGCATTCCCGGCAATGATAACTTTATTAACAACGTCTTCCGCGAATTTCGGGCCTATATCAAACTGCGCCATTACAGCCATGAGGTTTGTCATGCTTGTTTCGACATTATCATTGAAGTCGAGAAGCGATAATTTCATTGCCGCGTTTGAAACGATAATAATATCAGCCGTATTCTTGTACCTTTGTGCCGCCGTAAACATGACATTGTTTACTTTGGTTATGTCTTCTCCGTAATAACGTGAAAATTTATATGACCATCCAGACAAATCTTTCATTATGTCATTTATCTTTTGTAAATCACCGGCATATTTCGGCTCTAACTGGAAGACAGAGCGCAGTTTTGCGAATGATTTATCAAGTTCCGTAACAGTAGTTAATATCTGTGATGGAAGATTGTAAAACGGCATAATTAAAGCGCCCGACAACATCCACTGGAAATGATGCCATGCCGTTTTTGCGGTTTGCCCTAAAAACCCCATCGAATGCGCCATTGTTCCTATTTTTTTCTCTGCGTCAAAAATAGCTTTGTTTAATATCTTTGTTTGCTCCGTAGTTAATTTCATTTCGGAGCGCATTTTTTCGTAACCTTCAATTAGTTGCTTCTGCGTTATTTCCTTTCCATAGTAAGCCGCTTGCAGCTTGTTCATGGCCTCTTTGAACTGGTTGATCGTGGGAACGGATCGAGCGAGTGTTTCATCCAGTTTTATGATTGCCTTATCAATCATATTAAAGCCCTGTTCGCCCAAGCCCATTTTCTCCGCGTCTTCTCTCAATGCAAAAAGCAAACGCCTGTAATGCTCCACGCTTCCGGTATTCTTAAATGCTATGTTCAGCCCTTCAAGTTTTAGCCGTAATTGATTGAGGCTTTCAGTGCGCAATCTAGTGTCGATTTTATATATAGCAAGATATAGTTTTTCTAAGCCGCCCTCTAATTCCCTTGCCCGTCCCTTCATGTCATTCAATCGCGCTACAGCCGCATCTATTCCGGTAAGCGGTATTTCCTGTTGTATTTCGCGCAACTGTTTATTGAAAGACGTTAGGTTTTCAGCGGCGAGTTTCTTTTTAAGCGCCAGTTTTCTTTCGTCTAATTTTATTTCCGCATCGATAGCTGAATTGGCCTTAACTGATTCCGCAAGCCATATTTTTTGAAGGCTGTTTGTGGCCGTGAATGCCCCTTCTAATTTATCTAATTCAGCCCTCCATTGTTTTGCCGTTATTTCATTGTTCTTATTTGCGGCCCCGAGGTCTTGGAGCGATCCCTTTGCTACCTGATTCATTAAAGAATCTAAGCCCTTTATCGATTTCAAAAGGCTCGCTAATTGCGCATTTGAAAGCTCTGTATCCTTCCCCGTTTCTTTGGCTTCTTGCCGAAGTTTATTAATTGTCCCTATTAATTTTTCTGTACCGGCGCGGTAATTCGCCATTGATGAACTGCCTTTTTCCATTGCCAAATAATTATCTAATAGTGCTACCTGTTCAGCCTTGATTTCTTTTGCAAATGATTTATATACGGTATCTTTAGCAGCAGGGGCAGCCGGGACAAACGCTATTTGTCCCTTTTTATTCGTTTTACCCTCCATGATAGCATCGGGTTTTGAAACTTCTGTATTTCTTTTTCTCGCAGAGTCTATTTGTTTTTTGTCTTCGGTTATTACAGCCGCAGTCTCTTTTTTCTTATCGGCTATCTTTTGTTTCGATTGCTCTTTCTCTACCGCCGCAAGCGCCTTTTTTTCAGCCTTTAATTCTATGGTTTTGGCTTTTTCGATATTGATACTTTCTATGGTTGCTATTTGCGCCTGTTTAAGCGCCTCGACTTCGGCTTTCTTTTTGGCAATAGCTTCGTTTATTCTACCGGCAAGTTTTGCGTAGGCATTCGTTTCCTCTTGTGTCATTTTAGAGGAACTTGATTTTTTATCATATTCCTTTCCGAGCGCATCTAACTTTTTCTGCGTAGCTTCTATTTCTTTACCGAGCGCCTTAATTTGCTTATTTCTATCGTCAAGCTCTTTTTTAAGAGCCTGCATTTCAGGGGTAAGTTTTATCCTAATTTCTTTTTCTACCGTCATATCATCCTCCGCCGAACAGACTCATTAACTTGTGCATATCATCCGTTGTCATTTCCCGAGCTTCTTCTTTTTCCCCGGTTGCCTGATGCTCCAAAACTATGCTCTTGAAATAATCGTATGAATTCTCATGTGAGAAATTCACGCCGTTCATTCCCGCTTTTGCTCCGTAGAAAAGGACAGCATTCAATTTGCTTTCCTTTTCCTTCATTGCCTGAATGCGCGTGTGATAAGATTTCAACTGCCAAATATCGAGATTATCAAGAATCCAGTTATGATCCTTGTTTAGATATTCAAGAAAATCTCCGATAACTATTTCCCATTCAGGAGCGACATTTGATCCGTTATCGCCTGCATCGCCGCCCCCATCCTTAAAGGGGATAGTTTATTCATGCCTTTCGCAACATCCGGTATGTCGTGAAGCTGTGGTATGGACATCCAGTTTTCGAGGATGCAGATTCCCTCTTTTTCCGTCATTCCTTTGAGCGAAGGATCACAGCGCTTGAATGTGTGATAGGCGATTTTCAGGAGCGTCTTAATGTCCTTTTCCTCAAGTTCCTCAAGTTTCTTATTTACCGCGTCCTGTTTATCGCCCTTTTCGTTTTCAAAGGTTTCTTTCATTTCGAGAAGAATACCCGCATGTTGTTTGAGCAAGTGCGTTACTTCCGCCCTGTCCCGCAGTAATACCGGCATTGCCACATGAACGACACAGGCGCCGTCAGAATCCTTTATTTCGAGGAATTCTGTGCCGCCGCCGATGCCTAACATTTGTTCCTGTGAGAGTTTGCCGATCCCCGGCCCGTATTGCCCGAGGTCCACCGGATGATCCGTACTTGTGTTCGCTATGTTACTTTGTTCCTTTGTCATGATCTTCATTCTCCTTTTATTATTGAAAGTAGGGGACCGAGTTTCCCCGGCCCCCGTATCTTTCGTTTCTGCTTATTAGCAGTTCGCAGTCGCCGGCAGCGGGAAGTATTTCGTTTTCACGATTGACTTGTCCGCACGTTCCGGGTTCAAAACGTCGAATTTCAGCGGGAATGTCGAAGCGTCTGCCCGAGCATTGCTGATCGAATAGTCGCCTGTGTATTTCGCGTTGTAAATCTCCATTTGGAAGCCCTGAACGACTCCGGTTTTGTTCTTGAACTTGTTGGTCCAGATGATCTTGACGTAACCGCGGAGGCAGTTCGTCTTGAGGTCAACAACGTCGCATTCAGCCGTTGCGCCCGATGTGACCCACACATAATCGACCATGACGCCTTTTGCAGCGTCGGCGGCCGCGAATGTGATAACGCCGGCGGTAACGGTGTACTGTCCCGTTGTTGTCGGCGCTGTGGCGGGAAGTCCCGCAGCAGGCGGAGCGCCCACAAGGAGCGTGTAGGCTGTTCCGGCCGCAACCGGAGTGGCGCCGTTACACAGCATTTGCGCCCCTGCACCGATTTTGTAATACACGTTGAAGCCGGCGAGTTCGTTGACATCGAAAATCGGCATCCCGGACGGCGTTGTGAGCGCGTAATCCGGAAGCGTGACCATGATGTCACCCTTTGCCGCAGCAATCGTTACCGTGAAGTCCGGAGACTTTACAGATTCGATTCCGCTTGTGAGAACCGATGTGATGTTTACGACAACCGCATCGGCCTTTGTGAACAGTCCGGCCAAGTTCACGGTTTCGACGCAGTTCGAAACCGTGAGAATGAGAGGCGTCGGCGCCATGTCTTCCCAATCGGATTCGAAGCGCACCCTTACTGTTTCTTCGCGGCATGTCGTCGCAAAGTCGAGCGTGTGCGTGTACGGGCCTGCTGCCGGGATCGTGAAGCCTTCGCTGAACTGCATGATGTCCTGTGACAGCGACGATACAGTCTGTTTGCCGGTTGCAATTTCGAACTGGCGAAGATCGAAAACGGCGTCTGTGAATTCAAGCGAGATTGTGCGCGCGGTTTCGAAACTGTCGATCAAGTCGAGTTCCGATCCGCCCATTACCTTCTGTTCTTCCATCGTGAACGTGAAGTTCGCTTGAGTCTGCTTTGTAATTCTCAAGATTTCGCGGCCTGTGAGCTGATCGTAACATACAGCCGATCCAACTCCATGCCACACAAATGATTTCTGCATTTGGAATCCTCCTAACGAGAGTATTTAACTACATTCTGAAAAATTAATTCGAGATACCATCCGTAATGTCCACTTCCGGTAACGCCGGGTATTGCGCCTTCTGCTACATATTCAATGTCCTCATAACCTTGAAGTGATGGAACTTGAACGGCGCCCCCCTCCGTATCATTCCCGACAAAGATGAATTGTAGCCTTTCGGAAATTGTTTGTTGATTTGACAGGCTTTCATCCTTGTCGAAAATCCTGAATTGGATGTTACGGTTTTCAAAAAGAAAGTTTCTCCGGCTTTTCGAACTGATAGGCTGCCAAAAATGAATGAAACAGTCTTCGGCCAAGCGTTGCGGAGACGCCGGGAGAAGTCGCTTACTGATGTCGGCTTCGGTCACAGCGGGATCGAGGCCCAACAGGTTCAACAACTCCGAGTCTGCTTTCATTGCATTAAAGATAGCTTTTTGTAGTTCAATCACCGAATTACTCCATCTTTATGAAGGTATCTATTCGAATATCATTTCCAACATCCAAAAACAACTTATCAATAACGGGCATGATTTTTTCTATCGCACCCGCTAAATATCTTTTACCCGGTTGCCCTTGAGAGCGCGAGACGTTTAATATTCTATCTTCGCCCTCACTGTTCCCGGCGCCGGTCCAGAATCGCATTTTTTTACTTATCGGCCCACCGCCCTCATAATATATGCCTGATCCTTCTTCCAAGACTTGAGCATAATCGAATTCGCCTGTGCCTCTTGTGCTCGCGGCCATTTCTTCATTTCCCTGCATTTCTTCCCATTGCCCCATTTCGATTGCGGAAGCCGAAACCCCTACTTCCAAGAAGCCATTCCCGCCGGCGCGCACAAAGCCCTGTATGCTTTCCGAAAGTGTCCCGCTTGATTTCGAAACGCCCTCTGATCCATCGTCCCCCTGTGGAACTAATGTAGTCCCTATTTTTTCTTCAAGTATCATTTTTGCTTCCTGTTCCATCCTTTTAGCGCCAATAGAGGCAACGGCATAAAAGTCATTAAACATAATCTGATTAAAAGCTGTGATGTCAAAGGTAAACACCCCTTTCCCGACAAGGCTCATGATGTCAACCGCCTGTCTCTTGTAACGGCACAATGAGCTACCGCTTCGTAAGTGAATGTGTCCACCGAATCAACCCGTAAATTATCCGCGCCAATTTTAATACGGTCATTTTCAGCGATTCCGAAGTATGCCGGTATATACATTCGATGAGTGGAAGATTTGAAAAACCCCATTTCACCTTCATTTAAGCCACCCCGCAGAAATTCCAATGAGGCCGGAATGTTATTATGGATTAATTCAAACTGCGCCCTAACCCCGCCGGCGCCGGACGGCTTTTCCACATTCCGATAAATTGAAATATCCTGATTACACATAGCCGCCAAGCCGCTGATTGCTATGGTATCGTTTTCGGCCACGAAGTTACTTTTCCCTAAGAATACAAAATGCTGTGACCGTTTTATGTCGAGAAGATAATCCCCGGTCTGAATATCATCATCGGATTTCACATAGATTTCGCGCACACTCTTTACCGAATTGAAAGAGATATAACGCCCCATTGGTTCAAGAATTGCCTTTGAATATGCAAGCGGAATTCCATTGCGGATTATCTGTATGTTTGCTCCGAGCCGTTCTATACTTTCGTCACCGCGTTTCTGTTGATAATTCTGCACGACTTTGTTTTCGCCTATTACGGTAAAACAGGTTCCGCGGCATGAACGATCCGTAGCCTGTACGGTATAACATGTTCCTCTACCTTCGAATCCCTTTGTAGGCATTAAACAAGTCTCCTGTACGGACTCCACAACTGTAGTACAACCGGCGGCAGATCGGCTTTAAGTTCCTCATATCGTGTCCGGAGGCCGGCGCCAATGTTATCCTCTAAGACGCCGCCGCGGTTCTTTGTTGCATTCCAATACCGGATCAATTCGCACACGCCTTTTCTGATTTGAGACGGAGCGCGAGACACGCCATATTGATACGTTATCCTGTAATTCGATTGTCCGAGTTCGAAAACGGCGTCATTTATGAGCGTGATAAAATAGGCGTCAAACATGTAGTCAGTCGTTAAGAGCGCCGTCCAGACATTCCCGTCCCGCACTTCTATGGACGTAATGGAGTAAAGCGGCCCCGGCCCGTCGAAAAACATCTTCATTTGCCCGTTACCGTTGAATATCTCCACGTTGTCAGCAATATGATATTTAGCGTCCAGATATTCTTCACATGCTTGACTCGCCGGAAGTATCAGAGAATCGTAGTATGTATCCTGTGCTGTATCCGTTATTTGCAGCATCGTTTTTACTTCGGAAAGAGTAACTATTTTGGCCGCTTCTTCCGTTGCTACCGTCGCGTCTATTACCCTGAAATATTCTGTGTAGTAAACGTCGATATTGTTTATTTTGCCCCTGCTTATAACACGCCAGTTTTCGCCCGGTGTGGCCGTGGAAGAAACGGTGTATGTCATTTGATAGTGACCGACTGCTACCCTTGTCGGATAAAGCGTGTCAACCATTATCAAAGTATTGTCCTGATCCCTTATCTGATATGTCGGCGTTGTAGGCCCGATGTCTTCTATTTCAAATGTTTCGAAGCCCACTCCGATTCCGGGAAATGTTATATCCACGGTCCCTTGATAATCCGAACCGCCAACCTCGACAAGCGCCTGCCCGACATATACACCGTATGCGAGAGCGCCCGTAGATGCGACAAGAACAGTCCGGGCGACATCCGTATATACGTTTACTCGAAAATCTGTGCCTGAATCAATAATAGATAAATAGTATTCGGGATTCGGCGGCCATATAGAATTATGATACAGCGTAATCCCCGAGACTCTATGCCCCACATCGTTCAGGATGTCCCATGTATGCAAATAAGCGTCCGGATCAGTAGGGACACCGCCAAGCGAAGGATCGGCATTATAAAACCTTGTGTCTATCGTGATTGTGTTGCCCTGTATGACTTCTTTCATAGTTCACATCCCATGTTGATGCAGTTGATTTATATATCCAAACAAATGCGGCTTTTCCGGTCTTTTCAGATCATCCATGTAGTCCGACCATTCAGCATCTTTGATATTAAATGTCGCTACAAAGACAATGTGATTTTTCATAACGATCATTACTTCCCTTGCAATATGTCGGCACTCCATTCCCGGCATTTGTGCATCTATCCAATGAACCGCAAAACCCCTAATAAATTGCTTTGGAAGCTTGACCGTCTCCGCGTTGATATGGCGCTCCGCCAACTGTATTGAAATTACCTCTCTTTTTGATGGAAAGTTTCTCCATCCCCCTTCTCCGTTTATATCTGCGTAATCTATTTCATCCAGTACAAGCCCGTTTCCGAGCGTGAATTTACACATGCACATAGATAATTGCGATAAGTGGGTCATAGATACCTACCTTTCCTTCTACACAGTCAGAAGGTATGACGGGCGTATATGTAAAGGTAAAATCGCCGCCTGCACCCGGAATGAAGGGAATAGTGACAAGCTGTGAACTTCCTTGGAGGCTGTTCGGGTTGCCGCTTCCGGCATGTCCTGTCTCTTGTGTGGCCCAACCCGTAGCAGGCGGCGTATTACCTGATTCTTTCCCTGAACAAAAAGCCTTGAATAAACCGGTCCAATTTGTCTGCTCTGTTCCGGCTAAGACATCGGTTGCCCATGTTGCGAATGTATCATCATCATAGGCCGTGAGAATTGGCGCCGAAAGGAGCGCTTCTGAAAATGTGACTTTGAACACTTTACCTTTTTGTGTTGCGGCAGACGGCTTCACCCAATTCAAAACACGCTGTCCTCCGGCCATTACGTCCGGCCCTATCCAACATTCTTCGGGAAACACATAACCGGATGCAGGCCGAATGACCGGGCGCATGAGCGTAGTCGTTGACCCGGCGCCAGAGAAATGGATTTTGTCTGTATCGTGAATTGTTATCCAGTTAGGCGTTATGTCTGTCCCGATGTTTGCTTGCCAAGTAATATTCATTTATTTACCCTGCTGTGCCTTTATTCAGACAGTTATTAGGATCGTCGGAATTCGGTTTGACATCTACCGGAATTGCATCGGCCGGAGCCAGTATGCCGCCGGGAGTCTTTTTCATTATGACGCCTGCTGCCTGTGTCGTTTTGAAAAGTTTAGTGAGTTCATTCTTGTCAGATTCTTTTTTCAAAATCTGTTCACGCAGATTATTTATCATGCCGTGTTTTTTAGGCGCTGCCTTTTTGTTGAATTTTAGAACGCCTTGAGGATTGATTACGCAGCCCCCGAATACTCTTTCTTCTGTTCCTACTCTGTTATCCTGTGCCATCGAATTTCTCCTTGTTTAATAATAAGGGAGAGAGCCGAAGCCCTCTCCCTTTTTCTTTGTGTGGTTACGGCGTGGGAACTAAATCAAACGGCGGAACTACTGCCGTGTTGAATCTCACGATTTGCTCCGGATTGAGCATCTTCACATCGAAAGCGCTCACGCCCCCGATACCGACGAACATATCGAAGTTGTAAAGCTCCTGTTTGATGCGAGGATCGAACTTCTTTGCGATACAGAAAGCGCGCGGCCCGATTATGGGCGAACTGTATCCGTACACCGTTCCGTAGCTGAACGATGCTGTGGGCGCAACCGAAGCACCTACCGGAACGTCGAATTTAACCATTCCGTTATGGTGATCGATCATTTGAATCTGCGCGTCCCCGTCCGTTGTCGGATCGAGATTGACAGTAAGCTGTTCTGTCGGTCCTGGCATTCCAACGGTCTGATAGCGCGGAGCTATGCAGGCCTGTCTTGTCGTGCCGTCGTTGGTGAACAGCCATGTGTCGTTAGGCGTTGTTGACCCGTCAACCGGGATCATGTCCTGCGGAGCGCCGAATGCAATGTGCGCGAGTGCGCCGCCGGCAAAGAACGGAACGCCCTCATCCCGCACGAATCTGATTCCGGCCCATTCGACCAGTTCATCTTTGAAGATTGCCGTTGCCGAATTGCGCTTTACGACATCGAACCAGTCAACGTCCTGTTGAAGATGGAACGCTTGATAGGGATGGATCAGACAGGCGACTGTGCCGCCCTCGTAGTAGGCCCACGGCTGCCGGCGGACTTGGAGGTCGAACCGGAGTTTTGCCGTCTGCGCGCCGAGAGTGTCGAACAGATCACCCACGACAAGCGAGGCCCACGTTGTTTTTCCGACGATGTTTGTTGAGGAATTGATTGCGGCGTGACAATCCATGTCCATTTTGAGTTTGAAGCTGTAGCCCAAACCCTCTACCGCATCCTGCATGTTTCCGGCGAAGGATTCTTCAAGCTCTTTCATGGTGAACATGACAGCCTTGAATTTCCATGTCGGATTCAGTTCAACAAGCTCATTTGCCGAGAACGCGGTAAAGCGGGTTTTGTTTGTCAAATCCCACCGTGTTTCAGCTCCGAATGCCGCTTTCCCCGCCGGCCCGACTTTTTCCAAGTCTTCCGCCGGTCCGATGTACGACATTTTGTTGATCTTGATTTTGTTTCCGGCTGTTCCCACAAGCCGCGTGTCCACGACGCCGAACTGTTCCATGAACACCAACTGGCGGTAATTCTTTTCCAGTTCCGGCGACCATATTGTCGGGATCGTGTCGGCCATTGTCGTTGTATTCGTAATGGCCTTAAAACTGGCATCATCGATGCCGGCTATTTTCAGATTGGGATTCCAGTTGAGCATTTTCATTATACGGCACCCCCTTCTTTCATAGCCTTCAAGTGAGCCTGCCCTACTTCTTCCGTCATGTTCATGAGTGCTGCCCGGACATCAGCCGGATAGTCGGAAGGAGCTTTGATGCCGCGTTTGATTTCCGCAAACGCTTTCATTACCGGTGTTTCTTCGTTGCCGCTGCCCGGTTTCCCGGCGCCGGCGTCCAGACCGCTTTTGAGGCCGGTCATGTACGGCTCGACGGTTTTGTTAATTTCGCTTTTCAAAACGTCTCCGAGTTCTTTCAGCAGATCGGTTTTGAGCGTTTCGAGATTGACTTCCGCCGGTTTTTCAGCCGGTTTGCCCGAAGGATCGATCCCCGCTGCTTTGAGGCCGGCGGCGATTCCTTCCTGAATTTTCCGGGCGCTTTCTTCTTCTTGCTGTTTTGCTTTCAGAGAGGCTTCTTTTTCCGTGTTCATCGACTCGACGATTGACTTAACCGCAACCTGTGTCGAGGCTTGAACAGCGGCATTGATAGCCTCCAACTGTTCTTTGGTAAGTTCCATACAATCCTCCTGTGAAGTGGTTTTTTCCTTGTCGCAAGCCTTGTTTTCATCACATGCCTTGCTTTGTGCAGCCGGGTCCACGCATTCCGCAGGTTTGCCTTTCTCCGACTCGTCACCGCCCCTACACGACTTGTAAATTGCTTCGACTTCTTCCCTGTCGGGAAAATCCTCTTGAATAATCATGGCAGTTTCGATTCGGGCCGCTGTTTCCCAATCGAGAGACTTTGCGACTACTTCAAGCGGATTGTTGAGAGTTCTGCTATTGACAGGCCGTGTAGTAACGGCAAAATGCCACAAATTGATTTTATCTATTACCCTTACAATCATGCCGGAATTATCATACTCTAAGTGAAAACCGCCCTCTGGAATTCCGCCACCCCACGATAAGCCGAGCTGTTTATTCCTTATCGTTATTTGCTTATATAGCTGTTCACTTTTAGGGTTTGTCGGATCAAGTCTGAATTTCGGAAATAGTTGGCCGTCCGGCGTAATGAGTGCTTCAACCGCTACGCCTAAAATAGAATCCCATTCGACATCATCTATCCCGCGATTTACGTTACTTGATTCTTTCGGCCCGACATCCCAATGTCGAGGTACAAGGATAACAGCCCCGCTTTCAATCTGCCGTTTCATGTCCTTAATACATTCCGCTGAAAGTCTTTCGAAGCCGAATGGCTTGCCTGTTTTGGGATTTATTTTACCGTCATAGTCAGCCTGTGTATCACCGCCGAGGCCCATGATATATTTTGTTCCGTCCTCATCGGCATACGCTTTGAAAATCGGCATTGTTACTTTGAATTCGTATTTGTCGCGCATTTTAGTTGCTCCAATTTTTATCGACGCCGCGGTCTTTTTTCGTATTCGTTTCCCTGTGTGCGGGATCAGGCTTGCCATTTACTTGTTCCGGTTTCCCAATTTTGCTTAAATCTATTTGTCCGGACATCGGATCGACGGCCTTTTTAACAGCGTCCTCTAACCGCATGACTTGGCTTCCGAGCATTACAATAGGCGTATCCCCCATTGCCCCTTCATACGGTTCAAGAGCCTCATCGATTAAATTCCTAAATTCGTTCATCCGGAGGCCGCCGCGGTTCAGGGCCATGACGCCGGCGCGCACCCGGGTTTCATACGCTTCTTCTTTTTTCGTGACAAAGATTAATTTCAGATCGTCTCCACCGGCCTGTTTTACTATCCCGTTGGTGAAAAGTTCTTCAAGCATGAGCATTCGCGGGATAATTGCCGTCTTTTGAGTTATCGCGTCATTTATTTCTGCCGTTGCCCCGGCGCCGTTTGTTTGAATTCCAATATCCTGTAGTGAAAGACCGTAACTTGAACAAGCCATTTCCGAGAGCGATTTTATTAGGTTTGAATAATCAAGGTCGTTTTTAATTCTCAAGTCGAGAAATTGCGGAGCGCTTGTACCGCCGGCGGCGAACATGGGCGCCGAAGGATCAGAGAATCGCATGATTTTATATCTTTCCTCAAACTGTCGGCGCGCCTCTTGGCCTATTCCTTCTCCGAGCCATATAATTCCGCCGCCTCTTTCATTTACCGGGTCAACCATTTTCAGATTGTGTTGGCTTGCGTATAGAGACATCAGGATCATTATGTCGAGATATTCAATAGGCGAGAATCCGTAAAAACTTCCGGCCTGTGGCTTCAAGTTCATCCAGAGTATTTCATCTCGAGAGTAACTATTTACTATGGTTTCTGTATACATTTGATCCATTTCGAAGTAAGCCGGTTGGGATAAGTCGCCTTGAAAATTCAATGGATTCGGCCTTATTTTGATTGAATCGATAATGCCAATCTGTTTAATTGAGCCTGTTATCGGATAAATTTCTTTCTGAACGATCCCTAAATCTCTTTCGAGAAGGTTGTCAGCAACCATCGAAAGATTGCCTTTCCATCCCGTTCCGAATTGATTTGGACCACGCAATATAGAAGTCACGTTATCCGCGCGCTTCTGTGAAAAATTGTTGTGTCTTGTCCCGTCTTCTTTCACTATCTTGAACGGAAATGAAATCATCCTACTGATTATATAATCGATACAATTATTGATTGCCGGCATGGACAGCCGTAAATTGCGCTCTTGTGCATAAGTAAGTTTTTTGTGAGGTTTTAATCCCTGCCCCCATCCCCATATTTCATACGGATTCTGTTCAATCTCCGTCATGCGGCCGCGCAGCCCCCGCGGTCCAGTTGCCCCATACATGGGCGCTTGAATCGTGAGGACACCGGTATTGATATTGAATCTACCCTTTATGGTCTGTGGCATAAAACCCCTCTTGGCATTAATAGTCCGTTTGGCGAATGATAGAAGTCTCGTACGACATCCCGAGTAAATCTAACTGATTTGTCAATATCGAAGTTTTCCGGCAAATTATCTTTCGAGACATCCGAAAAACTAAAACTTTCGTTGTTTTTGCCCATATATGGAAGAAAGGCGAAGATTGTAGCGCTTAATAAGTGAATCGGCCCTTTTTTCGCAATTACTTTCGGCTTTGTTTTCTGGACTATTTCGAAGTGTTCAATTCCGCCCTCTGCTATCGATCGTCTATTCGGATCGAGAATATATGAATTACAACAATGTTGTATGAATATGGCTAATTTACCGTCATATTTGGGAAGTTCGAAAATCTCCGCGCCGAACCAGTATGCAAGCGCCGTGTATGCCGTGACCACATCATAAGAGACGAATCTTGTTTTGGGATTCCATTTTGGATTCAATTCTTTCATGGATTCGTGATTTACTGCCGCATAGAATATATCCGCCGCTTTTTCAGCTACATACTTGTTCTGTTCCTGTCCGGCGCCGAAGTCACATGTTAAATGCTCCGGTTGGTATTTCGGGAGAAGGTCAATTACCCTTTTTGCGCTGTCGAGAGGATTAGGACTCGCCGGAATAGTCACATAATCAATCAAGCGTATTCTTTGTGTTGCTTCTGCTCTTTTTAGGATTGTAACATGCGTTTCTTTTCCCCAATCTACCCCCATCGACGTTCCGTATGCCCCATTCTCTACCCATCCGACTTGTTTGTTTTCACAAGCCATCATTATTTCACGATTGAACCGGGCGCCGGCTTCTTCATCGATTGCCGCTTCTCCGAGCTTTTCATTCATGAAGCCCTTGCGCCCTAATTTCGGGTCCATAAGGCATTCCTGATAATCATTCCACGCGCGATCCGCTGTGATATGAGGCAAACATAATTGGCTGAATTGAAAGCCGAGCCTGTTTTCTTTTATGCGCTCCGGATACTGGTGAACGTAGCGGCCACGGACTTGCTTGTCTGCCTGTGATAGTTCTTCTCCACAATTCGGACAGACGAAGATTCGGAGAGCGCCGTCTTGCCACCGCGGTTCATCCAAAACCTTGATTCCGTCTCCGAAGAAATAAACGCTGTCCATCCTGAAATCATGGAGACAGACCGGACAATTTACCGTCCATTGCCCGAATGACGTACTTTTAATCTTTATATCCACTCCGTAATCAGGAAGTGTCGGTGTCGAGGTATAGATGTATGCCCGGATGTCGCTATTGTCTGCGCATGACCGAAAACTTGTTTCATTCGACTGATCCTGTGCGTCATACTCATCGAAGAAAACTATATCGGCATCGATGGACCGGGAAACACGATCCGATGAGCTATGAACCATGTAAAAATAACTCCGGCCAAACCGTTTCATGGATAGAGAATCTATTTGCTTCTTTCGGCCATCCCTCATCCCTGTACGCTGCTGCCCACGATTTATCATACTTGTAATATAGGGGGAATCATCTATCGGGGCATCGACACGCTTCTTTACAAACTTCTTCCCGGTTGCCTCATCCTGTAGAACGTAAAGGATCGTCACGCCGATATTTGTGTCACAGATATAAAATGTGGAATTTACATTGAATTCCGAAACCATTGCCTGCCGCGCTTTTTCGACAACAAGGTAAAGATTTTTTAGCCGTTTCAGGGAAGCATATATATCGTCAAGATATTTAAGAGGAATATTCTTTTTTACCCCGAGGTCGTTTGCTATTACTTCTCTTTCGAAAATGAATGGTTTTGTGTGGTCTTTCGGATGTTTTCTATACTTGATTACCCATAGTCGCGGTTCTTTAACGGCGTCTTCACGCTTTATGTGGGGATTCATTTCGGTTGTTTTTTCTTCCAACATTCCCCAACCTACCTATTTATGCTTGAATAATCATACCTAATTATCAATATCATCCTTTCTACTCTTTTGTCAAGTATTGTCGCTAAAAGTTCTTTTTGAACTATTTTCTATTCCCATAACGCAAAAAGCGCCCTCCGGAATGGGCGCCTTTTGTAAAACTATCGTCTGTGGTTTTTGTTATTTTGGTCGGTTCAGATAAATCGAACAGCCCGAGCAACGAATCTTTTTGAATTCCGGGCGCATCGGGCCTTTGCAGAATGAGCCTATGAATCCGGCGTTTGGGAATTCCCAACAGTTTACATTTTTACTGTGCGCCGGACATTTGCCGACAATGCAGCCTTTGACATCCCAACATGGCCGATACGCCTTTAATAAATCCCCCTGTTCAGGCTCGTGGTCGAGCGGTTCATTGAAATAAACCTTTTCCCCGTCCAGAACCCAATATTCTCGCGTTACTTTTGTCACCTTCATTTTCGTAGTCACTCCTTATTTTAGCTGTTATCAGCCCGCAAGTCAAGCGGTTTTAACTTATTTTAACCGATTTTGTTGGGAATTAGTTAGCAGTTGATACCTCCATCTTCTCCCTCTGCTGCGGCCGGAGTCTGTTCGACTGCTGCATCCACGATTTCCACATTGTTGACAACGGCCACCGGTTGCTCCACGCTGATGTTCGAAAGTTTGATAACAGCCTGTTCGATCCGACTTATCCTGTCTTCGACCCTTGCAATCTTTGTATTGACGTTTACCGCATTGCAGATCATCATTGCTTGCGCGAATCCTTCAAGCAAGAATCCCGGCGTTTCGTTGAACGGCATTTCCCGTTTGACATGAAGCCCTGTTTTTGCGCCGACATCGTTGATTACGACTATGCTTCCGTCTTCCAACTGAATGACGAAAACGCCGGTTTCAGGGATAACTTCGGGAAGTTTCGCGCTTTCCTCTTTTGCCTTTTTTGCTTCGTTAATATCGGTTACTTTTCCATCTTCATTCTCTTTGTTTTCCATAAAACCCCCTATTTTTCTCTTTCAGTTATTTTTACTTTGGGCAGTATATCCGCCCTTACTTCCGGAGTCAAGCCGTTATACCATTCGACATACTCTTGCTCCGACATTTCCTTACCCTGATATTCGTACCTCCTTTCAATCTCTTTTTCTATTTCCTCTGCTGCCTGTTCCTTAACTTTTTTCTCTTTCTTTTCCACTGGTTTTATCGGCCATAAATCATAAATTATTTTCTGGTGTCTGCTGATTTTTACAGCCGCTATAGACTTGCTTTTTTCGTCTCCTAAAACAACTTCTTTTATGTAGTCCTCGAAAAGCATGTCGAGCGCAATTATTATTTGTCCCGGCATTGCTACTTTAGGAAAATCATTACGCCAGTTTGCGTCCGTTTCTTTCCATAGCTTTTCATAGATGGAGCGCCCGGTTTCATTAAAGCTATTACTCAAAAATCCTATTCTCACTGTTTATCCTTTGGCGGACGCCCTCTTTTTTTCTCTATGATCGGCGCTTCCGTTGATGGGTTTGTGACTTCACCTATTTTTTCATTTGAGGCAATAGGTATTTCGCTGTCTGTAGATTCCGGCTGTTCTTCTGCCGTTTCAGGATCGACATTATCATCAGGAACAATACCCGATTCACCCTGTCCTCCATCCGTATTATCGCCAGAATCACTTTCTGTTTCAGGTCCGGCTTGTTCATCGATTTCACCATCTTGTTTCGTCCCTTTGAAGTCAGGCCGCATTTTTTTGTTTATGAATTCGGTTGATAATACAAGGCCATGTCTCGCCGGTATAATTGCAGCGTCCAGAGAAAAAAGGCCTTCTTTCTCCATTAATTCCAAGACGCCGGCAAGCCAGAGACGGCTAATCCTTACTATCATTTTTTTTGTCGCCACGCTTCAACCTCCATTTACTTGTTAATAAATCCTGTGCAGAAACAGCATATTCGCTTGGGAATGTAGGCGCCTTTTTAATTCTGCGCTTATTTCTTTTCTGTTTCACCTGTTCCGTCTTTTTCCGATTCCTTTGTATCTTTCGTGAGATATTCATTTATGCCCTCTCTATCGTTTTTGTCTATGACGCTTTCGATTATTGAGCGCCTTATTTTATTGCATGATTCTATTCCGCGGCCGCCCCATACTACAACATAAGTTTCGTGAAATATAAGCGACCAATTCACCAATGAGCTTTCAGCCTTTGGCCCTAAGACATGCTCTAACAATACGGTACAGCCCTCGATGCGCTCTTTGAGAATGTGCATGTTGTTTGAGCCATACTTCGCGCTTGTTTTATTTTCTTCATAAATAGCCAATGGGCATTCCGTACAGTTTGATTCATAATTATTTCTTCTGATCTTGAAAACTTCACAAAATGGACATGCCCCCATCAAAAACTGCCTATGCCCACGATGCTCCATTCTTTCGACATTCCAATACTGCTGCCATATATCGGCGTCTGATTTTGAAAGTTCGAATTGCTTACCCATAAATTCAAAGAGCATCGTCCGGTACCTCAAAGAGTTTCAGATTTCCGCGGAATAGGATCGGGTCAATTAGCTTTACTGGATTTGACAGAATCCATCCGTATGTATTTGGCAGCACAAAACCATCCGGGAAATTTTTATGCCTGTGAACGTCTCGCATAAACTCCATTTCACTCCGATAAGTCTTATAGCTTAAAAGCGTCACTGTTCCGATTAAATATCCCGCCGGCTGTGGCAATTCTCTTATTTGTTCCCAAACCGATGATGGAACTATTGAGCGCTGTTTTCCGGTATGTATGAATATTCTATGGCCGATAATACTTGCCGGCGGCGCCCATGTCCAGACTTCTATGTCTTTCATATTCTCCATGATAAGACAGGCCCACGGTTGTTTGACTGATAATGCTTTCATTCCGCTTCCTTTTTATTTCGTTCTGCGCGCTTTTCGGCAAGTATCGCCATGCGCTGTTTTATGAGATAGGACATGTCGGTGTCAGGTGGACATATAGAGATACAACCGCGAGGATTTTCTACCGTTTCCCGTCCCAATATCTCAAAAACTCTTTGTTCCGCAATCGTTAATATTGCTTCAATAAAATCGTCCGTATGCGTAATCATCCAACATTGCAGCTTTTCTTCGGAGTTGGTTTCAAGCGCCGCCTTTGCTCCGGCTTCGGCCGCTTTGCGATCTTCCGCCTCTTTTACTATGAGCGCTTCAACGGCTACTTTTCGTTCCGCATCATATTTCTTATCATCGGAATTGGAGAGTTTGAAGCCGTCTTCCGTTTCCCAAAATCCGGAGACTGCTTTAACGATTATTACTCCGCGCTCATCTTTCCACGCTTCGTTATTTTCTTTGTCTTTTCCCATGTATTCAATCATTTTTCACCTGTGGCCGCTTCTGTAGAGAATAGGCTTTTCTCGCAAGAAACAGATTTTCCTTTAATGATCTTGGCCTTGTAGGTATTATTAGCGGCCCATTTATTATTAGACTTAATTTCAAAAGCGCTTCCTGTGTGGTTAAAAGAGGTTGCCGGACGCCAGTAGAAGACGGCGAAGAATTCACCGGCGCCCGGTCCTCTAAATATTCTTTTTGTGGAAGATTCGCCGTCTCCATGCCCGTAATTTATCATCCCTTCAAATTATTGTCAATACCCTATAAATAAAAAAGGCGATCCGAAGACCGCCTTTTGCTTGCTTATTCAAACGGTTTCTTAGTACGTTGTATTGGCTATGTTTATCGTTGTCGTTCCGCCGTCTGTGATTGCCGCGTCCGTCATGCAGCCGACAATCTGATTGCTTGTGGCGCCGGGACTTACAACCACGCTGCCCGTTCCGCCGCCGGCCTTTGCGCCCACGCGAGCGCCTACTAAGCCGTTGTAATCTCCGGCAACCGCCACGCCATTTGCAACGTAGCCGCCTGTGACTCTGTTCAGATTGCCGGTGAGCGTCAGGGAGTTATTGAATTCACAACCCGACATCGTTATTTCGTCCCCGGTCAGATCAACGGCTGTATCGAATTTGCAAGCGCTAAACATTGCTTCGATAGCCACCGCTCCAATAGACTGCGCCCGTATCCGACATCCGGTAAAGATATTTTTCGACGCATTTACAAGCCGGAGAGCTTCGATGTCACAATCCGAAAAATAATTGCGCGGCGTGTTCGCAGAAGGTGTAACTGTCATTATGTGCGACTTCGAAACCTTGTTTCCCGATCCGTCCAGAGTTATAAACGTGCATGAGTCAACTTCGCATTCCGTCAGTGTCGCCCCGATTGACCCGAGAGCGTTGTTATCGCTGCCCACGCCCTTTATCGTCACCCGGCCCGATGATCCTATAGCTTTGAATGCCGAGCCGTTTACAGCGAGTCCGGTTATATGCACACCGTCAACAACACATTGCTCCGAAGTAATATCCATGAGCTTTGTGTTTACCCCGGTCACGCTACATATTGCGAATGTGTTTTCAATCCGTCCACTTGTTGCCTTGTATTTGATTCCGCCCTCATTTGCGTAGTCACCCGCGAATTCAAGAACGATGTCGCGGAGTATAACGTCCAGATGCCCGGTCATTGCGTTGACAAGCCACTGCTGCGCGACGGGATCACCTACCGCCTGTGAAATGACCTTTACGCCCTCTACCTTTGCATAATTGCCGTCCACGATCAGAAGATCGGCTACCGCGACTGTTCCGCGAACTACTCCGCCTTTCCATGATGCGGCCGCGCTGATCGTCAGGCTGCCGGCGCCCATGTCCATTATCACGTTCAGGGATTCGCATACAACGGCTGTCGTGGCCGGTATGACAACCGGAGCGCCCGACTCATCGTATGTCCCGTCCTGAATAAACACCGACTTTGGCGCAGGATGAGCCGCCAGAAGGAGAGAAACAGAAGCGTAGTCTCCGGTTGCGCCCACGATATAACTGAATGTCCGCGGTGTAGCCGTAGGCGCTGTTTCCCATGAAAAGCCGATGTCAACGGCTGAATTGGCGGTTAATATTTTGCCGTCCGCCCCGATCCCGAGCTTAACGATTGCGGCCGCTTTGCCGTCATATCCGAGCAGATCACCTTTAACCGCGAGAAGATCAACCGGATTGACTTTCCAGAGTAGGCCGGCGGCTTCGGACGCTTTGGCGCTTAAAATCATGCCGTCTGCGCCCACATTGACTATCGCGTCCACTTTCCCGGTTGAAGATATAATATCCCCTTTTGCGGCGAGCGCTATTGTCTTTGCCCATTCAATCCCGTTTGCTGCTGCTGCCCGAGCTTTGAGGACATAACCATCAGCTCCGGCGGCTACAATCGCCATAGCCTTGCCATCGTATGATGCCAAGTCGCCTTTTGTTGTGAATGGAATCGAACCGCCGGCAGCCGCCAGATTGTCGAGCGCGTCTTTTACAGTAGTTCCCGGCACTACCGAATCATTTGTTACTTCGTCCGCCGTAGTCCCGTAATCCCCGAGAGACGGTTTTTTGAATTCCTTGTTTTCGCCCTGTGCCATAATAAAACCTCCTGAATTTTGATCTTATTTTAACGGAATTACTTTCCGTCTCATCCATCAAATCAGACAACAATTAGCAACCGACTCTCATAGGAAAACAGTTGTCGAGGATGCGGACCGACAAAAGCGATAAAACCGTCTGCGGGTCTTTCAATTCGGCTATTTCAATCCCGTCCCGAATAACCTGCTTCGTTATCCCGTCATCAAGCAATACGCACAACTTGTAACTTCCCGTCGATGCGTCCAAAATTAAATCAGCCATGATGGTTCTCCTTTATCTAATATTTATGTTGATCTTGCACGTTTCATCGCTGTTCGGCTGACACGATTCAATGAATGAGCCGATGGAGATGCCCGCTGTTGCCGTCGCGCTTACGTTCACGCGCCCAGCCGTTGTGTCGTCAACGATTGCGAAATAGCCCTTTTGTGCGTAAGTGGAAGTCCTCACAAGCGCGTCGGTCGTTCCCGCCGTACAAACGCTAACAGCCGCGCCGTTAGCAACCGCATCGAGAACCACGCCGATTGTGTCCGTGGGATTTGTTGCAGAGGTTGAAGCGAGAGCTACGCCGTTAACCAGAACGCCGGTTAGAATATTGTTGGAGGTATCCGTATCGCTATCTTTGCTATCAGCAACAAGAAGTCTGCCCGTAATGCCTGACGAATTAAGCGCGGTGAGATTACAAGCGACTGCCCCGCCGCCCCACGCGTGCGAACAGGTGGCAACAGCCAGAGTTCCGGCTGTGTCGCGATATATTGTCATTGTGGCGGGTTGGGCTGTAGCCGTTGCGTAACTATAATAAAGTGCGCCGCCGTTTGTTTTTGCGATAACCGCGCCGTCAATAACCCACTGCGAAAATGCGTTCTGCGCATCCCCCGCTTCCGCGAACGGCTTACTCGCAACAAGCGTTCCGACAACTGACGTGCTGCCGGTGTCGTTGACCATCTTTTGGGCGTAACACCCACCAACTAAAACATCCGCCCCGCTAGTTACGGCAAATCTTTTCGTTGCTGTTTCCATATCCAACAAATAACCCGTTCCTGCCGTATATCCATAAATTAAGGTTCCTGCATTTCCGCTTTGGTTAGAATTTATATAAATTCCTGCATTGCTATAAAGATCGCCATTGATTGAACGATTTAGTATTTCAATAGGTCCATTCCCTGCCTTTGCGTGGTCATAATAGGATACTTTTACCGCGCCGCTATATCCAAGCCCTATGGTTGAAGATGCTAAAATATCCAAAACGGCAGCCGGTGAAGTTACGCCTAACCCCATCATTCCATTTTTATTTACAACTACCGTGTTGCCCTGACCCGAAGCGGGTGACAATCTCATTAAACCAGCAGTATTCGCTAAATCGGGTTTATTGACCTGAAACATTACGTTTGCCGTTCCCGTTGCTGCACCAATAATTGTATTGCCGCCTTGCCCAATTACCGCTACTGCTACTCCACTATCCTGAAAATTAGCTATATTTCCGCTTGCGCCCTTATTGTCAACGATCATTACCGGAGTCGTTCCCGTCGCCTGTTCAACAGTCAGATGCGCGGCTGTAGTCGTATATGTCCCGATTCCGACATGACCAAATTCGCCAGTGTTTGCAACATCGCCGCCCGCCGATTTGAGATATACGGAAGGCCTGTCTGCGCCCGCGCATAACGACACGTCTTTGTCCCCATAATTTGTGCATCTATGCGTATTGTCGATGCCAACTCCTATAGTTGCAGATAGGATACCGGCGGTATCGGTAAAAACGCCAAAGGATTGAGAATAAGAAGCACTAGCTATTGCGCTTTGTCCTATAGCTACTACTCCACCACCCCCGTTAGCCTGTGATTGATAACCTATCGCAACCCCATTGCCAACCGCACTGCTTTGATAGCCCATAGCGATTGAATTTGCGCCGCTTGCCGTATTGATATTACCCGCGGCAAAAGAATCTTGGCCGCTTGCTGTATTGCTCTCGCCTACAGCTGCGGCGTTAACACCCGTTAAAACGTGGTTGTATCCAACGGACGCGGACCCTAGGCTAGCATCGTAGAAAAACTGTGACGGCGTTGCCCCTGTCGGCGATCCCCAAAACGTGACATCCTGATTAGTTAAGGATGCGACTGCGCCAGTTGTCAATGCTCCATTTGAAAGAGTTATTGATTGCGTTGCCGATGTTCCGCTAATAAGCAAAACATCGTTAAGGCCGGGATTACCGCCGATGCCCGTGAGATGCGAACCGTTACCCTCAAAGAAATATCCGGCTGTGGCCGTGATATTATTTGCCACTATATCACCGTTGACCGTTCCGCCCGATGTCGAGAGATATGGAAGTCCGTTGTAGTTATAGCCGTCAACCGTGTCAGCGTTCAGATTGGTTACGAGAAACGTACTATCGACTGTAAATGGGGCCGTTGCGCCCGATAAACCGCCATCAAATGCGGGAACGCCCGTTACGGTTTCATTATCAGCCAACTTAAAAAATGACGATTCGTGGTAAGTATCAAGTAAATCAGAATCTAATCCGTTTCCTGCCCCTGTATGCAAAACAGCATTAGGATACTTAGCGGCCCCATCAAGCGGATAAATCATATTCATAACTGCCGTGGAGCTTGCATGTAGCGCGTCAACGGTATCCGAGTCAAGGCCGCCGCCACTTCCGGGATGAGAGCCATCCAGAAGATCAGCGTTGAGACTTGTAACTAAAAAAGTTGAGTCAACCGTGAACGGCGCTGTAGCTCCAGAAAGACCGCCGTTGAAATTGGGAACTCCGGTAACTGTCTCGTCGTCAGCTAATTTGAAGAAACTTGCCTCATGGTATCCGTCCAGAGAATCAGAATTTAAGTTTGTAACAAGGGTGTCGCTCGTTACAGAAATCGGAGATTGCCCCGGCGCTACTGTTGAAACAAAGCGCGAAGCTGTGGCGGTCCCTACAGTAGAAAAATTTGCAGCCGTCACCGTTCCCGATGCCGTTGTCATGTCGCCGTTGTCATAAAACGTGATCTTTTTTGTGTTTACTTTCGTGAAGGATGCTTCCGAATCCTCTACCTTTAATCCAAAAATATTACCGGGCGTAACCGCATTTAACATTGAAATTAATGCGTATGTCGGCTCAAGTCTAATTCCGGCGGTATCCGTTGAAGTTCCATTGGCCGTCAAATAAACTGTTTTTGCGGAATAGTCCATCGTAACACCGGCGTCCGGACTGCCCATCGTTAATCCCGTAGGCTGTACTAGAATTCCGCTTGTGCTTATCGTTGTATTCGGAGTTATTGTAAGTGTATCCCCGGCGCCTGTGCCACCGTGAAGTTTCGGAGAAACCAAAGATATATCAGCCGTAACCGTTCCTTCTGATGTAAGATTGCCGCTATCCGTTATGAGAAGTTTTGTAACCCCGAGCTGTTGGAATTCGGCTTTCCCGGTTTCGATATTCAAACCCCATAGTGGCCCGGAAAGTATGTGATTATACAAGCCAAGATAAATATTTACAGGCTCAAGTCTCAAAAACGGATCGTTCATCGTTGAGGTATCTGAAAATAGAGTAATTTGTTTTGAGGATTTATCGATCGATAATCCCGTTTTATCCGTCATTAGGTATGAATAATCATCGTCGAGTAGAAGTGCTATATTCGGAGAGGTTGCACTATTCGGTTTTAATGTAAGCGTGTCCCCTGCAATCGTTCCGCCCTGTACCGTTGGGGATGTCGTTGTATTCGTGGCCGTAAGATTTCCGGCATGAACATTCCCGGCGCCTATGGCATTCGCATTGACTATATCCGGGTTAATCGTTGCATTTCCGTTTGTTGTCCCTGAATGATCGTGGCCGGCGGGAATAAACTGGATCGATGTTTCTTTTGGCCGGGTGTCGGCGGAGAATGTTATAACGGCCATAAAACAGCCGTAAAGTAACATTCCGATAATACAAAAAAGAGCGAGATTTTTTTTCACGGCAATGTCCCCCTTAGTAGTCGAAAATCATTGTTTCGCCGGCAGTAACCGGAACAATCGTGGTAATGAGAGTATTCGCTCCGGCCGCGGCTTCGGTATAATCGTCCGTGAGCGCCAAGCGTTGCCGCTGTTGATACACTTTGACTTTTCCGGCTACAAATGTTGTTGGAACCGTGAAAGCATTTTCGGCGGCCGGCCCCGGGACTGCGTACTTTGCAGTACTTAGACCCCCGCTAACAACCGTTGCAAGATGATCCAGAGCTTCGGTAACTGTCTGCCCCGGAACACTTGAGCCATTTACAATTTCACCGCTATGGCTGTCTGTCGTTTCACCCGTCTGCGCAAACGCTTTAGGTTTGCGGCCGCCGAGATTAGATTTACGCGATCTGTTTCCATCTACCTGTATTCCGTTGGGATAAGGCATGTTTTTCCTCCGTTACGGTGTTTTGATATAAACAGCTACCACGGTGTCGCCAACAACCGGTATCGATCCGGGCGCAAAAGTAAACGTGCCATGCAGCGGATCGGTTTCGGCAAAATTGCCTGCCGCGGAAACGTCATTCACATAAACGTAAAGCGTTCCGATTGAATATTGATTTGCTACAGTGAAAAGATCAACGGGTACGGGTAAAACTTGTGCCGTGAGGTCTTCTACTTCATTTTGAATTGCAAGCGCAGCGCGAATCGCTACAAGCTCTGCCAATATCAATAATTGCGTTGCTTCTGTCGGTCTGCCCATCGGAGGAAACCCCCTGTATTTTATTTTCGATTATAAACCAATCATCGGAATTGCAGTCTTCATTCATGTGGGTTTCCGGCCAATCGCAGTTTTCCTCGATGGATTGTCCGTTTTCGTCTAATATTGTGGCGATCATTTCAAGAGTATCGCCCTCTAAATGCAAGCGTATATCGGGATTTTTTCTGCGCACTATGTCCTTACCTTGTTGTAATCCGAAGATATATGCCGTTAAGTAGTTCATGCTTGCATAATCACATGTATTTTTGGGTTTGTCAATCTAAAGCCAAAAAAAAAGCCCTCTTAGCCGATAAGAGAGCTGTCGAAAGAAATGTGATACCAACCAACAAGGCCTTATCTTAAACGGACGGCTCAAAGATGTCAATAGGGCAAATAAAAAAGCGCCGGACGGGGCCGGCGCTCTCGTTTCTATTATTCCTGTGGGCAAATTGTAGTTGGGTCAGCAGCACCCGCAATATTTCATATTTCTCACCATCCCTTCTTTTTTGAATGGTCCACTTTTATTTTATTCGAATTGCACTCCAAGTCAAGATCAGCTCAACATTTTTTGCAGCAAAGAGTCTTCAAGCGAAATTGACTTTTGAGAATCGATTTTATCTTTATGCCCGAGATAGACTTTTATCATATCGGCATACTCGCCGGCAATTTCATTTATGTCGCGCGCACAGTTCGGGCAGACAACATCGTAAGTATTCGGCATTCTACCCGGAATGCTATACAGATCGACTTCGCCGGAAACAGTAAACGGCTTCATGCACTTGGGGCAAAACAATCTATTCGTGCGCTCGATAACCTTTGCCAAACTTACCTTGTCGGCCATGTTTAATCCGGCCTGACTTGCGCCGTCACATACACAAACTGCGCGTTTTGCCTCTGTTATCCCATCCTGTTTGGGCAATATGTAGTTTATTCGCACGATAAACGAATCGCGGCATAAAGTACAATTTACGTCACTATCAATAGCTTTTCGAATTGCTTTCTCTTTTAGTGTCGCAAAGGCAAGCGCCCTATCTAAGAAGTTCATTCGATATTTCGGGCGCATCATGCTCAAATATCTACCAACAAACGAATAGTCTATTTCCACGATCATTCTCCCTTCTCGACAGCGGCGAGCGCGGATTGTAATCTAAGCGTCAAGCAGTATTCTGCATCAACGCATCCCTCGCAATGAGATCGAAAGCCATCACAACTTGCGTTATCTCTCACTTGCTTCGCCGCCTCGACCAACTTCGCGACGGACTCCATGTACTCGGCGGGGACCATTTCGTATCCCGGAGCAACTTCATCCTCATTGTCTCTTATGAACGCATCAAGAATCTTCATGTGCTTCCAGAGCGCCAGTGTGTCGGCGGCACTGTAATCCATTTCGTTTAAGAATGTTTCGAGTTGATCTTGTGACATGTTCAGAAACTTCAACATTCTCATTCCTTCATCGGCTGTTAGTTCTAACGGTTCGCCATTCATTTCGAGGCTCCTTTCTTACCGATAGTTGCCTTAATCGAATAACTTGAAAAGTCTCCGGGATTCAGGTCGAGGCACATTCCTATCAGCCAAGGAACATTACTCAATGATTCAGACAAGTCGTTGAGGCAGTGTACTTCAACCTTTTCGTCTGTAATTCCGGGCGCAAGAAAATCTATATCCTCGTTGACAGAAATGTATCTGAAAAAGTGACATTGGAAATAATCTTCATCATCACGATACATAACGCCGACCTTCTCCCATTTAAGCTCGTTAATCATTACGCCCGTTTCTTCATAAAATTCGCGCTCCATTGCTTTTACTGCGGTTTCTCTTTCTTCGATGTGACCGCCGATACCGTTGAGTTTACCGGCTTGCCACGATGGGCGATTCTTTCTGATAAGAGCAACCCTTGTCATTGACTTGTTAAATACGAAACCCACTACATAACGCGTATTCATCTTCGCTCACTCCTTTTCGTTTTTGATAATCGCGGGTACGCAGGGGCAGTCGGCGTGTCGCTTTCTGTTGTTTGCCTCGCTCGTAATTTTCATATATCTATTCGCGGAACACTCAATGCTATTGTCGCTCTTATAAAATTCACACGCGCAGTTATAGCAAAGCAATTCGGTGTTCTTGCAGATTCGCGGGTCAACCATCAGTGTCGCGTCGGATTCTTCACGAGGAATAATTTTATGTTCTGGGTCAACTAAATCGAGAAATCTTTTCCCCCAATCGTCAAGATGATTGCTATCGACAGAAGCATACTGCCTAAGTTTTTCGCCTAATACGCCACTCAGCGCATCTCTCGCCACTCGCATTTCCTGATCGTGTCCATCGCTCCACTTTAGGACATCTCCGTTTTGATGCCACCCAACTATGCCGTCACTGTTATTCATGGTGCCGAGCATGTTTTCCACAAATGGAAGGGCAACGCCTATAGCGGATTTCAGCCGCGCAATCTCGGCGTCCTTCGCGACAAGCTCGGCCCTTAGTTTATTGTTTTCTTCGCCCAAGTCCGCAATCATTTCGCATTCTCCACTTGCAAGGCGATCAATCTCGGCGCGGAGTGCGGCATCGTGTCTCAAAACACAACTATTAAAAAGCAGTGAATGTTTTTCTTGTAGCAATTTCTTGAGGTCTTCCCGTGTCAGCATGTCGCTCATTTGTCACCCGCTTTCGCGCATTCATATTTTTCGTAAATGATAAACCACTTTTCTTTTTTTTCAGTTACGGCTCTGGTAATATTCCAAATATCGTATTGGCATCCTAAATAATAACACAACTCCGTAAGCATATCTGTTTTTCTTTCCCATTCAGCCGTTTTGAAAACGATTGCAGTCGTGCAGTAAGTAAAATCTATATAACTCGTATAATGATGGATTCTATCGCTACATGAACATCGGTCAACGTAAGGATGCTCTTCAATCGAATGAGCCATGGCATAATCGAATTTATAGTGCCATGACCATTCACTTTCAGATTTCGCTACCGAACACGCCAACAGCATTACAATTACCAGAATTATGTCGCTCATTTGTCACCCGCTTTCTGCGCTTCTATTTTTCTTAGTGCCGATATTCTTCTTCTCGTTATACCCGCCTCTATACCCCGCTTGCCTCTTGTCTTGTCGCTATTGCTTGGATTGGCGGCTTCTTTTTCGAGCCACTTTAATTCGCTCTCTAATTGTTTGACAAGCATTGAATCGCTCATTTGTCACCCGCTTTCAGTTGTTTCGCGTTATTCCCAACCTCCGGCAGCGCCCGTAACATGCTTTCCGTGGCGCCGGCCTCGACAAGCCGATCCCGCTTTTGTTCCGGTGTCGCAAACGCCAGATAGACTTCCTGAAAATCTTTACGCAGATATTGGAGCGTCTTAATATCCACGTTTGCTAAAACTTCCCGGCCTCCAAATAACCGGATTGTTTTTTCAAGCGCCCTATCCTCTAATTCGCCTAATTTCTTTGTGGATTGAAGATACCGCACCATTTCCGTCCATGCTCCGGCGGACACCACGACATCCAAGTTACCGGACGGCGCCGGGTCCAGTATCGCAATAAACTCCGCCGGCCGCGGGAAGAACTTACTGGTTTGAATTAATCTCTTGGCCGCAGCGTCGATCTGTTGTTTTGTGTAATCCGAAAGCGCGTCCTCGTAAATTGCAATTAGCGGCTCCGTTATTTCTCTTTCATACGTCAGTCCAATCAGCGCCAACATTTCCTCGATCTTCTTGTCCTGTTGATTCAACATGGTTATTCTGTTCCTTTCTCAATTTATAGTTATTTACCGCCTCCATCGACTTTTGTTGCCTTATTTCTTCTTTTGTCGGAAAACGGGTAAATCCGTTACTTTTCGATTTATCATTCATATCTGTTTCGAGTTTATCATATTGCTCTCTAAGCTTTGAACCGGATAATATATTTTTCCACCAGAATGAATCTTTTTGTGACCAAGTAATTATTTCCCTGATTTTAATTATATTACGATTATCCCGAGTTCGCATTAATCTTATTTCGTTTGCCCAAGAATTTATTGATCCAGTTATTTTTCTATCCGGTTTATTTTCAATAATTAACGATTTGAGTAATTCAGCTAATTCTAAATCTATTGGCTCAAAACTAAATAAGGGTTTTAATTTTTTATTAATTGCCTTTTTAGGTAATGCGGGGATTACCGTCTCCGTTGGCGGTTCGTCTTTTGAATCGTCAACAAGAAAATCTTTTAAATCTTTATTCTTTACTTCTTTTGTAGTTATTCTTTTAAATACTTCTTGCCGGTTAGTTTTTTCATTTCCACCGGTTAGTCCACCGGTTAGTTCATCGGTTAGCGGTAATTCTAATTTATTATTTATTTCAGTATTCACGCCACTATTTTTTTCATTTCCACCGGTTAGTCCACCGGTTAGTCCATCAGTTAGTTTTTCGGTTTCCACCGGTTGGCATCGGTTAGTTGTAATTTTGTGTTGATAAATAAGCCAGTTGATTACAGTGATTTTTCTCTGTTTTACATCGGTTAGCTGTATCAGTTCTTCCGAAATGAAATTTGTCTCTCTCATTATCCGTAAAGCGGTCTTGATATTTTGCTCTCCGGTTGATTGGTGAACGTGATTTTTAATTTTAGGAACACTCGTGATCCAGACGCCACTTTCAAAATCAACATTATTCAAAATCGCAATAAGAACATCCCGGCCAAACGGATTAAGGCGCTTCCACGTTTCAGAGTTTTCTATTTTGCGGTGAAATTTCCACCAACCGACTTCGATCATTTTTTATTCGCCTTAGACCTTAGATAGTTAAGCGGCAAAGAATCTACCGCAGACAAGGGTTCGATTTTTAGAGCAACAATATTTATAAAATACCACTCTTTTTTCTTCACCTTAAAAATATAATCCGAAACGTCAGAGCCATAGGATAAGCGCCATTGCTCCGTATCTGTATTAAATCCAGTTGTTTTGAACATTGTCTGATAGCCCTCCATGAACGCCATTGCCCCGTAGAGGTATGGCGGCCGGGACGGGTACAATGACGCTCATGCAAAGCTATCGTTTGTTATTTCAACTGCTGTTTTGTGATATTGTTTCCTGCCGCCATGCCCGTATATTACCACTGTCGACTACCCGAGTCAATACCCGCCGTAAAATATTTATAATCCCCGTTTCCGGCCCGGTTTCGAACTTTCCGGCCTGTCGACTACCTACCCACCCGGAAGGTATAACTTGACTTTATAATTACGCACCCTATAATGAAATCAACTCATCTACCACGCGTAGAAGGAGTCACAACCCCGTAGAAATCTTACGCCGTTGTCAGCAGCAACCCAATCGCTCATCTGCCAAAGCAGCGTGAGCCTAAGAGCCGCCCGAAAGGGCGGTTCTTACATTTATACCGCCGGCGCCGATCCCCGCAGCAAGTATCCCCACCCCCGGACCACCCTTCTTTTTACATTAAAATCTTTTAATGTTTTTGCATCCCCGTATTTCCGTATATTGCCAGTTTGTAACTAAAGACTTAAATCTTTGCCGCGCACACGAATGATGTAATTAATATGTATATTCAGGCTCATCACCCCGCGGTCACTTATTCCCCGGTTTCGAGTTATTTAACTTATTGGCTTATCCCTTTTGGTTATTTTTTGGATTATCTTATTTATTATCGCCCAATCCCACGGCGCCCCGGTTTCCAAGCATTTCATGTCTCGAAATTCGCTGTCTAAGCCTTTCGAGGGCCGCGCCCGGTCAATGGCTCGTTTCGCTCCAGATCGTCCTGTTGCCGTTGTCGTGGCCGTCCTGCAGGCTCAAATTTTTATATATTTTTGGGTTCACTTTTCACTTTGTATATTCAGGTTCGAAAAGTTACCGGTTTTATTTTGGCAGGGGCGGTCTTCGCTATTAGGCAGTGCCGCAGCCGTCCGGAATCCCGAAAACCAAAACAAGCCGTTACTTTTAAGCGCGCGCAAAGCACAAAACACGCAAAGCACGTTAGTTAAAGCACGAATAACACGCGATAATAAATAATGCGATAAACCCAGGGCTTTTTCATGCTTTAGTTATTAAGGCTTTATGCTTTGCGTGTTTCAGCATGTTTAATCAATGAATATACGGCAATAATTCAATAATATGGCCGTATAAAATAAGATAATAACTAAAATAATAATTAATAAAATAAAATAATTCGCAATTAAGTAATAATTATAGCAATTAAAATAATGCGATAATATATAGTGTTTTTAATTTTGAGATTATATAATTCCGATAATTACATAAAATAATATGCTTGTTTATTCCGATAATTCCAATAATTACACGATAAAATAAGTTAAAGCACATAAAATACAATAACTAATATACGGCAAGTTTGCAATGATATAATCCGGCATAATAGCAATAATTCAATAATTCCGCGCGGCAATAGTTCCGACATGATAGAATTGATTATTCCGGCATGTAAATAATGTAAGAGAATAGAATATATATAATCCGGCATTATATCCGCTTGTTAATTCAATAGCTTATAATTCAATATAAGACTTGTTTATTCAATCCTAATAATGCGCCGATAATACCGGTATTGAATTCTATCCATTCAATAATACCGGCAATCCAATAATTGAATAATGCCGATAATTAATAGCTTAGAGCTATAAAATTATGGCGTAAATTAAAGTAAAATCACGCGCGCATTGATAGCAATAGACTCAAGCCCTATGAGCGCATTAATATCAACAAGCCTATATGCCGGCAGACTCAAGGTATATGAGTGCAATAGACTCAAGGCATAACTAATAACTAATAAATTGCACAAATAACAAAATAGATAATTATTAAAATAGATAAAACTAATAACCAATAACAAATAAAGCGATATATTAACCACAAACATAACACGATATAAAAGCCGTATAAACCGCAAATAAAAGCCGTGATAATTATTTTATAAAAGCACTTGTAATATTGATAGCGCGATATATAATAGTAAGTAAGATGATAGTTAATAACAAACAATATGAAAGTAAATTAAAAGCCGCGCGCGGCGCATGCTCGCTATGTGATAAGTTAGATAATTGCAAATATGACGTTTGCGCGCATTGTGATAATAATAGTGATAATATATTGCAATCAATGATACAGGCCGCGCGATTTTATTCTAAGGATATAAATAATTTAATAGATTATATAATTGACTACTTTGATACAAATTATAAATATGACATTAATAAAACTATCGGTTTATTCGATAATATTAATCTTAATGATAAAAGTGATGACTATAAAAACATTAATAGAATTAAAAAAGAATATAAAGCCAATAGTGATAAAATTGATTTTACGGGATTGAATATACAAATAAGGCAAAAAGACAATTACAGCGATATTGATAAAGCCAAAATTGCAATCCGCGCGGCTTTATTATCATTGATTAATTCCGGCGATAATTTGTATATAAATTGCGCCGATTTATTTAATAATGATTTATTAACTATTAGTATGGATTATATAATTGATTATACTCCGGTTAAAAAAGCCGTAAAATCGGATAATGATAAAATTCAATTATCTGATAAAATCAACAAATTGAATAATTCTATTGAGCTATTAAAAGCAAAGCAAAAAAAGCATTATACCGACAAAAAAGCTATTGCGATAATAAAGTTATCCGATAGATTGTCCGACTTACAATACAAGTATAATGATATAACTTCCAAAATTGATAACTTGCAATTCAACTATAGGCAATTAAAGAATAGCTCATTATCCGATAATGATAATTTATGGATAGAAAAGCAATTAACAAATATGGAGATTAAAATTGCTAAATTAGAAAAGCAATTAACAGCATAAAATTATAAAATTTTGGCCATTAGGCCGGAAAGTGTAGGGATTATAAAATGACTCAAACAAGTCTATTCACAAGTATTAAAACGCAAGTATTAGTAAATGAGACGCCAAAAATTAACGAATGTTTTAATTGTGAAAACTTCAAAAATTGTAAGATGCGCAAAGAAGGCGCGCGCGGTTGCGGCGATTTATTCACAACGGAAACCCGAATAATTGAGAGTAAGGCGATTGAATTATTTTAGGCGATAGAAAGCCTTTAGAGAACAAAACACAAGACACAGGAGACGCAGACCATGAATAAATCAAAATTGATAGCAGCGGCGGACAGCGGCCAAATGTTAAAAGTTATCATGCAGCTTGACACGCCGAGAATGCCGGAAGCAATACAAAGAGACTTTTGCGAATATTGCAAATATGAAGTTATAGCGACAGCGGACGCCGGAGACATCCTATCAATATGGAAATGCTTTACCGAGAAGTACCCCGAAAAATTGCAACTTAGAAACCAAGCATAAAACCACGGCCAACGGCCAAAAAAACGAAAGGAAAAAAACCATGTACGCAGAAATCAAACAGACCGAGAAACAGCAGACAACCAAAGCGGCGATATTAGAAATTTACAGAAAGCGAAAAATCCCCACGGTTGACTATCAGCTTTACCGAGGCGCAGTAATAGCAATAGCAAAGTAAACCAAAACCAGACCGGCGCAGCCGGAGAAAGGAAAAGCAGACCATGAAATATAACACACTTGCAGAGACGCAGAGAGCGCAGACACCGAGCGCGCGCAGCACCGGCAGCCGGTTAATTAATTTATTCTCAAATGCGCACTTGTCACCGGCACAGAAGACAGACGCAGCATATAAAATCGTAAGAGAGAGCGCGCCGGACCTTAACACCAACGAATATTTACAACACGCGCGGATATTGATAACCGCAGCCCGAAACGCAGCAGCCGAGAACGTGACCGCCGGAGAACTGAAAAGCGCAGCCGCCGAAGCTATCCGCGCGCACTTTCCAAACGCGACAGAAATATTTTAATCACAACCGGCAAACGCCGGAACAAACCCACGGCCAGACGGCCAGAAACGGAGAATAAAAGAAATGAGAATACCTAAAGAACTAATCAACAGCTTTACCGAGGAATTAGAAAAGAGCATAAAAATACAGCTTGAAATATCAACCACCGGACTCCGAAACCAGATTGACGCACAAGCGAAACGCGCGAATGAAGCCGAGGCAAGAGAACAGACCGCAGCCGGAGAACTGGAAAGCGCGCGGCAGATTATATCAGACTACACGGACACGATAGACAAAATCAGAGCAGAGAGAGACGGCGCAGAAACAGACTTGACAGCGGCCAAAAATCATTTGGCTACAATGGCCGAAGAAATCAAAACCTTGACCGAGGAAAAAGACGCAGCCGGAAAAGTTATTGACGCCTTAATTAAGACAATCAGCAAACAGGAAAACGAAATCGACAAGCGAGACGAAGACGCCGAGGAATTAGAAGACTGGAGAGAGAGACGCATAGAGACAGAAGCCGCAGCACAGGAAATCCGAGAACTACAGAACGAAATCCGGCACAATATGGAGACGGCAGCAACGGCAATCGAAACGGCGCAGAATGAGAGAGACGCAGCCCGACAGGAAGCCACAGAACTTCAAAGCAGCTTGACGGAAATTGCAGCAATAGCAACGCAGAGAGCCGAAGACCTTAACACAGCCGCGCGCAATTATGGAGAATTGCATAATTTACTTGCACAAGTAAGAGAGAGAGCAGCCGAAGACAGCGAATATAATATCAAACGCATGAACATTATAAACGAAGCCCACAACGTAATTGAAGCAGCAGAAGCCAAAGCCGGAATTACCTTTAATGATGATGAAAGCGGAATAATTGAGCGCATAAAAAATTATATTGCATACGCCGAGGAACTAAGAGAGGCAATAGACCACGCATAAACGCCGGACGCCCGACAGCAGCCGCGCGGCGATCCAGACAGACCGCGCGGCCACCGCCGGACGCCCGACACGGGAAAAATAAACCGGAGAGAGGAACTAAAAAATATGGCCTGTGAATATTTAGAACAGCTAAGAAAGGCGGCAATTTTGGCGGCAGCGAAACGAAAAATATTGAAAGGAGAAATCACCGTAAAACGGAACGCGCGAACCGGCAGACTTGAAATTTTAGGACTATCGGCAGCCGAGCGCGGCCCGATGGGAGACGCTTGCATTATCGCCGGACTTGCAAAACAACCGGACGCAGCCGCAGCCCTAAGACGCGCCGGAGTAAACACGACAGACGCTATCAGAACGCACGAACACGCCCACGCCCACGGCATACAGCACTAAAAGAGAACGACAAAACAGCGGCATATAAACCGCATAGAGAACGAAAGGAAACCAACCAATGAATTATATAGACCAAATCAAAGCCATGCAGCGGAGCAAATGCGGCGCAATATGGACAACGACCAGAGAGGAAGCGCGCGCCGAGGCACTATTAATACAAGCAGCCGGCAACTTGCAAATGTTACCCTTTACATGGACGGTCACTACAGGATTATATGACCACACGGCACAGCGCGCAGACGCCACGAAATACGACCCCCAAGAAATGTTTTCAGCGCAGCAGCGGAACAAACCGGAGCGCGCACTATACATTATCAAAGATATTACACAGCACTTGCAGGAAGCCGGATTGAGACGCCTTATAAAAGACGAATTGACAGACGGACGGAAACGGGACAGTAAAACCCAAAAGCTATTTGTTTTTTTGGACACCACACCACCACCGCAGACAATAAACGGCATATTAGAAATACCGCTTGAACTACCCACCAGAGACGAACAAGCCGCCCTTTTATCACTTGCAATCACGGCGAATCCCGAAAAGACACCGGACGAAGAAACCCAAAGCGCAATACTGGACAGCTTGACAGGTTTAGACAGCGACACCGCGCGGAATGCTATTCTAAAATCTTTGGTTAACACTGGAGCAATCACGCCGGAGTTTATTGCAAAGGAAAAGCGCAATTATGTTAAGTCAGCGGCTTTAACGTGGACCGATCCAGACCCGCGCGGTTTAGAGGCAATCGGCGGTTTAGAATTCCTGAAAGAATATTTGTTGAAAGCGCGCGCGGCAATGACAGCAGACGCCCAAAATTGGGGAATCCCCGCACCCAAAGGAATATTATTAGTAGGTATTCCAGGCGGCGGAAAATCCTTGACGGCAAAAGCAGCAGCAGCAGCCTTTAGAATCCCATTAATTCAATTCGATATTGCGGCCATATACGGGAAATATGTAGGCGAATCAGAGCAGAACATGAGAAACGCTTTACAAATACTTGACGCAGTATCACCGGCGGTTGTTTGGATAGATGAAATTGAAAAGGCACTAAGCGGAACAGGCAGCGAAGGAGACGGCGGAACAGCCGCGCGCATATTCGGGAATTTTTTACAATGGACACAGGAACGCGCCGGAAAGTTATTTATTTTGGCAACGGCAAACGACATATCAAAGTTACCACCGGAGCTAAAGAGAACCGGAAGATTTGACGCTTTGTTTTATGTAGGAACACCGCACCGGACAGAACGCGAAGCAATAGCAAAAGTTATGATGAAGAAATACCCACGCACAGCGAACACAGACGCCGCGCGGATTGCCGAAGTATCAGACGGTTATACAGGCGCAGAGATTGAAAGAGCCTATCAGGAAGCCTTAACAACGGCATACAATGACGGCAAGCGCGAACCAACAACCGAAGACGTTACAGAGGCAATCAGAGGAATTACACCTATCACGAAAATTGACGCCGTGAAAATGGAAGCCCTTAAACAATGGGCGAAGACAAGCGCGCGAAATGCGAGTAAAGAACCGGAAGCAAAGACAGCAAACGCAGCAGACATATTCAAAATCTAATCCGAGCCACGCGCCGGAGAAAGGAACAAAGACAGTGAGACGCATACCTTTGAAACCGAGCATATTGATATTGCATGACGTGAGCTTGACGGGAAATGTAAGCTATAAAACCACATCCAGAGAAGAAGAAACAAACGGAAAAAATGAGCTTGTCAAATGGGAGACAACGCGCGAAATCCAAGACAAGCCGGAACACGACCGCGCGCGCGCACTCCGAGCCAGAATCAAAACCGCATTGAAGACGGCCACCAAAGGCGCGATATCGGATATAGGACTATTTGCGCCGGACATCCCGCAGACGTTCGAAGCCATAACCGAAGCCGAGAAAGAGATAATCCAACAGGTTGACGAATTCAACAGCGGAGCATATTACAGCCGGATATATAGCCAGATAATTACTTTTCAAATCACGAGCGACAACGCCCAAGCACTACAGGCAATAAGTCAGATGATAACCAACGGATTGACAGACCTAAAGGCGGCAGTAAAAGCAGCGAACCCGGACGCCATAAGAGACGTACTAAAGGAAATGAAAGGACTTGATGCACTATTGCCAGACGCCAAAAGCGAAGAACTCAAAAAGCTAATGGACGCCATGAAAAAGAAAGCGCGCGACATAACGAAAGAGATTAAGAAAGCCGGACGCCAATTGGATGAAAGCGAGCTAATGAAATTTACCACGACAACCGGCATACAAGCCGCAGAGATGCGCATATTTGACGAAATACCCGAAACCGGAATCCCCGCCGAGCTAATGACCGGAGCCACGGCCCAAGAATTATCAATAGACTTTACAGCCGAGGCAGCCCCGACACCGACAACCGAGACGCCGAGAACCGACAGCGGAGAAGACTACAGACCCGACAACGGCCCGGAGACAGCCCCGCAGCCCGTAAACGGCCCGACAGCGGAAGAACTACAGACAGCAGCCGCCACAGCTTTACAGCCCGACCAGACGCCGGAAGGCAGCCGCTTGAACGACTGGACAGACCCCGAAGACGAGGAAGTCAGCGAACAGGCGAGGCAGCGCGCCGACCTAATCGAAATCATGAACAATTCAGACAGCGAAACGCGCGAAGCTATCCGCGCGGAACTTGCGAAAATGGACGCCGAGAACGCCGCCAAAGTATAAACGGCCAGAAATGCAGACGGGAAGAACGGCCCACAGCAGCCGAAAACCCCGCCAGATTGACGCCAGAGGCACGAAACCGGCGAAAAGCCGACAACTACACCAGAACGGCGCAAAACAGCGCAGAAAGGAGACGCCAACAGCATGAAACCGAGCATACACGAAATAGTCCGAACAGTTAAAATCACCTTTACCGGAAACACAACAGCCGCCGCGCGATATTGCGAGAGAGTAGCAGCGCAGAACGGCGAAGACGCCGAGCAATACACAGCAGCCGCCCAATATTTCAGACACCACGAAAAGCGAGAAAACGAAAGTTATTTATATTGTTAAAAAGACATACACAGGCAGCCGGAGACGCGCGCGCCGGGACAGCCGAACCGGGCGCCGGCACCGCCGGAAAACCGAAACGCCGCCCCCGATCCGGCCCCACGGCCACCGGCAGCAGCCCACCGGCGCAGACCACGCGACACGCGCACGAAATAAGCCCTTAGGGGAATTTTACAAAGACACAGGCGGCCAACCCGCCGGAAAGAGAGAGCCAACGATGCCACAGCATAGAAAATCTTTCAAGCACAATATAGGCGATACCGTATTCGTTCTATGGAACGACTGTTTGAGTAAGTGTGAAGTAAAAGAAATAACTATAGCCGGGACGGGTATTCATTATCGCGTGGATACTTGTGGTTATTCACGACTTTATCATGAATCCGAAGTCGCAAAAACAAAATCCGCACTTGCGGGAAAAATAGGAAGGAAACAATAACATGAGCAAGCCACTGCCTAACTGTCACTACTGCGGAAAGACCATCAAGCGGAAAGCGAGAATCATCTTCGACTTTCACGGAGATAGGTTCGCGTGGCACACGGATGACGGCTACAAATGCACGAACAGCGACCCCGACTTTGAAATCGCTTGCGGAGTGTTTTCTGGCAGGGTACTCGAAAGCGAAGGTGTGTGCCTGTTGCAGAAAATCGCGCACAGGCCGAAGCGCACTTATATGAAAGAGGTATAACGTGAGAATTACAGAGGCAAGTGAGTATCTCGGAGTCAGCATCAACACCCTGAAGCACATGGCCGACAGCGGGCAGATACGCTCCTACAAAACCAACGGCGGCCAACCCGCCGGAAAGAGAGAGCCACAAAATGAAGACGGCAGAAGAAGCAAAAAAAGCGATTGAATATACAGATAAGTTATATCGCGCAGTAATGGAATCCGAAGACATTATTTTTAATTATCCAGAGAACGACAGCCAAAGATTTGAAGCGATAAAAGAAACCGTAAAAGAATCAGAAATGCGCGACAGATACACCGGCGCCGTTGACGATACCAACCCCGCCGACACCTTGCGCGCATACATTGAAGAAACCGAGGCAGCACTAAAGACAGCGGTTGACGAAATAGATACCCTTAGAGCAGAAAATCTAAGACTCAAAACAGAGACGGCAGATATAAAATTTTGTTTCGAGAAGTTACAAAAAGACTTTATCGAAAATGTAAGACTCAAAACAGCGAACACCGGCAGCCTTGAGAAGTATTTAATTATGACCGGCAGACAGACAAACGAAAGAGATATTTTATTTGAGAAATTACACAACAGCGGAAACTTGAGAGAGACAGCCACCGAACAGGCAGACGCCGCAGAAATTGAGCGCGACCAGTGGCAAAGGCATTATTGGGAAACCCGCACTTTACTTGAAACAACAATTAGAGAATGCAGAGTTAAAACGTGAAGCCCTTAGAGGCAGAAAGGAAAGGCCCGAAGATGCAGACGAAGACGGCAGCGAAACAGATGCAGCTTGACGGGATAGATTCAGAGAACGAAGCGCGGCGGCAATTAGGGAAAATATGGCTTGCAAAAATACAAGCCGAAGTATTTACAGAAAATAAAATGCCCTTAGAGGCAGAAAGCAGAGGCGCAGAATGAAGGCCATAATCACAAGTTACACCGGCCCGACAAACCACAGAGGCCCACGCATTAAGGCCACAGACAGCGACAGAAACACAATAAGCATCCCCGTACCGATTGAAGAAGACAGCGAACAAGCGCACGACCACGCAGTCAGAACGCTATGCGAGAAAATGAACTGGACAGGCAAACTTGTTAAGGGAAGTTTGGGGAATGACCGAGTTTATGTTTGGTACGAAACCGGAAAGGAGATTGAAATATCATGAGCGAAACAAACCCGACAATGACTGATTTATTTGGCGAAGTGATCCACAGCTATACACGCGCCCAAGCGATTGAAGACGGCGTTTTGATTGACTTGTCAGCTATTGCGCCGGACGTATGCAGACAGCATTATAAATATCCGATTGCTTGCACAGCTCCAGTTTGGAGCATTATAGACGAAGCAGTTAATAATCCCCGCTTTGATTGCGACCACAAGGGAATTATTCACGACATGCTTTTCATGTCTATTCACTACAAAACTTTTGTATTGTCTGAACAGGAAGTTATTTTTGAATGCATGATGCCGCTTTACGAACACCAGAAAGTTTATCAATTCAAAATGAATTGCGGCCCGAATGACGATTTGACGCCATGCTTGACTATCATGCTACCAAATGAAGACTGAATACAAAAACCCAAAGGAGAACGGACGCCATGAATGCCACAATCGACACCAGACGGACGAACAGCAACGCAACGGCCAACCGGCTATTTGACGCAGCAACGGCAGAACTGGAAGCAGCAGCGGCCACAATGTTGAAAGATGCAAACGCTTTGATGGTAGAGGCGGCAAAAATCCAGAGACGGAAAGGAGCAGCAGCATGAACACCCCGAAAGATTTTGTTTGGAACGAAGACGGCCAACTTGAACACCGACCAAACGGAAAAGACGCGCAATATTGGGAAGACCACCGCCCGACACGCGCACAGGAGCGCAGAGGCAAAATAGGTTGTGCTTGTTTATTCACGGCAATTTTGGCAATCATGTTTTTACTCATGAACTGGAACGCCGAGCGCGACTATTACAAACAGCTTTACCGGCTCGATAATTGCGCGGCCAAGCACTACACGATTCAGGAATGTAAGGATAACTGGACAAAATAATCCCTTTAGGGACAAATTGAAAGGACACAGAAGCCATGAAGAAACAGAAAAATATTTATCCGCAGTTATTCAAAAAAGGCTTTATGTATTTATTCCAAGACGGAGAGGCAGAGACGGAATTATCAGAAGTTTACGCAACAAATGACTTCGGGAAATTATGCTATGATAATCTGAATGAAAATACAATCGAATTTTACATGATGGGCAATGACGAAATTATCAAAAGCGTAATCACCGAAGAAATGGAGTATTGCTAAATTCCGCCATGTCCGAGAACCTATCATTTGACTTTGACGCCACATACCGAGCCGAGGCAGCCCAACAGCCGCCCGTCTTAATATCGGCGCACACGCGCGAACAGAGACGCTTTGACCGTGATTTTTTCATGCCTTTACTTTCACACGCCGAGGAAAATCTATTACTTGTGAAGCGATCCGGCGGGAAACTTTTAGTCAAGCCAAACTGTTTGCGCGCAAATGATATGTTTATTCAATGGAAAAGAAATATGTCGTATTACGGCCACACATGGAAACAGCATTTGACGGTTGACGAACTTGTCACAAACGGCGAGATTCCCGGTCTTGAAAATACAGGCTTGAAATTGCACATCGAACCGGACTTATTCAAAGCGGCCCTTCACCGGCAGAGATTCTACAACAAAGAGGGATTGCCCCTGAAAGAAATCCCAAAGGCTCTTAGCGCCGAATATAAAAGGCACAGGCGCACACTCCGAGCCATAGGATACAAAGATTTACTCTATCCCTATCAGCGCCATGATGCAGCGGTACACGCACTAAAGAATTATTCTTTCCTTGCATACAAACAGCGGTTAGGGAAGACGCGCACAGCCATAGCAACGGTTATTCTTAAAGAGACAAAGATTAATTTATTTGTGTGCTTTTCATCCCTGATAGAGACATGGACCGATGAAATGGAAGTTATGAATATCCCGAAATCAGACATTAACGTAATCCGACATCCGAGCGATTTATACAACCTAAAGAAATTCAACATCATAGCATTTGAAACCTTGCGCCGAGAGGAACGGAACGAAGGCCCGATACCATGTGAACGATGCGGCGAAATAGTGACAAGCAAAATCTGCATGGCCCCGAATCCCGACATCTACAGCGCTACAAAGACATGCGGTTGGAATAGATATGATAATTCAAGCTGTCCCAAATGCGGAGCAATAAAAGAATTCACCGGACGCCATTGTAACGCTTGTGATTATTCAGCTTTCACATGGACACCCGCCCTTTATAAGCGCATGAAGAAATCGTTTGATTGTATCGTAGTAGATGAATCACAGGCGAGTAAGAACCGGAACAGTCAGCAGGGGCGCGCTCTTAGGGCGCTACAGGCAAAGCATAAAATCATACTCACAGGCACAATCTTAGAGAATTATATTAGCGAATGTTTTTGGCAACTCTGGTGGTTGTTAGGTAAGGGAAGCCCACGTTTCCAGTATCAATACAACGGCGGCTATGCGCTATTCTTAGAGCGCTTTTGTGTCTACACGAAAACCAAGTCAGGCCGTAATAAACTATCCCCGAAAATCAGGAATGCAGAATTATTTTATGAGCTGATGGATACCGTTATGACGCGCCGGACAGAGAAAGACCCCGATGTCGCCAAGTTTATAAATGTTCCGGACATAAAGAACGGCAAGCCATCCTTTATCAGCATAGAGCCAACGGCGCCGGAGAAAGAAATCTATGACCGAGCAGTCGACAACTTTGAAATATGGTACCGTGAGCAGCTTGCAGACTTAGACGAAATGCCGGACTGGATGCGCGGGACTTCTATGAAGCAATTATCGTCAGCCGTACTTGTGAAGCTGAATATTTTACGCCGCATATCATCCTGTCCATTCCTTTACGATTCATACACCGGAAACGGTACCGCAAAGATGGAATTCATAAAGCAGATCGTGAAAAAGAAAGTGGACGCCGGAGAGAAAGTATTAATAGCTTCCGTGAATAATCCGTTTGTTGATAAGATGATTGCAGCGATTCCCGGCGCAGAGGGATTCACCGGCAAGATGTCGATTAAACGCCGGAATGAAATGCGCAAGAGATTCCAGAACGAAGAATATCCGAAAGTTTTAGTTGTATCTACACAGGCTTGTAATTTAGGCGTCAATATGACTTCCGCATCTACAGCTATCATAGTTGACTTATTGTGGTCCCCGAAGAAATTAGAACAAATGTGGAAACGTATTCATGGACCGGGACAGACCGCAGAATGTGATATAATCTATCTCATAAATGACGGCATGATTGATGAAGACATTAACGAACTATTGATAGGAAAGGACAGGGGAATTGATGAAGCAATAGACCGGATTAAAGACGATTCAGAAGTAGAGTATTTCAGTCCGATAGAGTTTGCAGAAAAAATGCTTAATAAGAGAAAAGGAGAATGAATAATCATGGAGCCGGAAAAAGATATTTTGGGAAATGATATTAAGAAGTGCGAAATATGCAATAAACAAGACGGTTTAGGATTTAGAAAATGCCTTAATTGTGGCGCTAAAATATGGCTATGCACATTTTGTGTGCCGGTATGCCTAAAATGCAAATGTCCGTCAAATAGAATTTCAAAAGGATCAAGAATATCAAAGCCGAAACATAAACTTACAACCGGAAGGATTAAATAATCATGGCATACACCAAAAAAGAATACCCGCGCGCTCCACTATTAACATGTGATCCGGACGATATACTTACAAAGGAACAGGCCGCCGAGGTAATAGGTTGCAGCGCTGCGTTAGTCGCATTGTATATGAAAGAAAAGAAAATCACTTGCTATATTATCAACTGTAATCAGGGACACAGAGGCCGCCACGAAATGCGCATCATTCTCCGGGCAGACGCTTTGAAATTCAAAGAATGGTGGATAGACGGACCATTGAGAGACGGGAAGCTAAGGACGTTAAGCATTAACCTTAAACAAGCCATGTCATGGCTCGATAAGAAAATACTATGTGAACAGGAAGCCATAAACGCCGTAGAATCGATTAATAGTGCTACACTATATTGGGACGGCGAGAAGATAAAACAAGCCAGAGAGAAGACGCGCAGACAGCGAGAATATGCAGAATTACAAGTTATGCGATATGAACAAAGAGTAATTAACCGTAAAGAAGAATTGGAGAAAGAGAAGGAAAAGAGTTAAGGAATTTCCCTTTCCGCCGGTTCAAGATATTCAATCCCCAACGCAGTAAATATGTCTGATTCCCTGTCTATGCGTATCTGTTTGATTTTAAGCCTGTCAGCAAACATCCCCGATCCGTCAGCCGCCAAATACTTTTCTTGTTTACCACAGAGGTTCATGATTCTGATATTATGGTCCTTGCTACCGGTTCGAATGAATAGAACAATCGGGAACGTATGCGTATCAGCAAAGTATAAATCTACTTGTATCTGATCCTCATACCAGAAGGACGCCAATCGTTCACCCCACTTCGGCGCAGGCATATTCCCGAATAACGGATGATGCGCGAGACAGATACCTTTGATCTTGTCTATACAGTCCGGTTTCGGGATTAGTACGATGTCGATGTCGTGGACTACTGGACGCCGGCGCCGAATGCTTCCCGCCACTTCTATCCGGACGCACAAGTCTTTAATTTCGTCAACAAGTAAGCCGGCAATCATACGAGCTTCCAGTAATATCTTTTCATTTTCTTTTGTCATGTGATTATCCCTTTCCTTTTATCGCATCTTTTATTGCATCTTTCCATTCTCCGACTATCCAGACTCTTGACGGCAGTAAATCAGCATTCGCCAATTCCAGAGGCACATAGCACCCAACAAGCAGCCTGTCTAATTTTATGACTTTTAATTTGTAGGCGACTTGAATAATCATATTGCTTTCTTCAAATGGTTTGCTGCAAATAGACGGATATTGAAGCGACCCGAAATGCGCATGCTGTATTTTTAACGCCGTTTTTTCTCTGCACATTTTACAGGCGCAGTCAAGATAATTGTCAGGCGTTATATATCGTGCGCATTGCTGTTCATTGAATATAATCATAGCGGTAATTCCCCCTGATTTTCATTCAGTATTTTATTTGTAAGACTCCATAAACGAATTGTCCTTTTGCCGCATTCGCCATAGCTTTACGCCTATATCCTTGCCGAATTTTTTAATTAAAACATCCTGTTCGCCGTAATACTGCTGTAGTTGATGGGCCATAAATAATTTGTTTTTTAGCACATAATTTTTCTTCTTATAGAATATCAGAGCCATTAGAAATTCGACAGGAATATCAATATCGCTAACATCCGAGCCTTTTGTACATCTCCATGATATTTTACCATGAATATATAGGCCGCATTCAGGTGGAATTTCAGCGGTTTTGCATATTCCCGATTCGCAAGCGTAATAAAATCTATGACAGAATGGTAGGTACTTTTTATATTTCTCGGTTTTAATATCTTTCATCAGATCGGCGCGGCTTACTTTTACCTCGAATATATCAACGCAGAATCGGGTAAATGATGGGCGAATATTTACCACATCGGCAATAGCCACGCCATTTACGGAATATGTTGGAATAGGAATTTTGCCGTATTCGGTTTCCATATATTTTTTATCATAAGAGACGCTTGCCCGGCGCGCAGCCTGCCCGAGCCATACGGAACCAAGAGGAACTTCGGTATAGATCGTATCTTTACACTCGGCAAGCGATAGACATAATTCGGTGTGTTTTCTCATTATAGCGGTAATTCCCCCTTTATCGGCTTGCCGGTTTTTGCAGCTTTCTTTTGCGCCATCTTTAGTTTTTTCTTCTTACTCTTTTCATCTTTAGCGTCTTTCTGTAAATCAAAATAATTGCTTTTCTTCATGTAACAATAAGCCTTTGCCATACCTATAGCATCGGCCCGGTCATTGTCTTTTAATACGTCTAAATTCAAGCCGTATAATTCATTCGATTTTTGCACTATCGGCCCTTTCATTGCCAGTAATCTTTCAACCGGTTTCATTCCCTTAACATTCGGCTTTTTAATCCCGCAGAATATCGAATACCATTGGCCGGCAGCGACTTCGAAAACATTAGTACACCACGGAGCGAGAATGCACAAACAACCCCCAATCATGTAGCTGATAGACTTTCCAACGGACGGACCATTAGTAAAAAAAGGCTGCTCAATTACAATAGTGTCGATAGGGAAATCCATTAGATTAGTTTCTTTTAGGCACTCTTTCAGAAGACGCGGCCCACGTTTCAGCCGTTCATAGAAATCATCGTAATGCCCCAAGTGTATGACTCCGGACGCCAACAGCTTTTCTTCTCCGAGACTCATAACGGCATAGCCTATATTGTTTGTGGAAGCGTCAATCGCTATTATCAGAGCCATTTTCAGCCGCCTTTTCTTTGTAGTATTCAGCCCGTCTTTGTTCCAGAATAATACTTTCAGAAACCGACACTTTTCTACAGCCTAAAACATTCGCATAGAACCAATCGCCAAAATGCGTTCTTAGATAAGCATAGGAAACAGGGTCCGGTTTATTCGTCATGCTATTGGTTACACCGACCACGTTTTCCCAAAGTTCAGTATATTTCGTTTCGCCGCATAACTTCATTCTTTCACCGCCCTTGTTTTATTAATGCTATGAGTATACAGATAAAAAATATGAATAATATTGCTTGGCAGATATAACCAATTAGCATTACAGCTTTATCCATTCTCCATAGGCGAGACGTTCAGCTTTCTTTAATTGCTTCATCCCGGCTTTCTTGTCGCCTATTACTATGTTTGCGCAGCCGCCATGTATCAGTAATTCAATCTCCGAAAATGTCTCTTTGAGCGCATTCGCCGCTTTCTTCTGTTTCGCCTTGCACTTCATTTCCATCTTCGCTCGTTTCTTCAATTCCGTCTGTGAGATATTCTCCATCGTCACAATCCTCCATGTCCTTTATTTTCTGTTCTTCTCTTAGCTTTCGTGCTAATGCAGTTAGTTCTAAATATTTCTTTTGCCGTTCAGCCCGGATCGTAGGCCATTCAGCAGCAGCTTTACGGCGCTTTGACCAATCGACATTCCAGTAAGGCAGCGCTCCGGCATTCTTACACACCGGGTCAGGGCAAAGAGGTATCGGCGGCTTTCGAGCTGCATTGTCCGGCTTTCTCCACCATTCCTTAACTTCTGATTCTGTAAATTCACGCTCACAAAATGAGCAAGTGTACTTTCCTTCTCGATCCTTTTCACGCTGTATGATTCGTGCAAGTAAGGCGTCCGCATCGATCGGTTCCGTATTCTCCGCAAACGGGTCTTTTTCGAAGATGAGAGCAAGAATGTCGGCATCGTCTTCGGGATAGTTCAATCCAACTTCTCCACGGTCTGAATCTGAATGTTGTCGAGCTTATAGATCAGCCCTTTGTACGTTGCTTTGAGCCAGAAGAAGCCCATGACTCCGGCGCCTATCAATCCGCCGGCAATGAGAAGCATGAAGCCCATGAAGATTACAAGCCATTCTGATATTTGCATTTGATTATTTCTCCAATCCCATAATTTGTATCATTCTTTCTTCGTCGCTTAACTGTCCCTGTAAATCTATGGTTGCGAACTTTTTTATAATATACTTTTTTCTTTTGTAATAAATGTAATCTACAATAAAGCCAATATTAAAATCTTTGCAATCAATAGTCTCGCGATAAATCGGCTTTTTTATTCTTTCGATAAACTCTCCTTCATCAAATACCAGTATGGTTCCGACCCTTTGATATGGCTTGGCCTTAGATTGTCTTGCATTCTTAACCTTTCCGATCATCTGTTTTTTTCGGTCTGAAATTTTCATTTAGTTATCCCCGCTTTCCGTTCAGTTTTTTAAGATATTCCTCGTAAGCCTTTTCCGCAATTCGGCTAAACCACTCATTGCAATCTACCCATACCGCCATAGGTTCTAATTTGATAGGACCATTAATGTTGAAAGTGTCTTCAAACCCTTCATCTATTTCTCTTTGTATTTTCCATGTCAACGGACAGCCCGTTTGCGCAACTCTCAAAACATGCGTCTCTTTCTTATAGGTAATATTTCCGAATTTCTGGATGAGCCAAAGAGACATTTTTCCGCAACCATCATCTTTTTCATTTATGGCAACATTGATTATCTCTATTTGCATGATTTATCCTTTCAGTTTGTTTTTGTGATAAATTCGGGCATCGGCAATTCCCATTTACAGCCCGGAAAATTAAGTATCGTTGTTAGATCAGAAGTCCAGTCTTCAATTATCGGACAGTAATGGAATATGCGTTCAGGCGCTATCAGAGTGCCGTTATGCCATATATCTATATGCTCCGTTTTTGTGCGGTCCCAATGCTTACAGGTATCACAGGCTTGAACGACACAATAATTACTTTCGGCTTCCATCCTCATCCCCGCTTTCCGTACAGTATTTTTTCCCACCAGTTCGGACGCCGCGCCTCGACACGCAAAACTTTATGCGTTTCGTGATTATGATTAACTTCCCCGGCGCTTTTCGTAACTTTTTCCCTTTAGCACCCATGACCGATAACTTAATCACATCCCATCCGGCTTCATCCAGAGCTTTCCATGCCATTGTTTCACGGTTAATGTTTTCCATGCGGATAAAATCATCTACACATTTCGTCATTGCATCGGCAAACGGATATTTGAAATACATACTCCTTTTGTTCTTTTCAGTCAAAATGTTAAACTTCAAGCTATCCATGATTCAGCATCCCCCAATCATTGCGCTCATTACCATCAGCAAGAAAGCCATCCACATTATCCGCACTACTATCATTATCAACTCACTGACCACGGACGGCTTATGATACATATTATCATGGCCCCAATTATACGGCGAGAATGTATATATGCGACCACCTAAATCATCGTAATAGTCACGGTTGAGTTTCATTCATAACCGCCTTTCGGCCCATTCCATTTATAACCGGGGCGCTTAATAAATTCTTCTATATATGCAACCATGCGATCAGATTCTTTTCCGTTTGATACAACATCCCCAAAATTTACCATTAAAGCGCCCGGTATATTGCCTAATAATATTTGATCGAATATTTTATAAGCAGCCGTCCTGCTAAAAATTTCATATCTTTTTCTATGCTTACAGTTACCCGATTTTGTAGTTAAATAAATATAGGGAGCGCCAGACGCCCATTCGTTATCAATTTCCTTGAGTTCTATTCCGACTATGGATTTCATAATCAACTATCCGGCTTTCCGGCTATGTTCATTTCTTCCTCGTTAAGTAAGCCTGTAATTCCGCTTCCGTAAAGCCTAACATATAATGCGTTTTCGTGGTATTAAGAGCCAGTAAATACAAGCGTAAATAATGCTGATACCGTGAATCCCCATGAAAGTTAAGATTCGCTTCCGGGTGTACTTTGCAATTCAATTCTATCGCGCGGCCCTTAATCTTGAATTCTGTTATTTCCTGTGTTCCCCATAACCGGCAGATTGTCGGACGTACAGGATAAATCAGGCACTTATTATCAAGAGCGAGAGCCGAGCAATATCCGTCAATTCCCTTTTCTGGAAGTGTCTGTTTATTGCCCCTCAAATATTCCTGTATCGTGATGTATTCAGACTTAATGAACGGCGCAATTTTACAGCAATTCCCGCAGCCTTTACAACCCGGCGTATTCGGTATTAGTGACCAGAAGTATTTTAGTTGTTGGAGGTTCATTGTTCACCCATTTTTTCAGCCTGATCTACAAGCGATTGTCTAAATATTTCTTCTGCTATATCGTCAGCCGTTGAAGCCCTTTGTTGATGAAAGTCCAGAGCGCCCACAAACTTTGATTCAAAGCCCTTGCGCGTTACCTTTTGAATTAACAATGCGAACATCCAGATTACCGTTAATACTATCCCGGCCAGTATCACATACAGCAATTTCCCGATCCCTTGAGCGCCCGATTTTATGAAGTCGGCCAAGACACCCAACCCGGCAATTAAACAGGCGAAAAAGAATAGCGCTTCAAGCAGGTTTAGTTTCCCGATGCTGTTAATCAATTCGCTTACTGTTACGTTCATGGTATGTCTCCTTTTTATCGCTTGTATGATCGTCATAAAACTTTTCCATTTCGTCCAGCGCTTCCATGAATTTAAGGCAATCTGTGCCGGCGCCTTTGAGATATTGTAAAGATGATTTTCCCTTGATTGCTTTCCTCAATACCATTAATTTTTTAATCATTCCCACCAACTGTAAATCGACTTCGCGCATAGCTACATATTTCGCAAGTAATTTATCGTAAGCGGTTTGGTCCGACATTATAATTTACGTCTCCATTTATCTTTATGCTCAATCACAACCGTTTCACATGTGGAAAGCGCCATAGTCAGATCAGCCGGGAATACGACACGATTATCCTTTGCCCATTTCTCGAGCTTCTTGGCCTTTATGAATACGTCAAACAGCGCATTGTAATGCTCGTTGGCTATTATTACTTGTGAATCCTCATACGGCCCGAGTCCGGGATGATTCGTTTTTTCGCCTATCCCTTTTTCGGAAAGAGGGTCCGTTTGTTTGTCGCATTCCGGTTCCATGTTATTTGCCTCTTTTTTTAGGTTTATCGATCAGCTTCATTACCTTTTCACGTAATAACTGTAAGTCCTCATTATCGACTTCATTTTTTCGGCATTCTGATTCATATAAATCCATGTCAATATTATTTTCAATCGCTATTTCAACTTCTCTTTCGAGAACATCAGGCGCCAAAGCATCTAACTCAACGGCCATCCGGCCGTATTCTTCTTTGAATTTCTTTGACCTTGAATCAGTATCTTTCATTGCATCGGGATTATATGGTAAATTGTGTTCATCTATTAAATCAACTGTCAATGCGCATTGTTGCGAATCGACACAATAACAACAATCCATTTCCTCAAATGTATTCATCATGGCCGGCAGCATTTCGAGGCCGGACGGATCGAAGTCTCCGAAGTATAAAATGAGAGCATCTTTTCCCATTGCATTTACGCGGTTTATAAAATCGTTTTTGAAGCTCATGGATGCGAAGCCCCGAGCGACAACAACGGGTACGCAGTATCGACTTGCGACACGATCCACTATTCCACTTAATGCGTCCTTTTCTATCCATATTTCGATGTACTTTTCCTGTGAATTCATTAAATCGCGCTGATAACCAGTCAGGAAATGGCGATAAGATGCTCTTATAAATGCCGCCTTGTCTGACCATCCGGCATTTTCTATGTATGTCCGGGAGCGATCTTCCATGCATGACCAACTGATTATGCCGTTCATTCGTGCGGCGGAAAGTAAGCCGCTTAATTTTTGATATTCTCGACCGTTATTGTCAATTATATGTGTCGACACAAGTTGATAATATATTTGTCGTAATGTCAGCGGCCAGTAACCTTTAAGATTATTAATAATGCCACTTATTTTGTATATTTGTGCCCTTGATTTATCCGATATGTTTTTCATATTCACTCTTTTCAAAAGTCGGGACCGGCCATGATTGCACCGGCCCCGCTTATTCGTTACCATCCCTCTGCTGTTGGCGCATCGACAATATGAATTGCCCCACACTTCACGCAGATATTATCCTGAATCTCACCCCCGCAAACTTTACATACGGGAGTTAATTTCACTTCGCCGTCCGGTACTACTGTATGGTCAGCCGGATCGTTGATTCTTAAATCCGGTTCGCCCTGCACCGTTATTTTGACGTTAGCGCCTTCATCGTTTAAATGTTGGCCCAATGCGTCAAATTGCGATTGATCCTCTACATCCCCGTCCAGTTCCCTATCGATGTCCTTATCCTGTTGCTCTTTTTCTTCATCGAAATTGTCATAGTAATCGACAAGCGTAATCACGACACGGACATCCTTACCGACATACTGATCGAACTTCTCCAAATTCTCGAAATTCGTTGTGTGAAACTTCAATTCCTTTATGCCGCGCTCTTTCACTACTTTTGCGGCACAGGTAATCAGTTCACCGTAGAAATTGAAAACTTTAGGCGTCCGTTTCTGGACCCTATCGTCACGGTTCGGCTTCACATCCTTGACTTGTTCAGCAGGCGGCGGCTCGATTCCCGGCAATGATGCTTGCTCTACCGCTTTAGGTTCTTTCGGTTCAGCCGGCGCCGGAGCTTCTTTATCTTTATGCCCACGCTTTTTAGGCGCATCGTCCTCAATAATCAGGATAACATCGGCCATGTCCGGGACTTTACCGTTTTCCTCAAACCACTTGCGGATTTTTTCGAGCTTTGACCTGTTGTATCCGCCGATAAGCCAATCCTTTGTAGCGTCTGTAGGCTTGCGTACACGATCCGCAAATTCCCAATCTTTCGGAAGTAATTGCTCATCGAAGCCGCCTACTTTTGTGATCGTTGCATACTTTCCCAATTTGTCACCCCCTCTCGTTTATGATTTATTTTCTTAAAGTCTGTCTTACTCGCAAAGCATTCTCGCCCTTTTCCGTCAGTATTCTCGAAACAACCATTTCCCCGGCAGCTATCCGCTTCTCATCCTCTCGCCATCTAAGATAGTTAAGCGCGAAGTCAGCCACATCCCCCGTTGTCGGTTCTTTGTCATTCCCCAATTCTATTTTCAGCCGGATAACGAATGCCTGAATCTCGACAATCGTAATCCCCATGTTCTTTAATTTGTCCCACTTTGCGTTTGTATCGTCAGGCATTAGCTTTGTCCTCCGCTTCATCTAATATTATTACTTCTACTCCACAAGCCGGATCAGTAGCGGGATTCGCTTGCGCAATACCTGTATAGAATTTTGCTCTGTTATCAAACTTCTTCTCGATGGGACATAATATCCTGATACATCTTTTAGGAAGCGCCATGTTATTATTGGAGAATTCGCACATGTCGAAAAAACGGTTGCCATGCAATTCATTCTTTGCCGATTTTCTATACGGGCAATTTTCAGACGTTGCTATTACTTCTACCATCCACATGTTATTTACTCTCCGCTTCTATTTTTCGAGGACAGTTTTCAATACAGCATTTTGTCCGTCCGCCGTTTGACATTGGCGCATGACTGTAAATACATATCCACCCCTTTATCGGATGCGTGATTCTTTCCGGGCAGTAAGTATTATTAACTGATATTTTCAACGGTTCGTTTGTAGGCATATTATCCCTCACAGCAAGCCGGACATTTGTGTTTCCAGACATTGCCGTCTTTATATGTTTTCCAACCGTCAGACTTCATTTCAGCCATCAATTCGCTCCATTCGTCACGGCCATAATCATAGGACTGATCGAAGCTGCAAAAGTCGCAATAAACATCATATCCGCGAAAAGAAGAAGTATTCTCTATCGTCATGCCGTAATCTCCAATCTCCGGTCTTCTGTTATCTGTATCCGACACGGTATTATCTGCGCTATGTCCTGATGCGATATAACTACAATCTGCGCAAAATACTTTGTGAGGTATTTCAGGAAGTTAAAGTAATTCTCTCTCTTAATCTCATCGAATGAGCCTGTTGTTTCATCCAAGAATAATGTTTCCATGACACCGCTGTTTTTTATACCGTTGTAGATTCCCAATGTCGCGCGCATAATCATCCGGCCTAAATCCTTTTGCCCTTTTGAGCAGCATTTAAGATCGACCTTCACCCCTTTGATAATCAGGGATAATGTGAAGTCTTCACGGATCGTCTTATTGTCCTTATTCATACGCTGCGTGTCAAACTGTAATGCCATGTCGCCGCCGGATAAGATGTCGAATAGTTCACGCGCTATGTTCAAGAATTGGCTTTGTTCGGCGTCGATAACAAGAGCCTGTATGCCTTTCAATCCGAATGCTTCTTCAAGCTGATAATATAGGGCGCCTAATTTAGTTAATGAATCTATCCGGGACTGAACTATGTCACGTTTCATTTCAGCCGTTGCAGAATCGTTCAGAGCCTTTTCCAGATTCGCTATCCGGCCAACCGTCTCATTCTTATCTTTGTTCAGCCTATCGCGTTCTATGCCGTTCCGTTGCAGGCTCATTTCATAGTCTTTTTTCACAGACTCTTTTGTTTCGAGGTTCGACAATTCCACATGCAGCCCTTTAATCTGCTCGTCAATCTCTTTTATTTCAGCCGTGATTTCAGCGACACGTTTTTTATGCTCATCCATAAGCGCCAGTTTTTCGGCAATGTTCCCGGACTCCACATCTTTAATCTGTCCGAGCAGACGGCGCTTTGAGGATTCGACTTCTTCATAACCACGCAGCTTTACTTTGAGCGCATCTATTTGCCGCTGAATTTCGTTCACCCAATAGGTAAAGACATTCTTCATTGTGTCCCGGCGAGTTACTACTTTTTCTTGTTCGGGCGCACAAGCAGCCATTTCATTTTTATATTTATCGATATTGCCCACGATAAAAACATAATCTATCTTATCAATTTCTTTTTTAGCTTGTACCGCGTCCGACACATAAGAGCAATTTTGCGCACAATCCAAGCCGCTTAATATCGATGCGGCTTTTTCTTTTCTCTTGTAATCGTCTCTCATATTTATTTGAAAGTCACGATTTTTTTCAGCCTGATACAGCCTTTTATTAATATCGTTTATTGCAAAACTGTACGCTTCCGCCAATTTCCTTTTTTGCTGCTCGACATAATTTAATTCAGCCTGTAGCGGCTCAATTTGTTTTTGAATACTATCCTTGCCGGCCAGAGCCTTATCACATTTCTCTAATTCCACTTTCCAACCGTCTATTTGTTCCATGCGGCCGCGCAAAGACTTTTCCGATCCGATTAATAATTCTCTTTCCTGTTTGTCTTTTTCGAGGTCATACTTCTTTGTTTCCAGTTTGCGGATAGCATTCTTTTTGTCGGCTATCTGATTCGAAACAGTTTGCACTTGCGCCATTTCAGATACTATCATTTCCCGCGATTCTTCAAGGTGTTTAATCAGGCCATTCAATACCGTCAAATGATCCTGATTGCCGGTTATGTCATTGCCTACCGCTTCGACATCCACAATATGAGATTCATGAACGCGAATATCCCCCTGTAGATTCTCGATCATCTTAGCCACTTTGCCGCCCCGAATGTTGAATAGTTCAGATTTAGCCTGTAAGTGTTGCAGATTCAAGAGGTTTGCGAATATCTGTTTCCGTTCACTTACCGGAGCATCGAATAAATCACCCTCTGATTCTTGCGCGCTGAATGCAGAAGCAAAGAATAATTCCCGAGTAATAATATTCTGCTGTACATAATCATCGACATTGCGTACAGCCTGTGCTTTTGGCAACCATCCATCCGGCGCCTGTTCGGGATTCACGCCTATTCCAATCCACTCATAAATAAACGCTGTCTGATCCCCGGACGCTTTCTTTTGCTCTTTGCCGGACCATGTAATCCCGTATGCGTAGTTTCGTATGATTCTATACTTTACGCCCCTTACCGTGAATATCATTTCAACGTATGCTTTGACGCCCGGTACAACTACATCGTAAATCGTTTTGGCGTCTTTTCCGCACATCCGGGACGGCCAGATATTGTAGAGCGCGCCGGTCACGCTTTCGAGAAGTGTTGACTTGCCGACTCCGTTTGGACCGCTGATAGAAATAAGGTTTTGCAAGCTGTGAAAGTGAACTTCTACCGGCTTGTAAAACGGGATGATTCCATAAACACGCAGGGTTTCAATTCTCATTTTAGCTCCATTCCGAATAACTCTTTTGCTATTTTCTTTACTTCCGATATGGCGTTATTCCATTTTCTGTTTATATTTTCCCATTCGGCGCCGTGTATATCTGCCGCTGTCTTTTCATCGAATATCTTTTCGACGTTGGGGTATCGTCTATTATTAAATTCGATCCACGAAGCCCATTTGACGGCGGCTTTTTTTGTGCGGAACTTTTTAGTAATTTCCTTAATGCCCCATTCCCCGTCATTGGCACATGCTTGCAGGCTTTCAGTTTGACAAATTGGGCGGCAGCCGTCTTCTAAATCGCATAACTCTTTACAGTTTGGCCGCATCGTTTGGGCAGTTACTTTATACATAGGTACAAGAACTTTTGTAATTGTTGGCGTGTTCAATCATTCACCGCCTAAATATTCAGGATGTTCTTTTTTAAGGAAGTCGAGAATTTCATTTGCCATCTTTTCGGAATAGGTCATAACGAGAATCATTCCCGCCGTGTTGTCTATAATTCCCCACATTCCTACTTTTGCATTCATTTGCCTAATTTCGATTTTATTCATGCCGTCACCGCCTTTACCGCTTGCTCGAAAAACTTGTCTGTTACTTCATTCGAATAGTGATTCTCATTCTCAAATTCCAAGAGCTTCTTTAACTCCGGAGACGCCTTTTCGGGATTCACTTCGGCCCACGCTTCGAATTGCTCCTTTTCCGATTGATCCGCTTTAATCGTTGAGGACCGTACCGCTATTTCATCCGTGTATTGGATGTCCAGTTCTACAGATTCGGCGCCGGCGTCCAAGTAAGGTTTCATCAGCGCTTCACGGTCTATGATGTCGTTATGTGAAAATTCAGGCCGGAGTTTAATTATTGCGCCTTTGGGAATTCCACCGTAAGCCGCCGGTAAAATATCCCCGCATTTGCCAATATCGAAAGTGTAAAATTGCCGTGGTGTACTCAATTCATGCCACACCGGTTCACGCTTATCCGCGAATATCTCCATCCATCCACACGGATTCCCCGCCTCGCTATGGTCCAGACGTTCAGGAGCGCCCACGTAGTAAATGCCGTCCATATACTGCCGCTTGTGAAAATGGCCGCCTACCGCAGTCTCATAACCACAATCATTCATTATTTCGTGCATGTCCAGAACAAAGTCTGTCCCGACAATATTTGCAGCCGTTGAACAGGGAGAAAACTTCACCAATGAGGCATGATAAATAATTAACTGGTGTCCGGCGTCCGGCGTCCGGTATAATGCTCCGTCTTCCAGAATCCCCTTTACTTGTTCATACAGGCTTACAGTTACCGCTTGTGCGTTCAATTCCCGATTCTCGACACGCGACTTGAACACCGATTTTGTGACCCACGGAACGAATGTTATTTGCCATCCCTCGACGTTCAACTGTGAGATTGTGCTATAAATATTCATTCCTATCTTTTCAAACGGCTCGACTGCTGAAAATAATCCGGCTTGGTCCATATCGTGATTGCCCGGTATTATGTCGATCGATATTCCGGCGGCTTTGGCGCGTAACAGAGCATCGGAAATGATTGTGTAGGTGTTCGGCGTGAACCATCCGAATTGATTAAACAAGTCTCCGGCTATGATTCCGCGTGTTATCTGCGCCTCGATCCAACCGTCCACTATTTCATTGAAGACGCGTTTTTGACGCTCCACGCCTTTTGAACCGCCGCGGCCGAAGTGTATATCTGCTGTTATTCCGATGGAATTATTCATGTGTCTGAATCCTTTATTTTGATGTCGATGATAAGTGACTTTTCGGAATGATGCACTATTTCCCGAATGATGAAATCCGTTATTTCCCTGATTCTTTCAGTATCGGGAGAATACGGTAATTGCTCATAATACGCTGCCAGTATTTTATTTGCCATGATTGTTCGCCGCCTTCTTTTATTTGTTTAACGTGGTCGGGATTCGGACCCGGCGTTTCCGTTCCATTATTGGAGACGGCACTCTTACCACTAAGCTACACGTTACCGGCCCTTGTTCCTAACGGTCACTTAGGCCGAACCTACAAGCCCGGTCATGGGTTTCTATCAACCTTTTGCCGCATCGATCAGCGCGGCCAAGTCACTTTCAGACGCATCGGCCAGATTCTTTATTTCGCCCGGAATCTTCAAATGCGCGCGCCTCTTATTAATTACTGCTATCGCCGTCTGTAGCGGGAATCGTCCGGCCTCGATGAGCTTTTTAACTTCAAGAAGATTTTCCGATACTGCCGTTTCTTCTGCGTAAACATCCGGCAAAGTTTCGAGAAGTCTCTTTTTCAGCGCAATCAGGTCTTTCGGCACGAATCCAGTAGATACATAGTCCGCGAAGTCCCCTTTGTGTTCCCCTGCATAAGCATTTACTTCTTCTTTTGACCGGCAATGCTCAAGCCCTATAATCAGAGCCTTTTCGATTTGAGCAGCAACCATCAGGGCGGCCTTTTGATCGAATTCCCCTGCTGCCGGCGCCGGCGCTGCATTCTCCAAGTCGGACGTTGCGGGTTTTGCCGGTGTCGTGCGTACTACCGATCCTCTACCGCCACACGATCCGCACGTTCTACCACTTGTCGCCTGTCCTGATCCGCCACACGCCACGCATGTTAATTCAGACGGTCTTTCGGGATGCGGCTGCGGTTGTGCCGGCGCTTCCTGTTTCGGAGCTTCCGGCTGCGGTTTAGGCTGTGATTTTGCCTTTTTAGGCGGTTCCGGCGCCGGTTCAGGTTGCGTTTCCTGTTGGATGTCTTCGTATTCACCTTCTTCGGTATCCGTTGCAAGCGCTTCCTCTATCGGTTCAGACGGCAGAGGCAGAGCTTTCGGCGCGGCAGCCTGTAGCGCTTTAATTTCCGTCTGTACTTCGCCGGTCAGGTATAATGTCGCCTGCCCGAGCGCCTTTTGCATTTCGCCCATTGTCGTTGCCGGTACCACATGGACACGGTAAACGTGGGTTTTCGTCTTTACCTTTGTCCATTCGCCATCCACTTTCCGGTTTATCTCTGGAGAAGCCTTTTCCTTGCGCAGTTCTAAAGACATCGGCATGAGAGAAATCCGCTGCTGATAGGACCAGTAATAGCTTTCCAGTTCCTTTACGATCCCCTTCATGGCTTTCATGCTCTTTGTCTGCAACATCCAGAGGCCGGGAAATCCGGGCGCATTCGGAATGCGGAAATACAGTTTCCCGACTTCATAGCACAGGTGTTTTTTGAAGTCAGGGCATTCCTTGTATGCGCAGACACGCGGCTTGTTGTATGAGATATGCGTAGGAGAAGATGGATATTCCGTCGCGTTTTCCCCGTCACCGAAACAGCATAGGTCATTCTGTGTCCAGTAGTACAGTCCGGCATCAGAGATAGGATATTTGCGGCATACGTCTTCCGGCTCCGTATAAGACACTATCCTTTGCGTCTCCGGATTACGCTTCTCCTGAATCTCATTGCTCATGAACATGACGTTAGGTATCTTTGTCGGTCTGTAGTCGAGTCCCAACGCCAGTTTAACTTCATCCGGCATGAGGAAGTAAGGCAGCTTTTCCGGCTTTGTCGGGAAGTCTTTTTTCGCGCATTGCTCCGTTGTCCATCTTGCAGCCGGACATACCGAATTCCTGGTTGTGTACTCAAACCGCTTCTTTTCGTTTCTGTGAGGATGCTTGAAATCCGCTTTTTGCGTGATGAATGGGCATTCTCCGTCTTTGTCGTTCACGCACTTTCGAATGTCCGGCGATTCAGCGTAAATCTCCGGCCGCAAACAGCATGTCGGCATAAGCACTCCGATTTTGATAATCCCAACTGTCGGAGACGCATTGCCTAAATTGTCGTAAAGCCCTTTAATTGCCATTCTTTTTATCTCCTTTATTCTTTATTCCTTATTCGCTTACCATCCAGAATCTACTTTAGTCTCCGCTTTCGGAGTCTTCACATGCGCCGGCGGTTCAGGGTCAGGGACATCATCATCGTCAACCGGTGCAGCGCCGGAAAGCCCCTTCTTCATTATCTTATCGGCTGTTTCCTCAATCGGCGGAATCCGGCCCATTTCATCCATAGACGGCTCCAGAATCGGCCTTGTATCATCATTCCCGCCCATTCCGAGTCTTTGAAGCACGTTCCGCCTGATATAGCGCGCCATGTTCGCCGCATCAACCGGATTTTCGTTATACACCTTCACCTTGACCGAAGTTTTGCCCGAAGCGCTTTGCTCAATTTCACAACTCGACATCGATGCCCCGAAGTCCCGCAGCCGCCGCGCAACCGCCAAGTGTACTATTTCTTCTACTTTTGCGATTGTTTCAGCATCTTTACTCATTCCCAATCACCCCCGTTTTTTTTGAGTTTTTTGTTATAAGCAATCAACTGCTCGATTGTTATTCCGAAGTAGTCTGCAACTTTTTTCATGGTCGGCACAGACGCCTTTTTGCCATGTTCATACCGGCTTATTGCACACGGCATTACACCGCAGTCATTACCCATTTGCGTCATGGTTAATCCGCGTTCAGCCCGTAATACCCGTAGCCCCTCGATGTTAAATCCTACATTAACTTTTGTTACCGTTGCTTCTTTTGTTTGGGATTCTGACATTGTGCCTCCAATTTATCGCCGTCAATGGAAATATAATAATCGTATAAAAGGAATATGTCAAGCATATAAACAAAAAATAATTTGAAACAACAAAAAAGGAGCGCCCTTTCGAGCGCCCATTAATAAGGAATAGAGAATGAAGGAGAAAAAAGTGAGTTGTTAAAAGTGAATGCCGGGTATCCTATCGGTCCCGTATCGGTAATAGTTTTTGTCCCCGTCAAACTTAATCAGGAATTCGCCGCGGTGCTTATCCGTGGGATTCGAAACGTGCAACCACAGAGGATTTTTGATGTCTCCGGCTTTGAAATAAAGGATTGCCTGTCCCACGACGATCCTCTTATGCTGCGCAAGAAACGTATAGGCTTTCCATCCGTCAGCGCCCTGTAGGTCCGCGTCGGCCGCATTCCCGTACAGGTGATCCGAGTTTTCGGCGCCCTTGACTAAACCATTGAGAATCGCATCCCGTTTGCCCGAATTGATGCTTATGGCTTTTTTTATGAAGTCCCGTAACGGCTGTAGGATGTCGGTACAAAGATGCCCTAAATTGATCTGATCTTTGTCTGTAATGACCATTTTGGCCGCTACATCCGGATGCTGTGCGGACACATAGAATTCCTTTAATTGGAAACCGCCGATACCGGGAGCGCCGGACAGCCATATTTCCTTTCGTAAATCAGGAATCGGGACCGGCTTTATTACGTCCGGAAGTTTCACCGGCGCCGGCTCTGGAATTACAGGAAAGTCCGACTTGTGGGATTCTGGAACCTTCTTTGCTTCTTTTACTTCGTCAATATCCTTTTTCACTTGATTTATCCCCCTTACAGCTTTTTAATGCGTTTTTTTAGCCATTTGCTGATTTTATAACTCTTTTTTGCAATGAAGCCGGACGGATCGACGCTTACATTCCCGTCAGGATTGACCGTTACGAGTACGCCTTTTGTCGGCGCTACTGTAGCCGCCTCTTTATTCACCAGAGCAGTTACAATCGTGGTTGCTTTCGATTCGGGAACTTTGCCGGTTGCCAGAATTGTATTAATCGCGCCCTGTGTGTCGAATTTACCGGTTGTCAGCCCTTTGACCACATAATTGACGGCGTGGCCGACTTCGCTTTGCCTGTTCGCATTCAGATGGAGTTTAATAGCGATCCATCCGACAATTACCGGCGCTGCCGTTGTAAGCAGGCTTGACCCTACCGGCGTCTGACAGAAATGATACAACCCCCTCAAAATCTGCATAATCACATCTAAAATCTGCTGTAACATAATTCCTCCTTTGAATTAAAGTTTTGAAAGTCCGATCCACACTATTTTAACGACTGCCGTTACCAACCCGGCGCCGATAGAAGCCGCTGCCGTGAGTCCCGCAAACCATCCTTTCCAATTCGATAATTGTTTTTCTATCGCGTTAAGGCGCTTTGCGTGGTCAGCAAATAATGTTGTGCCGGCGCCAAGTTCTCCGTATGCCTGCACCTGTCTTTCCTCAATTCGGGCAAGTGTTACTTGAATGTTCTTAATGTCCAAGGAAATTGCATTGTGCTTGTCGAGACATGCCGTCCTTATCCCCTGAATATCGTGATTGAATTCAGAGCGTTCCTGATCGATTCTGTGATCCAAGCGGTGAATATCGTCTTGTGTTGCCATGCCCGTATCCTTTCGACATTATGTAATTGTTTGGGTATCCCCGATTGCTACCCAATAGAACCAACCATATTGTATTCCTACTTCACCGTCCGTATAACAGTAACCTTGAAATGACAGCGCCGATAATGTTGCCGGAATTGCGTATGAAGCCACACCCGTT
>Ga0172381_10000216_pt1 | contig 70783 bp, 105 predicted proteins | sample Leawel6488metaG_FD_119754 | JGI IMG/M metagenome (GOLD analysis project Ga0172381, IMG submission 119754) | Leachate microbial communities from a municipal landfill in Southern Ontario, Canada - Leachate well 64-88 metaG | ecosystem: Engineered > Solid waste > Landfill > Unclassified | place... | reverse complement strand
CAACGCTGACATCTCTGAGGTTGATGATCCAGTACAAGGCCAGGAACCAGAGCAGAGCACAATTGAGACTATCGTTCCAAAAGCAAGGTGGAGGAATACACATTGATCTACATCAAACTACCCATCGCCCCACCTGATGGATCAGCAGGAGCCGCCAACGCCTGCTTCGTGAGGATACGGAAGGGGTACAAGAATGACATTGGACTTCTTTTCCATGAAGTTGAGGGCCACGTAAAGGAGTGGTGGATTATCTCCATTATCTCAATGCTGATTCTATCCGTCATAGCCTATGTCACACAGCTTTACGGATTCCCGGTTCAGTTTTGTGTGCTTCCATCTTTGAGCATAGTGGTTCAACCTTTATTCTATAGGCTCTGCAAGCGATACCGGCTGTGGAGCGAGGTAAGGGCTTACAATATCCAACTATCCTATTCCCCGGAGGCAGACTATGCCAGACATAAAGAACTCTATGCAACGTGGCTTTCGGCACCAGAGCCAGAAGGCTATGGCCTTCAGGACATCATCACAAAGGAAGAGGCTTTCATCAGGCTCACATAATACTACAATTGAGGAAGGGGAGTGGCAGATGGGGGATCTGGAACATTGTGAGCACCATGAAGAGCAGATAAAAACAGTTGCAGAACATGGAGCAAAGATCATGCAGTTGGAAAAAGAAAGCAGTAAAATTTTTGATATTCTTGCGGAGCATACAGGCACATTAGGGGACATAAAGGCATGTATCCGAAAGATTTCCTTTCAATTGGATACTTTTGAGAGAGAGAATGCAGCAAGGATATTAGAAGCCAGCGAGGTTAGCAAGGAAAACAATTTACGCCTAGAGGCCGTAAAAGCCAGGGTAGACGAGATCGATGAGTTTTCGTGGTTTCGTAAAAGGGTCACCTGGGTGCGGGATAATGTGTTTTGGACACTGGCAGGAATATTGGCAATATCCATAGGGGCGTTGATGATCTTACATTCAGCCAGTAATAAGTTTATGGATGTTTTGTTAAAGTGCATAACTAAGTGAGGAGGTAATATTATGCCAAGTAGAAAAATAGAGGATCTGAACCCAGATGTTCAGCCGGTTATCCGGCATTTTGAAGAATGCCTTAAAGAAGAGGGATTGATCAATTTCAAACGGTGTTGCACGTATCGTTCACAGGTAGAGCAAGACTGTGTGTATATGCAGGGCAGAGAGGAATTATACAAAGTCAACGCGGCAAGATTAAATGCAGGATTATATCCAATTAAAGCTGGTGAAAACAAACGCCCAGTTACCTGGACACACACCTCTAAACACACCAGTAGAGACGCCGTTGACTACTACGTAGAAAAGAATGGCCAATACATCAATGATACTAAGGTTGATTATGACGATGATGACATTCCAGACTGGGATGAATTCGGGAAGATCGCTGAAGAATGCGGCTTAGAATGGGGCGGCAGTTGGGAAAAGCAGGACATCCCCCATGTCCAGATGATACGATGAGCTTCATACAAAAGCTGCTTACAGCCAATAAAGAATGGTCACTGTCCAGGTTTCAGCTGTTCTTTACCGCCATGTTGTCAAATCTGATTGTCTGGCCAACTTGGTTAGCTGTTTGCATTAAGACCGGGACAATCGTCGATATTCCGGCAGGGGTAGGCATGGCTCTTGGCATTGCAAATGGAGTGGCTGGAACAGTATATGCCCTGGGAAGGAGAGAAGATCGCTTAAGCACTTCTGCTGAGGACGCCTTAAAAGATCGCGAGGTGGATTGATGCGACTTGGCTACGTTACCTCTCTAAATCCTAAGTTGTCTGGATCAGGGCAACCTGAGTTTATTGTCCATGGCGCTTATACTTGTATTCGGATATGCGCTCATTTGATGGCAATTCCGATTGCCCAGATGTATTGCTGGAACGTACTTTGGAAAGCTACATTAATTTTTCCTCAATTAAGGATGAAAAGTTATGGAGAACCAAGACAATTACGAATGGTGGGATGAGATAGAAAAGAAGCTTCATTTTGAAACATCATGTAACGGAGTAGAAAAGGAGGATGAAGATGATGACGTGGTTCCTGAGTGACTATAAGAATTGGATTATTGCCGGGTTATTGCTCCTATTAATCATCATAGGATCATATGCCGTGGGGCAGAAATGGCAGGCGGCAGATAAGGACCAGCAGATAAGCGCAATGAAGGTTGAAAATGCAACCTTGACGATCAACAATAAGAATTTGACCGCTCAACGAGATCAATTGCAAAGCGCCAATGAAGCCTGCAATACCTATATTGGCAAGCTATTTTCCATCAAAAAAGAGACAGCCAAGATCAATGAAAAAATAGATAAGATGGGAGGGCCAAAGGATGAGACAGATTTGCATAATGATCTTGTTGGGAATTGGAATTCTGGCAAGTAGTGGTTGCTCAAAAGAAAGTGTAATCATTACTCCTCCTACCCATATAGATTGCAAAGCTCCCGACAGGCCTGAGCTCCAGGCGGCAAAGGAATATGATCGGAAGGTATTTTTCAAAAATCTGAATTTGATCATCGAATATAGTAAGGAGCTGGAAGCAACTGTCGAGTGCTTTAAGGATGGATTGAAACCGGGCAATAAAATTAAGGAGGATCAAAAATGAAGACGTTGTTGGATGCAGTAATTGCAGCAGGAGCAGGGGCGGCGATAAAGTTGGAGGCGCCAAAATCAAATCATACCTTGGAAGTTGTTGCAGCAGGAACATATGCCACATTATCCATTTCGTTGGAAGGGAGTATATCTGGCATTATTTGGGAAACTCTGGCCACCCGAGATTTTGTGACGGCAGATTTTACTGCTGGAGGCAAAATCATTCGAGGTAATGATAAATTAGTTGAAATGGTCAGAGCCAATATCACAACCTACAATTCAGGGACAAGGGCAACGGGATCGTTTATATCCGATGGTGTCAACCTTGCGTCTGGAGATACAGTAACGGTCGGCTCGGTCATATACAAATTTAGGACGGCAAGCCTTGCTTCATCAGGAGATGTGATTATTGGCGCATCAGCAGCAACCAGCTTGATTCATCTTGGCGCAGCAATTAATCATACGACCAATGCGACTACGGACTATAATTGTGCCACAGCAAATGCCGACGCGTCGGCATCGACAATATCCGCAACAAGGATCATTATTTGGGCAGACGACAATGAGACAGCAGGCAACGATGTCGCTATCGCAGAGACATCTGCCCACCTATCTATCGGCAATACCGCCACTACATTGGCTGGCGGAGTTGATAAAGGAAGAGTGACCGTGAATTATTGCCAACAACCTTCGTAATAGTGCAATTCCCCAGGTATTTGGCCGTACCTGGTTTCTGGCCTTCTGAGAGTTTACTCCTTTTCTCTCAGAAGGTTTTTTATTCTATAAACCCATCTAATACAGCATCTTGGTAGCCTCCCTCGTTTTTCCTCACTTTCTTTAAAAAGTTTTTAAAAAATCTTAAAAAAGTTATCCTCATAAGTCGTTGTTTTTGTTACACGAATAAAGTTTTTAAAAAGTTTTTAAAAAAAATACTTTACCTTATAAAAAAAAGTAGTATAATTGTAGTCAAGGAGGAAGAGAAAGAGTGGACGGACGAAGACAAGGAGAACAAAAAAGAGCTTTTCTCAATAGCGGCGAATCTGACTATGGAGATTGATTATTCGGAGATCGACTCTCTGAAGGAAGAGATCGAGAATTGGAAAAACGGCCTCGAAGGCACTAACCTCGAAAGTAGCGATAAATACAACCAGCTAGAGGAGGCCGTTCATAATCTCGAAAGCGGATCTGACGAGTTAAGTAACATTTTCTTCTCTTTCGTCGAAGAAGAGACAGTCGAAGAGTTAAAAGATTCGCTACAGGAAGTCGTCGATGCTCTCGAGAATGCGATTTCGTCTCTCGAAAGTGTTGAATTCCCGAGAATGTACTAACCAACAGAGATTCAGGAGGACTACCATGAAAAATTTACAACGAAGAAGCTTCCGTGGCAACAACATAGGAAAAGCGCTGGGATTGGTGATGCGCTACAACGAAACTGTTGCAGAGGCCCATTACGAAGTAGACGCAATGTACGCTCCTTCGGAATGCCATAGTTTGATTACTCGGTCCTACTTGTGTAGCTGGAGGAGGGTTAGGCGCCATATCAAGGCAATTACCGGTTTGAATATCAAGGAATTTTTCAAGGAATGCGAGGCCAGAACCTCGCCTCGGTGGATGCATGTTAACGGAATGTATCCTCACTGCTAACGAATCAAAAAAAGGAGAATCGTTCATGAAACAAGAAGATTTTTTGAAAGCGTACCCAACAGTTGGTTTAAGAGGATGGAAATGGGACCCGATGTTTAAGGCAAAAATGCTATCTGGTTTCAGACTGGTATTTCCGGATTCGAGAGCATCAGATAAAACCATTTGCCAGTCATTTTGTAAGGTTCACCCAAAAGAAAAGACGGTCGCCAAGAATCGTGTTCCGGCTCAAGTCATCGAAATGAACCCGGTCAAATCCTGTCCGATTGATAATTTGCTAGTAGATTTGATCGATGCTATTTCAGAGTGCAAAAGCAAGTTGAAGACAAAAGAGGCAATCTTTGCGACGCTTAATGCAAAACTAAATGGCGAAATGCCGAATTTTGATGACGCTCCGACCGAGTACGATAATGCCGAAGCATTTGCCTGGGCGCAAGGATACGGCTCGGCAATAGAAAAAATCAAGCAAATTGTGAAAGGAGCATGAAGATGAATGGAGCAGAGTGTTTCTTGTTTGCGATAATATTGATGGCTGTCTATGCTATCGGAGTCGTAACCGGCATTGGTTTTTACAAAGAATATCAAAAGATGAAGGAGGAATGAACCATGATAAATTTTCCGCCAGTTAAACAGCAGCCGATTTATTTGACCAGATTGAATAGGCCAGACTCAATAATAGATGGACACAAAGCCATTGTGAACCCGGGAACTGGTAAGGTATTTGGGGTTGTCAGCGCCGACTACGTTTTGACCCCACATGAACAAATGATTGAAACCATCCAAGATGTTATCAAAGGCATGCCAGAGTTCGGGGAGCCAACAGAAGAAATAAAATTGTACGATGACGGGTCAAAGATGAGGGCCACTTATATTTTCAAAGATGTCGTCGCAAAGGTAAACCAGCACGACGTCCTTCACCCCCAGATAGAAGTGTTTAATAGTTATGACAGTGGCTGGTCCCGAAAGATTTTCTTTGGAGCATATCGACTGGTTTGCACTAATGGCCTCACAATAGGAGAAAGGGCATTTTCTTATCGTACTCGCCATGACACATCCTTCAGACAGGAAGATGTAAAAGATACGTTAATCATGGCAATGGAACGCTTCTCGGACCAACAACGAATTTGGGAAAGTTGGGTCAATAAAATAACCATGCCCGATCAATACGACAAAGTTATTTCCGCCTTGCCGCTATCCAACAAGGATGTCGAGGCCATTGGGAAGGAAGTGGAAATTTCATCCGGGATAACAATGGATGCCATGAAACTCAAAACATTGTCCGTCTGGATGTTTTTCAATATCGTTTGTCAGTACGTTACCCATAGCGTCAATAGTCACTTAAAACGAGCGGCGATTGAAGGTGCTATGAGAAGAGCATTTATTTTTTAAAAAAATCCTTTACTTTTTTAAAAAAAATATTTAAAAGTAATTTTCAAGAAAGGGAGGGATAAAATGAAGGAAAGGAAAATTGTTCAGGGGTCATACATAGACCCAAATGCCCAACAAACGCTGGTCGAGGAAGCAAAGAAAAAAGGGATAAAAACAACCCGTTTGGTTTCTGAGATTCTTGAGAAAGCGGCCAAACGCATAACTGCAAGGGAGACCCGGGATGAAAATAACAAGGGAGACAACACCAAAGATGAGGTGTAGATATTGCGAACTATTCGTAATCTCCAAGGACCGATTTGGAGACGAAGGGCATTTTTGTCCGGCTACAAAAAAAGTTGTCAATCGAGACGATAAGTCTTGCGAACAATTTGAGATGCATCCGCGTTTCTATTGCGATTCAGACAGTTGCCAGATGGATTTGGTCGTTTGTATTGCCAGGCAGAATAAGCAAAAAGAAGGGTGCCATAAATGCGGCCAGGGCGAAATGCTATATGGATTTGTATCATTAAGAAATAAGGAGGCATAAAGATGTCCGGGATTAATCAGGTCAGGTTGCAGGCGGCAATAGCAGCAGCAGATATTAACAGTTATATTCCATTTGACGACCCGGCATTGGGAACTGAATTGATTTCTACCAGTACGCCAGAGGATTTTTTGGTGGAAAAAGAGCGGTATCAAGAAAAAGAATCAATATATTCCAGCATGAGTGATGAGGCCAGGCAGATTATTGACATCATTCTGAATGCTCCGCAAGAAATGGCTTCCATACTATTCACCCCAAAAGGGAGGTTGGCCAAAGGCGCCAATATACAGCAACGGTTGATATCCAAATTGGCCCATCAATGGAAGGATGTTCGTTATGCCAAGAAAGTCGTGGCAGAGATCCAGGAATACGTTCAATCATTTGAGTGACATATTATTCGGGTGTAGGCTATTGGTAGGGGCCAAGATTCAGCAGGTTCAATTCCTGCCATCCTGCCATTTAATCAAGAGGCCAAAATGATAACAATTAAAGTTTTGGATCCATTTCTAAGCGAGTGCTCCAATATTCATCAGGTTAAAGAATGCCTGAAATATACAAGCACTTACTGGAAACAAGGGCCATATTGCCGCAGTAAAAAAGACACACCGTCTTATCTTTGCAATCAGGACAAGCGCCGGGAACACGGCACATTTATGACTGGCTTTATCCCAAGGGTGCTGGAATTTTGCCAACGAGCGGGAGTGGATATTGCTCTTGCTCCGTCATTCTTTGAGCTAGTTAAAATGACGAAGCCGTCCTTGCCTGGAATAGTTTTTCGTGACGACCAGTATGATCTATTGACACTTATTCGCAAGTATATAAGGGGCATTGTCAAATCTCCGACTGGATCTGGGAAAACCGTTTTGGCAGGAGCCGTCATTTCAATGCTCCCCAAATCCAAGGCCGTTTTCGTTGTTCATACTGCATCCTTGTTCCGTCAAACCATTCAGGAGTTTGAATTGTGGTTTGGGCCTGTTGGCATAATCGGGGATGAGGAATTTAAGATTTCCAGGATTAATGTTGTCATGGCTCAGACAGCCAGGTCGCTATTGAAAAAGGATAGCAAGCGGCCAGAAACGCCAGCATTTATGGATTTGCTTGCCGACTGCGATGTTGTTATTTGTGACGAAGTCCACCACGCTGGAGAAGCAGATGGCCAATATGCAATGCTCTTAAAGCATTGTCTGGCGCCAGTTCGCATTGGCTTGACGGCAACACCGCTGGATCCCAAATCCCAGAAAGGGTTGGTCTGCGAAGGATTGCTGGGCCCAATCATTGGCGAGTTTACCATTGACGAAGGCATTGAAAAGGGCATCATTGCCAAGCCTCATGTCAAGCTGATTCCTGTGCCCATAAATCCAAAAATATCCGGGATGAGAAAATATCGAGATGTTTACTCAGAAGGCATTATAAACAACAAGCAGCGCAACCGGCTAATTGCCAAGGAGATCAACGATCAAAACAAACAGGGCAAATCAGTTCTGGTGATGGTTGTGGATGTTGTAAATGGCCATGCAGAGCAGATTGCCACAATCGCCAAGGAAGTTTATGGGATTAAGACTGAAATCGTCAAGGGGGCCACCCAGAGCGATTTGAGGGAGGGGATAAAAGGTAGATTAGAACGGAAAGAATCACTGGCAGTTATTGCAACCGTAGTATGGCGCGAGGGAATCAATATCAAGTCGTTGGATTGCGTTATCAATGCGTGCGGGGGAAAGAGCGAAATCGTGACTCTGCAAGCCATTGGCAGGGGGTTAAGAACTACGGAAGGGAAGACAGATTTGACGGTCGTGGACTTTTTGGATCCTTATGACTATTTGGCCCAACATACCATACAAAGAATTTCAATATACGCAAAAAACGGCTGGATTTCGTAATAAATGGTCAAAAGAAGATCATCGAATTTTTTGGCGATTACTATCACAAAGGCGATAATCCGCAAGATCGAATTGATATATTTAAACCATTTGGATTTGAGACCCTTGTTATTTGGGAGCATGAATTAAATGATCTTCGATCTTTGAAAAGAAAGATATTCAATTTCTCAGAGGGGATTTTATGAAAGACTCGCTTGCCATAAAAAGTTGATGGATTTTTGAAAGTGGGAATATAATAGTTGCAAGGAGGCCAACATGGAAGAAATGAAACACGATAAAAATCAGGGCATCCTTTGCCCATGGTGCCCACCCCAGAAGAAGTTTGGCGTGATGGTTCCAGTAACAATTCAAGAGTGCTGCCACAACCCATTCAAACTTGCAAAACGGGTGCGCGAACTGGAACGAGAGGTTTCGGACAATATGCGAGCTTCGGTGATTCTTCACGATTTGCGCGAATGGTTTGCGACAGCCAAATGATCGACAGCCTTGACATCAAGGGACTGATGGATGCCTATGACATCAGTTACAGGGCAAAGGGCAAGAATGTAGCGCGGGGCGACCTCAACCTTGAGGTTTGCCCATTCTGTGGGAATGCCGCCTTCCATTGCTGTGTTAATATCTACAAACCGATTTGGCAGTGTTGGGTTTGCGGTGAAAAAGGTTTCATCACAAAGCTACTCCGTGAGATGGAAGTTTTCCAGGGTAAGAATATAGGCAAAATCATACAGCCATATATCCAGGATGGGACCCTTACCCAGTTGGAGGGTATGACGCCCAACCTGCGCCAACCTGAACAGCCTAACAAGCGATTTTTAATGTTGCCGAAAGGGATATTGACAAATCTGCCGCAGCCCCACCGCAATTATTTAATCAGCCGGGGTTTTGACCCGGATTATTTACTCAAAAAATATAAATTGCAGGCTGTCTACAATATTGGCGAACAAAAGTATAAATTCAGGATTATTGTGCCCATATTTCTCAACGGGAAGATGGTTGCATTTTTAGGTGCTGCAACATTACGGCATGAAGGTGTTGTCAAATACATAAATTGCACAGAAGAAGAATCCATTCTGCCAATAAGCCACTGCTTGTACAATATGGACTCCGTGAATGATGTTGCCGTCATAGTGGAAGGCGTGACGGATGTTTGGCGTATGGGAGATGGGTTTATAGCGACATTCAGAAAACACATGACAAAGGAACAAATGGAACTACTGGTGCGGAAGCGGCCAAAGCGGGTTTTTGTTATGTATGACTCAGATGCCACTCAACAGGCAAATGAGCTGGCTGATAATTTGTGCCAGCTGTTCCCTTATGTGGAAGTGTTGGAGTTAGAAAAAGGTGACCCTGCAGACCTATCTTTACAAGAAGCTCAAGAAATCCGTGAGCTTATTTTCCGAAAAAATATCTTTTAAAACTTAGAAAAATAGGTATAATTAAGTCAAGGGGAAGTTTCCGGCAACCCTCCTTGGTATGTTAAAGAAGGCAAACAGATAGACAAAGACAAACCCTTTACGCATGGACTCAAGGTCGTTGGTTTCTGACGATCTTGGTCCGGAAAATCAAGTTCGTCGTATGTCTGTCTGTTTACGATGATCTTGAGTCCAGCCGTAAAGGGTTTTTTATTTTATGGAGGCGATAAAATAGCTTTGGCAAACGAAAGAGAAAATATTTATGATTGCTTCATTAAAATAAGCAGACTTCAAGACAGAATAGAACGGCTCAAATCTGTAGCAGAGGATTTGGCCGCTTGCCACCTAAACGAATTTCCAAATGATTATGAATTTGTCAAAGAACTTTATTGGGGAAAGTATTTTCCTCTTTCGTTTTTTATCAATTGTTGCAATTTATCTTACAAAGAAATGAAATCTATTATATCGTCAGACAGGGCAATGAGTTTTGACTGCTTTGCATGCAAATCCCCAATACGGGTGGAATACAAGTCGATTACAGAATATAAAAAGTTGTTAAAACAAAAAGAGACGGGAAATCATTATTTTTCTTGTGCTGAGTGCAAAAGGGAAACGAGCAGATTGAGAGAGTCCGCAGCGAAGGAAAGAAAGAGGGCGCAATTACTGCAGGAAGAACAAATATTGATTTTGAAAAGTATGCCTTATTCCCAATATCTTGAAACAAATCATTGGAAAGGAGTTAGAAGGAGGGCATTGAAATTATCTGGATACCGTTGCGGCGTTTGCAATTCTAATAAGGACATTTTAAATGTTCATCACAAAACTTATGAACGCAGAGGCCAAGAATTGGACGGGTATAACATAAAAAATGATTTAATAGTATTGTGCGAATTTTGTCACGGAAAATTTCACGATAAATTGAAGGAAAATTAAATAAGGAGGCCGGGATGCCAACAAAAGAAAGAATCATCAAAGACAGCGGGTTGCAATCCAGAACAGAAGTTGCATTTGGAATTTGGAGAAAGGAGGGCAAAGTTGTTGACATCAGTTTCCTGCTTCACATAGAACTTCCTACCAGAGACGATGTCAAAGAAATTGTCAAATATTGCAATGATTTTTTGCAAAGCAACACCGAAGAATCAATCAAAGAGCAAAATATCAAGAAGAGGGCTGCATATTGTAAAAAATATAATGTATCCCCGGAGAATTTCTCATAAGTAAACTGCAGGAGGCCGTCATGAGCAGCATCCATCCAAATTTGGTAGCATCCAGAACGGAACACAAAGAAAATTACAAGACCCTTGACCTGACGTGCATAAACGACGACAGATTGAGTTTAAAGGCGAAGGGATTATACTTTTACATCATGTCAAAACCAGACGGTTGGGATTTGAACAAAACAGATCTCATAAATAAATTTACAGATGGTTGGGAATCAATTCAAACAGGCATGAAGGAATTGCAAAAGTGCGGATACTTATTCAGAACATATAAAAGGAACACGAAGCAACAAATGGAATGCTGGGGTTATTATATAACTGAGCTACCAAAAACCAACCAACAAGCCGCTGAAGAATTAAAAAAAACGGATTGGAATCTGTACCAAAATGATAATTCCCACTCTAAGGGAATCCCACATACTGGCGAAACACCTACTATTAATAATAAGGATTTAAAAGTAGCTTCACCTAAAGGTGAAGGCAATGGCTTCGCATTGCCCACAATAAATGAAAAACATGCACGCCAAACTTTGTTAGATACCAAACAACCAAAACTTAAAATGAAAATAAATAGAGATGGTGGTCAGAAGCAATCAACTTTGTTAACTGAAGGCCAGTTCCTTTTATTACCGGGGTATACCATAGAAGCAAAAGAACTATTTGTATATTGGAACACTTTGGGGAAACCTATACCACGTCATTTGTTGGATATAAAGAAAAAAGTTTTCAAGAATGGTTTGGAAAACCTTGATTATCGTTTGAATCAGGGTTATAAACCAGATCAGATAAAACTGGCGATGAAACAATACCGTAGTTTGATAAATTTGGAAAACCCCAAAACGTCATTTTCTTACAATGGGATGATTGTCAGCTTGGGAGATTTTATGCGACCGTCGCCATATTTAAAGGATCAATTGAAAAAGATCAAAATAGATATCAAGTCGTGGTTTGAAGAATGTTTGATGAAATGGGATGATCTTGAGGCCAAATATGGTTTTGTCCAAAAGGATAAGCAACCAGATATTACCGCCTCCTTGAAATATGAATGGCCGGGTGAACGGAAGGTATTCACAATCCGGGAAGAAAACATTTTGCGGAAAATAGCAGAAAGGTCGTATGATTATTTTATCAATGTTAAGGATTTCCGCGATGATACAATTCATCGTCATGGATATCCGGCGACTTGCGCCAAATTGATATGGAGGATGTTATCAGAAAAAAAGAATTATGATTTTGGAGTCGTTCCATATTGGGCGCAATCAGAGGATTTTTTCAAGATTGATTTGGATTTGTATTTGAGGGAGATTGGTTATATTGTTCCAGGTTGCGCCAGAGCAAGCGCAGCAACATATGAACGGATGGTTATGGGCTCTGAATACGAGAAGGCAAAAAAGGAAGAATCTGGTATGGAATCGTTAACAGATGCAGATTTTATTTAATCCGGGAGGTGGGGTTTGGTTTCGATTCGTAGGAATATCATCAATGCGGAAATAGAAAAAAGGATTATAACAGGACTCATAACAGACGACAATTATTGTAGCCAGTTAACAAAAATGGCAAAGAAGCAATATTTCAAGGGTGATTTTTCACGTCAAGTTTTTCTCTGGTGTGCTGATTATTTCAAACTCTACAAAAAAGCTCCAGGCAAAGAAATCCAAAATATATTCGCGGTTGAAAAAGATGGCTTGAATTCAGCTGATGCGGAATTGATTAAGGTTTTTCTGTCCAATTTGTCGGATCAATATGAAGCAGAGAAAAAGGCCAACTATGCGTTACTTGTTGACCAATCGCGTGATTATTTCCGGCAAAGGGCGCTGGTTTTGTTGGCTGAGAAAATAAGCGGAGAAGTTGCCAAGGGCCGGGTTGACCAGGCCGAAGCGGAGATTAGGAATTTTAATAGAATATCAAAGGATATTAGCAATTGGTTCAATCCGCTTGAGGTATCTGCTGTTGATACGGTTTTTCAAGACGACGAGTCGAATAAGCTTTTCCGTTTTTCCGGAGCACTTGGAGAAATGGTTGGTGATCTGGAACGCGATTGGTTGGTTGCATTTATGGCTCCCCTTAAGAGGGGAAAGTCTTGGTGGTTACAGGAATTGGCAATTCACGCATTGATGAATGGTTTGAAGGTGGCTTATTTTTCATTTGAAATGAACCGCAATGCCGTATCAAAACGATTATACAAACGACTTTCTGCATTGGCATCAAAAACCGGCGATCACAAGTTCCCCATATTTGATTGTCAACGGAATCAGGATGGGACGTGCAAACGACAAGGACGGGTCTGTGATGTCGCGATTAAAGCGCCGGCAGCTCCCACCCCAGAATTCAAAAAGTTCGATGGTTACAAACCATGTACGGCTTGCAGAGGAACAAAAAACGGTCAATATGAGGTTGCCACCTGGTGGTCGGTTCAGCGGCAAGTAAAGGAATTTGATTCCAGAACTGTCGCGAGGAAGGTAAAAGATTTCAGGATGCTGTACGGCAACAATTTGCGGGTGATGGCATATCCAGCTTTTTCGGCATCTTTTGATGACGCTGAAAGGGATCTTGATGAGTTGGAGTCTCAGGGTGGGTTTATTCCAGATGTTATTGCCTACGATTATTTTGATATTTCTAATCCTGGAGGAGGCGTTGGTGGACTTTCTGAACGTGGAGTTTCTGATTATGTTTGGAAGAGGGGAAAGGGTCAGGCATCCAAGCGCCATTGTTTAGTGGCTACCGTTCTTCAAAGCAATAGAAAATCTATTAGCAAAAAGAATTTGGAGCAGGAAGATACTGCAGAGGACATTAGAAAGGGTGCCCACGTGGATTTATTGCTGGCGATTAATCAAAAACCAGAAGAAAAGGAACAGGGTGTTTCAAGGATTAGTGTTATTGCTCACCGTCACGAAGAGTTTTCTTTTTCTGGAGAAGCGATGGTATTACAGTCATTTGCATTGGGTCAGCCGTTCCTGGACGACGAGTACGTCAAAATAAATTAAAACTTATCAAAATAAATTTATGATTTTTTGAAAATTAGAGTATAATAAGTTCAAGAAAAGAAAATAACATTAAAAAGGAGACTGAAAATGAGCGTGGCAAGTTTGGTAAGTGAAATGAGCGAGAAATTGGAGGAAGCGCTCAAGGATGCCGAGAAGTTTGATGCAGGGAATAAATCTGCTGGTACCAGGGTAAGGAATGCAATGCAGGATTTGAAGGCGGATGCCCAGGCAGTCCGCGTGTCGGTAACTGTGGCCAAGAACAAATAACCATATTGCAAAAATACAAAAAGGAGAGCGAAACAATGCCAGTCAAAACAATCGAAGTAGAAAAGATCAAATTCAAAGAGTTGGCAAAGGCCATCAAGGAACTCAATGACAGCGGGAAACTGGAAAACAAAATCATCACGGTTGGCAAGTCCAAAGACGACTTGATCAAATCCTTCTTGGAAAATGTCCAGGCCATCCCGGATGATGATGAGGGGAATTGGACCGGTCCGGAAGCGGCAGCGGTTTATTATCAGGCAATTACGATTGCCGAGGAAGTGGCAGAAAAGCCTCCCAAGGCAGAGAAAGCAAAAAAGGAACCAAAAGCACCCAAAGAACCGAAGGTCAAGAAAGAGAAACCCCTGAGAGGAAAAACCAGAGTCGAGTCTTTCTGCGATTCTATTAATCAGTTGAAGGGGGCTTGTACCATTGATGAGCTTGTCATTGCAACAAACAATGATTATATGGCATCGGGAGGAAAGGATAATGCAAAGCAGACAAAGCATCTGATTAGTGTTATGATGCCCGTCGCCATCAGATTCGGGAAAGTAAGGGTTGATGGCAATAACATCCTTCCTGCTTAAATGTTTTTTTGCAACCAGATCAAATTTTTGAGGGAGTGCATAAAAACACTCCCTCAAAAATATAGATGATACCAGAATGATAGAATACAAAAACCCCTTTTGCATCCGGAATACCCATTTAAATTGTCCCCTTCCTTTGACTTTGGAAGCCTATTGGAATTGTGAAGCCGATTGTTTGCATTGTATGGGGCGCAATCTTAATCGAATATGGGGAGAGGAACAAAGAATTGCCGATCCTGAAAAAGTAAGACAGAAATTCATATCGGCAAGCAAAAACAATGGCAAGTCTCCATTGTCTGTTGCGCTAAAATTAAAAAAAGCTATTTGGGTTGGCCGGAAATCCGATCCATATCAACCAATAGAGATGGAATTGGAGATAACAAGATCATACATTCATACATTCATACATTTCAAACAACAATTTATCATTTGTTCTCGTTATATTCCTAATGCCGATCGTGACGAATCTCTTTTTATTAAGGCCAAAAATCTTTTGACTTTTTTGGTAGAAATTACTCCAGGAATGGAAAGTGATTGGGAAATATTTGAGCGGAGGCGGACTCCTTGTGTCTCAGACCGGCTTGAGATAGCGTCTAAATGGATGCGTAAGGGTGTGGCTGTTGGTGTAAGGGGAGAACCATTCATCCCTGGTTATCATACACTTGCTCAATTTCGCAATACCATCCGTCGGGTCAAATCATTTGGATTTAAGTCCTATAATACATATAATTTACACGTTAACGCCTACACAATGCGCCGTTTGCATGATGCCGGAATGGACATTGAGAAGATTTGGCATTACAACCAGGATGAGTTCTGGAGACCAATTCAAAGAGATTTGTGCCGAATTGCAGACGAAGAGGGGATAATTTTGGGTTGCCCTGATTTTGTTAATACCCCGAAAGGTTGGCGATCGAGAACAAATACATGTTGTGGAGTTGATGTTCCTGGAGCATTTACTTTCAATACCCATCAATGGAAGATCTGTTTACAGAATGGGCTCATGAGCCAGGAGGAAATATTGGCCAGTTCCTGGGAGGGGATTGGTGCAGAACAAGACAAAGAAATGGCAAGGTTGATTATGTTGGGAAAGTCGAATGATTTTTATACAATGGGGGACGTTGAATTATGATTTATACTATTGGCAGCTATAGGTTGAATATTCCCGATGGCGGAGGCAGGAAGGTTGGCTGGACGCCGCACCAAGTAGTTTCTTGGAGGGATTGTGCAGAAACATGCAGAAATCTTGATGCTGTCATTGCCAAAATTCCTATCAAGAATGGGTTGCGGGTGATTGATGGGATATCAAGATCAGGGTTTTGGGGGGCAGTTTTCCTCAATCATTGGCCTGATTGCAATCTTATAATGAACGAATCTGATACTGCTTGTTTTGATATTTTGAAAAAGAATTTCCAGAATCAAAACATCCAAGCAAATGATATAAATCTTTGGGAACCTCCTGAATCAGATGTCTTTTTTCTTGACTTTGATGCTTTTACGCTTCGGAAATTGCACCAACACATAGGCCCCTTGGAACGCATTGCGCCAACAACCAGGTTTCTTATGATTGCGGATAGCGCTTGTTTTGGGTTCAAGTTTGGAAATATCAAGCATTATGGAATAAAAACAGAACACGAGTATTATGAGCTGTTGGACAAGGAGATGAGATCGGTTTTAGGAGGGAAGAGAGTTTTGGCCGTTTCTTCATTTAGCAATTCAGCAATTGTCTTGTATGGATTTGCAGATGGGAAAGAAATTGAATATGTCCCCCCATCAAAATTGTCATTGTGTAGAGGGATCAAGCCATACAAAGATTCTGCTTTTGTGAAGCTGGAAGGATTTCTTGATCTATGATCTGGGAAGAAGTTCTGAAAGAATTGGAAGCATTGAAAGAAGGTAAGTCTGTGTTGTCAGGACCATTTACCGCAGATACCCTTCACGGATCTATGTGGGGCTTGAACTATCGCTACACTACAGTAAATGATTGCTTGAAAAAAGATCGGCAGAGAATGATTGATTATTCAATTTGCCGGGTCAAAAGCCTTTTGGATTTATCTGATATTGGCTGTCGTCCACGGCCACTTCCTAGTTTTTCAGTAGGGTTGGGAACCTATGGGTGGAAGTATGATTATCGAATAATTGAAATGGCAGCGGATCTTGGTGTGTCATTGATTGATACAGCTGAGGGTTATGGTTACGGCAGAGTTGAGACAGAGCTGGGGAAAACAATTTGCAAATTGGAAAATCCTGTTGTTGTATCTACGAAAATTAGACGGGATCACATGAGTCAATTGGCCTTCAGGTCGGCTGTTGATCGTTCAATCGGGAAGCTTGGCATTTCTCCTCATTTACAAATACATTTCCCCAATGAATCGTACTCTAATGAAACATTGGGAAAGATTTTGGTTGATCTGCGGAGGTCTGGAAAAATTTCTTCTTTTGGGTTGGGAAATTGTTCTGTCGATATGATTGAGAGTATGCAGCGTTTTTTATCCGATTATTCTGGGGATGTTATACAGTCCGTGCAGGTTAGTTATTCTTTGCTCGACAGGAGAATCGAATCGTGTTTGCTTCCATATTGTCAGGCCCGTGGTATTATAGTTATTGCATACAGTCCGCTTGGGCAGGATTTTAAAAAAATGAATAAGCCAGTTTTAACTGAAATAGCAAAACGACATGATGCCACGACATCGCAAGTCGCTTTGGCTTGGATTTTACGGATGCCAGGCGTTGTCCCGATACCAAGGACAAATGATCTTGACCACCTAAGAATCAATATGGAGGCAGCAAAGTTGATTTTGTCGCAGGAAGATATTGATGAGTTGGATGAGCACTATCCAATGCCGCAGGAATAATTACTTGTAGATTTGTCAGAGATTTTAGAAAAACGGGGTATAGTAATATTGAGTTTAAAGAACCAATACTGTTTTGGAATATAGGAGCGTGATAGTGGCCGATTATTGGGAATTAAGACAACAAGTAGCAAAGTTGGTGCCGAGGATGGGCGTATTCCTTGCCCAAAAGGATAAACAAAGTTTGGTCAAGGAAAAGGGTCGTAAATCAAATTATTTTCAGTTCAATATTGAGAAGGGAGAAATGGCGAAAAAAGAGCGCAATTTGAATCTGGAAGAAATGCAATCGTTCATCGAAGTCAGTTTGCGCTCTCAAGCTTGCCCAATGTCTCTAAATTTGGACATATATGATTCAAAGCTCTGCCCGTACCATTGCTCGTATTGTTTTGCTGATTATGCCAGAGCGTCACTTTACAGTTCTTTTTTTGACAATACAAAAGGCATGGGGATGAGGGTTTGCAGTCCAGCCTTTTTCCGCAAGGAACTCGACATCCTTTTCAAAAATCGGGGATCAAAGAAAGATGGTTTAAATGATGTCGCCAAAGCAATTTCTATGGAAATGCCAATGAGGCTTGGCATCCGTTTTGAGGATTTCGTCAGACCGATAGAAACAAAGCACCGCATTGCCCTTGACATGCTGGATTATTTGGCAGAGAATGAATATCCAATGATGGTCAATACCAAGTCTGATCTGGTGGGAGACGATGAATACGTCAAGGCATTTGCGTCAAACAAAGCTGGGTCGGCAGTCCACATCACAATGATTTCATCAAACGAGGTTTTTCTGAAAGGCATTGAGCCGGGAGCACCAAAGTTTAAGGAACGCATCCGGGGCGCCAAGAATCTCTGCGATGCCGGGGTGCGGGTTGTTGCCCGGATAGAACCATTCATGGTTTTTCTGAATGACGATAAGGGCATGACTGATGACTATATCCGGCAAATATTGGATGCTGGAATAACGCACATGACGTTTGACACATATAGTTATTCGGCTGCGGGCACAGGGATCAAAAATAATTTTGCGCGCTTGGGCCACGACTTTGAGCGTATGTATGAGATCATGTCGCGGGCACAGTGGCTTGGATCTTTACTATTGAGTAAATATATGGATTATTTTCGGAAGGCTGGTCTTCAGTGTTCCACATTTGATGCAGGGAATGTACCATTCAATGATGATCCTGTTTGCTGTTCTGTTAGCGACCTATTTGGGCTGGATCGGTTCTGCCTTGGAAATACAACAAGCGCCATTCGTTTCATCGTTGGCCGGGGCAAACAGAAGACAAGTTGGGGGGACTTCGCAAGTCGCGTTGAAGGGAAAAACGGCTTCCTTTCATCTGTATTTAAGAATGAAGTGAAGCAGTTGTGGAACATTTGTGGAGACACTTCTTTTTCCCTTGACCATGCGGCAGGTCTTTTGCCCGTTGGTCAGGATCAGGATGGATTGGTTTGGGCATTCGACAAGGATCATGATTTCCGGGAGGAAATGTTAAGGAGGGTGATATGATTGCGCCAAGAAGGATGGTTCAACCAGCGCCATTGGATTTCCTTTTGTTTGAAGATGGTATAGCAACAAAGCGTTGTCAAGGCCCAGGATCATGCGGGATGAACAAGGAACTTTCTGAATTTTATGCTGTGAGCAATGACCCAAATGACACAGAAGGTCGTGGTCTTTGCAGAGAATGCTACAACGAGCGGTTTGGTGGTTGGAAAAAGAAAACTGAGGAGGGATTAAGTGGAAAAAGATAGGGAAGACATATTTAAATATGCTGCGGCACTGGATCAGTCGGGGAAGATGAAAAACACCATCCTTTGTTCTGAAAGGGAAGTGTTCATCATCAACTTTGACAGGACGATATTGTTGAGCTTTGTCTTGAAAAAGACCAGTGCTGAATTCAAGGAGCGTATCGTTTTTGATGTCAACGACTATGAGTCGTCAAACTTCTACACAAAAGATGGGGCATTGATCTTTGAGACAGCTGCGGACGGCTATATCAAGAAAAAGAAATGTGGAACGAACAAGCAACTGGATTTTGAAACCATATCAAAATTGTATTACAAACTCAGTCGGAAAAAGGCCGCTTCTCATTTTTCCTTGAATAAGGCTATTCTTGCTTTTCTGCAAGATGATTTGAGTCATGTGGAAATTCATTACGACAATGGTGTTAAAATAATTCAGAGAGATATCTTTTCTGGGACTATAATAGAAATAGAAAAAGATCGTTCTGGGCTATTTTTTGAAACAGATAATGTTGAACCGTTTGAGCCAATGGGGTTGCGCTTATCGGATTTGGAGGCTCTGTTTATTGAAGACAAGGAGCTTTCATTTGCATTTGCGCCGGGGCTGAATTATTTTATTGTTGAAGCCAAAACAAGCGGTATGAAAGGCATTTTGTCATGGTGTCTTTTTGATGAACTCGGATCGTTGGGAGTTGTGGGAGGGTGAAATGGGGGGCAAAAGTCGTAAAAGTGGGCAGATATCCAAGAAGCTGATTGATAGGATAAAAAGCGGCAAGGTTGTAAAAAATCTTGCAAAAAAAGAATCGGAAAAGACGCAAGGATTGGATTTAGATGGCAACAAATGATTACCTTGAAGCGCTGAAAATGTTTGGGATTGAACCGAATTTCTGGTGCTCAGAGGAATATTTTCAAAAGGCCGGTTGGCAGGTTTGTTGGGACGGTGATGCAATCTATGTCTTTGATGAAGATGTAGTTATGTTGCCGCCGATAGACACTACTGGCGGAGAGGTGTATTTGGGGAATGCCAGCGTTTGGGCTACGTTGGGAACGCTTGGGGGAACTCAATTTGCTCTTCAATTTTTGGATTACAATTTTATATATGACCCGAAACGGTTTTTTGATCTTGCTGGCGGCGACTGGCAAACATTCAGAAAAAACTCCCGCAAGTTTGTCAATCGCAATCCTGACCTACGGCTACAATACAGGCCGGTTCAACCAGACGACGATTTATCAGAGGTTCTTGTTGAATGGTTAAGCGAAAAGGAACGGGTCATTGTCGATGATGAGACAATGATAAAATACATGGAGTCAGGGCAAAACGTCAAGATTCTAACTGACGACAATGGCGAAGTGTATGGTGTCAATATCTGGGATGAAAATTATATGTACATCAATTTCAGGTATTGCTTTTGCAAGCCGGGGCAGCACCTGAGTGAATACATGCGGCTGCTGTTTTACACTGACCCATTGATCAACAAGCTTGTAAACGACGGTGGATGTTTGGATAACCAAGAACTTTATCGTTTCAAGACAAAGCTCAACCCAATTAAGGTTAACGATATTTATTCTTACAAATAGGAGGTTGTATGGCAAAGGGCGATTACTCCCGTATTGATGATACGGACAAGGAGTTGAAAAGCAAGGACGGTCTGTTCTTTTTCCCAGAGAGCATCAACGGTAAAACGGATCATGGGCTGAGGAAATTTCTCATATTCTATTTTGACAATGATGACGACTACAACCTCGTCTTGTCCAAGTTGGCCCGGAACAATATTCACGTCAAATCCCATCCGGATATGAATGCGGTGGCGCTGGCCGAATTGGTCAGGAAGGCGGGAAAATGAGAGAGAATCTTCACCTTGTTTGTAAGGGCTGTCCATCAAGGATGGCTGATTTATGCAAAGATGGCGTTTGCCTCCCGTACGTTTCTGATGAGCGGCGTGAGGAGATCCTAAGTGTGCCTATGCCCCAAGATTACAATGGGGTAAGATTCACCAGTGATGCAATGGATTGCGCCCTGCCAATATCTTTAGACTCACACAGCGGCTGTTCTTATGGTTGCCAATACTGCTTTGCCAATAATTTGATGAGGGCGCCAGACCGCAATCCGGACAAAATCCGCAAGCTTTTTGAAAAAGGAACGCTGTATTCTGAATGGAAGATTTCCGGGCTGGAGAAATTCTTGAACCGGGAATTGGGCGGCGTTGCCAAAGCGATGTATCCGCTTTTGAATCAGGGTTGCCCTGTCCAGCTTGGTGCGCTTGGCGATCCGCTTGACGAGATAGAAAAACATAGTGGCTGGCTGCTGAAGGCCATCCCTATTTTCCAGCGGTTTAAGCAGCCGGTGCGTATTGGTACAAAAGGCGCAAAGACAATGATGTTGAAGGAATACCGGGACGCCTTTCACAAGACGCCAGAGCATTTCTGGTTTGCGTTCAGCATCATATCAGCCGATGATGACCTTTTAACGGCTGTTGATGTTGCGGCTCCAAACGCAACGGAACGTTTTGCAGCGATGAAGGCATATGCTCAGGCTGGCCATCCGGTCAGTGTGCGCTTCAGGCCATTCTTGCCGGGGCTGTCTGACCACAATAACGGCTGGCAGCGTTTGCTTGACAAGTCTGCAGATGCTGGGGCAAAGGCTGTCAGTTTTGAATTCATTTTCCTTGAGAGTGCTCCAACCACTCGCCAGAAGATCATGTATCATAATATGTTCAAGGCGATGGGCGACGTTAAGTTTGGGGATAAATGGAATGCCATGAGCCGGTCGGTTGAAGCTTGCAGGCGTGGTAGCCGGGACTACAAGTTTGATATGACGGCAAAGGTACGCGACTACGCCCATAAACTGGGGATGGTTTTCGCTTGTAGCGATCCTCACTTCAAGGAGTTTAATGACACAGGCTGTTGTTGCGGCATATTGCCCAACGACCCGATATTCGGCAACTGGAGTCGTCGGCAGTTGACAAATGTTGTTCATGAAATGAAGAAGGATTTTGATAAGGGAATACGACGAAGAGTTACATACGCGGATTGGGCTCCTGAGTGGGCTCATAATGTACGGGCAGTTGAGATGTATAATTGCGGTGGCTGGCACGCAAAGCGGGTCAGAAAGTATTTTACGTTCGGAGATGCCATGCGCAACAAATGGAACAATCCGTATCACCCACGGAGTCCGTTCATTTATTTTGCCGGGGTTATGCATCCTGTTGGCGTTGACCAGAACGAAGATGTGGTTTATGAATACAGGTCTTGGGATTTGGATTATTCGCACAAATTTCTCGGAGAGGTAGTATAATATAAACAAGGAGGAGCAAATGAATAGAGCTGAGTTGATGGGAGTTTTAAAGAAGGTTATGTCTGGCGTTGAAGACAAGAACACGTTGTTGGAAGGGGCGAATTCATTTATGTTCGACGACGAATGGATAAAAACCTTTAATGACGAGATTTCTGTTTCTTATCCTTTCAAGTCAGGCATCAAATGTTTGGTGAAAGCGCAGGAGTTTTTCCGGGTATTGTCCCGAATCAATTCTGATGAAATTAAGATGATTTTGTTGGATGATGGAAAGGTTCAAATGTCTGGAGGCAAAACCGTTTTGAAGATGGTGTCGTCAGACAGTTCTTCCATTTTGTCGCTCGTCGACAATCTGGCGCTAGGTGATGTCAAATGGCACAAATTGCCAAAAGACTTCGTGTCCGCGCTTTCCATTGTCAGCGGGTTCGCAACCACCAATACGGCTATGACGCCACTTTGCGGGGTATCTATTGCGAGGGATGGCTTGGCGGCCAGCGACCGGATGAAGGCGGGGTTTTATCCGCTTGAATTCAGATCCCTCAAAGGAGATTTGGTTTTGCCCATTGGATCTGTGAAAGAGCTGATCAAATTTGTAGACCTTGAGGAATTTTCAGTTGGCGAATCTTGGGTTCATTTCAAGGCAAAATCGGGGCTTCAGTTTAGTGTTCGTAAATTGAATGCCGATTTTCCCAGGGACGCCATTAAGAATTTTCTGAATTTCGACGAGACAGACGAGAAACAATATGTTTTCCCGTCAGGATTATTGGAATCCATCGAACGGGCAAGCGTCATGTCTTTTGCCACACAAGAAGGCTCTGAATATGTTGAACTTTCTCTTGACGCCAAGGGAAATATGATTGTTTCTGGCGCCAAACAATACGGAGAACTCAAAGACAAGATCGTCAAGGACGCCAAATGGTCATTTCCAGAAGATGTAACATTAAAGGTTCAACCGGCACATTTTGCCGCATTGTTGGCACTGGGGAATCAGTTTTACTTGAAGGACAACAAATACATATTGATGAAAAGCGCCACGTTTGAATGCATACTCGCTTTGATTATTGCGACAAAGGATTGATGTATGTTTTGTCACCTCCACACGCATAATGAATACAGTATTTTAGATGGGTTGGGCAAAGCCAAGGATTATTTGAAACGTGCCAAGGAGTTGGGCCAGACCCACTTGGCGCTTACAAATCACGCCAACATCGATGGACTGATAACATTTCAGACCGAAGCGAAAAAGGCTGGCATCGTGCCGATATTTGGCTGTGAATTATATGTTGTTCCGGATATGAAGGATCGGAAATCTTCTGTCCGATTTCATATGACGGCACTAGTGAAAAATGAAACCGGGTTTCAAAATCTATGCAAGATGTTGACGATGGCCAATTTGCAAGGATTTTATCGCAAGCCAAGGAATGATTTTGAAACCATTTTGAGTCATCATGAAGGACTGGTCTTTCTGTCTGGTTGTACTCAGTCTCCATTGCGTTCGCCAGTAGGAATGGATTTTTTGATGGCATTGGCTTCCAAGATGGGAGAGGATTTTTATCTTGAGGTGATGCCTCATGTTTTGGATAGTCAATCCCAGATTAATCGGATGTGCGTAGATATTTCTCAAAATGTTGGAATCCGACTTGTTGCAACAAACGATTGCCATTATGTTAATGGTCACGATAGCGATCTTCACCAAGTAGTTCTTGCTATTCAAACAAAGGCCAAATGGAACGACGAGAATCGTTTCAAGTTTGGTATCGATACGGTTTTTTTGAGATCAGAACGAGAAATGAAGGAGGCCTTTGTCGAACAAGGCATTTTGTCGAAGTCTCAATATCTGACAGCTTGCCGCAATACAATGTTGGTTGCCGAAAAGTGCTCCGGATTTGAGATAAAAAAGAAGGATATCTGGCTACCAGAAATATATGGTGTCCAAGAGGTAGATGAAAGTCTGTTTTTGAAGACACTGTGTCTTGAAGGATATCGGAATTTGTTTGGGGAAGGTAATTGGGATCAGTCCTATTGGGACAGGTTCTGCGAGGAGTTTGCACTGATTGAAATGAAGAAGTTTGTCAGATATTTCCTTTTGGTGCATGAGCTTGTCTTGTGGTGCAAATCAAATGACATCCTTGTTGGGCCAGGAAGAGGCAGCGTTGGCGGCAGTTTGATAGCCTATTTGATTGGCATTACTGCGGTTGACCCCATCAAGTATGATCTTTTGTTTTCAAGGTTTATTGATGAGAATCGCATAGATTATCCGGACATAGACATGGACTTTGAAGATGCAAAACGGCCATTGGTTCGTCAACATCTTGAAGAATTGTATGGAAAAAATCATATCGCGTCGGTTTCCACTTTCATGAAAATGAAAGGCAGGGCGGTTATTCGTGATGTTTCCAGGGTTTTTGATATCCCATACAAGGATGTCGATGAATTTGCCAAGGCGATATTCGACGAGGAAAATGATAATAACTCAGTGGAACAGGCAGCAAAGGACACCCCAGAGGGGCTGAGATTCACAGAAAAATATCCCAAAGCTGTTGATTATGCCATCCGGTTGGAAGGGCAGATTCGGGGCACTTCTCAGCACGCAGCGGCACTTATCGTTTCCGCAGAGGATTTGACTCAAGGCACCAGGGGCAATTTGGCGGTACGGTCAGAGCAGGAAGTTGTAAATTGGCACAAGGACGATGCAGAGTATGTCGGATTGATGAAACTTGACGCCCTTGGGCTCAGTACGTTATCTGTGTTGGGAGAAGCAAAACGATTAATCAAACAGAACCATGGTCACGACATTGTTTTTGATAAGATAGCGCTTGATAACAATCAGGTTTTTGAAATGTTATCGAGAGGGGAAACAGTAGGCGTTTTTCAATTCAATACTTGGGCTACAACCAAGTTGGTCAAGGAAATTGGGGTTGAAGATTTTGGCATGATGTCGGCTGTTGTTGCTCTTGTTAGACCTGGTCCCGCAGATAGCGGAATGACAGCAGATTTTACCAAACGGAAACATGGGTCCAAATGGGTCAAGAAGCATCGTATTTATGAGAGGATAACGAAAGATACGTTTGGCATTATTGTGTACCAAGAGCAGGTTATGCAGGTAATAAATCTCGTTGCGGGGCTACCGTACACGGTGGCGGATAAAATAAGGAAGATTGTTGCAAAAAAGCGGGATGCCAAACAGTTTGCCCAATACGAACAAATGTTCGTTGAGGGTTGTCAAAAGGAAGGCACGTTGTCCGTGGCGGAGGCAAAAGAGTTTTGGGAGGCGCTTCAGAACCATGCAAGATACAGTTTCAACAAGTCTCACTCCGTCGAGTACGCCATGATTTCATACTGGTGCGCATTTTTGAAGTTGTATTTCCCAGCCGAATTTATTTGTGCAAATTTGACATATGGATCTGACGGGAAAAAAGAAGAGTTGGTTAAGGAGGCCCGACGTATTGGGCTGAAGGTTGTTTTGCCAAGGCTTGGAATATCTGACGCACATAAATGGGTAGTCAAGGATGGCAATATCTATGTCCCGTTTATTGAAGTGAAAGGAGTTGGGCCAAAGTTGGCAGATGATATTGCTCGTTATAAACCACCAACCGGGGATGGTTTTTTTTGTCTGGCAGAAAGGCAGCCATCTGGGAAGATGGGGAAATTGATTGAAGAGATTGGCGCAGATGGGAATAATCCAAAAGGAGATTTGGCCAAATATTTTGGGTTTGACATATCTGGAATATTGAATCCAATTGAGTCAAGATTGCCAGATTGCTATGCAATCAAAAAGCACTGGCGAGATCCGGAGCTATTGTGTTGCAAGGGATGTGCCTTGAGAGATCATGCTCGCCAGCCGGTTCTGCCATCTTTTGGGATATATAACGTTATGATTGTCGGGGAAGCCCCAGGCTTCGACGAAGATGCTGAGGGGAAGGGATTTTATGGAAAGGCTGGCAAACTGTTGTGGGCAGAACTGTTTAAATACTCGTTGACGAGACGGTGGTTTCATGTCACAAATGTTTGCAAATGTTTTCCGGGGCCAGTTAAGACGCCAAAGGCAGATCATATTGAGTCCTGTTCTACATGGTTGGACAAAGAGATAAAAATGACAGGCGCCAGATTGTGCTTAGGATTAGGAAATACCGCGCTAAAATATTTTAAAGGGGAAGATGGAGGAATAACAAAACTTAGTGGAACCTTGGAGTGGGTTGAGAGCAAGGGCATTTATGTTTTGTGGTGTGTTCATCCGTCATCGGTTCTGAGAAATCCAGCAGAAAACAAAAGGATGTTTGAAGAGGGGATAAGGAATTTTGCAAATAAAATACAATCTATGGGAGGCTTTAAATGAAAGCAGATCGGGTGGAACTTCATCTCAAATATCGGCCAAAAACATTCGATGAGTTGTTTGGGAATGAGGCTTTGAAAAAATCGGTATTGGACGTTTTGGATAGAACCAGAACATTCTTGTTTTATGGGCCAAGAGGTTGTGGAAAAACAACGCTGGCCAGGTTAATCGCTGCCCAGTTGGGAATTTCCGATATTGATGTTAGTGAGATCGATGCCGCAGATGCGACCGGGGTTGATAACGCCAGGGCGATTAAAGAAGCGGCGCAATTCTCTCCTCTGGGAGGCAAATATAAAATTTATATTATAGATGAATGCCATCGGCTTTCCGGCCAGGCAAGTGATTCGTTGCTAAAGACACTGGAGGCTCCGCCAGACCACTGTTATTTTGTATTTGCCACAACAGCCTTGAATAAGGTCCCAACAACAATAAAAAGCCGGTCCAAATGCTATGAGGTAAAACCATTTACGGATGCCCAGGCAGGGGATTTTATCAAATATATTTGCAAGAAGGAAGGGTTTCGGATATCGCCGGCAATTCGCCAGGCCATTATTGACAGCTTCCAAGAGGAACACGATTTCTGTATTCCTAGAGAGATTCTGGTTGCCTTGGATCTGGTTAGAAATGTCGAGGATGAAAACGAAGCAAGAACCTTAATTCATGCAAACGTTCACCACGAAGTGATTGAGTTGTGCCGGGCATTATTGGCACAGAAGCCCTGGGGTGAAATTGCTATTATCCTCAAAGAACTTAAAGATGAACCGGAGAGTATTCGGCGTGCCATTTTGGGGTATATGAACTCAGTTCTTTTGAACAAGAAATCTCAGAAGGATGGCGAATTGCCGGCAGCGATCATAAAGAATTTTGAGCAGTCTTATATGTATTCAGGCAAGGCGGCATTATCAAAGGATTGTTTCTATACTGTTGCCTCATAATTTACAACGGAAATAAAGTAAAGCGGAGTATAATTAGGTTAAGAAAGGGGAGGGGATATGGATAAATTTAATTACAAACCAGATTTGGAAATCAAGGAGAATGACCTAGATGGAGAGTGGATAAAACAGGCCGGTCTGTTTGCCCACTGGGTAGAAAAATGGGCAAACAAACTGAAAGAAAAGGATTTGGTTTGGCTTGAAAAGAAGACCACAAAGGCAAGACTTTTCAAAGAGGCCAAGATTGCCTTGACCGAGAATGGCAAGCTTCCATCCGATACGCGGTGTGAGGTTGAGGTTCATGCCCATCCCGACTACAGGGAAGTTTCTGAACGACTGATTGCCTTGGAAGAGGATGTTAATATTCTTGATGGCGTCAAATGGGCATTTGAGCAGAAGAAAAAATCTTTGGACAGGCTTTCAGATGCCCGTGACCGGGAGAGATCTATGCCAGATGGCCATTCTTCTCCGACCAGACGGGACGATGCCATCGAACGCAAGAATCAGGAGTCGGAGGAAATCGATAAGGCCAACAGATGGCGGATAAGCAGGGGTTGACATGGAATATTTAGTGTTTGCTCCCTTTGCCCTTCTAGCGGCATATATAATTTGGCGTCTGGCAACGTATGGTGCGGCCAGGAGCTATTTTCAAGCAAAGTTGTGGTTCACTAAAAGCATAATAAAACACAAGGAGGATCAAAATGAGGGAAAGTAGGCGCTCTGCCAAAGAGGAGATGCAGAAACGGATGGATAAGGAGACTCAGCACTACAAGAGGGTTGGGAGTCTGTTCCGGGGGGATGTTCAGGGGATCAAATATTTCAAATGCAAGGAAGGACAAAATTTGATTGACGTCTTATCATACGACGCCGGAAGTTTTGATCCAATAGAGGCCAATTCGTTTGCATACGTCTTGCGGGTCTTTGTTCATTCCAAGGCGGCACAGGACGGGAGCAACATCATCTGCATCGAGCAGACATTCAAGGATAAAAAACGACGGGAAGAGTTGTTTGGGGCGGGGGCATTTTGTCCGGTTTGCCGGGAGTATCGCAATCAGGCTGCCAAGGGCGCCAATAAGGAAGAGCTAAAACAGTTGCGTTACTCTGCGTGGCCCAGAACCATTTATAATATTTACGATAGACGAGATCCTGGTGCCGGTGTTCAGATTTGGGAAACTTCGGCTTATTTGTTCCAGCAGTATTTAGATGTGATTTCCAAGATGTCTGTTCTCCCTGGCGAGTCTCAAGGCATTGAAAATTATATTCCGTACATGGACATTGAAGACGGTCGGTCTGTGTCATTTGATCGCAATGGGACCGATGAAAAAACGAAATTCATTGGGATCAAGTTTGAAGATCGTCGCTCACCTGTTCCGGATGCTATTGCAGATGCCTGCAAGTCTTTGGACGAAATTGTCGATTGGCCCACAGTAGCTTCTGCTCATGAAGCATTTTGGGGAGTGCCCTTGTCTGGAGCTCCTGCTGGCATGGAGAAGATCAAAGAAATTGCTACCGATAACCATCAATCCCGTTCTCCCAAATATGAAGATCCGGTTAAAGATGTTCCAGACCCGGAAATTCTCGAAGAGACTCCTGAAGAAAAAGAAATGAAGGAGTTGGAGGCAAAGTTGGCAGCAGCTAAAGCCAAAGCCACAGCCGGCAAAAAGTCTGCTCCTCCCAATAAGGTTGAGCCAGTCAAGGAAAAGGAAAAGGAAAAGGAAAAGGCGAAGCCAGAGTCGTCCGGCAAAGGGGGCGATAAGTCGTGTCCTGCTTCTGGAGTTTTCGGAAAAGACATTGACGATCTGCCGGAGTGCGACAAATGCGCAGTTTGGACAGAGTGCGCAAAGGAAAACGATCGTCTCGAAAGGGCCGGGTAGTAATGATGAGGGGAGTGTGCCAACTGTTGATGGCCCGTCCGGTGAGTGCCAGTCCTGAAGCGACTCCCCTCTTTTTTTGAGGATCGATGATGAAAATTGCAAGGGAAGGCGTTGTTGTTGAAGGAGAACGGACAATTTGTGGGGATGGCTCCCCTGTGGAATTTTTGCATTCAGGTTCAGTTTGTTTAAATTTGGCTGGGTCAAATAAGGGCCAGAATGGTGGCTGGGCAAGGGGAAGGATAATCAACCTTGTTGGAGACGGGTCAAGTGGCAAAACATTGCTGGCCTTAGAACTGGCCGCAAGATGTTTTTACAAGGTTAAGCAGACCATCAGTAATATTTACCCTCCTGTCAAATCTGTAAGAATAAGGTATATCAATGCCGAGAAGGTGATGGACTTCCCGATTGCCCAGATGTATGGTAAACAGTTTGAAGATGGCGTTGAATGGGTAAATGACATTGATACCGTTGAAGATATGGGCAACGATATTGGTCGGACAATCAAGGAAGGAAAGTCAGGGCAATTCTTGTTATATGTCGTTGATTCTCTGGACGCCTTGACGTCAAAGGCCGCCAAAAAGCGTTTTGAGGATGCGGTTAAGAGCAATAAAGAAGAGGATGGGTCTTATGGAACCGAGAAGGCAAAATACTTGTCATCCTTTTTCGGACATTTGTGCGGAATGATGGACGGGAAGGACGTAACCGTTGTCGTCATTTCTCAAATCCGCCAGAAGATTGGGGTAACATTTGGCGAGAAGTATATGCGAGCAGGAGGAAAGTCCTTGGATTTTTACACCCATCAGGTCTGTTGGCTGTCCGAAATGGAGAAATTGAAACGGACGGTCATGGGAGAGGACCGGGTTTATGGCATCCGCGTTTTGGCAAGATTCAAACGAAATAAGGTTGCCAAGCCATTCCGGGAGGCAGAGTTGACCATATTGTTTGATTATGGTCTTGATGATTTATCGACGTCTTTGGCCTGGTTATATGGCCCAAAGGTGAGAATTTTGTCATTTGATGGAATTGAATATTCCAGACCAAATTTGATTGTTCATATTGAGCAGAACGGGTTGGAAAGCAAATTGTCCGAAATGGTTGTCGAGAAATGGAATTCTATCGAGGATGCCTTGAAGCCAGATCGCAAGGAGAAGTTTTAATGAGGTTGGTTATTGACTCAAATTACTTATGTTATCGGGCAATGTATGCTGTTGGAGGGTTGTCCTATGAGGAGAAAAAGGTCGGGACAATCTTTGGGTTTCTGAGACAAATATTGAAATTGTCAGAACAGTTCCGCACAAAAGATTTTATTTTCTGTTGGGATTCAAAGCAATCATATCGCAAGTTGATTTCTGAAGATTACAAGGCCAACCGCAGAAAGGGATTGTCAGAGGGAGAAATTGAGGATTTTGAGATTGCCTACTCCCAGTTTGACGAATTAAGGGATAAGGTTTTGCCGTACATGGGGTTCAAAAATATCTTTCATCAAACCGGCTACGAGGCCGATGATCTGATTGCTTGGATAGTCATGCGCTTCCCAGATGCCACAGTAATAGTTTCTGGAGATCACGATTTATTCCAGCTGTTGGTCAACAACAAATTTTGCCCGGTTGCGATGTATAACTTTAAGGTGTTGAACGATGAAACCAGGTTCACAGAGGATTGGTTTGGATTGAAACCAAAGGATTGGATCAAGGTCAAGGCCATTGCTGGTTGCGCCACAGACAATGTTATTGGCGTTGTTGGGGTCGGAGAATTAACTGCGGCGAAATATCTGGCTGGAATATTGAAGAGCGGGAAGAAGGTTGCTGCGATAGAGGGCGCAGAGGATTTGATTGCATTTAATCATCGGTTGGTTGGGTTACCATTTGTGGGGAGGAAAGCAATCAAAATAGGCGGATTGCAAGAAGATCAAATTTCAGCAGATAAATTCCGAGTGACATTTGGGCAATATGGGTTTCGGTCGTTGATATCAGAAGAAGGGTCAAAGGGCTGGTTGGATTCTTTTTTTGGAGGTGCTCGTGGCTAAAGGAGGCGATTTTGAACGATCTTTTAGCAAAGAACTATCCGTGTGGTGGGGTGGCAAGGATGATATCTTCTGGCACACATGTGGGTCTGGGGCACGGGCAACTGTCAGAAATAAGAGGGGCAAGGATGCCGCCAGCCAATTTGGCGATATTTTTGCAACCGATGAAGCAGGGAAAATGCTCGAAGACAACTGGAGCATCGAATTGAAAACGGGGTATGCTGTAAAGTCATCAAAGAAATTGACAGACAAAAATGGAAAGCAGGTTAAGATATTAAATAGATGGGATTTACTTGACCTGTTAGATTCTGCACAGGCAACACCTAAGTTTGATGAATTTTGGAATCAGGCCAAGCGGGATGCAGAATTATCGCATAGGACCCCAGTTTTGGTTTTTCGCAGGAATTTAAGAACGCCATGCATCGCCTTTTCTAGGGGCTATTTTAACAAACTGGTAGATTGTTTTGGCTTTCCAGAATTTGAAGTCATTCAGGTCGGGAAGAGGGTTTGCATATTATCCCTGCGACTGTTTTTTCAATGGATCCCAGATGTGCGGGCAGCGCTTAAAGTAAGGGGGTGACCGATGTATCAAAGGTGGCGAGCTAAAAATTTCCAAAGTCATGAAGATTCTCAAATTGATTTTTGCCCATTTGTAAATGTTATTTTAGGATTGAGCACTGTTGGGAAAACGGCGGTCCTCAGATCATTGCGCCTTTTGACCGACAACCGGCCATCCGGGGCCAGGTATTTCTCCAACTTTGCAGGGAAAAAAGGAGAGACGGAGATATCCCTTGATTTGACGGATGGAAGCGTTAAAATTGTCAAATCAATTGCTTTAAAAAAGGATGGGAGCAGGGAAGTCAAGGCGACCCGTTATCATATGGTTAAGGACGGGAAGAAATTTGAATTTACTGGCGTTGGAGAATCTGTTCCCGACCAGATATCAGAATTGCTAAATTTATCAGAACTTAATGCCCAGCGGCAATTTGACCCGCCGTTTCTTGTCAACGCTTCCGGAGGAGTGATCGCAAGGACTATCAATCGAATAACCAATTTGGAAAAAGTAGATGAATGGGTTTCTACTTTGACGTCAAAAATCAATGATTCAAATCGGGCGATTGTCGCCTTGGAAAAAGAAGTTGAATTGGCTAGGAACGATCTGGAACGGTATGCTGATGTTGATCAAACAGGAGATATCATTAATAGTGCCATAGCGACCCATAATCAAATTGGCCTGTTGGTCGTCAGGATTGCCAAGCTGGATCAAGATTTGATTGATTATGAGGACAAATGCCGGTCGTTGGAACGGCTGAAAGAATTCGCCAAGTCTGAAAAATACCTTATCCGGGCATCTGGATTTCAAAAGGATATCGATCTTCATGATAATTTGCAAGGCTTGATGGATGATTATTCCCGGCTGTCTTTTGAGGCCGGCAAGCAGAAGTCTCAAATAAAAGCACTTTCAGACATCTTGCGGAGGATTGAGGATATTATTGTAGATGATAAATCATTTAACATTTTAACTGGCCTTTACCATAGCTGGATTAGTTTGATTTCAAGGCAAGAATATTTGGAAAGGATTTTTGGCGAATTTTATGAAATACATAGTAAGATAAAGCCGATAGATGAAACGGATTATTTGAGTTTGAAGGGTCAAATGGGCAGTATGAAATTATCGGCGGACAATCAAAAGAATTTGGCGGAATTGTATGAAAACACAAAGACTGGATATTTGGCGACATTAAGGAAAGTGAAGCTTTGTCCGACTTGTCAAACGCCAATGACAGAGAAACAAATCAAGACTCTGGAGAAATCCTTATGAAATTCGTGCTGCTTTCAGATGTTCATTTGTTATGGGAAAATCCAGTCGCCAGAATGGACGATTTGGTCGAAGTTCAGTTTGATAAACTGGGATTTATTTTTGATAAAGCAAAAGAACTTGGGGCTCCAATTCTTCAATCCGGAGATTTATTTGACAAGCCCCGTTCCTGGGGTTTGTTGCCGCGTGTCGTCGAATTCTTGATGCACCATGGAGTAAAAACATATTGCGTCATGGGGCAGCACGACACGTATATGTATTCTGAAGAGACAAGAGATCGGACCAATTTGGGCATTTTGGCAAAGGCAGGATTGGTAACTTTGTTGGACAACGAAAGGCCGGTTCAAATACCAGGTACAGACATACAAATATTTGGGGCGAATTTCGGCCATAAACTGGGCAGCATTCAACGCAAAGGGGTCACGCTGGGAATTATACACGCCTCAATTTCGATGGAGGCTTTGTACCCAGGTCAAATCTTCTCGACTCCCGTTAATTTTATGAAGGAAAACCCTGGGTACGACCTGATTTTATGTGGAGACATCCATCGCATGTTTTATGCAGAGAAGAATGGTTGTCAAATATTGAATACTGGGCCAATGACGCGCCAGGAAGCAACCGAGTATAATTTTGAACATAAGCCTGGTTTTGCTGTATTGGAAACTGACGATATGTCAATTGAATGGATTGAAATCCCTCATTCTCCGGCAGATTCTGTTTTGAGTAGGTCCCATTTGGTAAGGCAAAAGGAAAATAAGGAAATGCTTGGGGGGTTTGTTAGCGAATTGTCAGGAGAGGAACAAATATCTGGGGTTTCATTTATTGAGAATCTTTGGGATTTTGTTAAGGAGAATCGAATTGAACAATCTGTTGTGGATATTCTTGCAGAAACAATTGAGGGATGAGGAGGCTGGAAATGGCAGACGACGGTAGGATTTTAACGGATTTGAAGGATAAATTGGAGAAAATCAAACGGGAAATGGCCCAGAATGAAGGTTCCATTCAGACTATCTTTGATCGGGTCAAAAAGGATTTTGGAGTCAATACTCCAGATGAAGCATACGAGTTGCTGGAGAAGATGAATGCAGAACTTGAAATCAAAAGGGAGCAACGTGACGATCTTTTGAAGATTGCTGAGGAAAAGCTGGCTCAGTATCGGGGGTAAAATGGACATCAGCCTAATCGTAAAAGAATTTGCCCAGGTAAAGGTCAAGAAGGAACTGCTTGAGACCAACCTTGTCAACAAAGTGGCTGAATTGGGGGTCATTAAAATTAGGAATGAAGCTCAAGTTAAAGCTAGGTGGGTATTGACCGAAGTCTCTCAGCAGACCCAGCGTCGGTTTCAGGATAAGGTTGAACGTCTGTTGACGATGGCAATCCAAACGGTGTTTGACCGTCCATTTGAATTCAAGCTGGAATTTGAGCGGAAGCGTAACAAAATGGAATGCAAGCCAACCATCATCGAAGGCGATCGGATTTATGATGATCCTGAATATGACTTGGGCGGCGGGGTTTTAGATATCATATCGTTTGCATTTAGAATCGTTTTGTGGTCGCTTCAAAATCCCCGCAGTCGTAATGTCATAATCCTTGATGAACCAATGAAAAATATGGGAAAATTGATATCTCTCGGTGGCCAGGTGCTCAGAGAAATATCTCATAGTTTGAATTTGCAATTGATAATAGTTACCCATGACGACGAATTGATTGATATCGGAGATCGGGTTTTTCAAGTAACTCATGATGGAATTAAGTCCCACATCAAGTGTATTAAAGGGGATGTTGAACATGACACCATTGGAGATTCAAGGCAAACAGGATCCAGAAAGACAAGAATTATACGATGATATTTCTGTCCTGGTGGCAGATGGGCTTATGGATTGGGAGATTGCAACCAAATTGGGATTTTCTAATAAAATTATCAATGCAATTCGCAGAACGGTTTTGCATATTAATAACTATGGCCGGAAACGGGAATGCCCAGGATGTGGCAAAAAGCAATCGATAACGCTTTTTAAATTGAAACATTCCCAGCTTTGCATTGTTTGTCGTCGGAAAGCAGGAGATGATAAGTATCAAAGAGCCAATAAAAATGAAAAAGAAGCGCCCGATACTATGACAGTATTATGTTTGCGCTGCGACAAATCATTTGAATCAGAAATATATTTTGAGGATGGTGGCGTTATTCCTCATGTTAAAAATCATTTATGCAGTCATTGTTCTGGAATTGCAACGGCGCAAGAAAGGGTATCAATATGATAAAAAGGATTTTTTTGGATACAGAAACGACAAGTGCGAATAGATTCAAATGCGGAGTTTGGCAAATCGGTGGAGTTATTCAATGGGGCAAAAAGAAAGTTGAAGAGTTCCATTTTGAATGCGACGTATTCAGCGAGGACCAAATTGACGATAAGGCCCTGGAAATGCATGGCTTGACACTTCAGGATATTGCATGTAAACCAGATCCAATTGATGTACTGGCCGAGTTTCAAAAACTGCTAGGCAAATATGTTGACAAATATGACAAGACGGACAAATTGTATTTTATCAATTTCGGGGCGGAGTTTGATTCAGAGGTGTTACGTCAATGGTTTGCTAAATGCGGAGACGACTATTACGGCAGCTGGTTCTGGCACCCCCCCATTGATGTAATGGTTTTGGCCATGCAGGATATAATCGGGAAACGTCATTCGTTGAAGAATTTCAAGCAAGGCTCGGTCCTCGATTATTATGGAATCAATTATTCAGAGAATAATTTGCACAATGCTGATTATGACGCCAAATGCGCGATGGAATTGTATTACAAGATAATTGGGGAAGCAATGCCGCCAGTGGAACGGAATGATGACGACATACCATTTTGAAAGGAAGAAAATGAATAGAGGTAACTGGATACAAACATTTACAGGCAGGAAGTTTTACCCAATGGACCCAAGGCCGGAGGATATTGACATTGTTGATATTGCTCACGCCTTATCCTTGCTTTGTCGTTATAATGGCCATTGCGGCCAGTTCTATAGTGTTGCGGAGCATTCATTGAGGATGTCAGATGCCAAGGAATTGCCTGGCGATTCAAGATGGCGTTTAATGCATGACGCAGCAGAAGCGTACTTGGGAGACATTCCAAGTCCAATAAAAGCAATGTTGCCAAAATTCACAACTATGGAGAATGTGATATTGGAGGCCATAGGGGAGAGATTTGGCCTGGGAAGAATGAATCAAACGTATATTCATGCAGCGGATCGAGTTATGCTTGCTACCGAGAAAAGAGATATTATCATAAAGAATATTGAATGGCCAATATATTTGCCAGAACCACTAAAAAATAAAATAATTCCAATGTCTTCTGTATATGTCGAGCAATTCTTTTTACAGAAAGCAAAAGAGTTGGGAATATAAAGCCAATTACAATTCTTCAATAAAATTAATAGTAAATACGAAGACAAAGCAAAAGACAATAAAAACAAATTGAAATAATCCTAAAATATCTTTAATAAGGTCAAAAAATAGGTTAGAAAAGATCTTATGAAGATAACAAGAAAACAATCATCTGCTAAACTCCCGAATCGCAAGGACTTTGACAATCCAGTAAATCAAAAAAAATACTTCAAAATCAAAAGATTTGTCGATGAATATATGATAGATTTGTCGGTCCAAAAGGCATGGAGGCGTTGTGGCTATACATTAAACAATTCCCAAAGGGATAATGCAGAAGCAATGAGAGCATTCCAACGCCATGATGTACAACAAATGATAGCGGAGAGAATGCAAGAGAGAGAAAAGAAAACTGAAATAACACAAGAGAAAGTTCTAAATGAACTGGCATTAATCGCTTTTCAAAATCTAAAGGACATATCAGAATGGGATGGGAATAGTTTTATATTGAAACCATTTGATCAATTGACCAGAGAACAAGTTGCTGTCATTGGAGAAATACAAGTAACTCCTGGAATATATGGAGTTGGCATAAAATTTAAGACGTATGATAAGAAGAGCGCTTTGATCGATGTAGGACGCCATATAGGCATGTTCTGGGAGGGAAATAAGGAGGTTGATCCAATGGAAATGGCCAGGAAGATTAAGGCGGCACAGAGAGAGATTGAAACCACCAGAGGCAAGCCATCCAAATGATATCAGAAGCCACTAGAGAGAAGATGCGTCGGTCATCATTGGAGAGATGGCGTAAAACAAAAGATCCGAATATACCTGGTTATGTTAAGCCAAAGTTATCTGCACAAAACACCCACCAAAATCCATTGCCAAAGCAAGGGTTTGAATACTTGACGTCCAGGTGGACACTGATGCGCTATCATGCCGAGCAGCATCGGTTGGAAACGCAACCAGCCAGGTTTAATGTTAACCCTGCAGGCAGGCGGTCTGGAAAAACAGAACTGGCAAAGCGCAAGTTGGTTTTGAATGCAATAAAGGGCACCGCATTTGACGATGCAAGATTCTTCGCAGCGGCTCCAACCAGAGATCAAGCCAAACGAATTTATTGGGATGACATAAAGCGTTTGACGCCACGCTGGTTTCAATCAAAACCCCCCAACGAGTCGGAATTGATAGTATGTGGAATTAATGGGTCTATCGTTCAAGTTTTGGGGATGGACAAGCCAGAGCGGATAGAAGGAACGCCATGGGACGGTGGAATCCTTGACGAATTTGGCAATATGAAACGACAAACATGGGGGGAGCACGTTCGTCCAGCATTGTCCGATAGAAATGGATGGTGCGATTTGATAGGTGTGCCGGAAGGTAGAAATCACTATTATGATATCGCCAAATTGGCCCAGGCAAATGATACCGGGGAGTGGGGATATTATTGGTGGATCAGTGCCGACATTCTTGACAAAAAAGAAATAGCGGCAGCCAAAGCGGACCTGGACGAATTGACATATATGCAAGAGTACGAAGCATCATTTGTCAACTTTCAAGGGCGGGCATATTATCCGTTTTTGGATAGAACTCATTGTGCCCGGATTGAATATGATCCAGATCAACCATTGATTTTTTGTTTTGACTTTAACGTAGCGCCCGGAGTGGCAGCGGCTATCCAGGAAAAGCAGGTTTTTGATTTGGCGACCAAAGTGCCTTTGATTGGAGAAGCCATAAGCGGGGTTGTCGGGGAGGTTTACATTCCTCGCAATAGTAACACACCAATGGTTTGCAATCGGTTGATAACGGATTTTGGTGATCATCGGGGTGAAATATATATCTATGGCGATGCAACAGGCGGAGCAAAAAAGTCATCTGCCATTTCTGGATCGGACTGGGATTTGGTTAAGCAGGTATTAAATGCTCATTTCGGCGCAGCCAGGGTTCATTATGAAGTTCCCTTGGCCAACCCGTCGGAACGTGACCGGGTCAATTCAGTGAACTCACGTTTGATGACTATGTCTGGCAAAATCCGGTTAATGGTTGACCCAAACAAGGCTCCGCATGCTACGAAAGATTTTGAGGGTGTTCAACTAATTGAGGGCGGCTCCGGAGAAATCGACAAGAAGAAAACTCCAGAGTTGACGCATTTATCCGACTCCATTGGGTATTATATTCACAGGAAATTCCCAGTCAGGAAGGTTGAATCAGGAATGGTAAATGTTAGGGGAACGTGAAAATTTTGATGGGATTCGATATTCAGTAGTATAATAGTTTTGAATATAGCAATGAAGGATATCGTGAGAGAGAAATACATTGACTTAGTTAAAGGCTCTTGGACATGACAATTGAAGCAGAAGCAAGGCATTGTGAAAATTGTGGCGATCCTCTTAAATATGGGCAGAAACGATTTTGTAGTAATAAGTGTAGATTGGAAGGCGTTAAAAAGGCATCTGATATCGCCAATGGGCCACCAAGGTATTGTGAAAACCCGGATTGCAGGAAGATATTAACGAGGTGGAAGAAGGTCCATTGTTGTATTGAATGTCGAGAAATAAGAAAAAATAATAAACCTCTTTACAAGACAAAGGAAAAGTCGGAAGTCTTTATGGTTGATTGCAAATGTCCTACTTGCGGCGAGATGAGGCAACATGAATTTTTGTATGAGCCAACAATAATGCCAAGAATATATTGCGAGAATCATATCAACAACAGAAATATGTCGGAATCTGGTTTTGACGATTGTCTTGATGGCGTGTGGAGGTAAGTGATGGACAAAGTTGCAGAAAAATTCGCAAGAGAAGCTCACGCGAACCAATTACGTAAGTATACAAACGAACCCTATATTGACCATCCTGCAGCAGTAGTCGAGTTAGTTAGGAGCGTTTCCCATACTAACGAAATGATATGTGCCGCATGGCTTCATGATGTTGTCGAAGATACGGAAGTAACCTTAGATGAAATTCGCGATGTTTTTGGATCCGTAGTAGCCGATTACGTACGTCAACTTACAGACGTTAGTAAGCCTTCCGACGGAAATCGTCTCCTACGAAAAGAACTTGATAGAATTCATCTCTCCTTAGCATGTCCGAAAGTACAGACAGTAAAATTAGCAGATATAATTGATAATACTTCAAGTATCGTTCGATACGACCCCAAATTTGCTAAAGTATATTTGGAGGAGAAAGCTCAGCTATTAGAGGCCTTACAGAAGGGAGATCCAGCTTTCGTAGCTCTCGCACTTACGATAAAAGAATCGATATAATTAGGAGATAGGCAATGGCAGAAAAATATGTAGATATTCATGAAGGTAAGATCTACTTAGTCATGGACGAAACCGTTCAGACGGAAACACGAGTCCTTGATGCTGGGAGCAAAAAACTCATAACCATAATTGTAGATGTGGAAGAGAAGAAATGAGGGAATTTGAAACGGGGGCAACCCGAAACCCCGAAGAAGGTAAATTAGATTATGAAGGGTTTCTGAGTCCTTTGGTCTTGGAATGTTATGCAAAGTATATGCATGAGCACCGTTTACAATCTGATGGGAAATTACGCGATTCTGATAATTGGCAGAAGGGGATTCCAAAAGAGGTGTACATGAAATCGGGTTGGTGACACTTTATAGATTGGTGGAAATGCCATCGGGGGCTTCTTATCAAGGATTGTCTTGTTGATGCTTTGTGTGGTGTCATTTTTAATGCTTCTGGATATTTGTATGACATTCTAAAGGAGGAGATAAATGAAAATAGCCAATGCTCTGGTTTGCATAAATTGTGACACTTTATTTGTTGGGGGTAAATGCCCTGCTTGTTGTGGAGGTAAATTCTATCCACTTCGGAAGTGGCTTTCTCCCTTACATTCTTTTGAAGATATAAAGGAGGAATATGAAAAGAGGAATCTATTACTACAAACGAAGTCAGAGAGGGGTGTATTGTCTCCTGGTATTAACTTTCGTAATTCTATCACTGATTCCGAAAAGCTTAGAAAACTCGACGAGAAATTTTATTCCTGCAACCAAGGCCCAGCTATTAAAGATTGTGGAACAGAACCATCCGCAACCCAAACTGGTCAAAGCAATCATCCAAGTGGAGAGCAATTGGAATCAGAATTCGATTTCAAGTCATGGTGCGATAGGGCTAATGCAAATATTACCAAAAACTTCAGAGTGGTTAGTAGGCTACTCAAAAGAGGATTTGAGGTGCCCCGCAAAAAACATAATTGCCGGGTGCAAAATTCTAAAGCACTATCAAAGGACATCGCCCTCATTGAGAATAGCGTTGGCAAGGTACAGTGGTAGGGCGCCTGGATACTACAAGAAGGTTATGAAGGAGATGCGAACATGAGAGTGCTATTCTTACAAATCTTAATGACAACCGTTTATTTTGCATCCTTTCAGGGAGGGGCTATTTTCTTAAAAATAAATACGACACCATTTGAATCATGGCTTCTGATGATATTGGCATTTATAGCTGCCGAGAATATTGTCCGCGAGTATATTAAGTGGGAGAAGAAAAATGAAATGGAAAAATCGAAGTAACCATGAGGGCATTATTGTGATCCTAATCATTGTGCTCTTGATTTGTGCCATTTGCATTGGATCCTTTTGTGGCATAATGTTTTATGAGAAAATGTCTGATAATGTTTCTTTCCAACAGGCAACTCTCGTACTGGACAAGTTACGATCAGATGTGGAAAAGGAGATAGAAAACAAATAATCCCATTGCCCCTCAATGTGTGGTATGACTAATTCTAAAGAGATAATTGGCGGCGTTGAAAATATAAGATTCACATTCATATCAGTCCGCAGCGGTGAGTGCATGAAGGGCAATGGAAATTAAAATAGATGTCGCGGTCCAAAAGGATGAGGGTACGAAAAAAGCAGGAAACTTCAGCATTTATGCTACGCCAAACCTGCCCGCGACTTATTAAAATTCCCCCTCACCTGAGAAATAAAAACAAAAGGAGATTCTCTAATAGGATAGCGGATCAACTTAATCTCAGGTGGGAGGGAATTGATAGGGAGGATACGATGGATAACGGGACAAAAAAGAGGCTGACACAGTATTTGGGAGAGTGGCATGAGGTCCGTATAATACGAGATTCAGGTTATGGACGGTCAACTTGCTCTTGTGGCAATAGTGGATATTCCGTAAGGACAACTTGTGCTACGGTTGAGGACCGCACCTTCACTACTCCTGACGACATGGACGCACTAAGAAGGAAGCTGGTGGAGAAGGGGGATTGGATAGACTTTCACAAATTTTCCCAAAAGGCATGGAGGCAACAGAATGAAAAGGGGCGACTTAATGAAGAAGCGTGGTTTTCACTGTTTCTATTTAATAATTTGAGTAGCCTTGCGGGAGAGTATTTAGTGAGCAAGGAGAAATAGAATGATTATCAGAAACGCTATCCGATGTGTCCATTGTGGAGATGAGATCGAATCTAGGCATCGACATGACTTCGTTACTTGTATGTGTGGTGTTGTAGCTATTGACGGTGGTCATGATTACCTGAAAAGGATATGCAAAGACGAGGATGAATACGTTGAACTGAGCGAGGAGAAATAAATGAAACGCTACCAACAAGATAGCTATGGGGATATACGAGAAAGGGAAGATGGTAAATACTGTCTGGCCGAAGAAGAAGCAGATGCCGAGATTGCCGCTCTCAGAGATGATCTCTCTTATCGTAGTACTATTTTACAGGCAATAATTGATAAAAACCAGAAAGAGATTGCCGTCCTTAAATCAGAAGGGAAGCAGGTAGTATCTGGATTGGAAGTATATAAGGGGGTTATTAGGCAGGAAAGAGAAAACTACAAATTAGAGATAACAGAACTCAAGAAGAGGGTGCAAGAACTGGAAAGCGTCCGATGTGATACCTGTCCGGTCCATCCATCAATAGTAGGATTTACTGAGATAGAGGATAAGAACATAGCCCTCAAGGAGCAAGTACGGAAACTGGAAAGAAGGGTAGCATATTTTTCTAATTGGTGGAAGCCCTTTGGTGGGCAGAAGGAGGGTTTGTGAGAGAGTTTACAAAAATACCCATAGATGAAGCCATCAAAATTCCAGACAAATGCGGGCTTTACGAATTGCTTACCGACCGATGGTGGGCAGTCACGGAAGACAACTGCTTAATGTTTTACGGGAAAGGAAGGTCTCCTCAATGCAATAGCAATAGGGCCATTGTGGATAAATGGTCGAGGTTTGAAGAAAGACCTCCGACAACCCCGGTATTTATTAAGGCTGTTTTTGTAAAGCATGAATGTGAGCCTGAACATTGGGGAGGTTACTATGAATCCTGAAAATTACGGTACTCTCGAAGCCTGCCAAGCACTTCAAGCGGCGGGGATTGTGATGGAGACAGAGAAAGAGTGGTATCTTTGGAAAGAGCGCGGAGAGTCAAAGAAAGCTACTTGGCATGATTACTGTCCGTTGCTTGGCTGCCAAAAAGTAATTTCACGCCCGTCCCTCGCTGAGATGTGGAGGGAGTTGCCGGGGGACATCTACATCAACAAGAAAAGGTATAGATTAACACTATGGAAGATAGGAAAGTCCGACATAACAGGTTGTACCTACACGGGGCAAGATGGGAAAATTATTATAGAGCCTGTTAATAACATAAACCCAATCGATGCACTGATACACCTTCGCATTTGGCTGAAGGAGAAAGGGGAGAGGGATGAGTGATCTACCGACAGGAACACCCGTGCTTTGTATAGACTTCGACGGTGTGCTGCACAGTTATAACTCAGGGTGGCAGGGTGCTGACATTATTCCTGATCCGCCTGTGCCGGGCGCAATCGAGTTTCTAAAAGAAGCCTCCAAACATTTTGAGATACACATATTCTCGTCCCGGTCCCACCAAAGAGGAGGGATGGAGGCCATGCAGAACTGGTTATGGAAGCAAGTAACGGGAAAGGAATATTCTCTCGATGAAACCATTTGTTGTCCTGTATGGTTGCTAAAGATCAAATGGCCTATCGTAAAACCTCCCGCTTTTCTAAGCATTGATGATCGGGGCATGACTTTTACTGGCACATTTCCGGACCCAAAAGAACTGTTAAAATTTAAGCCGTGGAATAAAGGAAGCCGACCATGAACGCTAACTATTTCACCGAAGTTCTGCTCCCCATGCACATCAAGTTGCAGGGGCTTTACCGAGAGAAGTGCGGACCATTGCAAAATAACGACATCTTTTATTGTCCTCATTGCCAGAAATGTCACACCTTGTTCAGTGGGCTATTGCATAGTGTGAACATGGATTGTAAAACAGCCATTAGAGATATGATTCTTGTCCCTGAAACCGTAAGCCGCGACTCCTCCCCGGAGGCCAGCAATAGGAGCTTGGTTGGAATGTGTGACGATCTAATTAGCATCGACAATAACGGTAAGGATGGATGGGCAGTAAATATCATGCTCGATAAAGGGTTAACTTGGAACGAGAAGTCATACAAGGGAACAACCTCCACAGAGGCAATCCTTCGAGCCTTGTGCCATCAAGAGGGGATTGAATAATGACACCAACTTTATATTACAATCTCAAGGTTCCCCGCAGCAAAAAGAAACGGATCTGGAAGAAATGGAAACTGAACAAGAACGGCAAGTATACGGTTTCCGCCATGGTCAAAAAGGGCAACAAATGCTACAGAATGTCATACACCCTTATATTAAGATCCCTTGCTAAAAACCGTCGAATCCAGATTCCTGTTCCGTATTGCGATTCTCAAACAGTATTAGTGGACAATGTAAAATGTGCACCGATTAAGGAGGGACGAAAATGAAAGATATTAGCCCCAATCAAATCAAAGCTTCTTCCAGTCAATCTTTTATTAATATTGTAGAGAACTTTGATTTTTACTCAGGTCCAGATAATTGGTCAGACAAAAACGGAAAGCCGATTATTATTGATCGTAATAAAGGATTATGGGGTAAATTAAAGAAGTTGCGGTACAAGTACCTACCTGTTAAATGGCTAATAACATCTACTGGCACACCAACATATTGGCAGTGGAGATGGTTGGGCCAGGATCTTTTTAAAACTAAATGGAAAGGATGACAAATGTGTAAGGATTCTTCATCACAATTAACGGTTGGTAATAAACTGGTATTTGTGGTTCCGAGCAATCATAAATTGGCAGCAATATACCCACAAAACCTACCATTAGACACACAAACTGTTTTGGTGGATGGAAAAGGGAACTTTGAAATACACAATCGGATATTGACTCCAGAAGAAATCGAAGAAAAGTCAAAAGAAGAAACTATTGACTGGCACAGCACAGGAGATAAGAGATGATACACGTAGGGGCGTGGGCCAAATCAAACCAGAATATGTTTCTCAGGATGGACTTTACAATTGGCAAGCGCACAGATTCTATATATTGCATAGGTAACGGTCAATGGAGTTGGTTAAGCATGAAATCACACTGGCCAATTACACAGCAATTCAAAGTGGGATTTTATCCTTCAGAAGAGTCTACTCAAGAAAGAATTATAATGTCTGCACCTTTCGGAAACACCATAGAGATTCTGCGATTTGTTTCTAAAGAATCAGACGCATGGGCCGAAATATCAAATGTCACGATTATGTCGGATACTAAGGAGAAGCTCTCTGCTCCCCCTATTGATCTGAAGAAATCAAAGTCATCTCCTCGCATAGGTGCAGGAGAATACAAGCTCGTTGAACCTGAAGTTTTAGTATTTAAAGGAGGCCAGGATGTCCCTAGTTGATGATATATATAAAACCATAGAGCCGTATATGACTATAGGGAAGATTTATGAGTTCAGAGCGGTAATCCTCCCTCCAGGAGAAGGGTTTGTTATCCATTTTGGAGATAAGATTTATTTTACTCCCCAATCTGCAATAGCCTGCCAGGCATCTATTACAGAGGTAGCCCCTGAATGGGAGGGCGGCTTTGTACCAACGGGAAATCCAATAGCGGTGAAGATATGACAACTCCACAACCAGGTGACCTTTGGAAATGTAGCGCAGTAATTGGTGTTGTCAATTCCTCTGATAGTCCTCACCCTGAAGATTGGCCCGAATCGGGGAATATTAAATCAAATGGCAGTTGGCATACAGAAGTGATGGTTAATCACTGGTATGTTTTTACTGTTGGCCCCAATAGTCCTTTGAGATTAATATGTGAGACCGGAGAGGTCTTGGAGCTTCCAGAAGGAAGAGTAAAACATGGGGAACATGGCTGGGAATTGGTATTTAGGCCGGACGCACCTAATCGAGATGAAGTCAAAAAAATTAACTACGATTGATTATTGATCAAGGTATATAATAGATGCATCGGGAGGTAAAGAATGGAAAAGGAAATAACGAGCGAAGACGTATCGGCACATACGGGATATGTTTGTATTCGCCCAGATATATCCATACAAGGAGATATTTTATTTGATAAGGCGTATCGGGTAAGAGTTGTAAGTCATAATGGCAACATGAATATAATTATCAATAAAACAAAAGGAGAAAAGGATGAAAACAAAGAGTAATGTAATTAAGATCAAAGAGAAGTGCGTATTATTGACAAATGAGGATTTGATTGAAATTAGTTCATCTCAAGGATTTCAGAAGCTGATTACGGCACCGAGAGAGATCTCTTTGGGCGGCGTTGCCAGGTATTGGATTGGGCGTTTCTTCGATGAATTCAAAAAATTGGTCAAGGATTATGAAAAAGCGCGTATTGAGACTGCGGAACGTTATTGCGACAAAGGAGAAGACGGAAAGCCGTTGATGACGACAAGGACCAGGATGATTCTGCAGAAAGACGAATTTGGGCAAACGATTCAATGTCCTGTCCCGGTATTTGGAGAAGATGGTGCCCCACAACAAGCATATTCATTTCAAGGCGAAGGATCGCAAGATTCTTTTGATCAGGAATTCAAAGAATTGAAAGATGCGGAAGTTTCAATTCCTTTTCAGAGGATCGAATTGAAGTTGTCCGCACTCGGAGATTATTTGAATTCTCAAGAACTGGCCGCTATCGATAAATTGGTTGAATGGACCGATTTGCCGGAGGCAGGAAAATGAAAGTAATTCTTGCCGGATATGGAGAAGTTGGCAAAGGGATATTTGGAGCGTGGAGGCAGTATCACGATTGGATGCTTTATGATCCGGCAGCCGGATTTGATATTGAGAATCCGTGTTATTGCGATGTATATTGCGACGTATTAGCAATTGCGTTTCCATACTCTAAAACATTTGTCGAAGATGTAAAGGCGCTTCAAGAAAGGTTTCACCCCGAAGTGATAGTTGTCTTTTCAACCGTTCCGATTGGTACTTGCGATCAGATATCGGAAGATACGGTTCATTCGCCAGTTGAAGGGAGACATGATAAGATGAGCGATTATCTACAAGAGCATGTTCGGTATATAGGTGGCGAGAATGAACTTGCTCGCGCTTTTTTTTCGCAATGCGGTATTGAGCATATCAAGTGGTTTTCATCTTCGACTCATACAGAGTTTCTCAAGCTCAGGTCATTGGCGATCTATGGAGTCAATGTTGAATTGGCCCGATGGTCTGGACATGCGGCGAAAGCAATTGATCTTGATTACAAATTTGTCAAGGATTATGATCGGGATTACAATAAATTGAATTTTGATATGGGCCTCCCTGATTTGCAGAGGTACGTTTTGGATCCTCCTATCGGCAAGATTGGTGGCCATTGCGTTCTTCAAAATATGGAAATTCTCAATGAACAAATGATGCATCCATTCTTTGAGCTGACAATTAAGATGCAGGACGATTTAGCAAAGATGGAGGAGGAAATATAGCATGGGAAAAGAACCTGCCGACTGGGAATTGGCCAGGTTGCATGCCAGTTTTAGCCATTGTATTAGTGGTCAAAAGGAAGTAAGGACTATGACTTGCAAAGGCCTGGTTGTTTTTACTCCGATGAAAGATGATCCGATGAAGGCAATGGTGGAAATAAAAACGGCAAATAACGTTTTGGTTGAAGGAGGAGCTTCATGAATATTAGTATCATTTCGGACTTCAATATCGCTGGTCAGCCAACAGCGTTGATGAGGGCAATCAATAAATACACGCAACATAAGGCACGTTGCATCATTGCATATGATGATTCCTTCGCCTACGACAAGGATATCTTGCTTTCAGATCCGGGGGCAGAGAAGGAGGCGACAGACTGGGTCAAGCAATGCGACTTTTTTCATTTTGGTCGGGGAATCTTCAGTTGGGCCGGAACAGATTGGGATAGCAATGGCTTACTCAACAAAAACAACTGCTGCATTAAGTATTACGGATCGGAGCTTAGAGATAATTGGCAAACCCTCCAGCGATTCCATGAGAACACCGGCATCTTGGCAATTACTGGCACCGATTGGTCCATTACCGGCCATCTCTTGAATAGCTTTTATCATCTTGGGTCTTATTTCACCAAGTATGGGGATATGGATGACGTTCCTGTTGCGTTGCGCCGCGGCAATGGGCCGCTAAAGATCTGCGCTGGATCAGCAGGCAATCCAATGAAAGGGTATGATTATTTGTACCAGGTTATTGGCGAGTTGCAAGCCGAAGGCGTCCTTGTTGAATTGGAGATTCTCAGCCAGTTGTCAAATAAGGAATGTCTGGAACGAAAACAGGAATGCCAAGTCACCTTCACAAGCCTGCATGGGGCGTGGGGCATATCCGGGGTTGAATCGATGTGGTTGGGCCATGTGGTAATGAGTTGTCTGGGTCCATGGATTATGAGCCACTACTCCGACAATCCAACTGTTTTGATTTGTAAAGAGAACCTGAAGCAAAAGATCAAGATGTTGGCCGCCCTGAGCGATGCAGAATTGCAAAGATGGGGGAAGGAAACAAAAACGTTTGCCCGGCGTAATTTCTCAACAAAAACAATATTGAAACGGTATCTGTACCTCTTTGATCTCATCATGAATCGAGATGAGTATCTGGATGGCTGTAAAAATCCTAAATTTATCTATGATGATTTTTGAAAAAGGGGGTATAATAAAGTTGAAAGGTTTTATTTATCAAAAAAAGGAGGTGATTACGCAATGATCAGAGGAAAGCCTTTTTCAAATGCACTTTGAATATTTTGGCTTAAAGTTTAAAGCTTCGGCGCCCGGCATATGTGCCAAAAGAAGATGCAAATAAAGAAAAGGAGGGACAAAATGAAATAATGAATCAATCATATTATTGGATTTGAGTACGGTCGGCCTTGTTGCCTAGTGCTTAGCTGGTTGTTCTGATTAGTCGGTCGGTCCCAAAGGAACACCACCGACTGGCGATCGGCAACCAGCTATTTTTTATTAATTTAAAGAAGGATTGAAAATGTGGCAAAAGAAAAAGGAGATTTTTGATGTTTATGATTCATGGGATATCGGGGAAAACACTATAATATGGCGCCCTGAATTTGTCAATTTATACGGGGATTTTAAGATTGGCGAGAATTGTAACATTGGAGCATTCGTGGAGATTGGTCCGGGAGTAATTATCGGCGACAATGTCAGAATTGCCGCCTTTTGTTTTATTCCATCAGGAGTGACGATAGAAGATGATTGTTTCATCGGGCCAAGAGTTACATTTACCAACGATAAACATCCGCCCGGAGACAAAAAGGATTGGTCGCCAACCCTCATAAAGAAAGGTGCAGTTATTGGAGCAGGCAGCATTATCTTACCAGGCATCATAATTGGAGAAGGCGCTATGATTGGTGCTGGTTCAGTTGTTACCAAGGATGTTAATGCGGGTTGTGTGGTGATTGGCAATCCAGCCTCGCAGCCATTAGTTGAATCTTTGAAACTTCCGCCTATGGATTTGTTGGGTGATTTGTCAATAACAAGAGAGGCGAGGACATATGATCCCATTAAATAAGCCATATTTTGATGAAGAAGAAGTTGAAGCAGTCAGAAAAGTTTTGCAATCTGGGTGGGTTGCTCAAGGGCCAATGTGCGAAGCGTTTGAAAAGGCCGTTGCAAAATACTTGAATTGTAACTATGTCATCAGCGTAACCAATTGCACATCTGCTCTTTTCTTGGCCTTGAAAGCTCTTGGCGTTGGTCCAGGGAACGAAGTGATCTGTCCAGATTTTACTTTTCCAGCGACTCCATTAGCAATCCTTGCATCAGGCGCTACGCCGGTGCTTGTTGACGTTAACATGTATTCGTATAATATCGATGCCGATAAAATTGAGAGGGCCATTACAAGCCGTACAAAGGCTATCGTGCCTGTCCATTTGTTTGGTCGTTCGGCGCCAATGATAAAAATCATGGAGATTGCCAAACAATATGATCTCAAAGTCATTGAGGACGCCGCTTGCGCCTTGGGGGCTTCTTACGAAGGACGGATGCTTGGCACTATTGGCGGCATCGGTTGCTTTTCTCTGCATGCCAGAAAAGGCATAACGACCGGAGAGGGAGGATTGATCGCAACAAATAGTGCGGTGCTGGCAAATAGGATGAAACGAGCTTCCAACTTTGGCATTGAAAGAACTTTCGGGAGGGTTGGGCCGGTTCAATTTAGTCAATTCGGTTTTAATTTCAAGATGTCTGATATCGCAGCCGCCATCGGTCTGGTTCAGTTGTCTCGAATTGAAAAGACGATAAGGGCAAGGCGAGAACAAGCGGTCATTTGGGGGAAGATTATTGCCACCGACTCTTTTCTCTCGGAGCGAATAACGGCACCTTTATGGCATGCAAAAGAAGACATCCTCCAAGCATATGTTTGTAGATGTGCAGTTGGTCAACGACAGGCAGTTGTAGATTACATGAGAGAGAAAGGATTTGAGACGGGCGTTGGAACTTATGCTTGTCATACTCATCCGGCTTTCTATATGAATCGGTTGTTGCCAAATTCTGCGTACTTAGCAGAGAATTGCATTTCGTTGCCAGTCTGGTACGGGTTGGACTTGCAAAAAGAATGGGATAAAGGAGGAGAGATATGATCTTAATAAAGCCAAGCTATGAGATTTTAGCAATCAATGGAGCCGATTTGTTGTTGATGGAGAAAGCCGGAAGAACATGCTATAAGTCGGAATCGAAAGGCGCCCCTGCTGCGTTCTTGAAAAGTAAAATCAAAGCCAAGCATTTAACAATCATCGAGCATGGGTCCATGACTGTTAAGTTTATCGTTGATCGCGGGTTTACCCATGAGCTTGTAAGACATCGGATGGCTGTTTATAGCCAAGAATCAACGAGATATTGCAATTATAGTGGTGGTGTTACGTTCATTATTCCACCGTGGGTAAATATCTTGGAAGGAGAATACGATTGGGAAGAATGTGATCCTGCCGAAATAGCCGACCCATATACTTCTGATTTTAGATGGTTTCAAGCCATGCAAGAAGCGGAGATGTCTTACCTTGATCTTCTTGGTAAAAATTGGTCCCCACAGCAAGCTCGAACAGTCCTGCCGAATTCTCTTAAAACTGAAATTGTCATGACAGCAAATTTCCGTGAGTGGAGATTGGTATTCGAACAACGAGCGTTAGGATTAACTGGCAAGCCACATCCGCAGATGTCAGAAATCATGATTCCGCTGATGAATGAAATGAAGGATAAAATACCGGCTATTTTTGGGAGTTTAGGAGAGGAGAAAGAATAATGGGCAGAGCACCAATTGATTATCTTGAGAAAGTAACAGAGGCATCCTTAACGGGTGATCTTTGGTATTCAAAAAAACAATGGTCGCATTTGCGGGATGCGAACCGCGATCGGACATTTGCGAGATTGACAGACGGGAGAATTGTTGAATATACCGAACTGATAACGGTAGGAGCGCTTCTTGAAGATCCTCTTGATCGGTGCTTTTACGAGGATGCAGTCTTAGTCGGAAAAGGTGCTTTTGCATATTTTGCCGACGAACAGGGAAGGGAGTATCGATGAAAGACACAAAAGTTCTTGTCGTGGGGGGAGCTGGATTCATCGGTTCGCATCTCGTTGATGCCTTTATTAAAGAGAGAGCAATTGTAACAGTCGTTGACAATCTGTTTCTGGGCAAAGAAGAAAACCTACCAAAAGGGATTGATCTGCGTAAAGTGAATGCTTGTAATTTCTTTGATATGGAAGAGACGTTACAAGATGTAAAACCGGATTTGATTTACAATTTGGCCGTGCTCCCATTGCCGCATTCCCTTGAAGATCCCGTTGCTAACATCGACTGCAACGTTGCTATGATTACAAATCTTTGTGAATTGCAACGAGAAATGAAATCTTTTCGACTGATTCATTTTTCATCATCAGAAGTATATGGGTCGGCACGGTATGCCCCAATGTGCGAAGATCATCCCCTCGAAGCTTCGACACCATATGCGGCAAGTAAAGCAGCTGGCGATCTGATCTGCATGTCTTATGTCAGGACGTTTGGATCCGACATCTCAATATTGCGGCCATTTAACAATTACGGGCCAAAGCAAAATGCAGAATCATATGCAGGCGTGATCCCTCTGACTATTGCGAGATTGATGAAAAACGAATCGCCAATTATTTGTGGAACAGGGACGCAGACCCGTGATTACATTTATGTCGAGGACACAGCACGAGCAGCAGTTATGATGGGCCAGCGGCCAGATTTAAAAGGCGAGATTATCAACATTGGCTCTGGCCATGATATCCAAATCGGCTGGCTGGTTGAAGAGATCAGAGATTTGTATCTGAAGATGTCCGGAGAAGAGACTTGGCAGGCAATAGCAGTTCGGCCAGAACGCATAGGCGATGTCCGACGCCATCTCTGTAACGGGTTGAAAGCCAAAGATGTACTCGGATTCACTCACAAGATTGGCATGGTTGAAGGGCTGCAAAAAACGATCCGTTGGTATCTGGATCAAGGGAAAAATAACTTTTAAATTCTTTGATTATACTTTATACAATATCTCAAGGAGATCAAAATGATTGTAGAGTTGTTGAATGAAGACGATCTTCAAGCATGGGATGATTATGCCGGAACCCATGAAAGATCATTGTTCAATTCGTCATACCAATTCAGGAATTTTTTGTTAAGGCTGCTGCCAAAAGGATCTATCCCGTATTATTTTGTCGCAAAAGAATATGGTCAGGTAGTTGGTATTTTGCCGTCGTTTATTTGCAATGGCCCGTTTGGACCAGTTATGAACTCTCTTCCTTGGTTCGGATCAAACCCTGGCGTGTTGGCAGATTACGACGAGGTAAAAATCAATCTTTTATCTGCTATGATGAAAGCGGCAGAATGGACAAAATGTATTACAGCCACCTTTATTTCAAGGCCATTTGAAGATGTCGATCTTTACGACATCTTTTTTGATCAATATGATCATGTAGTTGACAAGAGAGTTGGAACGGTCACTACCTTGCCGGATTATGCTTATCGTGCTGATTTTGATAAACAGTTGATGGCCAAGATTCATCAAAAGACTCGCAACCAAATTCGCAAATCATTAAGATTTTCTAACGGTAGAGAAGATAAAGGATGTATGAAAGAACTTGCAGAAATGCATCGCGTGAATATGTTCGCAATGAAAGCTCCTGTTAAAAAAATGGAATTTGATATCATATCTAAAGCTTTCAAATATGGCGACAATTATCGGCTCTATAACGCAACTATCGGAGGAGAGTCTGTTGCAGCACTACTCTTAAAGTATTTCAACAAGACAGTCGACTACATGACTCCGGCGATCAAGGTCGAGTATCGTCATCTTGATCCGTTGCATGGCTTGATTTATCAAGCTATGACCGATGCGGCGAAAGCAGGGTATAAGTATTGGAATTGGGGAGGGACGACGATCCCGGGAATGGAATCGGTGCTCCATTTCAAGCAGCGATTTGGCGGCGAGAGTCAAAACTACACATACTATACAAGGATTTTAAGGCAGATTCCAAAGGGGACAACCAAACAGGAATTGCTAAAGGGATATCCATATTTTTATGTGATTCCATTTCGACAAATTGAGGATTAAGGAGGCCGGGAGATGAAAGTTTTAGTGACAGGAGCGGACGGATTCATTGGCAGGTATTTGACGGAAATGTTGGGCGACCAAGATATCGGTTGTTGTGCTGCCAATCATTACGATATTGATGTTACGCATCCGAATGGATTTAGGCCTTTTGACGGAATTGATTTTGATGCTGTTATTCATCTGGCGGCAAAGCTGATGATCAATGGCCATACACCGGAGGAATATTTCGAGGCCAACACTCTTGGAACGCTTAATGTTCTTGAGTTTTGTCGAAGAAACAAGATCCCGAAATTGATTTATGCCATGACCCATTCGGACACGAACCTTATTGGCCAAGGAAAGATTTATCCGTATGGTTCTCAGATGTATGGTACAACAAGCTGGGAGCATAATGCAATCCCATTCATCCAGTCAAAAGTTGCCGCCGCTGATATGGTTGAGGCATACAACAGGATGAAAGTAGTCAAGGGCTATATTCTTCGCCTTGCCAATATTCGAGGATATGGTTCCAGCGACACCAAATACAATTCGCCATTCCATCAATTTATCAACAAAGCTAGAAATGGCGAGCCGATTGAGGTGTGGGGCGATCCACCAACGACGGCCAGAGATTTTATCTATATCAAAGATGTCTGCGATGCTTTTATTAAGGCGGTTGAGACGGAAGATGCTCCGGTTGGTTATTACAATATTGGATCGGGCAAGCCATTGACGATTCTTGATGAGATCAAGGCCATCTGTCGGGTGTTTTGTCACATTGATAATCCTTCCAAGATCATCATGAGGCCGGATATCTCGGAGGTCAGGACGAAAGGCAGTAATTTTGATATTGAAAAATCGATCAAGTATTTGAACTGGGTGCCGAAGTATAATTATGATGCGGCATTGGTTGATTTTAAGAGGGAGGCGGGATGGATAGATTAAATGAAATAGCCATCACAGTAGATCAGGACTGGGTGCCAGATTTTATGTCTGATGCCCTTTTGAAGTGGCTGACAATCAGAAACATCAAAAGCACATGGTTCATCACCCATGATAGTCCGATTCTCCTTGAGCTTAAAAAGAGCCCATTCGTTGAACTCGGTATTCATCCAAATTTTTTGCAAGGCAGCACTCAAGGAAAGAATTCAGCAGAGGTCATGAAAGGGTTATTGAGGATTGTTCCGGATGCCAAGGCGGCGCGTACTCATGCCATGGTTTATTCCGCCAGCGTAGCGCGCCTGCTTGCCGTTTACGGCATGCAAGTGGATAGTTCTGTATATCTGGGTGGCATGGAAGGGATCAATCCATTCAGGACAAAATATACGTCTGGCGAATCTATTTGGCGCATGCCCTATTTCTGGTCGGATGATGCAGAGCTATCGAAGCCATGCCCGGAATGGCAGATATGGGACGAAAACGGATTGAAGGTTCTTTGTTTTCATCCGGTTCACTGTTACCTGAATACCGCCAAATGGAGCGATTATTTGGAATTCAGGCAACATGATCAGAAAGATATAAAGCAGACCTTTGCCAGGTTATTTGTCAATGATCATGAATTTGGCGTTGCCGATTTTCTTGAAAAGCTATTGAGTCATAATGTTCAGTCGCAATATCGTACATTGTCGGAGATTGCAAATGGAATCGTATAAGATTGCTTATCTGCAAAAGTTGATCAAGAGATACAAGTTGGACCTGTCTGGACTGACCGTTTTTACGGAGTTTGCTACGGGAAATTATCTGTACACCGGAATTGCAGCAGCAATGGCAGGAGCAAAAAAAGTCTATATGTATAATGGGCAAATGGAGCTTTTTGCGATGAGAGGCCTCCGGCCTGATTTTCCGTCTATCGAAGTTGCAAACAATAGATACGCCGAGACTATATGCAACGCAGACATCATAACCAATTCCGGGTTTGTTCGGCCAATTACCCAAAACGACATTAGTAAGATGAAAAAGACCGCCGTTGTCGCTTTGATGATGAAAGCAGATCAAGTCAGATTGGAAGATGTTAATATTCAAGAGTTACAAAAAGCCCATATTGTTCCCATTGCGACGGATGAAGCCAAGATCGGCTTATTAGGATCGATGGGATGGAAGATTATTAAGGCGTGTTTTGAATCCGGGCTTTCTGTTTGGAGAGATAAATATATTTTGATGGCTTCTGCTGGGTTTGTACGAGATGAATTAGAATGTTTCTTCGCGGATACAGATATCGACTGTCAAACGTGGCCAGACACTTCGGAGAAGCGGTTAGCGACAGCAGATGCGATAATTGTTGCCGAGTATGGTCTCAAGTGTCCCCAGATTGGCCCTTCGGGACTAATAAAGATACAACACATCAAGGAAATCAATCCAAACATCAAGATTATTTATATCTCAGGCAATGTTGATGTTCACGAATTGAATTTGGCTGGCATCTTTGTGTTCCCTCACGTACAACCAAATTTGGGCCATACCGCTTTATCTGGAGATTATTTATCGTATAAGGTTACATTTGAGCTAAATATCGCCTCGCTCAAAGCGGCTGAGATAGCGGCGAGAGCAAGGCTTGACGGAAAGAAACCATCGGTAGCAGAGCGCTTGGCGGTGCTAAATGGGCCTGCAGAATTTATTAATCGCCGGAATGATAATGGAGGGAATTGAAAATGCAGTTAACGCCAAACGCCAAGAGCGGATACTATCAGCAAAGGGTTGGTCAATGGACCAAAATTGAAGGCATTATGAACGGCGAAGATGCCATGAAATCGGCGGCCACTTTATATGTTCCTAAATTGACTGGTCAGACCCCAACTGAATATCTGGCATATTTGAATCGAGGGTCTTTTTTCAACGCCTTTGGTCGTACAGTTGTTGGCTTGACCGGGGCCGTTGTAAGAAAAGAACCACAGATAAAAGTGGCGCCAATTGTTGACGCGCTGCTTCCTTTCATTACTTTGAATGGAGAGTCGATCCAAGAGGTTATTAGGATGGTGGTCCAAGAGGTGATTTCTGATGGATATTACGGCATACTTGTCGATACAGCAGATCTTACTGAAGAGCAAACAATCGTTGGAGAAACCGCGAATCCTTATTTTGCCATGTATGAAGCAGGAGCCATTCTGAATTTTCGCCTTCAGCAGCAAGGAGACGAAAATAAATTGATGATGTTGGCGTTGGCGGAACAAGTGACTCGAATTGATCCTGCGAATCCATTTGTTGTTAATTTTGTTGATCAAGTCCGCGTTCTTGCGATAGAGGACGGTGTTTTGGTTGTTAGAATTTACGAAAAGAATGTTATCTCGAAAAAGGAGGTTTGGTCTCAGGTTGGAAACGACATATTCCCAAAAATCAGAGGCGCCAATTGGACCGAAATTCCATTTGTCTTTTTTGGCTCGATAAGCAACAGTCCTATCCCAGACAATCCGCCATTGATGGATCTTGCCAACTTGAATATTAAGCATTGGCAAGTTGGTGTTGATTACTATCATGGATTGCATCTTTGTGCGATTCCAACTCCTTGGGCCGCTGGATTTGGTACAGGTGAATTTTATATCGGAGGAGAAAAGGCATGGGTCTCGGACAATCCTGACGCGAAATGTGGATTTCTTGAGTTCACTGGTGCCGGGCTAGGCGCAATTGAGAAGGCTTTGGATAGATTGGAGCGTCAAATGGCTGTAATGGGGGCGCGTTTGCTTGAGGATCAGAAACGAGCAGCAGAGGCGGCAGATACTGTTCGGATGCATTTCTCAGGCGATACGGCGACACTAGCAACGATTGTAAATTGTGCAGAGCAAGGAATAATCAAAGCGTTGAATTATTTGGCGCAATGGTTGTCTGTGGAAGAGAGTGCAGAAGTTAGGTTGAATCGCGAGTTCGTATCGTCTAAACTCTCGGCACAAGATATCACCGCTTTGTTGCAAGCCAGACAGGCCGGAGAAATCTCCCAAGACACGTTCTTGTATCAGTTGCAGCTAGGAGAAATATTACCAGCAGATCGGACGATTGAAGATGAAAAATTGCTGGCGTCACAACAAGCCGTTCAGTATCCCGGCGTTGGCGATCAAAATGCGTTTTAGAAGGAATCCATCATGGATAAGACCATTCCTGAAAAGATACTAGACCAAACCTTAAAAGACCAAATCAATCTAGATAAGTATTCGGTCGGGTTGAATAATAAGATCCAGAAGCTTTTGAAAGATGCCCAAGGCGAAATTGTTGCTGCGATCGCAAAGAACGATCCAACCGCACCAACCATGACCAAGTGGAAGGCCGCTCGTCTTGAAAAATTGAACGAAGACATCTCTGTCATAGTTGATACAACTTACAAAGAAATTGCCAAAACCAATAAGGGCGAATTGCTCAAGATGGCTGGAACTCAGAAAGATCATGTTGTTTCTTCTCTCAACAAAGCTGTTGGCGCAGATATTTTCAATGTTACTTTGACTCCAGAAGGCGTCAAGGGAATAGTTGAAAATACTTTGATTGATGGCAATGTGATTGGAGAGTGGTGGAGCAAACAATCTGAAAGCACTAAAGCGAAAATGGCAGCATCAATGGCCGCTGGCACGCAAGCGCTACAGGTAGGCATGGTTCAAGGAGAATCAGTCGGAGATTTGATCTCAAGAATCAGAGGAACCAAAACTACTCCGGGCGTTATGTCTATGACCAAACGAGAAGCAGAAGCATTGGTACGGACATCGGTTATGCAGGTAAGCAATGCGGTCCGACAAGAAACATACAAGGCAAACGCAGATGTTTTAAATGGGATCGAATTTGTTGCTACTCTTGACATGAAAACTTGTAGTAGGTGCAGACCATATGATGGTAAGAAATACGATATGAATCTTACTCCATTATCCGGGATGAGTTGGCCAGGCTTGCCGGTGCATTTTAATTGTTTTATAGACGGACAAATCCCAATTTATACATCTAAAGGTTGGAAGCCAATTAGAAAGATTCAAATTGGCGATTTGGTATTGACTCACAAAGGGCGGTTTAGAAAGGTGACAGACTTAATTTTCACTCCCAAACAAGTATCTGAAGTGGTTAGAATTTCCATTAAGGGCAAGGGCTATATCAATTCCTGCAAAGTTACTATGACCATCGACCACCCGGTTATGATCAATGGGGATTGGAAACCCGCAGGAGCAATCAAAAATGGGGATAAGATTTCATTTTTAAGCCACAAGTGCGGTAGAGAAGAATGTAATATAATGGTTCCACATGTGAGCAAGTTTTGTTCTCAATCTTGCCGGAGCCTTGAAAATATCAAGGGGCAATGGACAAAGGATAGGAAAAAGATTGTTTCCATAAAAAATAGAAAAAGCAATTTGGACCAATACGAATCAGGGCTGAGGGATAGATTTGAAACAACAAAAAATGCGAATAAAAAAACGAGAGAAATGGTAGCAGATGGGACTCATCCGTTTCAAAATTTAGAGGTCCATAAGAAAGCCGCCTCCAATGCGCATAATTCTAAACGATGGAGAGCAGCTGTTGTCGAATATATGTCAAACAACAACCCCAGTCTGGATCCTGTTTCAAGAAGTAAACAAACAATGTCACTAAAGAAATTTTATAAGGACCATCCCGAAAAACACCCTAATGTAATAATGGCGCAAAAAGGGTTTAGCAGCAGCCTTGAATTAAAAATGAAAGCGATTTTAGACGAGTTTGCCCCTGACTATATCCAACAGCATCCGGTTTTGGGGTTTTATGTAGATTTTGCGTTGCCTGATTTGAATATAGTTATAGAAGTTGACGGGGAATACTGGCACCAAGACAAAGAAAAAGATGCCCGTCGTCAACAGGCAATAGAAAATCAGGGTTGGAAAGTTTTGAGATTTTGCGGAGACCAAATAAACAACAACTTGGAAGATATCAGGCAAGAAATCTTCAGGATAGCATCAAACCACGCTGGATTGTATGAGTTTGCATATTTCGAGGTGGAAGTTCTCCGGAGATGGAGAGTATCCAAGCCATGCACTCTCTACAACTTTAGCGTCGATGAGGATGAAAGTTATATCGCCAGAGGATTTGTTGTTCATAATTGTCGATGTACAAGTATTCCATCTGTTAAAAGTTATGAGGAATTGTCCGGGCCAAATTCACCATTGACCAGTGGCCAAATTAAGGAGATGGATGCGAATATCCCTACAGGTATGAGAGCCTCGATGAATGGTCCAGTTCCTGGCAATCTTTCATACAATGATTGGTTATTGCTCCAATCAGAAGATATCCAGAAAGAGATTTTGGGCAAAGGTAAATGGAGTCTATGGCAAGCGAACAAGTTAGATATGGTTGATCTAGTGAACAATGATGGTATGCCATTGACCTTGAAAGAATTGCAGGCGACCATGGGAGATATTCTGGCGGCAAAGGAAGCGGTTTTGGAAAGTCTCATACGGCAGATGGCGCTGGAAGCCGAGAGTGCAGAAGCGTTGATGTCCAGTATTTCCGAAAGGCTTACTGAGGAACAGCTAAAAAAAGCGCTCAGAATTATGGATGGAGAAGGCGGTCCATCTCAGCTTATCGCAGACACGAAAAAGACCATTGAGGCCCAGCGTGTGGCCAGAGCAGAAGCGCGGATGTTGAAGGAGTTAAGCGATCCAAACAAAATTGCTGTATTTGAACCGAGGCAAAAACTGCCAGCTGGTTTATACAATCCCATCAAAGAAGTGGACTTGCCGACAAAGGTATCAGTTGACGAGCCTGTCTTTATGAGCGCAGCAGGCAAAAGGCCATCGGCTGGCGTTATTATGATTGAACAAGATGGCAGGGTGTGGATTGTTTCTCCGAAAGGAGAATATGGTGGATATAAGAATACATTCGCCAAAGGCTCTGCGTCAGGGGAGTCGGCGCTGAATTTGCAACGTACTGCCATCAAAGAAGTGTTTGAAGAGACCGGTATGCAAGGTGAGATTTTGGGATATCTTGGTGATTATGAAAAAACAACATCAACAACAAGATATTATATCGGTCGCAGGATTGATGGGTCACCATCAATGATGGGGCCAGAATCCGAGGCTGTCAAACTTGTGCCTCAAAGTGAGCTTAAAGGTTTGATGAATGTTGCAGTTGACCAAAAGGTTGCCGATGATCTGATCATTGCTTATAACAAAGCTATGAAGCTTGGGGATGGAGATTTTGCCAAGGGCGTGAAAGAACTTTCTGCCGATAGAGTGGCTGGTGTGAGGCGTACCATATTGGAATCAGAATTCAACTGGATTAAAATTGATTATCCAGAAGCCATGAGGGAAGTTGACCGGCTCAAGATGTTTGAAGAGTCAGTCAAGACCCATGTGATTTCAAAGATGGAGATTTGGGCATCAGCAGAACGGACGGCAGAACGTAAAGCATATGAGCTTTATTCCAGTTTGGAAAACAAAGATCCAGTACGCGCTTATCGTGCTATGGTAGATGCTGCCAAGAAGATCAATGACGATGCAGCGATTGGGTTGGGCAAGTTGGACTACACAGAAAGAGCGGCATTAAAGAGCTTGAAGGAATCCGGAATCGTAATCAATTCCGATTCTGCATATTCTATTTTGGATAAGGTTGAGAGGGCAGCTGTCTCAATGCGTGATGAGGCAAACAAGGTCATTCGCTTGACAGATAAGCAGATAAAAGATATTGTTGATGATAACTGGTTGGGACCAACAACCGAAAAGGATTACCTTGCAAACAGCCTTATTGCAAGGCGGAATTACATCCAGGATTACTTTGCTGAAGTGGATGCTGTTGCCAAACCAACAGCGCCAGCAGAATTGTCAGTATTGCAGAAAGACACCCTTGCTGTTGCCAAAAAGCGTGGGGTAGTTACAACAAATAAGACGCGTGCAATTCTCAACATCGAAGCTGGACTTGCAAGCCACAAAGATGTCGTCAAACTTTCAAAAATAATAGCGGATCAAATGACGGTTTGTTGTAACATTCCAATGCATGATCCCAATAGTGGCGTTTACAAAAGTCTTATGAAGGAGCCGGTCATGAAGAATCAGTTTGTGCGTGGGCGCAGTGGTTCTTCGCAAGGCAGTCATGCGCCGTATAAATCCACAATAGGTCGTGATGGCTGGGAGCGTACTCTTTCGGGGGGGATCTTGCAAGAAAATCCAGTTTACAAAGAGATGGCAGATCACGCTTATTTTGAAACACCAGCTCAAATTGAAGCAGCATACGAAAGGCCAATTTATGGTTTTGTGCTGGACTCAACAAACATTGATTCTGCAAATAACTATGGCCAATTGACCGTTGTTTTTAAACCAGAAGTCAGATTAAGATCAACATTTACAATGGGCAATTCTTCTGGCTTAAAGGGGCAGGAAAGCACTCGACATGGTTCAAATGCTTCAAATTTCCCTTTGATAAAAAGAATGACCACTACCAGCATTGATTCTATCAAGCCTCAAAACATAAAGGAGCTTCTTGATGGAAAAAAGAAACTGAACCAGGTTGGATTCGGCAACGGGTATGATTACATTGAAGCACAGATTTACGGCAAGACAGAACTTACAAGGGACGCACAATTCCTTGTATGGCGACGGACTGAAAACATACCAGACTTCGTTCAAAAGTTTGCAGATAGGATTGGGGTTAAGGTTTATAATGCCCCCCAATTTAAAGAAATGCTGCAGAATGGCAAAATATAATCCCAGCATTTTATAAAAGGCGGTATAATAATTACAGGAGGAAAAGATGATGAAAATATTAGCTATTGAAAAGCTGGGTTTGCATAAGGTTGATATCTGGGTTGAGGATGGCGACCAGTACAAAAACCTTATTGTTAATGATGCCGATGAGGTTGATGAAATTACCAGCACCCCAATTGCCAGATACAGGAATTACGGCCATTTCGTCGGGGTCATGGGCAAGTTTAACCCATACACCATCTTTATGGAAAAGCCGGTTGAGGTAAAGGGGCTGGATTTTGAAGACTTGATTGATACCTGGAATAAATTCGAGAAAGACCAGCGTGCATGGCTTAAGAGCCTCCCTTCGTTGCAGGAATTGGAATAATCTTTGATCTTGATAAAAAATATCTTTGATCTTATCAAAAAATCATCTATACAATAATCATTAAAGAAATCCGGGAGGGAAAAATTTATGAAATTGAGTTTGATTTTGGATGATGAAGCATACGCCAAACTTGAGGACGCTTTTAAAGGGGCGTATGTCAAGAGCGGCGATGGCAAATGGCATTTGGACACCGATGAAGATGTTGACAAACAGAACAAGCTCAAGGAATTCCGAGATAATAACATCAAGTTGATGAAGGAAATGGACGATCTTCAGAAAAAAATCGGCGCTTACGGAACCACTCCTGAAGAAGTCAAGAAGATGCAAGCTCGTATTCAGGAGATTGAAGACAAGAAGCTCATTGAGGCCGGCAAGCTGGATGAGTTGGTGAGCCAGAAAACAGAACGAATGCGAGCTGATTTTGAAAACCAGTTAACTGCCCTGAAAAAAGCCGTCGATGAAAAGGAATTGACACTTACCCAGGCTCATAATCGTTTGTCTGAAGTATTGATTGATTCTGAGATTACCAAGGCTGTCACGGCTGTCGGCGGAGTTCGCAAAGATGCCATGCAGGATATTTTGGCCAGAGGTCGTCGGATATGGAAACTCGAAGATGGCAAGCCAGTCCCTAAAGAAGGTGATCGAATTCTATATGGCAAAGACGGCAAGGAGCCTATCACGTTTGATGAATGGGCCCAGGTACTTGTTGCTTCGGCACCATTCCTATTTGAACCAAATAGCGGCAGTGGCGCTGGTGGCGGAGCGGCAGGGGCAAAGGGAAGCGCATTGAACGACTTGAAGGCGCTGCCTCCTCAGGAACGATTGAAAATGATTCATGGCGCAGGAGCGCAGAAGTAAGGAGAAATAAAGACCCGGTGGGTCACCAAACAATAAAAAATTAGTTTAACAGCGGCGCTGAAAAACAGAGTCCCGGTGGGATTTAATACTCGAAAGAGGATTATGTCTTGTCGGGACTTTTTTCGTTTTGACAGGGACACAAACAAAAAAAACAAATTAGGAGGTAATAAGAGATGGCTTTAACACTGATAGAATCTGCCAAGATTGCGTTGGGGAGAGATGAAGTTCTCAAGGCAACCGTTATGGAACTGTTTGCAAAAGGTTCTGATCTGATGCAGTATATGCCGTTTGACGACATTACTGGTAACGCCCTGAAGTTCGATAGGGAAAAAATGCTGCCTGGAGTCGCTTTCCGTGGCGTTAACGAGGGATACACTGAAAGCACCGGAGAAGTTGAGAAGGTTGTTGAATCCCTGGCAATCGCTGGGGGCGATCTGGACGTCGATGCATTCTTGATTAAAACTGGTGGTCCTGGGCAGAGAGCAACTCAGGAAGGTCTGAAAATCAAGGCGCTGACGCTCAACCTGACCAAACAGTTCATCAAAGGCGATGTAACCTCCGACCCGAAGGGCTTTGATGGCCTTCAGGTACGTTGTACCGGCGATCAGCTTATCTCCACCGGAACCAGCTCGTCCACCTCCGATCCGGTTTCCCTTACCAAAATGGATGAGCTCATTGATGCAGTTGAAGATGCGACCCATCTTCTCATGAACAAAACCATGAGACGTCGGCTGTCTGCTGCGGCACGTAGCTCCAGTGTTGGAGGGTATATTACTTACGACCTGGATTCTTTTGGTCGTAGAGTAACCAAGTACAACGACCTTCCCATTATCATCGCAGACAAAGACGAGGACAATCAGGATATTCTCGCATGGGATGAGACTGGCCCCGGTGCAGGTACCGAGCAGAGTTCTATTTATTGCCTTTCCTTTGCCGAGAATGGCGTTATGGGCCTACAGAACAGCGACATGGATGTTCGGGATCTTGGAGAGCAGGATAGCAAACCGGTTTGGAGAACTCGTATCGAATGGTACATCACCATGGCGATTCTGCGTCCTCGTGCAGCGGCACGGCTCTATGGTGTACCCAATTCAGCAGTGACCGCGTAATAACGGCAACGAGCCCATAACATAAAATTTCAAGGAGGTAATAAAAATGTTGGATAATAGAAAAGTGATCATCGATGAAGAGTGCTGCCTCAGCAATAGTGCCGAGACTCTCGCCGCTTCATCTGCAGGTTCGGTGGACGGTGTCGCCAAGACCTTTGATACTGGCGGAGGATATACCAACGGCATGTTTGTTGTCGATGTTTCCGCCATTACTGGTATGGCCACCGCAGGATCCTGCCATACTATTGAAGTCTGCCTGGAAGGCTCCACCACCAGTACCTTTACAACCTATGTCCGGCTGGCCAGTTTCAAATTCGGTCAGAAGGCGGCAGCTTTTGCCCATTCCCGGCTCGGCCAGGATAGCACCTATGCCACCGCATCGGCCACCCGCTATATGAAGCCGTTCCACAATGATTTTCAGGGGACGATTTTCAGATGGCTGCGATGCTATACGGTCTTCGGCGGCACAGTCAACGAAGCCGACATCAAGTTCAAAGCCTACATTTCCAAGTAAAAGGGAGGCAGATATGAAATCCGGGATTTTGTTATCAGCCTGCATGATCGTTAAGGATGAGGCACATAATATGTCCAGATGTCTCAATTCTATCAAGGATTTTGTCGATGAAATTGTGGTGGTGGACACGGGCTCCACCGATGATACGGTTAAAATTGCTGAAAACTTTGGCGCCCGTGTTTACCACCACCCTTGGCAAAATGATTTTTCGCTTCACAGAAACCAATCCCTTGATTATGCCCGAGGCGATTGGTGCCTTATCATAGATGCCGACGAAGAATTGGTCTTCCCTACTGTAGAAATGATTAAGATCAGGAATTTCTTTAGGGGTATCCCCAAGAAGTTCCCAGCGGTTGCGATCTTGCTCAAAGACATTCAAAAAGGGTCTAACGTAATGCAATTCAACACGACAAGATTTTTCAGGAGAGGCACTTGTCACTACGAGGGAATCGTCCATAATCAGCCACAGGTAAGTGGGGATGCAATATTCACCGATTCAATGGTTGTAAACCATTATGGGTATGACCTTTCACCGGATCAAAAAGACAAGAAGTTCGAAAGGACAAAAGCTCTTTTGCTCCGGCAGGTAGAGCAAGGTCGGCTTGTAGATGGATTGGCATATTTCTATCTTTGCCAGTTGTATGCGGAGCACCGCAATCCTGACGATGCTGTTGCGTGGGGCGAAAAGTATTGGGACATGGCCTGTCGAGGAGAAATCCCGGTGGAGCATTTCAATGTGACGATCTATTTTTCAATGACGAAACAATATATGAAGATTGGTGACCGAGTTAAAGCTCAGGAATGGCTGCAACGTGGCATCAATAAGCTGCCTGGAGATTTGGATATTTCTATGGCTGCTGTGGAGTTTGGAATTTGGACCGAAGATCCGGAATTACAGGTGTCCGCTGCCAAAGATTTCATCGAACTTTACAATTCGTATCAAAATAATCCAATGCAAAAGAGGGGCAAATTCGTTTTTTGTCTCCGCCCTGAGGCTCTGATTTTAGCCATGTCTAGGATCGCTATTGTTCAATTGAAAGAGGGGAGCAAGGCTCTTGGCTCATTGATGCAGGAGTTCCCCAAGGTCGCCATGCCATATCGCAAAGGGATCTTGATTGAAATCGAAGAGGCGCTGAAAGAGTCCAATATCCCGATCAAGTTTGTCACAGAACAAGAATCTATGCCGCAAGGAATCGGAGATCAAAATAAACAACGATTGACCACAATGCAATTGCATTAACAATAAGGAGAAGGCGAAAATGTTTTACGCATATCATCCAGAAACAGGAGTTCAAGTAAAATTTCATCATGCCGTTGATTACAGAACTGCATTGACGGCAAAAGGATATCTGGCAAATCCTCCCGGAACACCTGCCGCTCCAGTCAAAGGCCCGGAACCTGTTGGAGAGATGGCCGCAGGCATTGAGGCTATTGAAGAGAAAGTTGTCGTCTCTGCAGAAGAGGAAAAACCCAAGTCCAAGAAAGACCCGGTTAAGTTAAAGAGGGAGTAAGTCATGGCAGCGCCAGTACTGATTATTGAGGATGGGACAGCGGCCTCAGCTTCGGCAAACAGCTACGTTACCGTTGCAGAAGTAACGGCGTTCTGCAATAATTACGGGTTAACTGAATGGGCTACGTCGGCGTCCAACACCCTTTATGTTCAGGCTATCATTCGCGCCACTGCATTTGTTGATTCTGAATACGAGTTTAAGGGCGTTAAGTACGAATATGACGATCCTTTGGAGTGGCCAAGAGTTGGTGTTTATGACGAGCAAGGAATTGATCCAAGTTTGGAAGAATTCTATCAAGAGATCCCAGCAGGCTTAAAAAATGCTTGTTGCAGAGCGGCGTATGAGGAGTTGAAAGTTCCTGGCACGTTGCAAACATCACTGACTTCAAACGTCAAGAGAGAAAAGATCGATGTCATAGAAACTGAATACTTTGCAAATCGACCATCTAAAACAATTTATCGGAGCATTGAAGGGTTCATCAAACGGTTTTTGGCGAACCCGAATATGGCCAAGGTTTTGAGGGTATAAATGGACTGGTCTGCCAAAATAGCAACGGCAAAGAGAATGATCGAATCAAAAGGTGCTGCCATGAAGTTGGAGACAACGACTCATGGCGCCTACAATGCTACTACCGATTCAATTTCCGCGACGGTTGCTACTTATGACATTGTTGCTTTGATCTCCAACCCAACACGGCGCAATGATGCAGGGGAGTTCAGTAAATCGGATCGGGTGCGATTATTGGTTCCTTCAGATGGCATCCCTGCATCATTGGCGGAGTTGGATTTCAGAATTGTTTACGGAGCAACTATTTGGCACCCAGAAACAACGATCCCGCTTATGCCAGGCGGGACCCCAATACTTTTTACGATTGATATGAGGTAATATTATGATTAGAACAAGAAAGGCATTTCTTCAGAGTGAAAATCAGAGGCTGATTTTAGCTTTAGCAGAACGAGATAATTCAATAGCGTCGTTAACGGCTGAAAACAAGGCGCTCAAAGCTGAGAATGTTGCCTTGGTGAAAAGTTCAGTCATTGCCAGCAAGAAGAGTAAGGAATAGCGATGAATCAGGATACACTGGCATCTACGGCGGCTCAATTCTCCGAACAATTACGGGAATTATCTGTCGTTATAAACAAAGATATCAGTCAGGTATTCAGAGCAACGACCTTGCGAGTATTCGGGAATATTGTCAGGCGGTCCCCAGTTCTTACCGGAGCATATCGTGGTAGTCACGGCATTGCAAACATAGAGCCAGGTGGATCAGAAGGAATAAATGTCGGAGATAAAAAAACGCTCAAGTCTGTCCCGGCAGCAACAGCAAAGGGTTGGTCTTGGTCTGTAGGTGACGGAGACATATGGATTTATAATAATTTGCCCTATGCTGAGCGTTTAGAAAATGGTTGGAGTAAACAAGCGCCAGAAGGCATTTATGGATTGGCGCTCCAAGAGTTCATTGCGTTTATGAGCAGTGAAATCGCAAAAGCTCAAACATTGGTTGGAGATTAAAGAATGACGCCAGCTACCATCAGCAATGTTATTTTGGCAGCAATCGCAGCTTCATGGGCAACAGCGACTCCAATTGCCTGGCCAAACCATTCTTTTACTGAGCCGGCAGGACCATGGATTCGGCCAACTATTAAAATGGGAGATACCCTTGTTGGAGAATTGGGCACCGATGGAATTGGGATGAGAACAGGTTTATTGATGATTTCGATTTTTGATTTGGCAAATAAAGGCAGTCAAGCTGCTTTGGCATATGCCGGGAGGTTGGAAGGGCTTTTTAGACGGCGCGAACGGTCGGGAGTAAATTTTGACGAACCATCCAGTGATCCAAAAGGAATCGATGACAACGGATATTTCCAAGTCATTATGTCTTGCGGGTTTACTACTTGGGTTGGAGAATGAAAATAATTGAGGAGGTGTTTCGATGAGTTCAAACGCTGAGATTGGATTGGCGAGAAAGCAAAGGTTGTTTTGCTTATTGGAAACGGTTTTTGGGACATTGCAGTTTCCAGTAGGAACCACAGATTTTATCAGGCCGGCAGGAAATGCCATGATCAGCCAGAACCCGGCTTTTGCTGATTCTGATGAGATACAGGATACACTTGATGTCCTTGATCAATTTCAGAACGCAATGCCTCCTGCCAAATGGACGATTCCAATGTATTTGAGACCATATGGAGCGGTTGGCGGACTGCCGCAAGGAGATGCATTATTCAGGTCGTTGCAGGGTGGCCTTGAAGTTGTTACTGCGGCGATCAAAACCGCCGCTGATGCGACTGGGTCAACTATCGTGATCGATACTATTGCTGGCGGCACATTGCCTGAAAAAGGAGTCGTAACTCTTGCAGGCACAGCGACGGAAAAAGTTCATTACACCGGCATTACAAGGGTTTCTCGAGATGCTTCTTCCGCAACCCTGACTGGATGTACGAGGGGGTATGCTTCGACAACTGCAGCGACTCATGCGGTTGCTCAAATAGTCACTTTGTCTTGCCTCTTTTACAAACAGCATACCGAAACTCCTTCAATGTCAATCTGGTTAGAAACAGATCATTTTGTCCAAGGGCTGCAAGGAGCTGCAGTGCAAGAGATGACTATTGATGTCAATAATGAAGGAGCGGTCAAATTGACTTTCTCTGGAGAAGCGATGAAGATGGTTTTTGCAGGATCGACGACATTGGTCTCCAATAGTTTGGCGACCAATACCCATCTTCATGTAACAGATGCCAGCGTGTTCTCTGTTGGTGCTTATATTTATAATCAGACCAAACATGATGCCGGTACAGCTGCATCTTTTTCGGCGATTTCAACAGTTGATTTAACAACCAATATTATCACGCTCAGTCGGGCGCTTGGGTCCACAGGAGCAACAGCAGATGTGATTCGTGGTTATCTGCCATTGCCGACGCCCGACGCCATCGGAGATCCTGTTGAGTCAAAAGATACGACCCTTCAGATTGATGGAGTTGCCGGCAAGATCAAAACAGGTTCTATTTCATTCAAGACCCCAAAGAAATTCATCGATGATGAAATTGGTACAGATTATCCTGAAGATTTCCTTGAGGATAAGCGCGAAATCACATCTACTAACAAGATTTATTTCAAAAAGGCGGATGCCAAGTATTTTGCCGATGGTATTGCCGGTGATGAGGCATCTTTTCTTTTCACATTTGGTAACGCCGCCGGTTCCATCATGGATGTTTACCTGAAACGATGTCAATTACAAGTGCCGACCATCGAGATTGCTGCGCCAGCAGTTGAATTGTCCATTCCTTCAAAGGCGCTTGGAACAGTCGGAGAGGACAGTTGTGAAATTGTGATTCGATAATAAAGTTGGTGCGGAGCCAGAAATGGTTAAGGGATGATCCCGGCATCCCTTCCGCGCCATCTCTCTACATACCGGGATAAAAACCGGGAGGACGAAGAGAATGAGACTTAAAACAAAATCAGAAGATATATGGATTGCAGTAGAAGGAGATGCCGCAGATGAAGTGGCGAATTTCCTTGTTAATCCATTAACTCCAAAAGAAACATCTGAGTTTCTTGAGAAGTCAACAAAAAAGGAATGGGATAAAGGGCAGCGCTTTCAGGATGTTGATTTGTATCAGTATAAACTCCTGAAAATCAAACGGGTCATTAAGGGCTGGGATAACACAGTTACGGATGAAGAAGACATTCCGATTCCATTCAATGCGAAAAGCCTGGAAAATGTTTATTTGTTAAACCCGGAATTGATTGACAAGGTTTTGGCCAAAGCAGAGGAATTTTCCAAATTTGTTGAAAAGAAAAAGGAGGGCGAGCTAAAAAACTTGTCAACTGCGCCGACTGGTACGGGAATCCGATAATTGCGGATTGCCAAGGTTGTCGCAGAACCTACGACAATGATCCTCCTTGTGATGAGTGCGAAATGCCAAAAGTATTGGCCGAGAACATGGCCGCCTGGACACTTTGGCATGACTTAGATGAAAGTGAACGACCAAATTATGGTTGGGGACCATGCAAAATTCCAAAGAAAATTATAGCTGATATGTGCGAATTGTACGAATTGTCAATGGATGAATTCGAGAAAGTTTCATATATTGAGAAACTTATGTATCCAATGATTGCAAAGCGCCACCAAGAACTTTCTGAGAATAAGGAAGGCTAAAACGTGCCT
>Ga0172381_10000215_pt1 | contig 71159 bp, 103 predicted proteins | sample Leawel6488metaG_FD_119754 | JGI IMG/M metagenome (GOLD analysis project Ga0172381, IMG submission 119754) | Leachate microbial communities from a municipal landfill in Southern Ontario, Canada - Leachate well 64-88 metaG | ecosystem: Engineered > Solid waste > Landfill > Unclassified | place... | reverse complement strand
TAATAACATTGAATTCCATTATCTTTTCCTTTTAAAATTAATTATTCATCTTCTTCTTCTTCTTCCCATTCTTCATCTTCTGGGTAATCCATAATATTAATATCTTCATCTAATTTACAAATATTATCTACTTCTTTACGGAACTCATCAAAATATTCAATAGAATATGGAGCATTGTCTGGTTGATATCCATAATGTATAAAAATATCAAAAAATGCAAGTGTGACTATTTTATTCTTAACAAAATAATCCAGTAATACTTCATCTTCAAATTCATCAATAGTAGGGTTTCTATCTACATCTTTTGTTAATAGATCTAATTTTGATTTTACATATTGTGCAGTATACCAAATATCACCTAATTTTATTCTTGCAATTTTAACTTCAACAATATCATAACATAGCTTCATTATCTTTTCCTTTTTGGTGCCCTCGGCTGAGATCGAATCAGCGACCAATGAATTAAAAGTTCACTGCTCTACCAACTGAGCTACGAGGACAAATTAGTTGAATTGTTCAAATTTTAACCGATAATTATAATCATATACTGAAGGATATGCTCTACCTCGACCATTTTCATCTTCAAGTGAATTAATATGTAATTTAATTTTTTTATCAGTATTTTTATAATGTTCAGTATAAACCCATTTTTTGTCAATACAAATAACTAGTAACCATATTCCTGGTTCTTTATCTAATACATAATATAACCATTGCCCACATAATACTTTATATCCAGTGAACTTCATTTCATTCTCCTTTGATTTCATCAAGCATTTGTTTAACTTTGTTTATTTCTTCATCGGTATGAACAGTTCCGCCAGTATTAAGTTCAAGATACCAACGTAAAACTTCTTCTCTTGTTTTAAGATTATTCACTGAAAATGTAAATTTAGGATTCCATTTAAGTTTATCTTCAAAATCATTTATAGTGTATCCATCAGGTTTTTCTTCAGAATGAAATATTGCAAGTTCACCACGAAGAAATTTTCTTACAGCTTCAAGCCTTTGTTTGCCATCTACAAGAACGAATGGTCCACGAAAATCATCCATCCAACCATTACAATTAAGAATTAATTCATCAGCACCATTACCACCACGAAGTTTAAACTCAACATACATTTTCTGCTGCTTTTCATTCCAAACATGTGCTCTCTGAAAATCAGGATTTAAATCAAGAGATGAATGTTTCTCTGATATCCATCTTTCAAGATGGCGTTCAAGAGAAATCCATGATACATCAATTGAATAATTTCCAATGTTTGTAAGTTTCTTAATATCTGTGAACTTCATTTCATTCTCCTCTATTTGAATTTTCAATTAAATATAATATAATAAAAGAAACTCCCAATGTCAACTAGTTTTTAAATATTCATTCTCCCACAATATTCTGATACACATCTCATAACTGGTAATCTGCACCCTGAACAAACTGGAATCTTCATTCTATCTCTATCATAAACAAGAGTGTTTATAATTTCAATCCTTCTTGGATGAACCAATGTATCCTCTACACTATCTGTATATAAATTTCCAAATGTTTCATCATATTGCCAATCTCTAAAACACATATGAACTTCACCAGTATTTCGAACAAAATAATACATTACTGGCATATAACATGGTTCTTGAAGACATGTTCCAGGAAAGTCATAGTTGTGAATCCTATCATCCATATCTTCGCCAGCACCTTCATCAGTCACTGCTTTATCATATCTTGGATGAAAACATACATTATTTACTCCAGAAGAAGCGTGTTCTTTAATAAGTCTTTCATGTTCAGACTTACTATAGATAGATAATCTTAGAACATCAACTCCAGCTTCTACTATTTCTCTCATCATTCTAGAATCAAGAAGTTTACCATTTGTAAACATACCAATTGTACATTTTGGTAAACTCTTCTTTACATATCTTACAAATTCAGACATTCTTGGGTCAGATAGTGGTTCATCATAACCAGAAAGATAAAATAAACCAGAAAAATCATACTTCTTAAGAAACTCAACAACTTTTTCAAGAATACTTGCAGAAAGAAACATCTGATCTCTTTTATCATAATGGAGAGGACACCAATCATGAATACCTTTATAATGACATCCATTATGAGTTTCTACATTAATATATTGAATATTTCTAGCGTGCTGTTCTAAACTCCACTCTTCTGCTCGCAAAGAAGTACCTCCTTAAATTTTTCTGTATTATGTGAAACATAATCTGGAACATCTAATATTTTTGTTTGTTTAAACCAAATGTCTCTTCCAAGTGGATCTCTAAGATTCTTTATTCTATCTTTTATTTCATATTCTGCAATTATATATTTCTCTTTTAATTCTTCACTATGTGAAAAAGATTCTATTTTTCTAATTATTTCTTTTGCTCCTCTAAGATTAGAAAAATGCCAACCAGCATGATCAATCGAAGTTCTAAGTTCTTCATTCCAAATATTATCAGTTCTTAGAGAATATAAATTTCCTCTTTTTTCATAAAGATGTTTCTTTCTACATGCTTTTCCCATATGCCATTTCCATTTAAAACATTGTTCTGCACTATAATCTAAAGTATGAGTAGATCTAGAAGGATCTACTTCACAATCTAAATAATACCATCTCATGTCCATGTTAAATGTAACAATACAATCATGAACCATAGCCATTTCTATTGCTACAAAATCTCTAATTATTTCATCACAATCTAAGTATAAAATAAGATCATCATTTTTAAATATTGGAGCAACTGACATTAACATATCTCTTTGTTCAAATTCATATTCCCATATAGATTGGTTTGGTTTTCTTCTTTCACTATGATGAACATATAATATTTTATCTTCAAAATCTTGAAGCCATTCTCCTTCTTTACTATGAAATAATTCTTTAAAATAAAGTGGTTTTCTATTTCCAGAATACGTATAATCTGACTCCATAATAACAAACCAATCGACAAAACTATGATGATGAAGTCTTATATCAAGAGCTTCTTTTTCTCCATTATAAGCAAAGCAATCATACACCATAAAATCCTCTTTTATTTTAAAATTGGGGTGCGCTGCGGGATTCGCCCACGCTAACAGGGCCACATCCTATCGTGCTACCATTACATTAAGCTCACACCATTTATTATGAAAGATTTATCATTGAATACATTGGCACAACTTCATATCCCATGTCTTCTGTAAGAATATCATTGACACAATTCAAAGCATCCATTACATCACTCTGAGAACTTGTAGTTATTACAGCTTCTCTCTTCTCAGCCAAAGTCTTTGAGAATTCTTCTGAAGAAATTGGTGCAGTACCTTTATAAACTCTAGACATAATTACAGGTCCATTTGGAGACATTCCAAAGAACTGAACCATAACTAATCTAGAATCTCCATCTTTGTAGGTTTCAAAATCTGCTGAAAAAGAAATATTATTAAGTGCTACTTTTCTTGCCTTTTCCGGTGTAACAACTGGTTTTAATTCTTCGGTACTAACTTCTTTTTCTTCAATGCCAGTATCAGTTGCTTTCTTTATCTTCACTTCTTCCTCCTGTTTTAGATTATTTTTCCACTATAGAACTTTCTTTCTCCGAACTCCCAATTTCTTCTTGTATCTATCCAACTAGCAACTGGAGTTATAAATCCAACAACTCTTGAAAAGAACTTTATATCTTCAGATCCACATGCTGGACATTTAGTTTCTTTATTTGTTGCTAAGAAATAATGTCCATTATAACATTTAGCATATACATAATTTAAAGCCCAATATACAGTTCCAGTTTTTACTGCTATTTCAAATAATTTTTTCATTTGATCTGGTGTAATATGCTCAGATTCATCTATATTAATATGAAGAATTGAACCTCCTGATGTAAGAGTATCGAACTTTCCTTGAATCTTAAAGCGGTCAGATATAGTAACATTTCCAACCACAAGAGGAACATATTGATTAGAATAAATCTTCTCACCTCTACTCTTACCCATTATATCATCAACTTCTGCTAATCTTACAGCTAAAGACTCACCGGGAATCTGTTCAAGATTATACTTTGATGTTCCTTGTGATGACCACTCTTGAGTTTTCTTACTAATCCTTGATACAACATCAATAGCGAATGAATAGTTCTTAATATTTTTCGAAACGTCTTCGTAACCATGAAGGGAATTATAAGCACTCTGCATTTCATAAACGCCAATAATTCCAATGGTACTATATTGCTTTTCAAGGAACATCCATCCATGAGTATATAGAGGAAGAACTCCAACTTCTATATGTTTCTCTATAATCTTTCTATGAGCTTCAAGAATAAGTTTACAATCATCTAATCTATTATATAGATTTTCTAAGAAAAAGTCTTTATCAAATATTCCACTTGGTGTTGATTCAACAAAAAGTCTTGGCATATTTATTCCAACAACCCTATGACTTCCTATTGATACTCCAGATACTCCAAATGAATTCTGGTAATCAGTAAAAGTATTTACATCGTTTCGTAAACGACAACATGATGAAAGTGATGTAGGATCTCCAGTATAAATGTTACCAAGTGCTTTTTCACAATTAACTTTACACACCCAGTCTACAAATTCCTCATCCACTAATTTTCCATCTAAGACTGAACATGCTAAAGTAACAACTGGAAAAGTAAATATTCCTTCTTTCATATTCATTCTAGTAAATTCTTCAAAGAATCTCATACCAAGAAGCTTTACAGATCTTAGATCTGGTTTAGATCCATCTGGATATGTTTTCTCTCCGAATAGATATTCTAGGAATCCAGAGTCAGCTATATTTACATTGGTAAATGGTGATTGTCCCGTCCTGAACTCAGTTCCAAATGAATAAACAATATGCTGAAACAAGTTCTTTAGTTCATCTCTTTGGTCTTCATTCATTACATCTTCTGTGAGGTATTTATCTCCAAACTTTTTTCTGTTCAAATAATCCCAGTAAAAGAACAAATCTGGTAAAGCTACAGCACCAGCTAATTGATTAGATAAGTAAGCTACTATCTGAACAACTAAGTTTACAAAAGATGAAGGTCTCTTCGGTGGAAGTATCCTTGCATTATAATTCATAAATGGAGCACCTTCAAACATCAACATCTCTAAAGATTGTGCCCAACAATATGGTTTTTCAACTGATGCTAGGTCATTAACAAATAACTCTCCATCTATAATTCTTTCTATTACATTATTAGCTTTGACTATTGAATATACTTCTTTTACTCCATCATTCATCTGAACTTTCTTCATATACTTCCATAAAAGATAAAGCCCATTAAGCCTAAGAGTAGCCTTGTTATTTTCAGCTGAAAATTGAGATACAGTCTTAGTACTAACATTAGCATTTTGGTCTACTGTAATATCAATAGTACTTCCAGCTGATTTAGAAAAGAACCTTCTAGAAAAATTGTTTATGTCTCTAGCTTGATTAGATATTCCTTGTATATGAAATACTTTTTCAGGAAGTCTACGCTGAAGATCATATATTAATTGAACAAATGCCGAATCATAGGAAGTTGAAGATACGAGAAGTTTCCTCGTACGATTCATTTTTTCTTCTGCTTCCTTCTCTTGAATTTCTGGAGATACCAAGAACTATTCTCCCTACTTTTACGGGTTTATATCTTCAAATACTACTGGGATTGCTTCTTTAGCTTTCTCTAGAACTTTGGTCATTATTTCTCTCATCTGAGGATGAGCTGCTTTAGATAGTCTGAGTGAGAATATATGTCTCCACTCCCTTATATTAGCAGTAACAACTATTTCAGTTTTCAGAGAATTTGGAAGTACAGATCGTGCTTCTTGAGGTGTTCTATTAAACTGATTTAAAAGAATTTTATATGACCATTCTGAAAAAAGACACGATATCATCCATATATCTAAAGAGTTCATTAAAAATCCATTACCCATTCTAAAATCTAATTCAACATGATTATCTGGAGCATCTTCATTTGGTTCAAATCGAATACACGGTACATATATATTTTTTCTTTCTTCCATTGGATCGAAGAAAAATGGAGTAATATACTTTACACCTGTTTCTCCATCTATTTCTCTTCCAACATAATCACAATATCGAGTACTTTCCTGAGAGTAAGCACATAAACGATGTCTTACAATCTCATGAGTAACACCTCTATCACAAACTATTCTAACTGTCATAGAAGCATGTTCAAGAACTGAGTGATGTCCTCTTTTAATTATCATTCTGACAAATTCTTCAGAAGAATCTTTAGTAATCTTTTCTTCACTTTTATAACAAGTTCTGCCAGCTCTTTCTATAAGAGCAATGGCATTTGGTGTTACAGATTCAATAGAACAACTTGGTTCCAAAAGTACCACGATTTCCTCCTCTTTAATAAAACTTTCTTTATATAGATATTTAGTCTTCAAAAGATATAATGTCAACTAATTTTTTTGCTTCTATAAAATGTTTCAATATTATCACAAAGATCAGCAAATTTAGAAGCATACCATTTAACATGAAGTCTTGCATCATTTCTAAATTTAAGTAAATCTTCATCTGTTATATTCAAATCTGGATTCTGAACAATAGATGATAGATTTTTTATAATATTTACAGATTCATCTGAAATCTTTTTAAATTCTCTGAAAAGTTCTATTCTTTTTATATCATCCATTTGAAATCCCATTCATTATAGAAAAGATAGAGTTTTTCTTAGTTGATTCTTCAGGATAAATAGATCTTTGTGTGCTATTGTTTTGGATTAGAAAATTTCCATTAGCAGTCTTACCTTCTTCAAGAGCTTTAACTGCAAGTCTTACTATGTCTTCAGCCGTTTTTGCTGGAACATTCTGAGTTATAAGGTATTTCTTTTTTTGATCTGTGACGAAGTCATGAGGAAGACACATAAGATGCATGCATTCCCTCATAGTTATATACCTATCTTCCTCACATAGAACAAACCTTAACATGTTTTTAGAAATTACAGCATTCACATGATCATTTTCTGCAAATATTGGACTTTGATCCCAGAAGTTCATGTTCATACCAATTTTATTTACAACATGTTTAGCTACTCTAGCTTCAGTAGTATTTTCTCTTCCATTAGAATTTATGAAATTTAGATACTTATCTTTAAATTCTGGTCTGAACGCTAATTGAAGAAAAGTACTTGCTCCAAGTTCACGAGCTCCAGAAGCTGTAATTCCAATAGAATCCATAAATTGACTATATAAACTTGTTTTCCATTCTTTTTTTGACTCTTCCCTATTATTATACGTTGCCCATTCTGGAATTTCTGCAAAATAATCTGCTAAAGACTTATGTGGTTCATTAACCCAGTCTAGAATATATGATTTACTTCCCTTCCAGAAAAAGCAAAAAGTTCTCCTTCTTCTCTGAGGAACACCATGAAGAAGAGTATCTGTATAATAAACAGATACACTATATCCATTTGCTGAAGCAACTTCTCTTAGACCATCTAACACTTTTGACCCAGCATTAGTTGATAATACTGGAGCATTTTCTAATACATATACTTTTGGTTTAATTCTACCAAGAACAAACTTAGCAGTATTAAATATAAATCTATTTTGTATCGCTTCTGGTCCTCTAGCTTTGTTTATATCAGCTATATTTCCATTTGATCTGGATGAATTAAGCTGACTAAGACCGCCGCATGGTGGTACACCAACTACTATGTCCACATCTTTATTTTTACTTTCAAATTTAGATTCAGTATCTGCATCTAAGAATGAATTTGAACCATCTTCTATAACGAAATACTTATATGAAAGATGTGGATAATTTTCTAAATACACTCCATCATTTAAAGAAAAACAAGGATATGATATTATAAATTCTGGATCATTCCTCAAAGCTCTTTTAGCTCCTATAGCAAATCCGCCTATAAGTGGAATTATAGATGCAAATTTCAAAATTATCTCCTTGATAGAATACTGCTAAATGGTCCAGATACAAAGGTCATTTTACTAATTTCATTATTCTTTTCTGTTATAAAATATTCAGAAACTGCTTTTATTTTGAATCCAAGATCTTCGGATCCCTTTCTAAACATTTCACATATATGCCTACCGTCAAAATACTCGTCTTTAAGAGAAGATATAATATATTTTAATATTTGATTATAAGCAATTGGATCCTTTTCAAGTTCTTCCATTTTTTCTGCAAAATCTTTAGGAGATTTAGTTCTTAGAAAATCTGGAATAACACCGTCTAAATGTTTATTCTGATCATATGTCGGATGAAGAAATGGTATAGTTCCACAATATATACTTTCCCATACTTTAGCAGTACACCATCCAGGAGCAATTGGTATAAGGAATGAATACTTTGATGAACCTATGATATTCCATATTTTATAATAAGGAACGGTTCCTTTAAATTGTTTATATTTCTTCATCCAAGTATCATCCCATTTACCAAATACCTCAAAACTTGATCTCAAATCATCTCTTATATTTTTATTTCCTAAAACATACTCTTCTAAAATTGGTCCTCTAAGTGTTCCGCCATTCCCACCTTCATTCATAACCATAGATAAAATAGATGTTTTTTCTGGAACAGAAGGTTTATCCATTCCATATAAAAACATGTTCTCGAACCTAGAGTAAATAGTAGGAACCACAGTAGTAATAACTGTCATATCATCTTGAGATTTTACATGCTTTACTGACATATTATTTGTATCCATTTGAGACAAAGAGAACTTAGCGACATTAAATAAATCTCTTCCTCTAATTGGATGATATCTTGGATCTGGTGTTAAAGTAAAATAAGGTATACTGCGTTTATTTAAGAAGTAAACAATTGGAGCAGCATACCTCTTAAACATTTCTAAACATATTGCTTTTTGTCCAGCTTTTGCTTTCGATATATTAGGAATAAAATTTGGTATATTAGCATTTCCAACTGGTCCTGAGAAAAACATACCAAAATCTATATCTACTCCATCAAGTATTTTATCTGGAACCATATACTCTTCATCTTCTGTAGCTGTTCTACTTCCAGCTGCATCAATCATATTCTTATTAGGAAAATTCTTAGCAAATTCAGATTTAGACATCTTATAAATATCAGACTTTCCAATCATATAGAAAGTTATCTCAGGATAATATTTAGCTAAACACTTGTAAAAAATTGGCGCTTCACAATCTCCACCAATAGGACCCCATTTTGATTCATCGAAAAGAATAGACTTTCCGAACTTCCCTATAGCAACTTTCATTCCACAGCCCTCTTATTTTGATTTTATATTCCATATACTTGGAACTTGAAAATGAGCCTTTGGAATATCTATAGTTAATATTACATGTTTAAAATCAGCTATTTTAGAAATTTTCATATCAACATATATCTTTTTTATAATAAACTTTTTTAATCCACGTAAGTTCATTCTTTTACCATCATAATCAACTATTCCTGGACCAAATATATCTGTCCATTTTTTAGAAATTTTTATTTTAGATTCATGATTAAGTCTTTTTCTATGATCCTCACATGTTGATAAAATAGATATAGCTGACATTTCCATCATATATGGATTGTGACATGTGAGATTAGTCATTCCAGCATGTGCTAAAGCTATCGCAAAATCAGTATCCTCAAGAGTATTTAGTGATGTATCAAATCTTATTCCACTGGAGAACACTCTATTCGTCGATACATAGAACACACCACCAGCTAATTCGGTATTACTTACAAGCGTAGAGATAGTTGAATCTTCACCTGGAGTTTTATATCTACCATTCTTAAATGACATTATATTTACTATTTTTGATACTTGTTCTGGAAGTCTCTCTACATAATCAAATACACTCCATAATTTATCAGAAGTAAAACATAATATATCATCATCAAAGAAGAAAGCTGGATAATTTTCTGGTAATAACATATATTCATTAATAAGAGAATTTCTTCCACCAGCTGGTCCCATATTTTCTGTTGTAGCTATTACATTTACAGAAATTGATACATTATCTTTACTTTGAAGTTCTTTTACTTTAATACTAAATTTCTTTGTAAAATCTGGGCTCCATCTTTGAGCTAAATATGTTAAATCTAATGTTCTAGATTTAGATGATTGTTCAGCAAACCATTCTAACTGTTTTAGTATTTGAGCAGATCTTTTAGAAAACTTTATAGACTCATCATCAGGAAGATAACTTAAAATATAAACATGCATAATTATTTCCTCTTAGAAGCTAGATCTTTTACTTTATCGAAGTCGAATTGATATGTAACATCTGCCCATTCGATTCCTATTGCTTCTATGTCTACAAACTTTCTAACTTCAGCAAAATTAAAGAAATCAGTTATTTCATACTCATCTCTTGTATTAGATTTTTCTATCATATTTAAAAGTCCATCATTATTCATAGCTTTTTCAGATACAACCATAAATCCACAAAAGAAATCTCCAGAAACAAATCCATGTGGTTTCTCTATAAGAACATTACCAACTGCAGCTGCAAGTTGTAAATTTCTTGGATCAAAATCATTACTTTTAACTGTAGCTACAACTTCCGTCTTATCTCTTTTAACATTGAATAAAAATTGATTAGTAACTTCTCCTCTGTAAAAATTATCTCCAAACAATATTAAAGTATTCCCAACTCTTCCCATCCATGGTCTAAGAGCAGCTGCTGGTCCATACTCATCTGGACTTTGAAAGTCAAATCTTAGTTTCATATTACTCTTGGCAAAAAATTCAATATCTTCTTTCACAGCAGTAGTAATGTTAGAACCCACCATACAGACATCTTTCTTATTTAAAGTAACGCATACATCATTTATTCCATTATCGAAACAAAACTCAATAGCTCTCTGTGGAAGAGTCTTACCGTCAAACTTTTCTTGTAATTTATCTGAACCATATCTTCTTGAAGCTCCAGCACAAAGAATAATAGCAGAATCTACACATTGATATAATTTATTCATTTATATTTCCTCCATTAAAAGTGAACCTATTGATAAAGCAAGCCTAAACTTCTCTTCAGATTGAGCTAATTTATATTTTAACATCCTCAAGTAGTTAGAAACTTCAAGTATTTTTATAAGATTAGCATATCTAAAATTTCTGTCTAAAATTTTCCAATATTCCCACATCATTTTTTCTTTAGTAATATAAACAGAAATATTTTCATCATCACCTTCAATTCTAGCTGCATTTCCGTAGAATATTTTTTCATAATCAAATCTAACAGACTGACAAATCTTAGCTACATCTAGTATCCAACTTCTCCAACAATCTGGGGTGGGATTTGGATCTATCAATATAATTCTATCTGAGTCAACAAAGCAATTCTCTAAAGTCATATCTCCATGACAATTTGATGTCAGACTATTAAAATCTTTAGACATAGATTCTGCTACAGACCTAAAAACTTGATAATCAAAATTCTTTACTTCTCTTCCATTTACATATATATGCTTTACTTTTAAAACATATTCACTCATTAAATTCCAATGAGAATCCATTCTTGCTAAGAAAGAATTAAAATGATTGATACCAAAAACTTCTTTAATTTCAGAAATTCTTTTTGAAGTTACTAAACACATGTCTATAACTTTAGATCTTTCTATTCCAGTAAAATCACATGCTTTTGGATACTTTGATAAATCTTCTATGAAGTATCCGAGCCCATCCCATCCCCATACTTTAGGGAATAAATATGGAAGCTCTTTACTCATTTTAGACATCCAAATATATTGAGAATATAAAGAAGAATTTGGAGAATTATAACTTTTTCTAACAACTCCATTTATAAACTCTATATTACAGCCGCTACCAATATTCAATTGCAAACGATTCTCCCATGACAAATTATTCTTGGATAACCAGATTCAACCAGAGTAAGAAAGAATTTTGAATTATTAGACATTTCTTTTCTCATTATCATAACTGAATTAAACAATTCTTTTTCAGAATCATCGATTATATTTACTTCACAATCTTTTCCCCTAGAATTATATTCCAAATCTCTAAAAGCACCTTGTAACTGTTCGCTTTTTCCAATTTTTGAACCTTTAAAAAATATATAAGTTGGTTTAAATGGAAGAGGTATTAATTCTGTTACTGCTTTAAATGATTCTTCAGAAGCTTTTGTGCAGATATAATTTAAATTTGCATTTGAAGATAAAATACATACTCTCTTATATAATTCTGGAGGATTAGATTTTAGCATTTCTTTATATATGAAATTCTTTGCTTCTTTAAGTTTCTTTAAACAATGATATACTAACATATTTCCACCAATCTCATCTTCTTTAGAAAATAAGATATGAGCAGATTCATCTACTCCATTATTCCATATAGATTCAAGAAGACTTTCGGGTATTTCATTCTTAAATAAGTCTTTATATGCTTTACTGTATGCAGCTAAAGTATTAGCTTTAGTACCATAAAGAGTCTCATCGAAATCAAACACATTTGCTATTATCATTTCCATCCTCCATGGAAAAACTTTATATTATTACATTACTTATTCTTTAAACCCATAAATGTCAACTACTTTTTTCCTTAATAGCATTTTCATATACATATTTCATAAAAGGATCTGTATAATCTCTTTTTTCACCATTTTTAATTGAATAATACAAATCTACCATATTCATACTTGGTAAACCACCATTTTCAGAATTTATTAGGCTGTACCCTATTGGTGGGGTAGAATCTTTATAAAAATTATGTTTCAACATTTTTTTTGCTAATTCAAAATCTCTTTCGTAAATATGCTGAGAGTTAGTATGATAATAAAAATCCCCAAGTCTCATAGGGTTATTTATGAACGAAATCTTTGATACATTTATAGCCATTTGTTGCTGAAGAAGCATGAAAAATGGAATATCATATGTTGTTCCAAGAATTGAATCAGAAGAGCGCATAAACACAGAAAAGTCTAAAACATAATCTGATTCTAGAACATTCTTTTTGAACATTGGATCATATCTAATTGAAAACACACCATACATTGTACAAGGAAAATCTTTTACTCCAAATATCTGATGTCTTGTTCTATTAAAATGAATTACTGCTTGACGAGTATCTTTATCATTTATTAGAGACTCTAAAGCCCATGCCCATTGTGTCATAGGTCCTCTACCAATATCTGGATCTCTGAATAAAAGATATCCATAAGCAGAATTACATGAATGACCATTATCTGAGATTTTATTCCAAAACTTAGAATATTTTGATATAAAATCTAAGTCATTCATTCCAGCGAAATACCATGCGAGTTCTCCACATAGATATCTTAAATCTGGAGATCTAACTTCATTTTTGAATAAATTTCCACCAGCTCCATTAATTGATATAGAGAAGTTTCTTATTTCTTTGGCTAAGAAACCTCTAGCTTTTCTTTCTTCACCGCGATTCATAATATTTAAAAGAATATCTCTGTAAGCTGTTGCAAAATCTGGATAAAGAATGTCTTTTGTCATCGTCTATCTCCATCAATAAACTTAATGACTTCAGACCAAACATCATATTCATCTTTTCCAGTAATATCAATAAGCTTCTTCTTTTGAAAATTAGATTTTATAAATGCTTCTTTAAATCTGGAAACTTCTTCGATTTTATCTTCAACTTCTTTGCCAAGAGAATTTCCATCTTCTCTGAAAGCTAAATCTATTGGTTCAGCTACAAACACGATAAGATAAACATCTGGATTGTTAGTTACACTAGGAAATGAATTCTCCAAATCAAACACATAATCTCCAGAATAACCTCTATATTTCTGAGCGTAGACAGCTTCTCCGATATGAGCTCTATCGCATACGACACTAAACCCTTGATTTATCATTTCATTAAGTAAACAGAACATACCAGTATAATATACTATACTAGTAGATTTAGCTTGATCTACTTCCATATCCTTAGCTATGTCAGCAGTGTAATGCAATTCATGAAAAAGAATGTCTTTGTTATGCGAGAAAAAAGACTTCAGATGCCTTATCTGAGTACTTTTTCCAACACCATCTGGACCGCACAATATTATTACCATAAATCCTCCTCTAGAAATTACAAATTATAATATAAATCATTTGTGGTTAAATGTCAACTACTTTTTTTGGAAAGTATACTTCTACTAGTTTTTTATCAAATATCGGTTCAGCATCTAATTCAAGTTCAAAGATAAACATATTTGGTTCAATACAGTACAATTCAGCAACACTTTTATCTGAATAAATTCCACCCCATACAGAAGTTGGAGTAAATCCAACCTCTTTTGAAAGATCAGCTATATATTCTCCAACTATAAACAATTTATTACTCATTTGAACATCTCTAAATATTTTTTAACAACTTCATCTGGATTTATTCTTTTGACACAATCTGGGAAGTCTGCCATTCGCACATATTCACAAAAGCCTTGCATCAGTTCATCTTGATGAAAGAAGCACGGCCATCTTCTGCACTCTACTCCTTCTGCATCTACCCAATTATGTTTACCTTTGAAAGTTGATGCTCTAACTTTTCCAAGGAATGCAGTGTAAATTCCAATAACTGGAACTTTAAGAGCAGCAGCAATATGAACAAATGATGAGTCAACACCAATCACACCTTCTGCTTGTGAAATTATAGCAACAACATGTCTCATATCTCTTGAAACTCTGCAAAGATTCTTTATTCTATTCTGTTTATCTAGAGGAAATTTTGATTTAATATCATTTTCATAAACATCATAAAAATTACCAGTATCAACGAATACAATATCTCTTCCATTATCAATTAAAGCTGAGATAATCTTCAACCATTTTTCAGATGGTATCATTCTATTCGAAGTTGAAGATCTAATCTGACAAACCACGTATGGATTAATAGGTAAAGATCTCTTAACTTCATCTATAGCAAATTTCTTTGGTTCAAGAATTGCATAATCTGTATCTATGTCATCATGAAAATCGAAACCAGCAAACTTAGAAAACATTTCATATGCATCAAGTTTGTGAGCTTCGAAATTTTTAGTAACAAGGAAATTACAATAAAGATGATAATCTGCTTCTTCAACTAAAGTCTTATCTACAAACAAAGTAGATTCATATACCCTATCTACAAGACCTTTAGGATAACATGAAATCATTTCTTTAATAGTAGGAGAAGCTGCATAAGTTATTTTACAATCTGGATAAAGTTTCTTTATCTTTCTAATAACCGGCTGCACAAATAGAGTATCACCTATCGATGTAGCCATAATAAATAACTTCTTTCCTGATAAATCTTGTCCACAATACGGTCTATACATATCTCTGAAATTTATATCATGTTTCTTAAAAACATTTGTCTTTCCATCTCGATCAAGAAAACTTTGAATAGTAAGCATAAGATTAAACTGAATAACGAGTACTTGTCCAGCTTTCAGTTCATAAACAGTGTTGTCAAGATTCATATTGAAATCTTCAGTTACTTCAACAACCATCATTGGAGGAACTGTCTCTCTCATTTCTTCTGTATCTTTTAGGAACCTAAGATCCTTCATTGTTATACCAAATGGTTCTAAATCAGCCATGATAGGACTAACTTTCATCTTCTCTCCTCAGTTTTTATATGTTTTTATTTCAGCTGTATTTAGCAACCATTAAATTTTGATATTATCTTCTTGACATGATGTAAAATCATATATAGAAGCAACAGAACTTTTTATTGACTCTAACCAATCTGTTCCAAATTCTTTGATTATTAGAAAGAAGTCAGTAATATCATGATTCTTAATTCCAAATTTAGGAGTACCATTCTTAGCAAATCCAATCTTAACATGCATTAATTCATGAAGTATAAGAATATTTTTTGTCTTATCATTAAGCTTATCCCATGTAGCTTTAGACACTTCTACCACATAATCAATCTCTCCATAATATTTTAACAGCGGCGAAGTTCTACGACACATCGCAACTGTAGTTGGAGATATTTCTGGTTCAACTAGTAAATAATCTATCTTAGCAATAGAAATATCTGGATCTAATTTAGAAGACTGTGTTTTAATAACATTTTCTGCTACTAATTTGACTTCATCTGAACCAAAATATTGTTTCTTTTGTTTCTGCTTTTCTTCACCCATCTTCTTCCTCACTATGTTTTATATTTGAACTAAAATACACTTTACTCCACATCTTTCCAAAAACTCTACAGCAGCTGAATCATAGTCGTATTTATCTCTATAAAATACTCTTTTAATTCCTGATGCTACTATAGTCTTTGCACATGAATAACAAGGAGAACATGAAATATATATATCACATCCATCTGTAGATACTCCATGCCTAGCAGCAAAACCAATAGCATTGGCTTCAGCATGTATTTCGTATTGATTCTGATATAAATGATGTTCAGATGGATCTTCAGCTATATCTTCTGGACTAAAAACATCACAGCAATGTTTCATTCCGCTTGGAACACCATTCCAACCAGTGCTAACTATTCTACCACCTCTTACAATTATAGCTGCTACTTTTCTTTTTGCACATGTTGATCTTTTTTCAAATATACTTAAAACTTCTGTATATGTTCTTATATCTTTTTCATCACTCAAAATTCTTCTCCTATATTTTTAACAATAGTACAATTTAAAAGCTTTACAACTTCTTCTTTTGTATAATTTTGATACATATGATACAGTCTTTTTATAATACCCTTATCATGAAGATTATCAAGTTCAATCAAAAACATATCTGCTACTTTATCTCTGAATTCTAAATCAGTACTTCTAAGTCCATCTTCTGAAATACTATCAGAATTTGGTTCAAGCAATATTATCATATCATAGCTCTTAGCGTAAATAGACATCAAACTTTCTGCATAATCTATAAAATCTGCTAAGTCATTTGGTTCACCATCATATTCATCATTTATAGCCATAGCATAACAAATTGGATCGAACACACTTCTGTCACAAACTACAACTGAATATGATTCTTCCATTTCTATCTCAGCTTTAACCTGATCACATATCATCCACATCTGAGACATGAATGTTCCATTTTTGTTTATTGGAAGAGGACAGTTTCCAGCGTTCTCTTGGATAATTCCTATTCTATCATTCTTCATCATCTTCTTCAACTCAGAAGCTATGTCGAATACCAGAGTAGTCTTCCCTACTCCATGAGAACCACATACAGCTATTTTCACTTAGAAGCCTCTTCTTTCTTCACTCTAATAGGAATTTCATCAAGTACTTTTTCAATTGGAAATATCTTTCCTTCTAATCCATCTGACAAGTATCTTTTATAAAATGATTTTCCAAAGAACCCTATTTCATTAACTGCTGAAGGCAAAGCATTAATAAAGAGATCATATATTCTTCCAGCTCGTTCCATTTCTTGTTCAGTAAGAACAATATTCTTAAACTTTTCACCATCAGCCTTTTTAAGAATTTTTATTCTATGAACATTACGAACAGTGATTTTAGATCCAGGAGGAGCTACAATAATAAAATCACTTGACACATCTTCTCTTTTTGCACCAGCTCCAATAATACTATCTAAAAGAGCTACAGATACAGGACAATGAGCTCCAACAACATAATCCCATGAAAAAGCTCTTTTTCCAGTTTCAGCATAAGTGAGAAGATCATAAATGTATACCATTTTCAAAAACTTAACGAGATACATTGTATCTTTTCTTGCAAGTAATGAAGCAACGGCTAGTTCTCTTCTTTTTATCACTGAGTCCCCCAAGAGGTTTAAAAAATCCTTATATTTTAATTTATAAAGCTGGATCACTTTTGTCAATAGTTTTTTCATACTTCCTCATCTTCAGCTCCAATTATTTTAAACCACTCATCATGATTTACTTCTCCTGTAAAGATTACTCCGTAACCAGAACAATGAGGACAATCTTCTATTGGAGCATTTATAACTTTCATTAAATCATCAAGAAGCTTATCTACTTTCTTTTTCAATTCAAAAATATTATTAGCTTTAACACCTGGTATAACATTATACCCTTTATATTTACGGCATTCATTTGTCATTCTAAATATATAGAAATTTCTTTGAGTAATAGTTACTTCTCTAACTTTCATTTTCTTAGACTTAAAAGTTGGATAATAACTTTGCTGCTCTGTCATCGGTTCAGCTAATTTGACTCTTTTCATTACGTCGAAACAGAAATCATAGTCACTCGAAACGAAAGCGTTCTTCGGATCAATATTATTCTTCACATGTTCTCTAATAATGCTGTACATCTGATCAGATGTCAGCGATGATTCTCATAAAGTCTTAGTCACTACTTCAGGAAACATTACACTCTCAACTAGAGTTGGTCTGATTACTTCACTGCTAGTTATCTCTCTGTTTTTTCCAATAGGAAACTTCACACCTCTTGGATCTCTGTAATCAAAATCTACATCAGCTTTGAATGAGAACTCTGGTTCTACTTCTTCCTCTCCTCCGGAGATAATATCATATTTAATCTCATACATTAACCTGAGATGCTGAAATTCTTCTTTCCAAACACAAATTTCACCATACTTATCATCATCACTATATTCAATTTTTCCAGTTTCTACAGTTTCTGAATGAAACTCATGTGGAATAGACATTGATGTTAATTTCTTAAATGCATCTTTTAAAACATAAAATTTATCACCATGTTTAGAATCAAAGACATATGTAATCTTCTTTGGGTCTGGATCTATAAAATACCAACCATTAAATCTTTGTTCAGCTTCTTTTCCATCGAACCTTAATCTTGTGATATCTGATGAATACACAGCCCAACAATCTTTGAACTTTACAACCGAAATTTTAACATTTTTCATTTCTTATCCTCCTCAAGATAAGTTTAATATAGTAAATTGGTGGAGGCGGTGGGCATCGGTTCCCACGTCCGTCAATGAACCACTATAGCCCGAGTGTTTTCAAGCGCATTTAACTCGTTCAGCTACCACGCTGTGCTATAGCTAAGCATTAACGTCGAATCCAATTCGCCCCCATTCTAACTTCATCATCGTCTTCATAATAATGAAAATATATAAAAATGCACATACTAAAATTATAATAAGCAAAAACATTCCAATTTTCCTTTAATTTGGCTGGGATGACTGGAATCGAACCAGCAATCTACTGGTCCAAAGCCAGTTGCTCTACCAGTTGAGCTACATCCCAATAAAATTTGGTCGGAGTGGTCCGGCTTGAACGGACGACCTCTCGGGCCCAGGCCGAGTGCTCTACCAACTGAGCTACACTCCGAATGTTTTATCATTCTGCTTCATATGTATTTGTAGAAAATGTTATACCATCAAGAAAGATCTTAACTTTATCAGCATACTTCTCTGGAACATCAATACTTATTTGAGATGTTTCTGGGTCCATTAAAACTGTACATAATTCTTTTTCTCTATTAAATACTATAATTTCTTTTTCAATATAATCCAATATTACTTGAGAACTAAAAAAGATTTCTTTAGAAGAAGTAATGGTACTCATTCTAATTACATCAGGTTGAATCGATATTTCATCTGTAGAAAAAGATTTAATAAGATCAAAAACTCTTTCTTCTATTTTATCAGCAAAAATTTCAGTAGGAAAATTAATTGTTCCTTCAATAGAAATAACACCATCTAATTCTGATGAAGAAAAATATGCTTTCTTAAAAGCATTTCCATAAGCGTCTGTATTAAGTTCTATTTTAAGTTTTACTGTTACGTTCTTAAGTTCTGACATTATTTTATCCTTTTATAAAAAATTTAAAGATGCAATAGTCGATGTATCGCGGGTTTGTTGCGGCCGCCAATAAAAGCGTCTCTTAGACTTTAAGGCTTCTGGCTAATTTGGGTCCACTTCCCGCGACTTCCCAAATTCACCGACCATTGCTTTTTTTGTTACCTTGAATTTAATATAATATATGAAGCAATCAATGTCAACTACTTTTTATCTTTTGATTCAAATTCAGCTATTTCTTTTGATAAAACTTCAATAGCATTATTAACTGCACATGCTCTACAAAGACTTAATGATTTATCTGGACTACTACATACATCTATTTCACTTCCGCATTTATCACATTTTATATTATCCTTTTTCTCCGTAGCATCTAAGAACTCAAAGAAAGCATCAAGTTCCCACATCAAAGCTTCTCCATTATCACCATCACCACCAGATTTCCAACAAAAGAAATCATTATAGTCTATAAAGTCATGCTCTTCTATAAATGACATTATCCTTCTAGACATAGGGTGATGAAGTTCACCACTTTTTATTCTTTTTTCACCATCTGTTAAACCAAGTTTTCTTGCTCTCATATAATCTGATTCAGAAGGTAAAGAATCTATATACTTATCTTTATTCCACATCATTTCCTCATAATATCAAATATACTATTCCTCTTAAATGAATCCATATTCCAACCAACTGCATCAGTAAGTCTTCTGGCTGGACCGATTAATATCTTTTCCCACTGAGTATCAAAATCTGGTTCTATTCCATATTCATTTTTTAAAACATCCAAAAATCTTTTTCCATCAGCAGATACACTATACCCTGCTACATTAGTTCCAAGTCCATTTGGAGTTTTAGTATAAAAATACCGGATCTTGTCTCCAATGTAAACTTTTGGAAATATACTTTTAAATTCTTCTTTTGAAGCAATATCATTATAAATAATTGCTGCTTTTATATGAGCTTGAACTCCTTTGTCTTCAGCTGAAGAATAATTGCCCATAGCAGTTGTAGAACGTATAAAAGAAAAATCATCTGGATGAAGTTCTTTGAACTCTGATCTTTTCTTTGCTTCAAATTCATAAACAGCTTTAGAATTTCCAGTAAATACAAGTTCAAGATGTTCAACTAAAGTATCAAGAATCCATTTCGGATTAGCTGAAGATTTAGCTATATCAAAACCCTTAACATATGGTTTCTCATCTGGACCACAATATTTACCTTCTTTATCCAATAATTTTATGCAATATGTTTTCTTCTTTATCCATATTCCAGCAAATCCAAAAAGTTCTCTTTTCATATGTAGACATCGTTCAAATACACATAAGTAATCTGAAAGTTCTGATAAAGCTTCTGCTACAATTATATCTATTTTTTTAGATACAGTATACATCATTTCTCTGCGTTCATCCCAAGTAATAGAATCATAATCTACTTCAGATTCAGAGCATAATTTCTTAACTTGATTTTGGACACAAAGATACAAACTATCCGTATCCCCATATATGCACTTATGTTCACATTTTTCAAGATGTTGTTTAACCCAATTAGTAACTAACTGAGCTGTATATGTAATTGCTTTAGCTAAACGAATATCATACATAGCAAAATATGGATTCGCAAGTGCACCATAACCAGAATTTAGTGCACATTAGAGCAAGACTTTTAAACTCCCTTGCTTCTGATCTAAAACAGAAATTTCCTGTTTCAGTTCTTTTATTCTTTGAGTTTTTTCAGTCTTGTCCATGTCAGAATCACCTCCTTCAATGATTAACTACGATTATGTTAGATAAAGTTTAGTGTCTTTTTCCAGATCATATACTTGTATCTATTCAGAAGATTCTAAACTGTGTCTAATGTCATTCTACACAATCTAGACTATTTCTAGATTGAACTTTTAAACTTAATTGGTACCCTCGGAGAGATTTGAACTCCCAATCTACTGGATATAAGCCAGACGCCTTCACCGTTAGGCCACGAGGGTAATTTCAATTTCAATAAATAATATAATACTCAGAATTCCCAATGTCAACTATTTTTTATCATTATTTTTTAATTTTTCCATCCTAGCATCAAACTCTTCATCAGTCTCATCTCGAAGCTTAAATGGCCATCTATCAACCGGAATAGTATTCATTGGTGAAATTACATAACCATTTTGAGTCCAAGAAGCATTATAATTACTAGAATTCTCTGTTGAAACAGATTTAGCTTTAAACTTTGAAGGATCTTCACTCTTATCTTTGTTCATAACTTCCTCCTCAACTGGAACCAATATTTATGTTTTGTTTAATGATAAAAGGTTCTTCATAATCTGTAAACAGTGTTACATTACTAATATAAGAAGATGTTTCTACTAATTTTTCTAAAGATATTTCTCTATTATCATTATCTAATTTTATATCTATTCCAAAAATTTCAAATGGATCTCCTTCATATAATAAAGTTATTCCTTCTTTATGCATAACTACATCTACTAAAGAATCATCAAAATGTTTAGAAGCTACAGATAATACAGAATCTTTAACACCCATCTGATACATATTCATTCTTAACATATCTATAACTCTATTATTAACATTTGATTCTTTGCAACCAGTAAAATCTTTAGTTCTACCAAATAAATCAACAGTCTCAAGAGCTCGTGTTACTGCTCTTTTTAATGCTTCATCTAATTCAGACTTTGATAATTGGTTTTCCTTGTCCTCCACCTGGTTTACCTTTATCTTTCGTATTAAATGCAGTTATTAAATAAAGTTCATATTGGCCTTTACGTTCTTTCCATTCCACATCTATTGGAACATTTAGGAATGTAGATACATCAAACACTAAAGCTTTAAACTCATCTCTTGATATTTCACCTCTATGCATACTGTAAAGTTTAAGAAGCATTGATTTAAGTTCTGGTTCATTTATATTTCTCTTTATAACTCGCTCTTTAAAATGCTGAGTAAAATCTACATCTATATTAGACTTTCCAAAAAGCTCATCCATTCTTTTTTCTAAAAGTCTTAATTGTCTAAAAGTCATAGATTCTAATAATTCTTCCATCTAATTATTTTCCCTTCTATCTGAAAGCTCACTTAAACTTAAAAATAACTTAATTATAACTTCTCTGTTTATGCCAGGAGGAAGTTGCTTAGTGCTAAAAAAGTCTCTTAAGAACTCATCAAAACTTTTACTTTCAATTTCACAATCTGTATTATTTTCTTCACCTTCTTCTATAAAATTAGAATTCTCACTTACAACTTGAACATCATAACATTTACTTTCTAGAGAAGTTATAAACTTATCATATTCAGACTTTGTAGATTGGAATCCTTTCATAAGAACTACTTTTACAAAAGCTTCTCCAGAATTAACTTCAGCTTCAGACATATCAGAAGATCCATATACATAAACTTTCTTATGAAGACTATTATCATTATCAAAATATTCAAGTTTACCATCATTATGTAATTCAGCAAAACCATGTGGACTATTTTCTTCAGACCAACAAAAGTCTAAAATAGATCCAACATAACTAAAATTTCCATATTTCTTTCTAATATGATAATGACCTGAAAGAACCTCTCTAAATTTAGATATTTCAGAAAATTGTATATGGTCTTTTCCACCATATGGAACTACATCTGAAAAACTAAAATGACCAAATAAAGTATCACATCCAACTAAAGAAGCTTCCTTTATAAATTTAGATACTCTTTCAGCATTTTCTTGCATGACCCATGGAATTATTGCTTTTTTATTATAAAAGAATGGTTCTTCTGAAAATACAGTATGCTTAAATTTAGACAATACTGGTCTAAGAGAATTAACAGCTACAGTATTTTTATAATAAAGATCATGATTACCAAGAACATATATACATTTTATTCCTTTATCTTTATAAAGTTCTTCAAATCTTTCAAGTATTTCGAATACTGTGTTATAAACAAGTATGTTTATTTCTCTCCTATCATTCATTAAATCACCAAGTACAAATACATCACCAACATCATTATTTTGTAAGTGAGAAAATAATCTATCAAAAAATATTCTCGTCTTATCCAAGAAGAACTGACTTGAATTTCTAGCTCCGAAGTGGACGTCGGCTAGAACTATATCTGGCCTTTTGTCTTCTTCCATCTCCCTCCCTTGATCTGAAAACAGCCATTCTTGCAGCTGCTACTACACCACTGAATGAATTTTTATCTATCATATCAGTTATTTCTTCACAAGTTGCTCCAGTTTTTAAAACATAATCATTTATGTCTTTACATGAACCAAATTCTGGAGGATGAATAAAGACAGTTTCTCCATTTGAAACAGCTTTTTTCATAGCAATTCTAACATCCCAATTATAAGAAAAATCTCTATCGAATACATAAACTTTTTTATTTACTTCAGAGAGAAACTGTCTTACAGACTCAGTTGAATTTGAGCCAGCAGTTGCAACTGAATTCTTTACAAACATTGAATCTATTGGTCCTTCTAAAACATATATTGTAGAATTTTTATCTACTGAAAAAACATTATATAATTTTGGTTTAGATTCATTTGGTAAAACTGTTAAATATTTTGGACTTTGAGTTTCATATAAAGCTCTTCCCTGAGCTGCATATAAAATTCCATCATTATCGAAAAAAGGAATAAAAATTCTAGGATCAAAACCTTTAGCTTTAAGTTCTGGTTTTTTATCTTTTATTGAGTTTACAAAAGCTGAAAGTCCAAAGAAATCTTCAATGTACCATATTTCACCATGATCTCTTTTTCTTAATCCTCTTTTTTCTATAAAATCTTCTGCTATTTGTGGAAGATTAGTTTTTACTAATCCATATTTTTCAGCAGCTTTTTCTAACCATTCAGTTTTTACTTTTATTTTAGTAGAAGATTTAATATTTTCTACAATACTTTTTCTTTCGAATGATTTATTTCTAATTGCTTCTACAGATGAATCTCTGAATAGTTTAGACTGAATGTCTGGAAAATATTCTCGAATGAATCTCTTTATAGAAGATGAGTATCCACAATTATGACAATAAACAACTTCTTTTTTAAGAAGTATATAAAATCTTTTCTTTGACTTTTTAGATTTAGAATCTCCACAAACTGGGCATCTTGAATTATAGACATATGGCGATACTTTTGTCATTCCAGACAAAACCATTTTTAATTCTGAAATTATATCAATAGATTGCATTTAATCTCCAATTTTAATATAATATAACAATAAAGAACTTAAATGTCAATCAATTTAAATAAGAGTATCATGAAATGTACTTTCTATAGCTATTCCTAAATCAAAATCGAAATCTTTTTCTGTATATTTAATTTTTGATACTCTTGGTATACTTCTGAATTTAATATCATTCATTGAATATCTGTGATCTTGAGAAAGACCACGCGGATCTGGTATATTAACTATTTCTGGAGCAGAATTAATTATTCCTCTATCTAACATTTTCTTTATTGATAAATCTACTACATCTGATACTCTTTTTTCTATTCCACCGCCGATGCAATATGATGTATTCTTTTCACCAAGAATTATAGCATAAAGAATATCTAAACAATTATCTTCAACATATTTCCATTCTCTAAGTTGTCTACCATTTCCATAAACATATATCTTTCCTTCTTCAATAGAAGTTTTAACAAGTCTAGGTATAAGTTTTTCTGGAAATTGGTTTCTTCCAAAACAGTTACACGAATGAGTTATTGAAAATTCTATTTCATATGCTTTTCCAAAAGATCTAACCAAATGATCAGCTGCAGCTTTAGTTGCAGCATATGGTGAATTTGGAGAATATGGAGATTCTTCAGTCCAAGGTTTATCTTCTTCATCTAAAGATCCAAATACTTCATCTGTTGAAATATGATGAAATCTTGGTTTTTTCTTTGTTTCTCTTATGGCTTCAAGTAATTGATATACACCATTTACGTTTGATTCTACAAATGATCCAGGCCTCGTTATAGAATTATCTACATGAGTTTCAGCTGCAAAATTTACTACAATATCTATATCATATAAATCTATAAGATATTTTACTAAACCTCTTTCTCTTATATCACCAGGAATAGTCTTTATGTTTCCACATTTTGAAAATCCAATGAACTCTCGAAGTTTATGATCTGGCATAGCAGCATATGTCATAGCATCAAAACAAATTATTTTCCTTGGATTTAATATAAATGATCCACCGTTCATAGAAACACCAGAATGAAAAGCTGCTCTTGCAAGCATAGCAACAAAATTAGACCCAATAAATCCATTACTTCCTGTAATCAACCAATTATCTGTTTTTCTATCTATCATAATCCATTCCTTGCCATATTTAATTTATTTGAAAACTCAAGAAGTTCAACAGCTTTTTTATCAGAAATATTAAGTTCTTCTATTACAGAAGATAAATCTTGTTCTTTTAACTTATCTCCTTTAATATATTTAAGAAATACTCTTTTCTTAGGAATAGAATAAAAGAAAAACTTTTCTTGAGCAAATTTAGGAGCCCACTGTATAAGTCTATTTGCTGCTGCTGCAATTGGAACATAATTTATATCCATACTAAGAAATCTTGTTACCATAAATGAAGTAAAGAATTTAGAACCTAAACCATCTTTATCTTTTTCAGAAGTTAGATTTTTTACTACATCGAAAAGAGAATTAACTGCCATCAGTAGTTTCCTCCTCTTCATCATCGTCATCTTCATCAAAAATAATTAAATCATCATCAGATAAACATTGAGAATCATTTATTACTTTACATAATTCAGCTTCAGACTGATTTTCTATTTCTATAAGAGTTGATACAATACTAGCTTCAGTTAAAATGGATTTAAGATATTTTTGTCTTTCATCACTTGGCATGTCAACTAATTTTCTTAAAATAGAACAATAATTATTAACAAAACTTTTATCTTGTATAAACATTGAATAATGAGTTGGATGTCTGAATCCAAGAAATTCCCAAAGTTCACATTCCATACCTTCGTCTAACCATTTTTTAACATAAGTTTCTATATTCTCAGTAGATTCTGTTCCAGCAGAACATTTATCTATGAAACAGTCTCCAAGAATTTCATTATCAAGATATGGATTCATATTTTAACTTTCTATTAAAGAATGTTTTCTGACATAATCATTACGAATAAATTCATAAGTTCTATTTCTGGATCTGGAACAACTGCTAAATATCTGTTTGCTTCAGCAAGAAGCATAACTAAAGCTGGTTTAGAATCATTCTTTACTTCATCTGAATCAAGAAGTTTCCATAATTCACCAACTACAGCAACTTCATTTCCAGAATTCTTAGCACTAAAAGATCTAACTGCACTAAAATTCTTTTCTTTTAGGTGTCTAATTAATTCATCTACACTACAAGTAAAATCAGCTCTTGATACTGCTGATGAATCTATAGTACCATCATAAGCTGAAAGTAACTGACATGTTTTAACAAGAGATCTCCAATCAGGAGCAAGTTTCTTTACAAGTTCAACTATAGCAGTTTTATCATATTTTACATTCTCAGAATCAAGTATATAACTTATTCTTCTAAATGCCATCTTCATCATTTCAGCTCTGTTCTCAGTGAACATTCTATCAAAATTAAATACACTGAGTCTAGATAAAATTGGTTCTGGAAAAGCTGTTTCTCTATTGGCTGTAAATATGAATCTAGCATTAGAAGCTGATATTTCTATTTCAGCTTTAAGAGCATCAAGAGCATTCGGGCTCATTCTATCTGCTTCATCTAATATTACTACTTTTTGAGCTCCTGACACAGTAGAAATAGTAACAGTTTTGACGAATGACGATACAGTTTCTCTTACTGTTTCAATACTCGTTTCTCTTGAAGCATTAATGAAAATACAAACAAAATCTTTTGAATTTCTAAAAAGACTAGTAAATGTTGTTTTTCCACAACCAGGATTAGCAGATACAAGTAGACAGTTACTAAGAGTTTTATCATTTAACCACTTTGAAAATATAGCAGATTCTCTTTCCGGTAATATCATATCCTCAACTTTTGTAGGAGCATATTTAAACTCCCACATTTTATCTGTCATAGAAGACATCTTTTAAATCCTCCTTTTAACTATTTAGTCTTCAAACTCATATAAGTCAACTAGTTTTTTCAAGCCATCTTAAATCAATTTCACCCCTTGGAGTAGGAAATACAGTTTCATAAATTTTCAAACCATATGTCGCAAGAGGTTCAGATATAAACATACTTTCAGTTTCACTTTTTGATAAATCCAATACTTCTTTATTTGGAAGAATAACTATAAATCGAGTTGAATCTTTTCTATTGTTTATTTCAGAAATATAATTTATTTTTTTGTATATTATTGTTGCTTTTATTTTCTCAATTGGATATAACATTATTGCTTCTTTATAAGCTCTTGGTAATCCATGTATCATTTGGCTGATTGAATTTTGATCTGCTTTTCCAAGATTATCAAATCCTATTATAAAGAACATCTTTTTATTCTCCTTAAAAAGGGAGTGGGGGCAGAGTTCCCACTCCCTTATTACTTAATAAACGAATATTTTATTCGTTTATATTTGATGCTAGGATAAACATCTTTCCAAAACTATCATCAAAAAGAAGATAGCCAGGAGGAGAAATAGTACATTTATAATCAGCTGGAGGAAGAAGAGTAAACAATTCAGCACCCAAGTCAAATCTTTTATCTTCTTTAAACAAATCTGATTCCAGCTTTATCTCAACACTGGGCTTTTGACTAAAATCTGTAGACCCAGTGTTATCATAAAGAACGATCTTATCTTTTGCGAAAGCAATCGTATTGTAATCTCCAGCTCCGAAAGTCTTTATATCATTGAACAAAGACTTAGGAAAACTGAAAGAACTTGCTTCATCATTTTTAACAATAAATTCGACTACACCTTTATACTTCTCATCTTCTACCATAGACAATACTGTCTTCAGTATAGTCGGACTAGCGAACTGAAAATTACATTTTACTCTTGATGATTCATCTGATACGACGAAAGTTCCTTCACTGATTCTAAACTCAGCAGATCCAACACCGATAGACTTCACAGTCTTAAGAACTGCTGGAATATTATGAAAGAGAGCTTTATTTGTTGATACAGATTTACCAAATTTTGTATCGATAAACATCGCTGTAAATGACTCATCCAAAGCATTCACAGCTGTAAGTGCTTCTGTTTCTGGTGATAGTACAAGAAAACTACTAAGCCTAGATGAAAGAATCATCGATTCTACTTGTTCGGTTGTAGGCTTCCAAACTTCTGCAGTACTCTTCATATTTTTCATTCTCCCTTACCGAAAACAGAATCGATATCGAATCCGTCATCATCTTCTGATGTATTTTTAGAAGTTTGCTTATCCTCTTCTCCTAGAGGATCTCCAATTTGTTCTTGCTGCTTTTGAGCTTTAACACTATCAACTTGAACAGAAGAATGAGGTGCTTCAGATTGAGGTTTAGCGGAACTTCCCCTATAAGCAGCCATCACATCATCAACTATCCGCTGCATCTCTTCCTGACTTTTGAATGATTCAGGGGATACAAAATCCTTAACATAGAATAGCTTAGAAATAATATGTTCATCTTCCCAAGCTTCCTTTTCATCGTCATTTGCTCCTTTAGCTTCATTCCATAAAAGATCAGCTAAAGATTTATTTGATTGTGGAGCCCATTCACAATCATCAAAGTTACGATATCCACCCTTTTCTTTGATCTTAAGTCTGAACAAAAGAGGAGATGATATAGAATGAATAAAAATTGGCTCATCATCATCTTCTGTTGGAGCAATTTTGCTAACGATCTTTTCTTGAATAGCAACACCGAAATTCCATTTGAAGACTTTTCCGACTTCATCTGGACTCATATCGTTTTTAATTACTACAATATTTCCACCAAACTTTCTCTTACGATTGAGAGAAAGCTTTCTTGCCATTTCTTTTCCAGAATCTCCTTCATTCCATAATTCAAAGAACTTTGAACAGATAGGACATGAATCCTGAGAACCTTCAACATCAGCACTAGGACACATAACTCCCCAGTACTTCTTTCCACCTGTACCAATCATATTTGCATGAACATGCATTGGAATGAATGGCGAAGATTCACCAGAATCTTCATCTTCGAATAAATCTTTAAAGGGAAGAAATGCTATAACTGCTGAACCGGATTTCTTTGTATCATTCCACGGAGGAGACCACCAAGTATCATCTTTTACGCCACCACTTGATGATTTACTATTTACTGCTTCTTGAACTTTCTTAATATTCGACATTACTTTGTTCATTACACTTCTGGATCCGCTCATTTTTCTCTACTTTCTTTTTTCTGTTTTTTCTTCTTCTCTGCTCACCAATTTAAGTAATTGTAAATGCCTAAAGAGTCGTGAATAAGTCTCAAAATTCTCAAGAGACCTAGTCTCCGAACTCAACTTTATTAGAGCATCGTAACCACCTCCCAACACAATTTCAGATGAAATCTCTGCAAAGCCAATTTCTTCAGCTTTGCTCTTAATCTTTTCAATACTAAAATCAATAGTATTACCGTCTAAAATATTATTTATTACCGGTTTTTCATTTTGGAAACAACTTTTTGCTATGTTTGATAATTTATTTTTAGTATGATTCCATATCTGTATACACTTAGACCATTCTGCACCTGCTATATCCATAGGATTGGATGTTTGAAGAAACATTCCATAAACTAATGAATCTACATCTTGTGGATAATACAAAGAAACAACATGTTCAAGTGTTTTCTTTCTAGCCATGTATAAACGATTTTTTGGTGTTCCCTTATAAACACATGGAACTGGAGAAACCTTCCATTTAAATGGAGTAAAATACATACTTGTGGACATAAGAAGCCCAAAAGCCTGCTGAGATGTATATCTCACTTAGCTTCTCCATCAATTATAGAAAATATACTAAACTTTTTTCCATCATCTCTTAAAAGTTTATTTTTTCTAGCTTCTTCAGCTATACAATCGACCCATTCTTTTGGTAAATCTTTAACATCGAAATCCTCTATTTCAATATCAAGAACATCAGTAATATACATCACAGTAGCAACGATGTATGAATTATCTGCTGCAGAAAGCATTCCTGATAAAGCACTAAAGCTATGTGCCATCCTCTCTTCCCTTCATCCCATATTAAATAATTTCAGTCAAGCATACCTAAGTAAACATTCTCAGGAGTAGCTTCTTCTGTATAATAAACAAACTTAGATTGAAGTTCTTTTAGTTGTTCTCTGTATTTCTCAATAGACTCACTTGTTATAGAAAGCAGGGTCATACTGGATATAAGTTGCTTTGCTCTTTCAAAGCTTATACCAGTTTCAGCAGCAGCATCCTCTGCAAGTTTCTTAGCAGACGTTTTTGTAAAATCTATTCCGGAAGATACAAACTCCGAGAAAAGTATTTTCTCTTCCATAGCTTTTACTAAATCTTTATACTCAAAAGACTTTGCTGAGATAAAATGATTTATTCTATCAAGGAATAAAGCAACATATTCAACGATAAGATCTTCAGGAGATGAAAATTCAAGAACTTTATCTCCATCTTTAGAAAGAACCTTTATACCCTCTCGAACTTTATGAATAAGTCCAAGAGCTTTTTCAATTCCATAACTTTCCAATTTTTCCATTTGTTTCCGAGTAACTGAAACTGAAATATTAAAATTTTCGGTAGACTCATCATCATAATTGGAAATTATTCCTTTATCCTTAATACTCTGAAGAACAGAGATATACTTTGATCTATCATAACATGTAGGAATCTCTGTTATTCTGAGTTGAGTTGAACTTTCCTTCTTTACAATACCAATCTGAGACCATGAACCAGAAACATTTTCATCAATCTCAACTACCTTTCCAGAAAACTCTGGAAAGTAGGGAACCATCTTTTTTGGTTTTTTACCAGAAAGAACTCGTTTTACATTATTCTTTATATCAGTAACAGAATAACCAAGAATATCTGTCTTCAGACTGACTGCGATTCCAGATATTCCATTTACAAGTACGATTGGTATAGAGAAAAGATAGTAATCTGGTTCATACTCATTATTATCATCTTGTGGAGTGAACTGAAGAATTTCCTTCATGACAAGGTATTTCGAATATTCAGGATTCAGTTTTACTGATGTATATCTTGTAGCAGCTGCAGCATTCTCAATCCTTGAACCAAAATTTCCTTCTCCAACAAACATTGGAACTTGATTGGAAAAGGTGGATGTCAAAGCTATGATAGCTCCATCACGAGATGAATCACCATGATGGTAGTTTGCTTCAGCTTTGACGGTTCCTGAAAAAGCACCGGTGTTCATTGCTTTCCCAGAAGACAGATTGTTCAAAGCAGTAAAGAGAATCTTCCTTTGGACTGGTTTCAATCCATCCATAATATTCGGAACAGCTCGGTCGAATATTGTCTTCCTCTTGTACTCACTGTACCAATGATTCATTTTTTCTCTGCACTCTGACATGTCTCAATCTCCAATGTTTATAGCATTTTACCTATCTGTATCTTAATTATAATATAATACACCACATTTGAAATGTCAATAGGAAAATTGAGTGGCAGACAGTTTAAATCTGCCACTCAATTAAAAAATTTACTTCTTCAGTGGTTTACCACATTTTCTACAGAACTTATCATCATATTCACATTCTGTTCCACATTCAGTGCAGAATAATCCAGCTGTGGCTTTTTTTGATTCATCAAATGCTTTTTCAGGAATATAAACTGGATTTAAAATCTTATCATAGACTATACCTTTTATAGTAATAGTCATCGACTGACTTTGTTGTTCAAGTTCTCCTATAAATCCAAGTGTAAATGATTGGTCTGAAGCAGAACCTTTCTCAGTCTTTCCTTCATCATTCAAAGCTGAATGATCTACAAGAGAATAATTTATTCCCTTAGAATCAGAGAATTGGTAAGAAGTTGTAGTCTTACCAGATGAATCTGTTACTTTATCAGATGAAGAAGAACAAAAATAAGTACCTCTTGGACGAATACCAATAAATGTATCAGTTATAATATCAGAACAATTGGTATAAGTTTTGAACCATGTACTAGGAATTGTTGGATACTTTGGAAATATTGGATATCTTTCAGGATAATAATTCACTTTAAAATTCTCTACAATGTCTATTTCTTTCTTTTCCTTTTCCCTCTTAAAAATAATTGTGATAGTTCCATTCTCAGGTCCAGTTTCACCAGATCCAGATTTAGAAGCTTTTACAAATCTGAATTTATTTGAAATTGTATTTTTTGAGGAATCTACGAACCCTTCTAGTTCAATATGACTATTTCCACCAACGATAAGTTTTTTACCATCAAGAACATTCTTTCCATCTACCAGGATCTCTTCAATCAAAGCTTTTCTTGGATTCTTATTCTTGATGAACAAAGAATACTCAGATTCAAATGATAGTTTAACTTCACCTGGTGGATTCTCTGAAACAAATTTACCATTGTACTTTACACTAAGAACCATTTCATGATGAAACATTTTTGTATCTCCTATAATTCTGATTCCAGCCAGACCATTCTGGAATCGTTATTGATTTATGGTCTGCCTATACCAGTAATTTAATTACTGGCTTTATCATATCCATCTATATATCTATTTACTGCTCTTTCTAATACCATATCTATCATATCACATCTAGAAGACTTATCAAAAAACTTAAATTTATTTTCTAAAAGTTCTGTAGATAAACAAAGTCCAAATGGTCTCTTCAAGTCTTTTATCTCTGATATATTTCTTGGACTTATCTTTATGTCTACATCTATCTCTGTTATCTCACATATTCTACTTATCATCGATACTGCAAACTCGTACTTAGTTATTGCTACTCCACAAGAAACATTTATTAGTCTCGGTGGTGTAGTGCATGTCTTTACTATCATCCTGAGTACCTGACTTACAGCACAAAACAGTTCAGCAGACGACGTTGGAGAAAAGTACCAATCTGAGAACGCAGTCATCCAGTTTTTGTCTTCACCAAGAATGTAGTTTAATGGAACGTTTATAGGACTCGAGTAACCAGATGAATACAAGCCAGAAGTTCTTATTATAGTTCCTCTTGTGCCTAACTCATTCATTGTCTTCTCAAACATTCTCTTAGATTCACCGTACTTAGTATATGCTGGCTTAGATATATCTTCTTTTTCTGAAACAAAGTATGGTTTCAAAGAAGCTTTTCTTCTTAGTACGTACTCGGAAGATACATGCACTACAGGTATATCTCCGAGCTCTTTAGATGCAGCGTGAATAGAGTACGCTGATAAACCATTAACGCATCTTCCAGCAGAACAATATTCTGGACTATCTTCAAACCTGTCTACGTCAGTGAAAGCAGCAAGGTTAAGAATAGCTTCTACTTTCATGTCTTTTTTCTTGCACTCTTCAGCAGCTTTGAGTATAGAGAGTACAGAAGTGACATCACAATTCTCTTTTGAGAAGAAGATAAGCCTAGCTTCAGACGGTGAAATAAACCTCTCATCTCCCTCTCTTTTATGAAGCCACATAAAATCTTTAGCAGCTCTTCCGCCGCCTCCAGTAACAATAACACATGATTTCATTTTTTCTCCATAGCAAAAATATATCTTGGATGACGTGTATTACCAAATACACATATCTTAATTTCTTTTCCAGATATATGAGAAGCATGTTTATCTGACATCATTTTTAGAAAAACTGACAAACATTTTTCTAATTCTTTTTTACTTTTTTCAGACTTTACCAACTTATCTACAGAACCCTGATTAAAGTCTACAAATCTAATATCAGATTCATTAGCCCATTCTGGAATATTTGTTCGTTCGGTTGCAGATAAAAGTAGATCATCATCTATCGAATCTATTTTCTCTTTCAAAACTTTCTCCATCACAATAGTAGTTTTCGTCACCAGGTTTCTTTCCACTAACATCGCATTTCCATTCATTAGATTCTTTATTAAAACTATACTTTTTACAATCTAAACATTTTTTAGGAGGATAAGCAAGTCTTCTAAAAAATTCAGAACAAGATCCAAAAAATCCCATATGAGCACATTTACTAAATTCAATACAATTCATACATATTTCCAAAATTTTCCTCCAGACAAGAATAAATACATTTAAATCTAATACCTTTTATTATTATTTATCACGGAGAAGTCAAAATGTCAATAGATAAAAATGAAAAAATTTCAGAAAATTTTTGGATGTATGAATTCTTAGTTTCTGCTGATCATAGAAATATAGCAGAAAAGATGCAGCCAGAAGAATGGGTAATAGAAAACATTAGAATACTAGTTAGAACCATTCTTCAACCATTTAGAATAGAACTTGGTGAATCTTTGGATATAAATTCTGGAATTAGAACAGATGAACTAAATACTGTTATAAACGGTTCTAAAACTTCTGATCATATGTTTGGAGCTGCTGCTGATACAACTTGTGAAAAATGTTTAAAAGAAGGTCCTGAATCAATAGCTAGGATAGCATGGGAAATGAAACTCCCTGTAAGACAAATCATATTTTATCCAAAGCAGAATTTTGTTCATCTTTCTTTTAATTGCTCTCAGAAGAAAAATAAAAAATGTGAACTGCTTAAGGGTATAGGAAAAACATATACAGTTATAGATAGGAGAAATATAAATGTCTGATAATCAAACATCTGGACAATTAATGAATACTGCTATTGAGAATAATTTTACTGTTACATTCTCAAAAAGACCAACTTTAAATTTTGGAGTTGTAGCAGTAGTTCAACCAGGTGTGTCTATAGAATCAAGAAAAGTAAATCAAGGTGGACAAACTATAAAATTTATTCCAGTTCCAAATAGATCTATGGATCCGGTCAGAGAATCGATACAGGTAACTTTCAACTGCCAGGAGGACTACTCCAACTATTTTGAAGTCTTCGAATGGATAAAATCGTACTCTGACCGGACCAAAAAAGACGATGATCTTGTTACAGAAATAGTAATAGTCCAATATGATTTAAGTAAAAGACCAGTAAGAAAAATAATTTTATCAAACTGTTTTCCAACTTCTCTATCATCAATAGATCTGACTACATCATCATCAACTGCAACTCCTATTAAATTTACCAGTATTTTTGAAACAACTGAAATAAATGTTGAAAAAATGTAAAAAACAGTTGACAAAGTGATTTTTGGATAATAAATATTTACAGGTACTGCTAATAATGGACAGAAACGTTCCGCTGTCGCTCCACAGTATTATAAAAGAATTAAATATAACCCGCCAGGGTTGTTCCCGCTAGGGAACTGATTAAATATAACCCGCCAGCTAACTGATTAAATACTGAATAAATAGATCTGAGTTTAATATTATAAAGGAAGCTTGAACGTAGTAACACTAAACGGTGCCCTAGTGGGCACGGTCCTGGCGGACCAACGGAGGATAAGTTGGTAGTAGAGGTTTCAAGAATAAACCAATTCGAACTTTTAATCCAAACAGATAAAGCTAGTTTAGCTGAATTAAAAGGAAATTTATCGCAATGGTTTAGTCAGTATGCTCCAAATTTTATTTACGATCCTAGATTTAAAAGACATGTTTGGGATGGAAAAATCTATTTCTTTGACAGAAAAAATTGCATTCTTCCATCTGGACTTCTAGGTGAATTAAAAAGATTCAGTAAAGCAATGGGATATGATTTAAAATTAGAACCTGGAGTAAACATAAATTCTTTTTCAGGTTTAACTCCATCAGAAGTTTCAGATCTTATTACTGACTTTGTAGATGGTCTTGGACTTCCACCAGAATTAGAAGTTAGAGATTATCAATATAAGTATCTTGCTAAATTTATTCAAAAAAATCATATACTTGCTGAATCACCGACTGCTTCTGGAAAGTCTCTAGTAATATACATGGCAATCAGATATGCTTTGTCTATAATAGATAAAAATTCTAAATGCTTAATAGTTGTTCCAACTACTCAGCTTGTCGAACAAATGTATAGAGACTTTGAGAGTTATAGATTCAATTCAGAAAAATACTGTCATAGAGTTTATTCTGGTTCTCCTGATGGTGGAGATAGAATGAATACTGATAAAAGAATAGTTATATCTACATGGCAGTCTCTTTATAAACGTCCAATTAGCGACTTTATTTCTGTAAATGCAATCTTTGCCGATGAAGTTCACCAGTTTGCTGCAAATAAAGTAAAGAATGTTATTAGAAATTGTTCTAATGCTTGGCTAAGAATGGGAACTACTGGAACACTTGGAAGCAATGATCCATGTTCAGCTTGGACTCTCGCTGGAATGTTTTCTGACCCAGTTAAGTATATAGATACAATAGAACTTATGGATAGAGGGTATATTTCTAAGCTTAAAATAGAAGTAATAAATCTTCTTTATTCAGATGAAGATTGTAGATCTGTAAATGGATTACCATATCCAGCTGAAATGAATTTTATAGACCAATCTAAAAATAGAGCAGACTTTTTATCATCTTTAGTAAAAAAGATATCTGATTCTGGAGAGAATGCTTTAGTATTGTTTAAACGAATAGAATTTGGAAAAAGAACAGTTACTGACCTTGAAAAACTTGGAATAAAAGTATTATATGTAGACGGTTCTGTTGGTGTTTCAGATAGAGAAAATGTTAGAGATACTATGGAACTTGGAAATGGAGTTGTAGCAGTATGTTCATATGGAACTTTTTCTACAGGCATAAACATAAAGAACCTACATAATCTAGTTTTCGCTAGTACTACAAAGGCAGAAATAAAAGTTCTTCAGTCTATAGGACGTTCACTAAGACTTCATCCATCCAAGGATTTCGCAAGGGTATGGGATATTGTAGATAATATGAAATGGAAGAAAAAGAACAATTATGCTATGAACCATTACTTCGAACGATCGAAGATATATTCTGCAAATGGATTTACCATAGAACATATAGAAAAATCATTAATATGATTATGAAAAAAGTAGTTGACATTAGGATTTTTGAGTATTATATTATCTATTGAAATTGAAATTGCCCTTATAGCTCAGTGATAGAGCCTAAGCCTTCTATAAAGAAGGTATGGTCGAAGGTTCGAATCCTTCCGAGGGCGCCAAATTAAAATATGACTCTGTAGGCGAATGGTTAAGCCACGGGGCTTTCAACTCCGGGATCGCGGGTTCAAATCCCGCCAGAGTCACCATAAAATATGGTTCAGTAGGAAGTGGCAAACCGAGGCCCCCGGGGTATACACCGACCTAGCCGTATGGTTCGAATCCATACCTGAACTTTTAAATTAAAATGGAGGAAATATGCAATTTGAACTAATTGTAATGAAACAGCTTACTAGAAAGTTTCTTGAAGATTATCTTATTAAAGAAGGTTTCAAGGAAACTACATTAGAAGAGATTTCTAAATTGCCTGGATTTGATATAGATGAACTTCCAGATAAAGAAATAAAAATATTTGTAAAAGAAGATATTATTGTTACTACGTTTGATATAGGTTGGTATACATTAATGGATCGAGAAGAATCTGATAATCCATGGATAGAAATCTGGAATATCAGTGATTATAATGATTTTTGGTTTTTCAATGAAAATGTATATAACAAAAAATATATATTAAATGATTCAACTATCATAGGAAAAATTGATGAGAGTAGTAAAGACCGTTATTTGTTTGAAAAATTCGAACCTATTTTCATGGAATAATTTACTTTTTACAATAATGAAGGGATTTTAATAATGTTAGATTTAAATCAAAACATAATTTTTTCAAAAGAGAAAAAAATTCGCAGAGATGAACTTTTAATACAGTTTAAATATTTTTTTAATTCGCCGTATGAATCAGAAGAGGTTATATCTAATATTATTTCTGAATTAAAAAATATTAAGGAAACTAAAAGTATGTTTGATGATATTTTTAAATTAAAAATTATTGAATTTGAAAATTTTATTAAAAGATTTACTTCAGTATATAATTATGATAATTTTCCAGAAATTTATATTAAAATGCCAAAATTAGTAGATACTGGTATTGCAAGTTTATTTGAGAATCATTTTTATTGGATAATCTCTAGAGAAATTAGATATGGAAATGAATATCACTCTACTAAATTTGATGAAGTAAATGATGTAGTAAAAATGCAATTTATCAATAATATTGACTATATTAAATTTGAATACTTAAAAATTGTTAAAAAGTTTTTAGAAAAAAAGAAAAAATATAATACAAAAATGGAGGAATTAATTGAAAGTACTTCTCGTTGACTATAGTAATCTAGCAGCAAGAGCATTTTTCTCACATAATCTTCATAATTCAAAGGGTGAACATTCTGGTATGGTGTTCGGAGCTTTGAAGATGTTGAAATCAAAGATAACTAGATATGGAATAGACAGTGTTATAGTTGCTCTTGATTCTAAACCATATTGGAGAACTCTTGTACTTCCAACATATAAAGCTGGAAGACGGAAAAACTTTGGACTTGATTCAGCAGATGGTGAAGATTTTAATCGTCAATTTGGAGATATCAAGAAGATATTATCTTCTTTAGACATGAAAGTGGTATCATCTCCTGGAATGGAAGCTGATGATATTATCGCTCTGTCTTGTGCTTTTAGAAAAGATGAAGATGAGTATTTTATTTACTCAAGTGACCATGACTTTTCACAATTAGTTGGACAAAAAATAACCGTTCTTAGAGGTTCAGAAAAAGATCCTATTGTTGATGTATCAAATGTAAATGAACATACTCGTGGAGTTGGTCCAGAAAGATATCCAGAACTACTTGCTTTAACAGGAGATCCTACTGATAATATTCCATCTGTGTTTGCAGAAATAGATGGAACTGCTGAAGATGGTTATTTTTGGCGTGAACCTAAAGTTACAGGACTTGCTGGAAAAACAGCTAAGTTGATGCTAACCAATTCAACAGAAAATCTTTTATCTGGAAAAGTAAATTCTGCTAAAGGTGTTGGTGGAAAAATTCCAGAACTTTTTCTTAGTTTTTCTGAGAAAAATATGGAGAACTATAAAAGAAATTTAAAATTAGTAAATCTTAGAGAACCTCATGCTTCTACTATGACCATTTCAGTTAAAGCAGAACAAAATAGAAATCCTGGAATGTTCCTTGAATATATGAAAAGATATGATTGTAGGTCTATTAAAGAAAGTGATTCATTTCCATATTTTTATATTCCATCTGAGCAAATTAAATCTACTGGAAGAATTGAAGTTCCAAAAACATCTATAGCTTCTATCCTCGGTGGAAGGAGTAAGAAGTGAATATCGAGGTAGAAGACAGAATTATAGATATAGAAGATGAAATGAAACAAGACCTCGAAGTTGAGGAATCAAATTTACTTGGTGAAAAGAAAAAACAAAAAGATTTAATCAGAAAATGGACAGTAAGATTAGCAAAAATTGAGAATGAAATAAAAAAATGTATTATACTTACAGACATTAAAGTAAGAGATCTTCATGTATTTTATACAACCGAATTCGATAGAAAGTTAGCACCAGGGGATATTAAAATATACATAAATGCTGATAAAGATATTGTTGAATTAAGAAATAGAAGAAGAAAACTTGAAACAATGTCAGACGTTATTAAGGGAGCTATATCATCTGTTCGTGAGCGTGGAAAAACTATAGATACAATGATTTCTATGATGTCTAACATGTAATCCGGGGGTGTTGGGTTGAGAGTGGTATCTTTTATTGGAAAGATGGGAAGCGGTAAATCAGAATTAGCAAAAGAAGTTTCTGAAAAATTATTTCCAGAAACATCAATAATTACTTCTTTTGCTACTCCAATAAAGTATATGTATGAAACAAAGTCTTATATGCATATTCTTGGAGAAACAGAAATACCACCTTCAATAGATATGTTTAAAGTAAATAATAAATTAGACAATCTTAGAAATCAGTTAGAAATTTTAGACGCTGATACACCAAAGGGTGATAAACCTAGAAGGCAGTATCATCTAATTGGTGATACGATGAGAAATTTATTTGGACCAAGCTTCTTTGCAGAAAAACTTTTTAAAGATTTTAAAAGAGATTATGGTATATATTCAGCAATTGGAATGAAAATTCCAGATGTACTTATCATAGATGATTGTAGATATAATGTTGAATTTGAAGAAATAGTAAAGCAAGATATTGAAGCAATGTTTGTTTTCTGTTTCGTAGATGAAATGATCAGAGCTGAGCTCTGTAGGGGAAGAGGATTGAAATATTCTAATCACTCTTCTGAAGATGTTTATCCGCTTCTAGATAGAATGATAGATACAGGAAAGACTTATCCAATTGAGACATGGGATGGAAGAGTCCTGCATTTTTTGGCTAAGTCTTTTACTGGAAAATTTATAAGCGGTTCGAGAGGTATAGCTGATGATATAGCTATATTATCTCACGCTCTGTCTAAGAAGCTGAATGGAAGGAGTAAAAATGAAAAAGATCGAACTAGGATGCAATGGTGGGGCAATAAGCTATAAAGTAATTCTTATACTTCTTATGTGTATATTAGTACTTTTTGTAAAATATTCTGAATCTGTTTCAATTTCAAAAACAATTGCTAAGAGAAATGAAGAATTAATGTCAGAAAGAACAACAGTGGTTGTAACTTCAAAGATTAGAGATATAACTGTGGAAACAAGTACTTCTTCGGAGTTTGCTAATAGAGTAAGAGACTTTTCTCAAATAAATTTAGTAGCAGCATTGACTGATGTTTATGGTATAGATCTTGATATTATTCTTTCTATTATATATGTAGAAAGTGGGTACAAAGAAAAAGTTGTAAGTCCAAAGGGTGCAATAGGACTTATGCAAGTTATGCCAGAAAACTTTGGTCCTGATTCAGATAGAACAGATCCTGTACATAATGTTTTTGCTGGTGTTAGTGTTTACAGTAGATTATATAATTTAATATATAAAGATTTTCCTGAACCAGAAAGAACAAAGATGTCTGTAGCTTCTTATAATTGTGGAATGGATTTAAGAAGGTTTAAAAATTTTGAATCAGCTAAACAACATGTTCCAGAAGAAACAAGGAATTATGTCACTAAGGTAATGAAATTTAGAGAGAAGTCAGTTGAAGTAGTTAAAGTGGAGGAATAGTATGAATATCAAAGAAGCTGAACAATTATGTGTTCTTGAGACTTTAGTTGGTTCTAGACTTTATGGAACTAATACTGAAAAATCTGATTATGATTATCGTGGAGTATTTGTAGCTCCAATTGATACTAAAGTTGGACTTATTGGAGCAGTAGAACAAGTTGAAGATCCAAATGGAGATAGAACATTATTTGAAATAAAGAAGTTCTTTAAACTATCTGCTGATGCTAATCCTAATATTCTCGATATATTATTTGCACCTGAAGATGAATACATAACTAAAACTAAAGTAGGTCAGGCTATATTAAATAATAAAAGAATGTTTTTATCTTCTAAAATTAGATTTACTTTTTCAGGGTACGCTTACAGTCAACTCACACGTCTGAAGAACCATATGAGATGGGTTGAAAGATATCCAGATGCTGGTGTTGTTTTAGAAATTTTAAAATATGCATTTGAAAATAAAAGAATAGATTTTAATTGGCTTAAAGATCATTTTGGTGGAAATGTTGCTAGAGAAGTGTGTGGTGATAATATTGATTTTAAGATTACTATATCTCCAACAGTAGATTATATTCTTATTAAAATTAAAAATGCTAGCAAATATGCTTATCCAAAAGTAAATAATTTCGTAGAAGTTATAAAGAATAATACTAATGAAAGTAAACCAGAATATTATTTAACTGGTCTTCCAGTTAAACATGGAAATACAGTGTTTGTATTTAAAGATATTTCTAGACGTTTATATTCTAGAGATGGAAATTTTAATTACTCTAAACAAGAGGAAGAACAAACTCTTCCATCTTTAAACAAAGCAAATTATATTTTATCTATTAATACAGATGCTTATGAAGCTGCTAAAAAAGAAGTTGATAAGATGTGGGAATGGAAAATTAATAGAAATAAAGAAAGAAGTGTTGAAGAAGATAAAATTGGTTTCGATACTAAGCATGCTTCTCATCTAGTTAGATTAATGATTGGTGGTTTAGATATTCTAAAGACTGGAGAATATAAACCAAAACTAGAAGGAAATAGACTAGCTTTAATTAAAGGTATTAGAGATGGAGTATTAACTTATAATGAAATAATAAAAATAGCTGAAGATGCAGAAAAACAAATGGAAAAGTGGTATGATAAAACCACTCTTCCAAAGAAACCAGATATTAATGCAATAAACAAATTACTTATTAGTCTTAGTTTATAATGTAACTTCAAATGTTACACTATCTTCTAATTTTGTATCTTTAATTGTAAATGTAACAGATATTAATATAGATGTTTCAGATGTTTGTTCAACATCTACTTTATCTACATTAACTCTTGTTTCAAAATTAAGTATATCATTTTTTATTGATTCTTTTAAGAAGTCTATTGTTATATCATCCAAAGGATCGAAAACAAATTTATATAATCCAACTCCGAACTTTTTATTCATAAGTTCTTCGCCGCGAGGTGTATTAAGTATATTCTTTATCGAAGCTTTTATAGAATTAACATCAACATACATTGCTGCATCACCACTTCTAGTTGCTGTAAAGTCTGGGTCCATATCTGACCAAACTCTTTTTGATGATCTATTCACTGTTCCCATATTTTCTCCATTAAGCGAAGCACATATTGTACATAGATGATGTAGATTGACTAAGTCCGGTTTGCTTTTTTACTTCTGTGAGGTATTTCATTTGTGCTGCTTTTATTTGAGAATCATAATATTCATCATCGGTTCCGAAAAAGTCGCCAAACATTTTTTCAAGCATAGCAGCCATAGCAATATAGCCTTTACCATTTAATTTAACAGTTGGTCTTTTCTTAGCTATACAATATGGATCGAGTATTCTTTTAGCTTTTTGGTCGAAAGCTGAAGCTAAAGATTCGGCAGCAAATTTACGAGAAGCAGCGCTATCTGTTTCTGAGTAAGATTCCATATAGTTAATTGGTTTATCTCTACATTTATCAAAAGCAGCTTTTACTGGCGGAGCTAATTTTGGATCTTTTACCATTTTTAAAGCTCCGGCCATATGATCTGGAGGGAATCCCATTCTATGAACTCCTTAGAGAAGAAATTTCAGATTCAAGAAATTCAATACGAGATAAATCACCATGACGTCTAGCAGCTTGAAGAGAAGCACTTAAACTACATATTTTTCTTGTTTTTTCTGAATGTGTTTTACCATAAAATGGATTATTTTCTCCAGGGAGTCCTTTGCTTTTGTTAACTTCAGGTGAATATTGTTTTCCAAGATTAGCTTGACGTAATTTTTCTCTTGTTTTTTCTGAATGTGTTTTACCGAAGAAAGGATTATTTTCTCCTTTGTAGCTACCTCTTGTCTCAAGTATCTTTTTCATTGTTTCTTTAGAATGTGTTTTACCATAAAATGGATTCTTTTCTCCAGTTATTGATTTACTTATATTATTTTTATGTTCTTCAGATAAAGGTTTTCCAAGATTTATTTGTCTAAGTTTTTCTCTTGCAGCTTCTGAGACTTCATGCCCTATAAGAGCATCAGATATTTTTTTTCTTGTTTTTTCTGTTTTAGGATTTTTTCTTAATTCTTTAAGTAAAGGATTTTTTTCATAGGATTTTTTAACAGACTCAGATAATTTTTTTCTTATAGAATTATATTTTTCAGGATCTATTTCTTTATAAATAGACCAACTATGGCTCTTTGGAATCATAATATTATATCCAATAGCTTGATTTGTGGAATCAAGCTTAATTACCCATTCTCTTTCAGCGTCAAAAAGTTCTTTTATGCTTTCACAAACCTGAAGAATTTCTTTAACAAATAATTCTTTACCATGTTTTTTTATAGAAGCAGTGATAGCTTTTCCAGATCCAAAGTAATCAATACTTTTTTCAATAGATCTTTGACACTTTCCAATATAAATTTTACCAGTTATTAAATTAGTAGTTTTATAAATGTACATTTAACTTTTCACCTTTATAGTGGTTGTATACCAGTCATTATTATTTTTTAGACCACTAGTTGCTACCAGCACAGTTCCGCTTGGGCCCACACCCGTCGGGTGCTGGTGTAAATGTATATACTGGAGGAATTTTTGATGATTTATGAGTACATCTCCAATATTACTTCCATCTTGTAGAGTTATTTCTTTAGCCTCTACACTAACTTTTCCATTTGGAGCTTTTACTGAAATATTTCCATTGTTTATCTCAATAATAGTAGCTCCATCATCTGCTGTAATTTTGACTATTTTATCTGTAGTTTCAATTATATGACCAGATGGAGTTTTTATTTGTCGATGACCGGTGTTTTCTAAGTATGCATCTGGATTAGGCATTCCACCTATTCTACCAAGTACACCAAAGTAAACACCTTGCATTATATCTCCATCTACAAATAGTACTAATATTGAAGATCCAATTTCTGGAAGTCCAGAATCTCCAATACCATCTTTTTGAGCAGCGGTTATTGGATAAGCAGGAATAAACCATTGTAGTTTAGATACAGGGAGTTCTTCATTATGTATTCCCCAAACTCTTGCTTTGACTCTACCCATCTTATCAGGATCTTCTCGATCTTCTACGATACCAACGTAGACACCAAGAAGTTTAGAAGCTCTTTTTCTTAGTTCATCCATTATATTTTCCAAAAAAAGTAGTTGACATTTCTCTCCTCGTTTGTTATATTTAATAAGATACAGAAACCTATTATATGATGGGATGGGATATTAGGATGGGAAAAGAAAAGAACATTTATTATATAGACAAGATTAGAATGTTCGATCTCGTTGTAAAGATGAAAAGTGAAAAAGGACTTACAAGAAGAGAAGAAGATGAAATAGGTCGAATGGTTTTATTGCTAGTTAACAGAATAGCAACTAGACCAAATTTTAGTGGGTACACGTACATAGATGAGATGAAGTCTATAGCTGTATGCCATGTATGGATGGCTATGAAGAATTTCGACCCAACTAAATCAAACAATGCTTTTAGCTATTTCACAACAGTTGTTATGAATGCGTTTATCTACATAATAAACAGGGAGAAAGGTCTGAGAGAGAAAAACGCAGCATTTTTCGATGAAGCTGTTTCTAAAGCAAATTTCGCTATGGACCATTATGCTAAGAAGAAGTATACCAATAACATATCAGACAAATGAAAGAGAATGAGATGGAAGAGCAGACTTATTTTCTTGAGAATACTAGAGTTGAAGAGAATGAAGAGAAAATTGCAGCAAAGCTTATGAGGGGATTTAAACCTCCCGTGCATAGTAACAAGTGCAAGCTTTGCTATGGTCGTGGTTATATTGGTTTTATTATTGACCCTAAAACAAAAGAACGAAAGAAAGCTATCTGTCCGAAGTATGAAGCCGAAGTAAGTATTGCTTTGAAGATTCATGTTAGTAAAATGGAACAGTTTTATGCAGCAAGGGAATCTCTTCGTGCTGAAAATGGAACTGCTTTTGAACAGTTTGAACTTCAGCCTCCATCATTTATACCGAAATCATTCGATTCTATGATAAAAGGATCGTAAGATGGGTTTGATAGAAACTAATATTGAAAAAGCAGTATTTGAAGCAATAAATTTTGCTGTAGAAAAAGCAACTAAAGAAGAAATAGAAAAGCAAGAGAAAACCTTTTAAAAAGATTACCAGAGATAGTTTCTGGAGTATCTTTAGAAGTATTCAAGGAAATAAAGATGGAATACTTTGGTTCAGAATTGAGAATAATAGTAAAAATTGATGAGTCAAGGATAAAAAAATGAAAGAAAGATATACATTAAAAGCATCTTTAAATGGTGCTCCAGGAATATATGATGGTTCATCTGGAAGTTTTCTTAATCTTAATGAAGTAACTATTATTTCAGTTATTAAATCTCTTTTGAATGAAAGAGAAAATGCTCAGTTGAGAGCAGAAGAGGCTGAAGTCGAAGAAATTGTCGATTTGGAAAAAAGTAGTTGACATTTAGGTCACGGTTTGTTATATTTACTTTATTGAAGATTGCAACTGTTCTAAATAGCTTAAACTGCTTGGGGGTAGAATGAAAAAAGAAAGTATCATGGACATCGTAACGAGAGCTGATTCTGCAAAGAGCGGATTCAAAGTTCTCACAGAGGTTGATAAAGCTCACCTTCGTCCAGAAGAGCTTCTTGGTACTATTGAAAGAGTTAATAAATCTTTCAATGTTTATGATACCGAGAAGAACAGATTCTTTCCGAAGGAGTTCTCATTCTCAGAAGCTTTCTTCAGGTTATTTGAAGAAGCTGTTACAAATTCTGTAGATGAGCATGAACGTCATGGTGAGCTGACTGAAGTAAGAGTTAAAACATCTGATGGCTTCATAACGGTTCATGATAATGGCGGTGGTTACCCTCAGGAAAAGTATGAATTCTCAGGTGAAAGCAAATATGCACCCGAATGGATTCTTACTAAATTGAATTCAGGTACAAATTTTGAAGACAACGGAAGAGTAACGATTGGGATGAACGGTTGTGGAATATCTCTTGTAAATTTCTTCTCGGAAGTATTTGAACTTGATACTGCCAACGGAGAGTCAAGATATATTCAAACTTTCTTGTCTCATTCAAAAAAGAACAATGAACAGATTCTTAAGAAAACTAAATCAAAGCATACTTTGATTCGGTTTAAACCTGACCTTTCATTGTTCAACCTCGATGAATCTATCTATGATGAGTATAAGGAACTTTTCATTGAGTATTTACGTAATCTTTCTGTTGTTTATCCAAAAGTTCGGTTCTTCTTCAATGATGAAAAAGTTGTAATGCGTCGTGGCGAGTTTGTTTCCGCCATGGTTCAAAACATTCTTTGTAAGCATGTATCACCTGAAGCTGAAATATTCATCGGATTATCCGATACTTGTAATCGTTCAGTTACGGTTAATTCGAAGCCTATTTCATATTATGTTGAGTTCGACGGATTGGTAAATTACATTTACAGTCAAGCAAGAGAAATCCTTAATCGTCGTATGAAGACAAATGTTGCAACAAATGGATGGTTCAGAGATAATATTTCTGTAGTAGCTTTCTTCAAAGGTACCAATGCAAGATTTAAGAATCAGACTAAAGATATTCTTGTAAAGGTAACTTACTCTGATTTTTCATTCTCCAATCTTGATGCTATCAAGTGTGGAAAAATTATTGCCAACAATCCTAAAGTTTCGGAAATGTTTTCCGAACATTTTAATGCAAGGGATAACTCAAGAGCTGAAGTTGTTATAAAGAATGTTAAGAAAACGTATATTCCTAAATTGGTTGAAGCTACAAGCAGAAATTCTGAAGAAAAAGTAATTCTTTTAACAGAGGGTGATTCTGCACTTGGTCAATTTAACTCAGTAAGAAATCCAAAAACAATGTCTCTATTTCCTTTGAAGGGAAAACCTTCTAATGTTTTTAACCAGACTCTTGCTCAGGTAACATCGTCTGATAAGTATATGCATATAATTGGAGCAATAGGATTAGGAGATAAGAATAGCCTTCGTCATGGAAAATGTTATATAGCAAGTGACCAAGATCCGGATGGCTTGCACATTAGATTACTACTTATTCAATTCTTCGCAAAATTCTTTCCTTGGTTTATTGAAGAAGGTAGACTGTTTATACTTGAAGCTCCACTTTATGAATATAAAACAGGAAAGGAAATAAAATATTCAAAGGAAAAACCACCTGAAGATGCTATAAATGTAAAGTACTTCAAAGGTCTTGGTTCTATGTCTAAAAATGCTACAAAATCTATGATAAATGAACCAATACTTGTAAAGATTGAAGATGCTAAAGAAATAATGCAGTTCTTTAGTAGTTCTCATGACGAACTATAGAATGGGGTAAAGATGAAAAATGTAAAGTATAAATGCTTAACTTGTGGATATAAGATGACTATCTCTACAGAATCTGATATAAATGTCATAATATGTCCAGAATGTGGGGAGGATTTAAGAAAAGCAATACAAAGAGGAAAGCAGTCAGATGATTTATGGAATATGTCTATATTAGCAATGGGATTATCAATGATATTATTTTTGTTTGGAGGTGATAATTTATTTCTGAGTGTATCTTCAGTATGTTGTTTATTTTTTAGTTGTGTATTACTTTCTGTTTCATGTTTATTTAAGTTTTTGGAAGAACTTTCGTCATAAAATAAACTAAATTTAAAAATGGAGAATGTTAGTCATGATTAGTGAAGAGAAATTTCCTGTTGAAGTATCGAAGACAAATGTTAAGTCACTTTGGGAACGTGGTGGTGGATGTAAGCATTGCGGAGAATCTGTAGTAATATGTGATTCTGAAGGAAAGCGGAAAAGTGCAATTTTTGTTACAATGCCAACAGTTGAATCTGAGTGTGGAAAACATGCTCTTGTACCTATTGATATTGGAGATTATGTTATTTCAGTAGTCAGATGGCGCAATGATATTGATATTTTGGCTTATCAAATCATTAATGTGCCGAATAAAACCGGAGAATATGTCGAATTTGATGAACTTGAAACTTATGAATTCGACAAGCATTCTTACAATGATCAGGATTATTATGCAAAGTATTATATCAGTCATCTTTTCTCAGTGGTTCAGGCTGCTGTAAAGAAGGCTTTTCGGTATCATTGTAATGAAGCTGTATATATTGTTAATCCTAAAAAATGGGTTGACTATGCAAGGTCTATTGGTAAAAACGTTTAAGAAAAGGAATGGACTATGCCTATTATGAGTTGTACTTGCAAACATGATTTTCAAGATTTAACTTATGGTCGAGGAAATAGAGTTTTTAATGAAAGGAAAGAAAAGGGTAGATATAGATGTACAGTATGTAATGCAGAGAGAACATCGTCGAGTTCAAGCCTTAAAACCGATAATGCAGTAAAAACAAAAAAAGCAGGAGAAAAGAAATGATTCCCGAGACTAATGAAACATTGGCAGTAGAAGATAAAAAGAAACCGAAGAGAACATTCTTTGATGTTACAGATGTAGTGAAGGAATATGTTAGAAAAAAGAATGGAACTCCAATTGGAGTTGTTATAGCAGTTCCGCGAAATATTCATGGAGATCAGCTTGTTACCTTTGGTTACAGTCTTTTCACTGCTGCTGGAAAGATGAATAAAACTCAGCGGAAAGAAGCTTTAAAGAAGACATATAATATTGCCTTAGGAAGAGCATTAAAACAGCTTGAACGAAGAAATGTTGGACATGATCTTCCGCTTAATGAAAATCTTCGTCGGTCTTTGAAGAAGATTCAAGAACGAGCGCTGCATCAGTTTAGTAATTATAGACCTATGATGTTAGTGTAATATCAAAGAAACTTTGGTACGAGAAATAAAATTATATCGTACCAAAGTTTTCTATTGACATTTAACTACCAATAATTTATATTATAATTAATTGAAAATTGAAATAAACAGAAAACTTAAATGAGAAGGATGAAATGAAAAAGATATGTTTGATTGGTGATGTACATGGAAAGTTTCATACTTTGAATAAAATCGTAAAAGAAGAAATGCATCTTGGTATAGATACATTTATCTGTTGCGGTGAGTTCGGGGTTTGGCCAGATTATAAAGAATTTAATGATCTGAGTATTATGGATGGTGCTAAACTTTTGTTCTGTGATGGCAATCATGAAGATCATCCTTATCTCAAAAAATTGCATAAAGATAAAGATGATTCATTTGCGGAAATAAAACCAAATATTATTCATATTAGTAGAGGTGGTATTGTTGAAATTTTTGGAAAAAAGTTTTTGTTTATTGGAGGTGCTGAATCCGTAGATTACTCTACAAGAACCCCGGGTTTGGATTGGTTTCCAGAGGAAAGTATTTCTGCATCTGAAGCTGAAAAAGCAATGTCTGTTGGAAAAGTAGATGTTGTAATTTCTCATACTTGTCCATCTAAATTTAAAGCATTTCCACAATACAAAGATTCTTATTCTCAGTTTGCATTGGATGCAATTCTTGATACATCAAGACCTTCTGAATGGTTCTTTTCTCATTATCATATGACCACAAACGGAAAATATGTATTTGAAGATACTGATGAAATAACTAATTTTCACTGTATTAATATGGTTCCATTTTTTGGTTCTAAGAATTACTACTTTTGTTAAACGTTTAAAAGAAGGAGAATGAAATGATTTATGCTGAGATGTGGAAAAAGTTTAAGAAAGAAGCAGCTGGAAGAGGATACGTTATTAAGATGGAAGGTGATGACGCTTTCAGGAAGATTCGTAAACCCGAATCGTATTTTAAGATGCTTCCTTCTCCTGATGGAGAAACAATCAGAGTATTCGAAGCTGGGATTGGTAAATTTAACCTAGCTTAAACATAAAACTGCGTTTGGTCCGGAGATACCTGATCTACACAGAGAGAAATTTGAACCTTTATCCTTAGGGCTGGTCTTAGGTGTAGACTAAGATTAGTACGCGATAAGCAAATTTCTTCAATCTCTGGACCACGCAGTTATTAAAAGGAAAAATATAATGGAAGATTACCAAATTTTTAAACATATTCCAAAAAATTATACTGCTATGGGAGAAATCTTTTGTCGTAAAGGAACACTTGATACATTTGTAGTCAATGAACAAGATGGAGAGTATGGTACTATAAATTCATTTGTTGGAAAAACAGTAATGGATATCGGTGCTAATATCGGAGCTTTTTCTAGATATGCTATAGCCAGAGGAGCAAAGAGTGTTATTGCATTTGAACCAGATCCAGATAATTATAAAATGCTTTTGCTTAATACAGTAAATGTTCCAGTTGCATGTAATAATTTAGCAGTTGTAGCAGATGAAGATCCTGAAGAATTGGAATTATATATTGCTTCTGGAAAGAACAAGGGTCAACATACATTGAGGAAAACTAGAGGTAGAAAAACAGTAAAAGTAAAAACAGTAAAACTATCTCCTCTTTTGGATTGTATTCGTCCTGATATCTTGAAAGTTGATGTTGAAGGATATGAACATAAATTGTTTTCTGAAGATCTTTTATTTTGGCCAGATGAATTAGTTATGGAAATTCATCTCCATAAACCAGAGTTTGAGAAAGCTTCATTAACTACAGTCAACAACATAAAGAAGTTTGGTAACTATAATAAGTGGGTTGGACTTTTAAAAGTAATGTTCAGTGAACATGATGTTCAAGATGATACTATTCATTTTTTGAGGGAATAATGAAACTTGAACTTAAATCAGTTAAAGATGTATTTGGAACAGTCGTTGAACCTGGACATCCAGTTGCATATGCAAGAGGTCATGGCCATTCGTCATGTATAGTAGTAGTTGGAGTTTTTGCTGGAGTATCAAACATATCAGGAGGATGTAAAGTAGAATTTCCAAATGGTGATAAACCAATATTTGTTGGTAGATCATCAATTGTTTCTATGAATGGAACTAAATGTTTTGGAAGAGCAACAGAAGAGATGGAAAAATTAATGACTTCTATTTTTAAGAACTGTGAATTGGAGAAAATGAAATGATAAAGATAGTTAAAAATGAAACAACTGATATGTTTGGTAGAAAAATAATAACTGGAGATTTTATTGCATATCCAGTTAAACTGTCTTGTTCTGCTAAACTTAGGGTTGGAGTATTTACTGGAATATCTGAAAATGATAAAACAGTTGTAACAGCTTTTGAAGAAACATGGTCTGGAAAAAGTACTGGAAAAGCGACAAGAAGACATATTAGTTCTTATACTACAAAGAATAATATGGTACTTCTGAAGGAACCTACTGCGTATACAGTGTTTACTGAAAAAGTTGAAGATAAGTTTAAATCTTTGCTTTTTCTTAAACAAGATATTATGAAAAAAGTAATTGACATTTAGATTTTCATTGTTTATATTATAATTAATTGAAAATTCAAACAGAGGAAAATGAAAATGGATAATAAAGAACTTATTGGAAGAATTATTAATTTATTTAAAAGTGAAGAAGAAGATGAATATCTTATTTCATATCTTTCTGATGAAATATCTGAATTTGTTGATATTTCTGTTTTAATCAATAATGGTAAAGTAATTGTGTATCGTAGTAGTAATGTTTTATATACAGATAAATGCTATATTATTATAAATTGTTTACTTAAGAATGGTGCTATATTTTCAACAATAGTAGATACAGATATTATGATAAGCAAGTCTGTTGAATTTATGATAAAAATATCATCAACAATTATGGTAAAAGATTTAAAGAAAGATACACATCATAATATATTTAAGCCTAAGTACTCAGTTGGAGATACAATTTACATGGTTGGAAATAAAAGAAGTTATTTTATTGTTAAAAGTATAACATTTAATGTAAAAAAATTATCTTGGGATTATCATGATGAATTTGGATATGCAAGTGAAAATAATGTTTGTACATTAACAGGAGAAGATATAGCAGAAAAAATAGCAGAACATTTAGTGTGGATAGAAAAAGATATAAAAACTGGTTGTCATATACTTGTTAATAGTTTTCAAGATGTTAAGACTAAAAGAAAAATAGAAGATTGGGAAATTACTTTGTTTAAAAATGCTGGAATTAGAACAATAGTAGTTACAAATGCATTTTTAACATAATTTAGAAAGGAATATATTATGAGCGGAGTTAAGATTCAGATTAACAATGTTGAAGCTCTTGAAAGATTGTTTGGTATTAAGAAGGGTGAAGATATTAGTCTTGAACTTAGAGGAAATATTGTTCAGGAGTTTACAAACAAACATTTGAAGGGTTTAGCTAGCAACGAAGCTATAGAAAAAGCAGTGATTCAACTTAAAGATGATATTTCTTTAAAAGTTAACGCTGCTTTTCTTAATACTGAATACAGAGAAAATACTATTATTAGACAAGATATTAGAAATAAAATTGATGAATATATTAAAGAAGAAGTTAGACGTCAACTTAGTTATATTTTAGATGAACCAGTGAAGAATGCTGTAAAGAAGGCTGTTGATGATTTAAAAGATGATGAAGATAATTGGTTATATCATAATACTGCAAAAGCTGCTCTTAATTATGCTTTTGATAAAATAAAAGATATTATAGATGGTATGACAAATAAATGTTTGGCTAAAGATTTTAAAACTTTTAATGATATAATAAAGAAAGGGATGTAAATGTTTACGAAAGAAGAAGTTGATACTTTTAGGGATAAGTATAAAAGTTCTATGCCATTGCTAGAGAAAGAGATTAGAATGGATCTAGCAGATGGAAAATGTTACGGTCTTCCAATTGCTCTTATAGTTCTTGAAGTTGTTACTTATTATTCAGAAATAGATGGAGTAAGTTTTGATGAATCATTTGATGAATTAAAAGAAGCAGATGGAGATTATTTTATTGAACAACTAGAAAATAATATGAGTTTTGAAGAATGTAAAAATCATTTTATAGATCGAGGATTAGCAACACCTATAAAAATTAATATGGAAGACAGTTTTATTAATTCTGAAAAAGAGATTTTCTAAATTTATGGCCCTGTAAGCTCAGCTGGTAGAGCAGCGCGATTAATAAACGGCAGGTCGTTGGTTCGAATCCAACCAGGGTCACCAAAAAAAAGTAGTTGACATTTTGACTTTCATTGTTTATATTATAATTAATTGAAATTTAACTAATTGTTGTGGAGATAAAATGAAGACAAGAGATCAGGTAAAGCAAGAAATCGAATCTTTGTCGAATTACCTCAAGGGTGAAAGTTTGAAGTATTACTTGGGAGAAGATTGCATTTCAGATGCAGAGTTTGACAGAGAAATCGAACATCTTTCTAATTTGGAATCTCTTTTCCCCGAATTTGTTCTTCAAGATAGCCCTACAAAAGTAATCGGGCATGAAGGACATATTGATTCTGGTAAAAAACGTAAACATCCTTTTCCTAATCTTTCTTTGGCTAAGGCTAAAAGAGATGGTGATGGTGATTGGTTTATTAAAAATGTTAAAAAGTATAATTGTAAGATAAACGTTGAACCAAAAATTGATGGTGCTTCTATGACATTGTATTACTCCGGTGGAGCTCTTAAACGTGCATTATCGCGTGGAGATGGATTCTTCGGAGAAGATATTACTGATTTTGCTTTGAATCGTTGTAAGAATGTACCTTCCAAAATAAAGTTTACTGGTTCTGTTGCTGTTCGTGGAGAAGTATGCATCAGTAATTCAACTTTTAGTATGATAGTAAAAAGCAAGCATTCTGTAAAGAATCCGAGAAATCTTTCAGTTGGTCTTATGAAAAGAGATTCAGATTCTGCTATTGAAAAAGAGTTTGGAAAAGTATGTGAGTTCATTGCTCATCAGCTTGAGCCTCTTAGCGAATTATCAAAGGATTTCTTTCGTGAAGCATATGTTTTAAATCATGATTTTTCTGAATTTGTTTTCGCTCCAGTTCAGCCTGCAGATCTTTCTTCAATAAATGAAGTTGGCATGGCAATGTATAAAGATATGTTTAAAACATTCGATTTTAACACAGACGGACTTGTATTGAAAATTCTTGATTATAATGTTAGGGAGGAACTTGGAGATAATGGAATGGCTCCAAAGTGGGCTATAGCATGGAAGTTTGATGCTGAGGAAGCTGTAACTGAACTTCTTAAAGTCGATTGGCAAGTTGGTAGAACTGGAAGACTTACACCGGTTGCCATTCTAAAACCAGTTGAACTTGGAGGAACAACTGTATCAAGAGCTTCTCTTCATAACATTGATATTATCAATTCTCTTGAAGTAGCTCCTGGAGATTTGGTTGTAATATCTAAGAGGGGCGAGATAATTCCTCAAGTTGAAAGAATTGAAGAAAAACGCAGTTATGAAATGGTATTAATTCCAGAAGTTTGTCCTTCATGTGGTAAACCTCTTGAAGATGACAGATGTGTATCTAAACCTGGAAAATGTGTACAGAAAACAATAGCTAAACTTTCATTCTTCGCTGCAAAGGGAAATGCTGATATTGAATCAGTTTCTGGTCAGACTGTATCTGTTCTGGTAAAGAACTTTGAATTCAGAACTCCAATAGATTTTTATACTTTTAATTATTGGAGACTTCTTGAGGTAGAAGGATTCGCTAAAAACAGTATTGAAAAAATAATCAGTGAAGTTAAAAAGTCTCAGTCTTTACCGTTTTGGCAGATACTTGCAGCATGCGGATTCTCAAGAACTGGTCATAGAACATCAAAGAAGATTTATGATAATGGAATAAGGAATTTTTCTTCACTTTTGGCTGCAGATGAAATAACACTTGTAAATAAAAGCAGTGTTGTAACAGGCCAAACATTGTATGATGAACTTAATGAAGCATATGAATATGTTAAAGATATGGATTTGTTCTTTGATTTTAATCATATTGAAGAAAAGAAAGATGTTCCAAAAGACGGACCTTTGAATGGAATGATCTTTGCACTTACAGGAGACTTTGTTGATTATCGCCCGCGCAAGAAGCTGTTAGAAAAAATATTTGAATATGGTGGCAGTGGCGAAGAAGGTATTACTTCGAAGACAACTCATCTTGTGATTGGTGGAGAAAGAATGAGTTCTAAGGTAAAGAAGGCGGCGGATAAAGGAGTTAAGATTCTTACAATTAATGATCTTGAAAAAATGATTAATAATTGAAAAAAGTAGTTGACATTGGGTTCTCCATTGTTTATATTATAATTAATTGAAAATTGAAACAAAAGATGGAATTAAATTTTAGACAGAGGAGGATGATATGAGGTACTAAAATTGTTGAAAAATATAATTGAAAATCTAAGAGAGAAGTTGGTAATAAATAACAGAAATGGGGTAGAGGTGGCGGAAGATAAACTTCAAGAAATGCTTGACTTTCAAAGAAAACTTCAAGAGAAAGTTAAGATTAGTAAACCTGAGTACGCGAGGATGTTTGGAAACGAACTTGGGACTGAAGCAACAATAGCAGATGCAGCTGAATTTATGCTACATCAGAAACAAGCTTCAGACGATGAGTTTCAAGAATTGATGAGAGCTTTAGGAGGTTCTGATGGAAATGCTTCATGGAAGTACTGGAAAAAGAAGCATGAAGGATTGAAATTCAAGAAGATCTCAGATCTTTCCGAAGAAGAACTTTACGCACTCAGAGAGGAACTTATTGACGATTGGCACTTCTTCATGAACAGAGCTCTGATGCTAGGAATGACATCGGAGATGATGTACAAGATTTACATGAAGAAGAATGAGGAAAATATCCAGAGACAAGATTCTGGGTATTAAAAACAAAAATCTAAAAACTTGAAAGGAGAACAAAGTAAGTGATGAGGAAGAATGTTATAATGATCGCGATTCTCGCTTTTATTGTTTCACTCTTTCTTCTTATCGCAGGTTGTGGTAAGAATCAGAGTGAAGCACCGCCTGGCGGAGATCAAACTGAAGCTGTCGCGGATTCCACAGGAAAGGCCGCTAACACAGACAGCACTGTTAGTTTTCTAAAAATTGATAAGGAATACAAAAACTCGCAGATATCACAGATGTTTAGTATTGAACAGGTTATGAATAACGCAACGCCTCTATCGAATCTCAGCGTGGCTTATTATTCAAACCCGTTCAATCACAATGAAACCTCGGCTTTGACTAATGTTAAGAATCAAAATATAAAGTCGAGTTCTAATGATCTGTTCGCAAATTATATGACAAAAGCACCTGCTAAATTAGGAGATCAGTTCGTTGCTGTTACTCCGGTGACGAAATATGACATCATGAATGATTAACTAGATTTTATTGAAAGAAATTAGGAGATCATAAATGATTATTAAAGTCAAATGTTAGATGTTTAGAGTAATCATAAAGTCCTGCAGCGGAACCAATTAAAAGATTGGTTCCGCTGCATCTTTTAAAATTGGGAGATTAATCAAATGGGAACTTGGATATATAGACATCTTAGCGAAGATGGAAAAACTGTACCGACATGCCCGTTTAAAAAGAATGCAGAACAATGCGAGAAGTGTGAGTTCAGAGAAGATCATATTAATTGGAATGTTCAGCCCGGAGTATTTTGTTCAAAAATTTTAAAATAATAGTTGACATTGGGCTTTCAATGATTTATATTATTACTATTGAAATTAAACAAAGGAGATTTAAATTGACTCGGAAATTCTGGAATAACGACAGTGAAGAGGGAAAAGTCCTCAACACTATTTCTAATCTTATCAAAGGTACCGAATGGGATGGAAAGATCTTCCTGGTTGGTGGCGCGGTAAGAGATGAAGTTCTTGGAATTCCGGTCTCTGATGTAGATCTTCTTGCAAATGAAGAGTTAGGTGGAGTGGAATTTGCCAAGTGGCTCGCTCAGAAAACAGATTCCTTCAGGGAAGGAACAAACCCGGTAGTATTTCCTACATTTGGTACTGCTAAACTTGAGATTAATGGATTCTCTTGCAAGATTGAAGTTGTTGCTCCGCGAGTTGAGAAGTACACGGTTGGAAGCAGAAAACCGATTACAACATTTGCTTCTCTTTCTGATGATGCTGAGAGAAGAGATTTTACTTTCAATACTCTTATGAGGTCTCTCACTAATGGCAATCTTATCGACCCTCTTCAGGCTGCTATAAGAGATATTAGACTTGGAGTGGTAAGAACTCCAATTGCCCCGGAAATTTCTATTGGTGACGATCCTCTCCGAATACTCAGAGCAGTACGGTTTGCAGCACGATTTGATTGGCTTATTGATAATGAACTTTGGAATACCATTTTCGATATGAAACATCTTCTTTCTGAAGTTGTATCTGTTGAAAGAGTAAGAGAAGAACTTTTCAAAATGTTTTCTTCTGATAATAAGGTTAAAGCTGTTCGTATTCTTATTAATTCTGGACTTATGGATGAAATCATTCCGGAACTGAAAGAACTTGACGGACTTAAGCAGAATGCTTTTCATTGCTGTGATGCTCTCGGTCATACTCTTCAAGTTGTAAGTAATCTTAAAAGCAATGACCCAATTATTGTTCTTGCTGCTCTTCTTCACGACATCGGAAAGCCAGAAGCTGCTAAGCATTCTTCAGTTGGACATTTCTTTGAGCATGAAGAGTTCGGAGCTGAGATTGCTGAAAAGATTTGTGATAGACTTAAACTTTCTAATGAAGATAAGAATAAAGTTGTTTTCTTTGTAAAGAACCATATGCATATCAAACAGTGGGGTAAAAAAGCTGAGAAAGTATCTGATTCTGCTGTGAGAAGGTTTGTAATGGTTTGTGGAGATAATCTTGAGGATATGCTTACCATTATGGATGCTGATAATATTTCTCATGCTAAAGATTTTGATATGCCAGAGCAGATTTCTGCACTCAGGGATAGAATTCCTGAAGCTATGTGCAAGAAGATGATTTCTGAAATGAAAAGTCCTGTTACTGGTGATGATGTTATGAGGGAATTTAATATCAAGCCAGGAAAGACGGTTGGAAGAATTCTTAATATTTGTAGCGGTATTTGGATTAAAGATCCAACTGCTACTTCTGAAGATATCATCGGTAAAGTTAAAGCAAGAATGAATATCTAAATTTTGTTTTTATTAAGGAGGAATTATTAATGGGAGATTATACTAGAACAGATCCAAATCTTTCGGATTTTCCGGGATTAATAGGAATTGTAATAATTAGTATTCTTTTTATAATATTTATTGGATTTATTGTAGTTGATACAATTGAAGTGGTAAAATTACGTCATGAAAAAGAGAACTCAACATTGATATACCAAAAATGAATATCTAAATCATGCGCCTGTACCCTAATGGATAAGGGACTAGACTTCTAATCTAGCGCTGGAAAGCATTGCTCGTTCGAATCGAGTCAGGCGCACCATAAAATTGAAGGAATTAAAATGACTACAGATGAAAAGTTAATAAAACTTAAATCAGATTTAAAAAATAATAGTAATCTTTTTATTCCTGGTGGCCAAATAGTATATGATTTTTTACAAACAATTGATGAAGTCATAGAAGATAATAAAATGCTTAGAATACTTTTATGGCTTAGACATGGTTGTGATATAACTTCTCTGTATGGTGATGACGGAGAATTGCAATGTGGTAAATGTATTATAGACTTTAAAAGAGATGATGCATTAAAAATTGCTGAAAAGTTTGAGAAACTAAATGCTGATAAACTAAAAATTGGAGAAAAAGATGGAGAATAAGAATGTTCTGAACTTTGAAGATCGAGGTTTCTGGTTAAAAGCTGCTGAAAAGAAAAAGCCAGAGGAGTTCGATTGGCGAGGAGGAGTAGATGAGATACTAGATTTCATCAAACAAAATACTGATATTAAAGCTGATGAAAAAGAGAAAGATGGAGTACCTGGAGAAATGATGTCTCTTATGTCTTCCATTTTTATTATGATTTCTACATTAAAGCAAATGAATGGAAGAATAATTGAATTGGAAAAATCGTTGGCTGAAAAATAAATTCCAGTGTGTCTCGGTCAAATTTTAAAGAGACTTGCTGTCCGAGGACAGGGCGGAACCCCGCTAAATAGAAACGCATATCCTTGGAAACATACATCAAGTTTAGCGGTTGGCTGGGACACGCTGGCAACATAAAATGGAGATGAATAAAATGGATAAAATTTGTAAAAAATATAATGGGTTTTCGCTTTGTCCAAAATGTGGTGGTATAGCTCATAGTTTAAATTATCAGTATTCTCCAATTGAGGAAGTTGGTGAATATCTTATTATAACATGTAATCAGTGTGGATATACACATACTGAACTTTGTATGGATGCTGCAGATTAAAAATAATTTCTAATTGGAGGAATTAAAAATGAATTTTATTAATTTTAAGACTGCTGTTGCTAAAGCATTTAGCGATATGACCAAGAATAATCAACAACTATTTCGTACTACTGCATCTAAGGATGATATGTGGACAACATATCTTTCCAGTTATCCAGATGGAACTAATCCTATCTTTCGTGAACGTAGGGAATATGATTGTAGTTGCTGTAGGCAATTCATTCGTAATGTTGGTAATGTTGTTACTATTGTTGATAATAAGCTCGTAAGTATATGGGATTGTAAAGTTCAAGATGAGGCTTATCAGACTGTTGCTGATGCTATGTCTGAATTCGTTAAGTCTCATCCAATCGATAATAAATTTCTTCATTTTGAACGCATTGCTGGTACTGATAAAAATTATGAAGAAAAAGATGGCGAGGTCTATACCTGGAATCATTTTTTCGTAAATATTCCAGTTCAATATGTAATGCCTAAAGCTACAATAGCAACTAATCTTGGTGAATTTCGAGCTCTTCATGATGTTTTGCTTCGTTCTATTAATGAAATCACAGAAGATTCTGTTGATACTGTTCTTGAACTGATTGCTCAGAATTCATTATATCGTGGTGATGATCATAAGGCTACTTTGAATGAATTCAGTAAATTGCAGAAAAAGTTTAAGAAGCTAAAAGATGATAAAGCTAAGGATCTGTTTGTTTGGACATCTATAAACGATATTCACCCAGCGGTGTCCAAAATCCGTAACACATCCATCGGTACTCTTTTGGTTGATATCTCTGAAGGTAAAGAACTCGAATATGCTGTTAAAGCTTTTGAAACAATAGTTGCTCCTACTAACTATAAACGTCCAACAGCATTGGTTACTAAGTCTATGGTTGAAGCAGCTAGAAAGAAGATAGAAGAACTTGGTCTTTCTTCTGCATTAGAACGGCGTTATGCTAACCTATCTGATATTACTGTAAACAATATTTTGTTTGCAAACAGAGACACTCGTAAGATTATGACAGATGCTGTAAATTCAGCTTTCGATGATATTGCATCATCTGCTGTTAAACCAAAATCTTTCGATAAGGTCGAAGAGATAGGAATTGAAAAATTCTTGTCTGACGTACTTCCTAAAGCAAAAAATATTGAGATTCTTATGGAGAACCGGCATCAGAAGAATCTAATGAGTTTGATAGCTCCAGTCGATCCAACAGCTGGTAATTTATTCAAATGGAATAATAATTTTAGTTGGTCGTATACTGGAGATTTAGCAGACTCTTTAATCAAAGAACGAGTTAAGAAAGCTGGTGGCAGTATTGAAGGTGTTCTTTGTTGCCGTCTTGCATGGTTCAATCATGATGATCTAGATCTTCATATGGAAGAACCTAACAGTGGACATATTTACTATGCTAATCGTCAATCATACTCCGGCGGTGAACTTGATGTAGATATGAATGTTAGTGATAATCATCTTACTCGTGAAGCTGTTGAAAATATATTTTATCGCGATTCGAGAAATATGCGTGAGGGTGTATATACTCTTCGTGTTCATAATTTTAATAAGCGTGAAACAAAAGATGTTGGATTTGAAGTTGAAGTTGATATTCAAGGTACATTATATCATTTTGAATATTCAAAAGCTGTACCCTCACGTGAATTTATTGATGTGATGAAACTTAAATATTCTAAGGAAACTGGCTTTACTATTTTAAGTTCTCTGGAAGGTACTTCTGTATCTAGGAATATTTGGGGAATCTCTACCAATCAGTTCCATAAAGTAAATGTTATAATGATGTCACCTAATTATTGGGATGACCAGAAGGGTATCGGCAACAAGCACTATTTCTTTATGATTGATGGATGTATGAATGATGGTCAGGCTAGGGGATTCTTCAACGAGTTTCTGAAGTCTGAACTTGATGCTCATCGTAAGGTGATAGAAATTGTTGGAAGTAAGATGAAGACTGAAATTACCGAAGATCAGCTTAGTGGTATGGGTTTCTCTAGTACTCAAAGGAATCAGATTACTGTTAGAGTTACCGGTGCTACTTCGAGAGTTCTCAAGATTAATTTTTAAAAAGTAGTTGACTTTATCGGTAAAATGTATTATTTTATAATTTGTTAATTTAAAACACAACTCATGAAAGGAACTAACAATGTTTGAACGTGCAACTCGTCAGAAACTTCGGTTCGATACTTCTAAAGGTCAGTTGTCTGTAGAAGATCTATGGGATCTGCCGCTTACCAGTACACGGGGTCATGTTAACCTGGATGACCTCGCTCGTGGTTTTCATAATCAGTTGAAGAACAATGATGACATTTCATTCGTCGATGTCGATCGTAAAAATGATTCTGTTATTCAGCTTAAGTTTGACATTGTGAAGCATATTATTGATGTTAAGCTTGCTGAACGTGCTTTGGCTGCTCTCAAAGCTGAAAATGATATGAAGAAATCTCGTATCATGGAGCTTATCGCTCAGCGTCAAGATGAAGCTCTTAGCAGTAAGTCTATTGATGAGCTAACCGAGATGTTGAAGGATATGTAAACGTAATCTACCTAGTACCTCCAGCACAGTTCGAATCTGTAGTTGGAGGTACTATTAACTTTTTGGAGAATGTCGATGAGAACAATAAATAAAGATTTTATCATCGGATTTTTGTTGGGAATTATTGCATTGCTCTCGATAAACGCAGTTAGCATAGATACTTCTCCAGTAACATACTCTATTGCTGGTGGTGAATATGGAGCATGGGTTGTAAACAGCAAAGGACATATCTGGAGACTGGATGGATTTATTAATCCGTCTTCGGCTATAAGAACTAGAATTATCGATAGTGAAAATTTGCCCAATCAGTAATTTTAAAATGGAGTTAAAATTGGATAGTTATGGAGAAATGCTCAGAGTTCATTTAAGTAATAAACTTAAAGAACTTTCATGGCAATGTCAAGGATGTTCACAAGTTTCTGTATGTGAAGAACAAGAAAGTGGCGGAGAATCTAGATATTGTTGGCCAATTATAGAAGCTGCTATAATGAATGAAAAAAACTGGGATACTGAACATTGGACAAAGAAAGAATAAAAAATGAAACTTTGCTTCTGTGATGTAGAAACTACTGGAATAGATAGAAAGTTATGTGAAGTAATTCAGATATCTATGATATTTGAAAATACTGAAACAGGAAAGTCAACCGAGCGTGAGTGGAAATGCAGACCTAGAAATGCTGATGATTTAGCTATTTACGAACAAGGAGCTCTTGATAAAACAGGTCTTACTATTGAAAAAATTAAAACGTTTCCAAATCCAGATGAAACATATGTTAAAGTATTTTCAACTCTTGGACATTGTGTAGATAAATATAATTCAAACGATAAAATGTTTTTCTTAGCTTATAATGCAGATTTTGATTATAGTTTTCTTAGATCATGGAGTGAAGCAGCTGGAGAGAAATACTTCGGATCTTTTTTCCATTTTCCATTCATTGATGTTATGCAAACCGCAGCTTTAGTTACAATGGGCATCAGACATAAAGTTAAAAATTTCACGTTGAAAAACATATGTGAATTGTTTGATATAGAGTTCGATGAAGAAAAAGCTCATGAAGCATCTTATGATAATAGAAAAACAATGGAATTATATCATAAACTTACAGAAGGATAATATGGAAAAAACAATAGAACTTCATTGGAAAGAAACATTATTTAAAATTAAAATTAATGAAATAGTAAAAATATATAAACTTGATGAAAATTCTTCTTGTGTTGAAATTATTGGTGAAAATTCTTTTATTGTAAATGAATCAGTTGAAGAAATATCAAAAGAAATAACATATGCTAATTATGAACCAGAACTTGATCTTCTCAAAAGAATGCAAGTAGATGGTTGTAGAGAGGAAACAGATAGAGAATTGGCTGAAAGGCTAGCATTAGCATGTACTTTACTTGGTGAGAGGTTAGATCCATCTGTAATAAATACATCTGATAAGGAAAGACCATATGGATTCTTTGCCAGGAGAGCTGCTAGGTTAGCTGGTGAAGTATTAAACAGGGTAAAAATATGAAGACAGATTTTCCATTGTTTGCATATAAAAGAGAATGTTTCCAGGAATTTGAGAATGAAATTTCTTTAGTTCTTTGGTGCATGGGTTGTGATATGAACTGTGATTGGTGTTCAGTTAGAGATATAGTATCAGACCCAGAATTAGAATTAGAAGAAGATTATATTGAACTTATAAAGAATAAAACCGAACTTGAAACAGCTGTGGTATTTCTTGGAGGTGAACCTACTTTAAGAGAAGAAGGTCTAGTCCAAGGTTGTCAAGAAGCTAAACTTCTTGGCATGAAAACAAAAGTATTTACTAATGGAAACTCTATTAGATCAGCAGAACTTCTTAGGGAGCTTGGTTATGCTAAGCTTCTTGATTCAGTTGCTTTAGATTATAAATATCCTATTCAAAATATACAGTCATTTATAGCTTTTGTTATGAAAACTGGTATTAATTTAGAACTTAGAACTACAATGCATCCAGGATTAACTGAAAGTGATTTATCTCAAATGAAACAAGTTGGTGAAACTTTAAAAGTTAAACATATTTTTCAAAGATACTTCGATCCAAAGGAATATAGGTAGTAAGGAGAAGATAAGTGACTACATTTGCTAATGTAACAGCTGATGCTAGAGTTGTTTCTTTAAAGAAACAACTCTAGCATCAGCTGAAGAAAAAGCGAGAATAGAAGAGAAACTAAGGGAGATAAGAAGACTGATAGCTATAGCCAAAGGCAATAGAATATCAGAGGAGATGGACAGTAGAACTGAAGAATTAAATAAAACGAAAGCAGATCTTCAAAAAGAAATGTCTAGAATAAAACGAAAAATCGATGATATAGAAATCGAACTTCAACAAAGAAAAAGAGGAGTAACATGAAATTTAAAGATATGATTTTAGAAAACAGAAATATAAATTTTAGGTATGTTGGAAATGATTGTATAGCATCTATTACAATTAAGAATAATTTAAATGGAGATACAAAGATAATGACTGCTAAAGGAAAAGATAAAAATGAAGCTCAAAAGAATTTAATTGAAAAATTAAATCAAGAAACAAAATAGTAACTCTTTCAACATTAAACCAGAATAGCCTCTAGGGTTCATAGAATGACTTTAGAGGCACTTTCTTTTTGAAAATGTAGGATTTTATATTAAAGCCAGATAGGTGAACTAGATGGTATCTAGACTGAATCATAGATTATGAAAAAAGTAGTTGACATTTGCTTATTTTGCGAATAAATATTTTTATAGAATATATTAAACAATCAAACAGAAAGTTTTAAACATTATGAAAAAGATATTGTTTGCACTATTGATGATTGCTATTGCATTATCATCTTTGAGTTGTATAAAATCAAAGGAAGAAAAGAATATTAGTATTGTGATGAATGGAGTATTACCTAGTATAGATAATACTACAACAATTGGTAAAGTATTTTCTGGATACGAACAAATTAGTGAAAGCGTATGGAGTCAGCGTTTAGATTCACAGGGTAGAATTTTTATATGTATAGAAGGTAAACTTGATGATAAGTATGTAAAAGCAATAAAAGAAGCTGAGTTTAGCGATTTTCCAATTTTACCAGAATATGTTGAAAAGATAAAGCCTTGTGTTGAAGAATTAGAAAAATTAAAAGTTAGATTTAATTTCAGTTTAAGTATTGATAAATCTTCATTTAAATTTGAATCATTTGAAGTTATAACATTAAGTTCTGCTGGTATAATGAGGGTTACACAAGGAATGTTAGAAACAACAAATACAAATGCTCTTATAGATGTATATTCTAATAGAGATATAAATTGGGAATCTATTTTTACATGTTTGTTTAATGAAAAAAACGGTTGGTTATTATAATTACTAAAAATAAAGGAGTGTTTGTATTGATGAGAGTTCTTCCAAAACCAGTAAGTGAAAGATGGCTATGTCATATAGATGTAACCAATGTTTGTGAATCTAAACATGGTTGTGCTTATTGTACTAGATATGTCAGACATATGCGATCTGACCAATTGTATTTTATGCCAGTCGAAGAATTTAAGTTGGCTGTCAGATCTTTAAGAGATTGGCCAGGAATGATTGGCATCATGGGTGGACTTCCAACTAAGCATCCAAAATTTTCTGAACTATGTGCTATCCTTAGAGATAATTTTTCACCAAATAAACTTGAAGTATGGAGTTCTGGTGAGAAGGAATTTTTTCAAAAAAGAGATGATATTGATAAGACTTTCGCTCATATGTCATATAATGAGCATAATGATACTCAGGTAGATGTCTGTCAACATCAAGTAACTACTATGTCTATTGGTGAAACAGTAGATGATCCAGAATTCAGAGATGAACTATCTAGTAATTGTTGGGTTCTTGATAAATGGTGTCCAAATATAAGTCATCGTCCAGATGGTAAGGGAGCTTTTGTATGTGAACTTATGTCTGGATTAGATTTTATGTTGGAAAGTGTTGGACTTGGCGGTAAGGGTATAGATTTTGGAAAAGATCCAGATTGGTGGAAACGAGCTGTAAATGATCCTGAGTATTCTGCTCAGCTTCATGAATATTGTGATTGGTGTTCGATGTGTGTTCCGATGGAAAGGCAAACTCTTAGAAATGGTAAAGAACTTGTTTCTGAGAAATTTGCTTGGCTTATGGGAAGAAATGGATCAAAATGTTTTGGAGATCAGTCTAAGACTGAGATTATAACTGGAAAGAAACTTAAAAGGGAAGATATGAAAGAAATCCTTGAAAAGGGATGGGAGCCTCATAAGTTCCGTGGAGATTTACCAGGAGGAGAGTCGTGAAAGAAAATGAAACAAGTTCAATCGCTTTATTTACTGTAAACATATGTATCTCTGCTTTCTTTGTACTGATGATTGGTGAAGTTTTAGATTTTTCAAATTTTATGTTTAACAATGAAGCTATAAGGATTATTTCTTTGGCTCTTAGAGTGTTCGGAGTTTTTGTTATTGGAGGAACTCTTCTTTGGTATTTTTATAAAAGTACCAAAAATATATTTAAAAATATAAAGGCTGGAGTAGACATCATTTCTTCTCATGTTTCTCATTAATATTAATATGAAGGGAGTCCTAGTTGGGAAAAGGTCGGGAGGAATTCGATTCTTCAAAAATGTTTAAAGATATTTCTGACGCTCTTATGGGTGAATGTTCTATAGGATTCGATCAAGGATTGAGAGCTGATGATATTGAATGGTATTCTACTGGTTCAAAGTCTCTTGACATGCAACTAAATGGTGGAAGGTTAGATCGTGGAGGAATACCTTCTGGAAAGCTTACTATATTCTCTGGATTAAAGAGTTGCGGTAAGACATATTTCGCTATGAAAGCTGCAATAGATTTTATGAGCAAAGTTGAAAGAGGATATGTATTCTTTTTCGATTCAGAATATAATGTAACAGTAGATACATTTGTAAATGCTGGTATGCCAGAAGAATTCGGACCAAGATTAGTAATAATTAGAGTAAATACCATGGAGGAGTTTAGAACAAAGATTGTTCGAATATTTCAAACTATAGAAAGTAAAAAGAAATCAGATGTTAGAGCATTTGTTATACTTGATTCTGTTGGAGGTCTTATTCCTCAGAAAGCTTATGATGAAGCAAATGCTGCACCAAATGCTAAAGGAGTAGCAGAAGTTAAAGCCTCCATGGGTAGACCTCAGCAAGTTATTAAAGAGTTTACAAAGATAGCTGTACATGAAGGTGGAAAGCTTAATGTACCGATTATCTTTGTTTCACATGTTTACAAAGATAATAATGCTCCTAATCCAAAGTATGCTGGAAACATTGTTTCTGGTGGAGAAGGATTATATTACTTCAACTCAAATCTTGTAGAGTTTAGCAGAAGAAAGTCAAAGGATGATAAAGTTGAGAATAAGACTCAACATGATGTTAATGGAATACTTGTAACTTCTAAATTGGTAAAATCTAGATTTGCTAGAGAAGAAACTAAAGTCCTCTCACTTATTCATTTTAATCTTGGAGTTATACCAACATATGGTTTTGTCTCCATGGCTGAACAGGCTGGATTAGTTCAGAAAAAAGGATTGAGATTTTTTAGTGAGAAATGGGGAGAAAAGTGTTATTCACTTAGGCAAATAAATTCAGACCAAACTCTTATGGAACCACTTATGACTGAACTTCAAAAGTGGACTATAGCTCAGTTTGGTCTTGGAAAGATGTCTTTGTCTACAGCAGATGCTCTTGACTTCACTGAAAATAGTACAAAGATAAATTTTGAGAATGTAATGGATGAAGAAGATCCTGATCATGAAGAAACAGATGAGACTGAAGATTTTGAAATAGATTCTCCTGAATGAAAGATATTAGTTGACATTTAATCAATATCTTTCTAAATAATTATAGGTGGTTGAGTAGAATTTTACCACTCAACCACCTTAAAATAAAGGAGAATAAGATTGGTAGATGACAAGTTTATATTATCTAGAATGATTACAGATCAAGATTATTCAAGATCAGTTTTACCATTCACAGAAGAATCATATTTTTCTGACAGATTTGATAGAGAAATATTTAAGTCCATAAAAAAGTGTAAAAAGAAATATGGTAAAGTTCCAAGTTTCGATGAAGTTGAAGTAGACATTTCAGCTACTTTGGCTGAGTCTTTAGCTGAATCAATAATAGAAAGACTTAGGGAGATGCGGTCTACTCCAGCTGATGTAGCTTTGAACATGGCTGTAGATATGACTGAGCAAAGATTTAGAGATGTAGCTATACAGAATGCTATAGTTGAATGTGCTGAAGCTATAGAAGAAAATAAAATAACAGAATTTGGATCGTTTCCAGAAAGACTAAGAAAAGCTTTAGGAGTAACATTTGATAGGTCAGTTGGTCTTAGCTTAACTGATGAATCAGATATGTTTAGGCGTTATAAAATGTATGTTGAGAGACCAGAGAAGATAAAGCTTGGTACTGATTTAATGAATTATATTACAGATGGTGGATTTGAAAAGGGAACACTTAATATATACATTGCACCATCTAATGTTGGAAAGACATGGAAATTAATAGATGACGCTTCATTCTTTTTCAGATCTGGATATAATGTTTTATATGCTACATTTGAAATGAGTGAAGCAAAGATTATGCAAAGAATAGAATCTAACTTAATTGGTATATCTACATCTGAGTTTAAAGAAATAAGTGTTGAATCTTATATGGATTCAATAAAAGGAATAAATCCAGTAAATGGAAAACTTGGCAGATTATTTGTTAAACAGTTTCCTACAGCTGGAGCTTCTATTGATAATTTAGCTGGAGTAATGGATGAACTTGAAACAAAGCAAGATTTTAAAGCAGATGTAGTCATAGTTGATTACTTAATGATTATGAAGCCAAGTGATGGACGATATGCAAATTCATATGAGAAAAATCAAATAATATCTGAAGATTTGCGTAGATTAGCCACAGAAAGAAACATTTGTGTAGACACAGCAGTTCAAACAAACAGAAGTGGTTATAATGTATCTGACTTTAATGCTACTAGTATTGGTGAGTCTATGGCAATTCTTCATATATGTGACTGTATGATTGGTTTAATAAGAGATTCAGATTTAGATGAAATTGGTGAAATGTTTATTAAGATTCTGAAAAATAGATATTCTACTGTAGTTAACCAAAAATTTAGAATAGGATCTGATGTTATAACTCAAAGATTCTTTGATGTTAAAGATAGCGGTATTCCAGATCAAGTCATAAATACATCAGCAACAGATAGATTAAAAGTAGATGGAAGATCATTAATCAGATCTAAGAAAAAGACATTTTCTGAGTTTAAGTTCGACGGGGAGTAGAAATGTACGATGTTTTATCATATAAGCATAAGACTCTTGTTCCCAGAGAAATGGGAAATATGGGAGACTCACATTTTAAACTTAGCATAGTGCTTAATTATAAATTTGAGTTTTTCACTAAGTATAATATGATAATGTTTTTTAAACATATGAGAAATATTTACATATGTGTTGGAAAAACAGTTAAGAAGAAAAAAGAAACTGGGATAGACTCAGCTGCTAATTCTATAGTATTTCTTTATAATAATTATAGAGAAGTATTTGTTGATTCAGTTCTTGCTCATTATTTTCATTGTACCGGAACAAGTGAAGAAGCTTCAGAAGCTATGTCTAAAATAATAAAAACTGGCTGGGAAAGATACTATGGATAGGAACTGATATAAATAATAGAAAATAATTTTATACTAATGGAGAAGAAAATATGTCTATATTTAAAATTTTAGAAGATGAAGCTACAGCTTCAGATAAAGGTTGTCCATTTTGTTTCGCTCCAAAATCAGCTATAAGTTCTGGAAAAATAGTAGTTCCAGAAGGTATTAAGAATATTCCTGATAAGGGATATAGTTTTTTCGCTACTATAAATCCAACAGTGTTTGAATGTTCAGTATGCGGTTCAGCATATTCATTATCAAATGATGGAGTAGTTTATCCTATTAAACAAAAGCTTTTAAGTGTAGACGGAGTTAAGTCTATGCCAGCTTCTATTAATGGTTCAGAGGTTCAAACATCAATAAAGAGTCATGGGCCAAATGAATATAGAGCTCCATTAGGACTTAAATTTTATACAGTACCAGAGGAACTTAGTACAGAACTTGAAATTGATGGAATCAGTGAAGAAGATAATAATGAAATGCTTGAATCAATGTTTAATCAAGATTTTATAATTTCAGAAGCTCAGCACTTTTTGTCTGTAGACACTGATGG